>Ga0209941_1000329_pt1 | contig 68369 bp, 64 predicted proteins | sample ThiBiot_300_plan_FD_183945 | JGI IMG/M metagenome (GOLD analysis project Ga0209941, IMG submission 183945) | Wastewater bioreactor microbial communities from Cape Town, South Africa - Thiocy_solids_1 (SPAdes) | ecosystem: Engineered > Bioremediation > Thiocyanate > Unclassified | place: South...
TGCACGGACGGCGGCAACAAATAGTCGGTCTCGCGGTCGATCAGTCGAAATCTGCGCATGCCATCGGTCGTGTTCGGGTATGGCCCATTTTAGCCGAGGAGCGCGGTTAAGTCCGACAGGCTGCTAGAGCCGGCATAACCTTCGACCCAGTGCCAGAAGGCATGGCCGGGCACGGGCCAAAAAAAACCGGCGATGAAGAGGACTTCATGGCCGGTTGGGGAAGCCCGCGCGCCTGCGGGGGAGAGGGAGGGACTCCGACGCGCGGGTTGTCACGGGATCAATGGCGCACAGCTTAGCGACCTCGCTTGCATTGCTCCAATTGATTGTTACCATCTCGCTCATAGCTTCTGGCTATTGTCGTACCGGGATGAGCGATGAATCTGCGCGACCTTCAATACCTGGTGGCCCTGGCCGAGCACCGTCATTTCGGGCGCGCCGCGAATGCCTGCTTCGTCAGCCAGCCCACCCTGTCCACCCAGATCAGGAAGCTGGAGGACGAACTGGGCGTGCCGCTGGTCGAGCGCACGCCGCGCAAGGTGCTGCTGACCGAGGTCGGCCGCGACATTGCGATGCGCGCGCGCAACGTGCTCAACGAGATCGAGCAGATCCGCGGCGTGGCCCGGCGCACGCTGGACCCTGAATCCGGCACAGTGCGGCTGGGCATCTTCCCCACGCTGGGACCGTACCTGCTGCCGCATGTGCTGCCGCTGGTGCGCAAGGCGTTTCCGCGACTGGAACTGCTGCTGGTCGAGGAGAAGACCGAGACCGTGCTGCGCCTGTTGCACGAGGGCAAGCTCGACGCCGGCATCCTCGCCCTGCCGCTGCACGAGGACAGCCTGCATCAGGAATTCCTGTTCGAGGAGCCGTTCCTGCTGGCGGTGTCCGAGGCGCATCCGCTGGCACACAAGCAGGGCCAGCTGAAGCTGGCTGACCTCACCCACCAGAACCTGCTGCTGCTGGAGGACGGCCACTGCCTGCGCGACCAGGCGCTGGAGGTCTGCCACCTGGCCGGCGCGGGCGAACATTCCGGCTTCCGCGCCACCAGCCTGGAAACGCTGCGCCAGATGGTGGCGGCCAACGTGGGCATCACCTTGCTGCCGGTGACCGCGGTGAAGCCGCCGGTGGCGCCGCTGGAAAACCTGCACCTGATCGAGTTCAGGGGAACGCCGCCAAGCCGGCGCATCGCGATGGTATGGCGCAAGAGTTCGGCGATGGACGCCTTCCTGAAGCGCCTCGCCGACGTGCTGCGCGACCTGCCCGCCGATCTGCTGGACGCACACACCGTGGCGACGCCGCCGGCGGCGAAAGCCTCCGCCGACTGACCCGAACGCGCCGGACGCGAGATGGCATCCATCATCCACCTGCAAGCGGCCCGGCCGACCACGGATACTCCCTGACGATGCGCAAACTGCTGATCGCCGCTGCGGTGCTGCTGGTCCTGCTGTTCGTGCTGTCGCACCGGCAGCACGCGGCAGTGGAAACCGGGCCGGGCGTGCTGGCTCCCGACACACCGCAGCAGGTCGACCTCGACCACGGCGCACTGCTGCAACGCGACGGCGTCAGCCTGCAGACGCGCGCCCACTTCGACATCACCGCGCGGGTGCTGTCGCGCAAGGACTATTCGGGCTCCCGCGATGGCGACCTGGTGCCGCTGGATCTGGCGCTGGGCTGGGGCCGCATGTCCGACAGCACGGTGTTGGCCGGCATCGACATCAGCCAGTCCGGGCGCTTCTACTACTGGCACGTGAAGGACTTCCCGATACCGCGCCGCGAGATCGAAACCTCCAGCGCCAACATGCACATGATCCCGGCCGACGAGGACGTGAGGCGCCAGCTGGAGTTGGTCCGGCCGGGCCAGGTGGTGCACATCGAGGGCTTCCTGGTCGATGCCACCCGGGCGGACGGCTGGCACTGGAACACCTCGATGACCCGCGACGACACCGGTGGCGGCGCCTGCGAATTGATCTACGTCGAAGGCGTGACCATCACTCAGTAGTGCAGCAGGCCGTGCAGCGGCTCGCCGCCGGTCCAGCGCTCGCGCCCGCGCAGCGCGTCCAGTTCGATCACCACGCTGGCGCCGACCAGCTCGGCGTCCAGTTGCCCGACCAGCGCCCGCGCCGCAGCCAGCGTGCCGCCGGTGGCCAGCACGTCGTCGACCAGCAGCACGCGCTCGCCCGGGCGGATCGCGTTGCGCTGCACTTCCAGCCGATCCGTGCCGTATTCCAGCTGGTAGTCCACCGCGATCACCGGCGGCGGCAGCTTGCCGGGCTTGCGCAAGGGCACGAAGCCCGCGCCCAGTTTTTGCGCCAGCGCCGCGCCGAAGATGAAGCCGCGCGCCTCGATCCCGCACACCGCCTGCACGCCGTGGCCGAGCCACGGCTCGGCCAGCGCATCGATGCAGCGGGCGAAGCCTGCGGCGTCGGCCAGCAGCGGCGTCACGTCGCGGAACACCACGCCGGCGCGCGGAAAGTCGGGCACGGCGCGAATCAGCGCGGCGAGTTCATGCATGTCGTTTCCCCGGGAATCCACCTCGTGAAGCGCCGCTCAGCACGGCAGCGGCAGCGGCTCGCCAGGCAGTTCGTCGTTGCGGATCGCTTCGCGCGCTTCGCTCAGCTGCAACTCGACCCCGGCCACGATGGCCTGGCCGTCGGCCAGCGCGGCCTCGGGCACCATCACCGCGATGTAGTCCATCGCCGGCAATTGGCCCACCGCGCCGGTCAGGTACTCGCCGGCGATGAACGCGGGGATGCCGCCGGCTTCCAGCGCATCCTTGACCAGATGGGCATCGAACAGGTTCTCGGCGCGATAGACGATGTGCATGGGCGCACGCTAACCCGCACGGCAGCGCGGGGCAAGCCGCTCGCCCTGCCCCGATCACGGTGACAGGGTAAACTTGCACGTTTCCACCACCGTCCGTGAGCCACAGCCCGATGTCGACCGATCAGCCCGCCGCCGCACCCGCCCAGCCGCCGGCCGCGGCACCCCAGGATTTCATCCGGCAGATCGTGCGCGACGACCTCGCTTCGGGCAAGCACTCGGCGATCCACACCCGCTTTCCGCCGGAGCCGAACGGCTACCTGCACATCGGTCACGCCAAGGCGATCTGCCTCAGCTTCGGCATCGCGAAGGAATTCGGCGGCTGGTGCAACCTGCGCCTGGACGACACCAACCCGGGCAAGGAAGACCCCGAATTCGTCGAGGGCATCAAGGACGACGTGCGCTGGCTCGGCTTCGAATGGCACGAGCTGCGCCACGCCTCGGACTACTTCGAGGTGTTCTACCGGGCGGCGTGCAAGCTGATCACCGACGGCGTGGCCTATGTCGACGACCTCGACGCCGAGCAGATGCGCGCGTACCGCGGCACGCTGACCGAGCCGGGCCGCCATTCACCGTATCGCGAGCGCTCGGTGGAAGAGAACCTCGACCTGTTCGCGCGCATGCGCGCGGGTGAATTCGCCGACGGCAGCAAGACCCTGCGCGCGAAGATCGACATGGCCTCGGGCAACATCAACATGCGCGACCCGGCGATCTACCGGGTGCGCAAGATCGCCCACCAGAACACCGGCGACGCGTGGCCGATCTACCCGATGTACGACTACGCGCACTGCCTGTCGGACGCGCTGGAAGGCATCACCCACTCGCTGTGCACGCTGGAGTTCGAGGACCACCGCCCGCTGTACGACTGGTTCGTCGACAAGGTCGACCTGCCGAACCATCCGCAGCTGTGGCAGCCGCTGCTCGCCGCGGGCCTGCCCACGCAGCCGGCCAAGCCACGCCAGATCGAATTCTCCCGACTCAACCTCAGCTACTGCATCACCAGCAAGCGCAAGCTGGCCCAGCTGGTCAGCGACGGCTTCGTCGACGGCTGGGACGACCCGCGGATGAACACCTTGCGCGGCCTGCGCCGCCGCGGCTTCACCCCGGCCGGACTGCGCCTGCTGATCGAGCGGCTGGGCGTGAGCAAGCAGAACAGCGTGATCGACTACGCCGTACTCGAAGGCTGCATCCGCGAGGACCTGGACGCCACCGCGGCGCGACGCATGGCGGTGCTCGACCCGCTGAAGCTGGTGCTGACCAACCTGCCCGAAGGCCACGAGGAAACGCTGAGCTTCGCCAACCATCCGAAGGACGAGAGCTTCGGCACCCGCGAGGTGCCGTTCTCCCGCGAGGTGTGGATCGAGCGCGACGATTTCGCCGAGGTGCCGCCGAAGGGTTTCCATCGCCTGAAGCCTGACGGCGAAGTGCGCCTGCGCGGCGTGGGCATCGTGAAATGCACCGACATCGTCAAGGACGCCGACGGCAACGTCACCGAGCTGCACGGCTCGCTGGACCCGGAAACCCGCCACGGCCTGCCCGGCGCCGACCGCAAGGTGAAGGGCACCATCCACTGGGTCAGCGCGAAGCACGCGGTGGCCACCGAAGTGCGCCTGTACGACCGCCAGTTCAGCGTACCCGCGCCCGACAACGAGGAAGACGGCAAGACCTGGCTGGATCACATCAACCCCGACGCCAAGCGCGTGGTGCAGGCGTGGCTGGAACCGGCCGCGGCCCGTGTCGAACCCGAACAGCGCTTCCAGTTCGAGCGCCTGGGCTACTTCGTGGCCGACCGCGTCGACCATCGCGCCGAGGCTCCGGTGTTCAATCGCACGGTGACCTTGCGCGACGTCTGGGCCAGGGCCGCTGGCCAGTAAACGGAGAACCGCATGTTGCCCCTGCAAATCCATCTGACCCTGCCGCCGTGGATCGGCGACGTGGCCGATGCCAACCGGCGTTACCAGAGCGACGAGGAACGCGTCGGGCTGGCGATCGAGTTGTCGAGACAGAACGTCGAGCGCGGCGGCGGCGGTCCGTTCGGCGCGGCCGTGTTCAACAACCACAGCGGCCGGCTGGTCGCCGTGGGCGTGAACCGCGTGGTGCCGCAGAGCTGCTCGGTGGCGCACGCGGAAATGATGGTGATCATGATCGCCCAGCAGCGGATGAGCCGGCACCGGCTGAACGAGGACGGCGGCCACTACGTGCTGGCCACCAGCTCGCAGCCGTGCTGCCAGTGCTACGGCGCCAGCGTCTGGGCCGGCATCGATGAACTGCTGATCGGCGCGCGTTCCGAAGACGTGGAAGAGCTGACCGATTTCGACGAAGGCCCGCTGCCGGCCGACTGGATCGGCGAACTCGAGCGCCGCAACATCTCGGTTCGGCGCGACATCCTGCGTGACCAGGCCCGTGCGGTACTGGCCACTTACGGCGCCAGCGGCACGCCGTATTGAGCCGCTGGCGCGCCACGCTGCCGCTGGTGCTGCTGGTGCTGGCCGGCGTCGTGCTGTTCGCCTCCGGCTCGCTGGACCAGTTGACCCCGCATCGGCTGCTGGCCAACCAGGCCAGCCTGCATGCGCAGATCGATGACCACCCGTGGTTGAGCCGGCTGGCCTTCACCGGACTGCTGACGCTGACCGTGGCCACCGGCATCCCCGGCACCATCGTGGTGATCCTGGCCGGCGGCTTCGCCTTCGGAGTGTTCGACGCCACGCTGTATTCGTCGCTGGGGCTGACCCTGGGATCACTGATCCTGTTCCTGGCCAGCCGCTATGCCTTCGGCCCGGGCAGCCGCCAGCCGCCGGCCATCGTGGCGCGGCTGCACCATGGCTTCGAGCGGCACCCGGTCAGCTACACCCTGTTCCTGCGCTTCATTCCGGTCGTGCCGTTCGGCGCGGTCACGGTGGCGCTGGCCTGGCTGCGCTGCCCGCTGTGGCTGTTCCTGGGCGCCAGCTGGCTGGGCGGCACGGTCGCGCTGATCTTCGAAACCTCGATCGGCGCCGGTCTTGGCGACGCGATGAGCCAGAGCGACAGCCTCGGGCTGGGCCTGTTCCTGCACCGCGGGGTGCTGTTGCCACTGGGCGCGATCGCCCTGCTGGCCCTGCTGCCCCTGCTGATCGAACGCATGACCCGGCGCCGGCGTCAGCGCCGATTCCCGCCGGAGTGAAACGGATCGCGGCAGCTGCCAAGCCGAGCCGTTTCGCGCTAGTGTGGCCACCGGACAACCGGCAGCACCTCGGGCCCGGCATCAATGCCCATCGGTCCGCGACGCGCGATGGGAGACGGGACGGATGGACATGGCGGCTGACTCCTGGCCCAAACGACTGTGGCAACGCCGGTCGTTGATGCAGCGCATGGCCTTCGTGGCCCTGATGCCCGCCCTGATCACCGCCGCCCTGCTGGCGGCCTTCCTGGCCCAGCGCCAACTGGTCAACCTGCGCGAGATGGCCCGCAGCAATGCCGACGCCATCGCCACCCAGGCCGCCTCGATCAGCCTGCAGCCGTTGCGCAACATGCAGCTGCGCGAGCTGAACCGCATCGCCGACTCGGTGGGCGACCTGCCGCATGTCATCCGGGTGCAGATACGTAGCGGCGCCGGCCAGATCCTCGCCGACCACAACGAGCTCGACGGCAACCGCAAGCCGGCGGAAGTCCTCACCGTGGTGCGCGAGATGGTCGACCGCGACCAGCCCGGCGGCGTGGCCGAAGGTTCGGTGCGGGTGGATGTCAGCCTGCATGAAGCCATTGCCATGCAGCGCGCCAGCCTGCGCCACGCCCTGATCGCGCTGCTGGTCAGCCTGCTGCTCGCCGGGGTACTCGCGTGGCAGGCGGCGCGCTGGATCAGTGCGCCATTGCGCTACCTTGCCGGCGCCGTGCATCAGCTGGGGATCGGCGACCGGCCGGTCGAGGTGCCGGTGACCGACCGCACGGAAATCGGCGAACTGCAACAGGGTTTCAACCATGCCGCCGCCGCGCTGCATGACATACAGAGCGGCATGCGCCAGCAGATCGAACAGGCGACGCGGGAGCTGGCGCACAAGAATGCCGCGCTCGAAGCCGCCAGCCTGGCCCGGTCGCGCTTTCTGGCCGCAGCCTCGCATGACCTGCGCCAGCCGCTCTACGCGCTGACGCTGTTTTCCTCCGCGCTGAGCGTCGACGAGAGCCGGCCGGAACAGCTGGACCGCATCGCCCACATCCAGGAATGCGTGCAGTCGCTCGACCATCTGTTCAACGAACTGCTCGACCTGTCGCGGCTGGAGACCGGGGCGGTGCAGGTCGAGATCAGCGAGTTCCCGCTGGCCCAGGTCTTTGCCGAAGTCACTCGCAACTTCGACATGGTCGCCGAGCAGCGCGAGTTGCAGTTGCTCATCCACCCGACCCGGCTGTGGGTACGCAGCGACCGCACCATGCTGAGCCGCATCCTCAACAACCTGGTCAGCAATGCGCTGCGCTTCACCCATCATGGCGGCGCGCTGCTCGGTGCCCGGCGGTGCGGGGACGGGCTGATCCGCATCGAGGTCTGGGACACCGGCAGCGGCATCGCGCCGGAACACCTGCCCAACGTGTTCGACGAGTTCTACCGCATCGACGACCGTGCCGACGCCGGGCTGGACGATGGCTCGCAATCGGGCCTCGGACTGGGGCTGGCCACGGTGCAGCGACTGGCGGAGCGGCTGGACACCGAAGTGCAGGTGAAGTCCCGGCTCGGTCGCGGCAGCGTATTCCACTTCCGCCTGCCGACCGCCGACGCCAGCCCCGATGAATCGCTGGCGCCCCAGGAGACGCCGGTCGACCTCAGCGGCAAGCGGGTGCTGGTGGTGGACGACGACCCGGCCATTCTCTCCGGGGTGCGTTTCCTGCTGCGCAGCTGGGGCTGCGAGGTGGAGGTGGCCGAGGATCGCCTGCAGGCGATGGAGGCCGTCGAGAACTGGCCCGGTCCGCCGGACATCGTGATCAGCGACCTGCAGCTGCGCGGAGGCACCCGCGGCATGGAACTGTTCGCCGCGCTAGACCAGCACTACCAGCGCGACGGCGACACGCCGTTCGCGCGACTGCTGGTCACCGGCGAGACCCGCGTCGACCATCTGCGCGAGATCATCGCGGCGAACATTCCGCTGCTGTACAAGCCCGTATCGCCACCCCAGTTGCGCAGCGCGATGATGTCGGCGTGGACCAGCAGCCGCGCCGGCCGGTGATTGCGGGCTGGACGCAAAAAAAGAGCGCCCGGACGGGCGCTCTGAAAACTGGTGGGTCGTCCGGGATTCGAACCCGGGACCAATGGATTAAAAGCCCACATCGCGCAGCTTGTGCTTTCGTTTGGCCGTCTATTCTGGGTTGAACATGGCGTCAATCGTGACGGCGTGTTCCGCATACTGGGCCGGCGCAAGATGCGCATAGCGGCGCACCATCTGTTCGCTTGACCAAGCGCCCAAATCCTGCACCACGAACAACGGCGTGCCATTCTGGACATGCCAACTTGCCCACGTATGCCGCAGATCGTGCCAGCGAAAATCCACGATCCCCGCACGCTCTAGAGCCCGCTTCCAAGCCCGCGTGTTAGCCGTCACGAACGGCCGACCCTGATACGTGAACACCCGCGTCCGATGCTTGCCCTTGCACGATTGCAGCACGCGTAACGCGGTCTCATTGAGCGGGATTGAGAAGTCTCGGCGCCCCTTCGCTTGATCGGCGTGCACCCAGAGCATCCGTCTGGCCATATCGACCTGCGGCCACTCCAGGCGCACCACGTTGGACTGCCGTAGCCCGGTGGCCAGCGCGAACAGCACCGTCAGCCGTTGATGTTCCGGCAACTGCTGCAACAGCATCGCCACCTGCCCGGGACGAAGCCAGCGCACGCGCCGGCCGGACTCAGGGAAAAGCTCGATGTGCGGCACGCGATCCAGCCAGCGCCACACGTGCACCGACCGCCGAAGGATCGACCGAATCAACGCAAGATAGCGGTTTGCCGTGGCCGGAGACGCTTCGGCGGCCTTGATCCGTGCCACAGCCATGATGCGATCGCGGTCGACGTCTACAAGGCTCAACTCATGCCAGTACGGGGCCAACCAAGCTAGTTTCGCCTTGTCCTGGAACAGACAGGTTTTGTAGTGCTTGTCGACCAACCATGCCGCTGCTGCCTCATCCCAAGTACGCAAAGCAGCACCTACCGAATAGCACGATCCGCATAGCCGCCAGAGCACCGCACCGGATCACCCACGGCGCCGAGCTGACTGAAGGTTGAGCCGTCGACCACTACGACCACGCCACCCACACAGCGCTGCTTGCCAGTCAGCTGCCGGCGTGCGAGCTGATCGCGCTGGCGGTCTTGCTGCTGCTGACGCGACGCGGCGGCCTGCTGACGAAGCTGGGTCACAACCTGCTTTTGCGCTTCATCGGCCGCAGCACGTGCACCAACGATGCCCAACGCAAACAGCGTGAACATCACACCCGAGAACACCAGCAGCGCGAGCAACACCGACCAGAAAACCTTGCTGTCCATCACATCCCCTATTCGTGGCGCCATGATAGCGAAGATCGTCGGGCGGCCCTAGAAATGCTGTACCGCTCAGATCTGGGAAGTACAAAAAAGCGGGTTTGTCGGGAGCGGGGTGTTAGCTCCGCCAACCTTCCCCCAGCTGGGCCAGCCAGTACAGCGCACTGACCAGGATCGAGGGTGGCCCAATACAAGACACCGCCCTCGGGACAACGACGCGGGGAGTAGACCTCGGCCCGCTAGGCGCGCGGGGGTGGCTCCGTCGCGCTGGGACAAAAAGCGGACAACCTGTCCGGTCAATCACGGTTTGAAGAACCAGAAAATGCTCCGACGATCACCCGGATCGTTGCCTGAAATCCAGTCTCCGACTATCTCAAGAAACATTCCGACCACCGCGACGCACCCAGACGCGAGCGCGAGAACCGAACACAACAAGTACACCGGAAAAGCCAGAACACGCCTCACTTGCCACCCCCAAATGCGTCAGCTTTCCACGTTCCAGGCGTTCCCGGTGGCGTGTACGCGTTAGCGCCTACCCCAGCCGGCCAACCGCCCTCAACGCCCACAGGTTGCCCGCCCATCGCCTGCCCCTGCACCGCTACCGGCTGGCCCTGCGGGATCACGCCAGACTGCACAGGCTGACGCGTCGGATTGTAAGAGCCGTTTGCGGCGATGCTGCGGCAAATCTTCACGTCAACGACGTACTTCGTTCCCTGTTCCGTGATGCAGCGACAATCGCCGTCATCGACAGCCACGCAGTACAACTCAGGCGCCGCCGTGATCGGCCGCTTGTCATAGGCCCGAGCTGTCCAGGGCTGACCCTCAATCCGCGGCTTGAGCCATGCGGCGATATCGTCCGGCCGCTTCTCCACTTCACCGGCCGCGCCGAGCTGCCCCAGCGACGCCGCCTGACTCGCCGGCTTTTGCGCGACAGGCGCCGGAGGCGGCTTGGGTGGATCGAAGAACGCAAACACTTTCCACAGCAGCAGCGCCAGCGCGGCAAGCGACAGAGGTAGCGCCCACACGTACCAGGGTATTTTCTTCTGGGTCGTGTCCTGCACCGTCGATTCGTAAATATTCCGCTTCATCACGTCACGCGGAAACGTCCAGATTATTTTCGTGTTGGAGTCGTTCAGATTTTCGGAGAACTTGTCCCACCACAAAATAACCGACTTGTTCAAACCCCACTTGCGCCGAATATGTTCGTGCCGGTCGATCAAGCCAAGAATGAAAATATCCAGCTGTTGCTTTGCTTGCTGGCAAATCAGGATGAAGTCGAAACCTCGATGGCGATGCGTTGCCATCGCCTCGACATAATCCGGCACTTTCGCACCAGGAGGACGACGCGGAAACGACGAATAGCACTCGTCCAGGACGATCACCGCGCCGTCTGGAAGGTCTTGCCACTTGCGAGGATCGGGAAGCGGTAGAAACCCGGTCTCGCCATAGTTCAGGCCGCGCACTCCGTTAACGTACACGTCCCGGCCCTTCGCCTGATACTCAAGCGCAAGCTGCATCGCCCGAAGTGTTTTGCCGTGCCCAGGCTGTCCGGTCTCAAGGTAGATCATCGTTGCAACGCCCTAATAACCATGCGTCCGGTGGTCGCTGAAACCGTCGCGGAAATAATCATAGAAAATCCCACGTCGCCACCAATCGCACCCAACGTTTGGAACATAAATTGACCCATGCCGGCCGCCTGAGATTGCAAAAACGACATGAGCGCTGGTGTCGCTACTTTATGCGTCACCACACCTATTCCCAGAGAGAACAGCGCCTTGATTATCCACTGGCCGGCGTAAGTAGAAACCAGCCAGACAAGCATCCTGCCGAGTAACGCAATAATCGCGCCCATCACACCCTCCCCCCTACGGAGATAATGCCAATCGCGATAAATCCGCAAACGAAAATGAACGGCCAGCGAAACGTTTCCAACGCCGAACAAAAATAACCTTGATCCATCGACCAGGGCCTACCGAACACGTTAACAACCGGCAGCGTCGGGCAGGTGTTGCCCGCCCAGCTGGTCTGGTCGATGTTCTCGACGCCCGTGGTTTCCGTGCTGAAAACGCTACCGGCCGGCGTGTCGTCGGTCGCGTACTGCGCATCGTCGCCCGGCTGCACTTCTGTCCAGTCCGGCTGGCCGTTGCCGTTCTTGTCCGACTTGTCATCTTTCGGCGCACCACACCGCGACAACCACACCTGATCGACCACGGCGCACGTCGGCGCGTCGCCCGAGCAGATCGGCGGACTGTTGCAGTCCTGGCCACCGCTGGCACTGCCCTTATCCGGGTCTTGCGTCGGCGGCTTGTTGTCGCCCTCACCTGCGCCCGACTCAGCCGGCGTGTTGCCCGGCGTGTAGACGTTCGTCGTGACAGTCTTGTTTTGCCCCGTGACCGGGTCGGCCTGCGTCAGCTTGTCGGTCGCCTTAATTTCCGTTGCCGGGTCAGAGATTGGCGACGCCGGAGGCGCCCCGGGAAGCGGCGCAGTCGGCGAGCCGCTACAGATCGAACCCCCAGCACTGGAAACGCACGCGCCGGCCGGAGAACGCCCCGCAGCCCCGCTCACGCAGACTTGCCCACCACCCACCACTGCACACGCGGTGTCGCTCTTGGGATCGTAGCAACTGCCACCGCCGCAGAGCTTCGGCGGGTTCGGCGTAGGCGGTGCATTCGCCTCAGGCGTCGGCGTAGTCGTCGGTACGCTATCGGGAGACGTGCCGTCCGATTTTTTCCACTTGTTCGATTCGGCGTCAGACCCGCAGAGCGAGGATGACGCCGACAGCGTGCCGAAGGTTTCCCACTGCCCCGAGTACGGGTTCATGGTCGGCGCGCCGGAAGGCGTGAACGACCGGCTGCACTTCACGATAACGCCCGAGCCATCAGAAGCCGTCTGATTGCCACAAATGGAGTAGCCCGACAGCACCTTCCCCGGCGTAAAAATCGCCGAAGAGGGATAGTCGGACGAGACACACGCCGAATCCGAGGGCAACGCGTAGACCCACCAAAAATAAAGAAAGCGATTGCCAACCGGGTAGCCGTAAGCGCGACGACCGGCGGCGTTAGCCCATGCGGAAGCGTCTTGTGTCGGCCACGTTGGACTGCCCGGCGTCGCGTCAGACGAGTAAATCGGATACGCACCGCCACAATAACTATCAGTCGTTGACGCGGGACGATCAGGGTACGAGACCCGCGCCGAGGCCTTGCAGGCCGCCAGCGCATCGCCCTGCGATCCGTACTGATCCGCCCTAGCCGGGGACACGAAAAAGCAGCCGAGCGCGGCCAGCAGGTACACCCAACACGCCAGCCGCCCCCGCATCATGACAGCGCCAACCAGATCGCCGGCAGCACGCCGAGCATCACCAAATAGCCTTCCATACGTCCATCCCTCTTGTCAGAAAAAAAGCCGGGAAGGTCACCCCGCCCGGCTTGAAGTCACCCGGTACAGCAGCCCGACTTAGCGAGCGGCCGAACGCACGTGACGGATCAGCGCGACCACGCCGACGAGCACCAGGATGGCGCCGCCCACGGCGAGGATTTCTGCCTTGCCGGTGGTCAGCTCACCGATGACCGCCGTCGACAGCTCGCCCTCGGCATGGGCCGACGCCACCGCCATCGCGAACAGACCACCGACGCCCAGGGCCTTGCCCTTCACACCACGGAAAAACTTGTTCATTTGAAGCTCCTGTTTTTGTGTCAAACCCCAGCGGTTCGACGTAAGACCCGCACGAGAAAACCGATAGCCCAACACGCCCCGATTGCCCCGGAGATTGCCAAGCCCTCAGCCGCCGTCAGCGGCGGGAAACTGCCGGCAGGTTGCTGCACCCAGACCACCTGGGCGCATTGCCCCGTAGTGGCGTCCAGATCGGCCGGAGCGCACGAAGCGACCAAGTTTTCCGACCCGGACGCCACCGGATTACTTGCCGGCCGCCGCAGCCGGCGCCATCTTCAGCGCACCCGAGGCCGGCACCAGGACGGCGCGGCTCATGGTCAAACGGCCATTCGTGACGGCGAACGATTCCGGCGCCAACTGGTAGTCACCCGGAGGCAACTGCTTGTCGGGATCGAGCGTCAGCTGAAACGAGGTCGGCAGACCGTCGATTTCCAGCAGCGCCCACTGCTTGATACGGTTGCGGGTCACGCCTTCCCAGGTCGACTGGAACGGTTCAACAGCGCGGTTGAGAACTTTGATGATCATGCGACTTGCTCCAATGGTTGTTGATCGATTCGATACGCGAAAATCTGCCCGTTCGGCGCGATTTCCACGCGCCAGGGAGAGGGCAGAAACTCCCCTGTGAACTTGTCCATATAGCCGCCGACAACCTTGCGGATATCGGCCCGGCCGCTCAGCGCGTCGCGCACCCAGAACGGCGCCTGCCAGTAGCGGATATGACGGCGACCTTCAGGCGGCAGACCGCCGTGACCGCACATGCGAGCGCCCTTGGGATAGCCCGCGCAGTGCGCCGGCTTGGTCTTGCTCGCGTACTTCGTGATGTAGCCAATCGGCGAGTGCGCCGTGACGATGTTCGTGCTGCCGTGAGGCCACCAGCCGCAGGCGTCGGCATGCGGGAGATATTTGCCTTTCGGGAGCCACACCACGACGTGATAGTGAAGCGCCCCACGCTCCTGCAGCTCAGCGACCCAAACGAAGCGCAGGCGGACACCACGACGCTTACACCACTGCCACATCGCCATGCGGAACGCCGCAAAGTGACCCGGTTCCCAGCCGTCCGCGTCGGCGTAAGTCAACGTGATGAACTTCAGGTTCCAGCGCTGCGCATGGCGCTCCGTGTGCGCGTCGAAATGGAGGAGCCTTGCCGCCTGACTAACCGACGTCTTCATTCGCTTGATGCGCTGCGCTTCGCGGTGCACTTCCACCTTTTCGCGAGGCAGCCGCCGAATGTTCCCGTCGTGATCCTTCGTCACACTTGTTTCATTAAGGACAAGCCCCAGGGCAACGGCGCACCCGCGCCCGCTCGCTTCGCTCGCGTGCGCGTCTGCACCGCCGCCCTTCGCCTGGTCGGCGCTCACGCGCTCACCAGGGAGTGATAGAGCTGATCGAGCACCAGATCGGCATGGTCATGCCACGCCGCCAAGCGCGTCGCACGGACACGCGAAGCGTCGCGATCATCCAGCATGTAAAACACGCTCTCGGCGTCAACCGCGCCGTTCTGGAAGCCTTCCGGGATCAACGCGAAGGGCGCGACGCCCATACCGGCCGGCGCGTCCTGTGGGACGGGATACGGCGGCGGGGGATACTTCCCGATGTAGCGGTCACGCATCATCGTCGGCGACCATGTCCGCCGCATTCTCGATGTTGTCGGCCAGCGAGTCGGCGCCCATCGACAGCACGAAATGGAACATCTGCTGGCCATTCTCAGCGGCACGCGCCGTCAACTCGCGCAGCTGCGCAACGATGGCGGACACTTCAGCGACCGAGACCGGCCCGGTTTGATCACTCGACATGGGAAGGAACCTCAAGGCCGCTCGCTTGGATGACGGCGTGAATGATGGAAAGCGCCTGGGCGCTTTGTTCATAGGAGACCGGCCGGCCCTGACTCGCCAGCCACTCGCGATGGATCACGTTGCATTCCCACTCTTTGACCTTGCGACGCAGCGCGAGCGGCACGTCACAGCCTGCCGAACGGGCGAGTATTTGGACGGCCAAACGCAGGCCGGAATGCACGCCCTCGGCGTAGACCGTGCCGGCGTCCAACTCGACAACTGTTGAGGTGCGCGCCGTCATGCCCGCAGCCCTTCATCATCGGCGCCGATGCCGTCCGGGTTACCGTGCGCGGCATCTTCGTCGTCCGGGCCGGCGTCCACATCGTCCAGCGCGTGCGCTTCGTTGTAAGCCTCATTGCAAGCCGAACACGTGTCACCGACCCAGCTGCCTTCGTCGGGTTCAAACGTGACGCCGCACTTGTCGCACACGCAGGCGTCAGAACCCGAAGCCGCGACAGCCAGCCGGTAATCGCTGGCTTTATCTTCGGCCTTACGCTGGTCGGCCACATCGGCATAGTTGTCGGCGCCGCAGCCCTCGCACTGCCACGCGTCGCCGTCAGTGTTGACTTCGGAGCTGCCGCACTCAGGGCAGACACCGACCGCCGATTCATCGCCCCATGAATCGTCGTCGTCGCCATAGTCCCGACGACCACCACCACAGCACGGGCAACCGTAGCCATCGCTCCAGTACGTCACATCGCAATCCATGCACCAGGCTTGACCCGGCTCCAAAGACTCAAGCTTCGCGACGAAATCCTCATCACTCATCCCGCCGCCATCACCCACGGAATCAGCGTTACCAGCGAACCCGCAGGCGCCACACGTGACCAAATCGACCGACGAACCCGAAATGTCGTCAGACCCGCACTTGCGGCACACATAGCCGTCCAAATCACCCGACTCACTCGGCGACGTGCGAACGCCCAGCGGCTTGCGGATCATGCGGAGCAGAACAAGGACTGCGGCCAGCACCAGTAGAGCCGCCCCGATGGCGAGAATCTCGCTCTTGCCCGATGCAAACGAGCTTTTCGCCGACGCCGACAGGTAGTCCGGGGAGGACGTGCCAGCCGTTCCCGTGCACGGCCCCTGATAGTCGGGATCGGAACCCAGGCCGCAATCCAGCAGCAGCGCGAAAGGATGGGTCGAGTAGTACATGGGACTCATCACCGCCCCCTCACCCATCGCGCAAGAGCACGGGCAAACAACGGATACCCGACGACGTACGAGCCGATAAGCGCCGCAGCCGCCAACGGAGGAAGGTCAGCACAGGCCGCCAGAAGAAACGGGACGAGCAGCAGAGGAAGGAAGATCACGACCGCGCCCCCGCATAGTCGAATGCGTCCAGGGCATGACGCTCCGCAGCTTCGGCCCACTCAGCCGCCGAAAGAAAATCCCCATCACGAAGTGCGAGCGCCTCATGCAACAGGCAGACCTCTACCTGACCGGCGCACCACGTGACCTCGTGCCTGTCGTCGGCGGTCATGAGCGCACCCCCACCAGCACGACCGCAGAACTCAGCACGCCACCCGCCAAGACATGCCGCACCACCCGACCGGACTTTTCCATCTCAAGAACGGAAAAACGTTCCGCCGCCCTGCCGTTGCCGTGCCGCAGGGGAACAGCCGACAACGCCAAGCGGTATGCGGTCGCAGGGCGGCGGGAACTCGGTGAAATCGGATAGCCAGCGCAGCCGGCCAAATTGGCCCGTAGGCGGGCGTTCAGAGCGGAGAGACGGCGGGAGACGTACACCAGCCAGAGAAGCGAAAGGACGAACGGAATCGCGGCGACAACGTGCATTTACGGCCCCTGTACCGGTAACCCACGTTACCGTGGAAAGGCACGTTACCGGTAACGCGTGTTAACGTCAACCTCAGTTACCAGAGGGCCACCGCATGAACGTTCAAGAGCTGATTTCCCGGGCGATGAAAAGCACCGAATGCCACTCAGCCAGACAGCTGGCCGAGCGCATGGGCGTGTCGCACGTGGCGGTAGGAAAGTGGATCGCGGGCGAGAACTACCCGAGCTTTGAGGCTGCGGCCGAGCTGGCCGACATGGCGGGCCTGCCCGTCATCCAGACGGCAGCGAAAATCCGGCAGGGAGCGCCGGACGGACTGAAATACAAGTCCCTTTTGAAGCGCATGTCGACCATGGCGGCCGACAGCGAAATGATGGTGGGTCGTCCGGGATTCGAACCCGGGACCAATGGATTAAAAGTCCAGTGCTCTACCAACTGAGCTAACGACCCATCGTTGAAAACTCAAGCGATCAATTTTACGGGCTGCGTGGCAAGGGCACAAGCAAGCGCCCCGCGGCCGGATCACGCATAACGCGTGGGATCGGCCAGCCCGGCCTCGCGAAAACCCTGGGCGCGCAGGCGGCAAGCGTCGCAATGTCCGCAGGCGCGACCGTCGTCGTCGGCCTGGTAGCAGCTGACCGTGGCGGAAAAATCCACGCCCAGGCGCTGCCCTTCGCGGGCGATGTCGGCCTTGCTCATGCGCATCAGCGGCGCATGGACACGGATACCGGCGCCCTCGACGCCGGCCTTGGTCGCCAGATTGGCCAGCTGTTCGAAAGCGTCGATGAAGGCCGGGCGGCAATCGGGGTAACCCGAATAGTCGACCGCGTTGACGCCGCACCAGATGTCACTGGAGCCCAGCACCTCGGCCCAGCCCAGCGCGATCGACAGCATGATGGTGTTGCGCGCCGGAACGTAGGTGACCGGGATGGCGCTAGCATCCGCCGCATCCAGCGGCACGTCGATGTCGGCGGTGAGCGCCGAACCGCCGATGCTGCGCAGGTCGATGCCCACCGTCTTGTGCTCGACCGCACCCAGCATGCTGGACACGCGGTCGGAGGCTGCCAGCTCCGAATGATGGCGCTGGCCATAGGAGACGCTCAGCGCGTGCACCTGATAGCCCTGTTCACGAGCCATGGCGATGACGACCGCCGAATCCATGCCGCCGGAAACGAGTACGACGGCCTTGCGGGGGGAATTTTCAGACATGTTTTGCATCCACGGGGTGCGACCGGTCACCGGCCGGAAAGCGCCACCGGCAACACAGGCCGGCGCGCGATGTTCGTTGCAGGGTCCGGCCACCGATGGCCGTTCCCTTACCGCGCCCCGGGCGGGCGCAGGAAACTATCTCCCGGCGGCGTCATTCCACAGCAGCTTGTGCAGCTGCAACTGGAAGCGCACCGGCAGCCTGTCGGCGATGATCCACTCGGCCAGTTCGCGCGGCTCGACCTTGCCCCAGACCGGCGAGAACAGCACCATGCAGCGATCGGCCAGGCGGTGCTCGGCCAGCAAGGCGCATGACCACTCGTAGTCTTCGCGACTGGCGATGACGATCTTGATCTGGTCGTGCGGCAGCAGGTGATCGAGGTTCGACCACAGGTTGCGCGCGCTTTCGCCCGAGCCGGGTGCCTTCAGGTCCATCACCTTGCGCACGCGGGGATCGACGGCGGAAACGTCCAGCGCGCCCGAAGTCTCCAGCGACACCTCGTAGCCGGCATCACACAGGCGCTGCAGCAGGATCAGGCAGCGCTTCTGCGCCAGCGGCTCGCCGCCGGTGACGCAGACATGCCGCGCGCCATGCGAGGCGACTTCGGCCAGGATCTCGTCGATGCCGTGCCAGTCGCCGCCGTGGAACGAATATTCGGTGTCGCACCAGACGCAACGCAGCGGGCAGCCGGTGAGGCGCACGAACACGGTGCGCCAGCCTATCGCGTCGGCTTCACCCTGGATCGAGTGGAAGATCTCGGTAATGCGCAGCCGCTCGGGAACGGCTGCGGCAGGCGTCGCCGACGCCTGCTGCGCGTCATGGCCGCTCATCGCCGCGGGACTCAGTTGCCCGACTGCAGTTGCAGGCGCTGCAGGCGTTCCTGCGCCAGGCTGGCCGCCTTGGAACCCGGGTACTTCGTGGTGACCTGGGTCAGCGTGGCCCTGGCCTCGGCGCTCTTCTTCAGCTCGAGCTGGCTGTAACCCACCTTGAGCAGGGCGTCGGGCGCCTTGTCACTTTGGGGGAACTGGCTCAGCAGCTGCTGGAACGACTCCAGCGCCACCGGGTAGTTGGTGGTGGCGTAGTACGACTCGCCCAGCCAGTACCAGGCGTTGGGAACCAGCGGATGATTCGGGAACTGCTGGATGAAGCTGCGGAACTCGCGCGAGGCTTCCACGTAATTGCCGCCGCGGATCGCCTTGAACGCCACGTCGTAGGCCGCCTGCGCCGCCGCGGGATCGCCCGCAGCGACAGCCGCGCTGGCTGCGGGCGCCGGAGCGTTGCCGGCGGCCGCTGCTGCCGGCACATTCGCATTGGCGCCAGCAGCGGGGCTGCCCGCGGCCGCCGCTGGCGGATTGCCGGCGCCGGGCGCCGCGCCCGCACCGCCCGATTCCAGACGCCCGAGCCGGGCATCGAGATCGGTGTACTGGGCCTTGTTCTTGTCGTCGAGCGTCTGCAGCTGGTGCTGCAGTTCCTCGACCTGACCCTGCAGTTGCTGCACCTGGGCCTGCAACTGCTGCATCTGGTTGACCATGCCCGTGCCGGACTGGTCCTTGTTCTGTGCCTGCTGTTCCAGCCGCGCGACACGATCGGCGAGGCTCAACCGGGAGTCCTGCGCGAAAGCCGGGAACGCGAACAGCACGGCGGACGCGATGGCGCCCGCCGTGCTGATCCTGGCTGCAAAGCTGTTAGCCAGTCGCTTCATCATTACTGCGCCGTGTAGACGATCTCGACGCGACGATTCTTGCTCCAGCAATCCTCGTTGTGCTCACGGCAAACCGGCTTTTCCTTGCCATAGCTGATCACTTCCAGCTGGCTGGCCTGGCCGCCATTGGCCTGCAGCGCGTCGGAAACGGCATTGCCACGACGCTCGCCGAGGCCGAGGTTGTACTCGCGGGTGCCGCGCTCGTCGGTGTTGCCTTCCAAACGGATGTGCGACATCGGGCGATCCTGCAGGTACTTGGCGTGGCACGCCATGATCTGCTGGAATTCCGGCTTGATCTCGGTCTTGTCGAAGTCGAAGTACACGACGCGCTGACGCAGGCAGGCATCGGTATCGAGATCGGCAGGGGTGTACTTGCCGTCAGAGACGGGCGCCTGCGCGGGAGCAGCCTGCTCCGGAGCCGGCTGCGGTTTGACTTCCTGCTTCTTGGAGCAAGCGGCCGCGCCTACGCAGAGCAGGGCAACCAGGGCGACGCGAACGGTCTTATTCATGGTGACGTTCCTTACGGGTTGAGTTCCGACAAACAATGACGATGGGAATTGCGGGACAGCTGACGCCGGTTGACCGGCTGTTATTTTGACACTTGAAAGATCGATGGTGCGTGAGCCTGCACCATCCACCTGACTGGCTCTCGACGCGACAAGCGCCGTCACCGGAAACCGAAACGCGCCTTGCCGGCGCTGTTCGGGCCCAATCCCTGGGCATCATGCTGCCGCACTTTCGCGCAGCAGCATGAAAATATCATCGTTGCCGGTATGGCCCCCAGGCCGGTTCGCGCACGTCGCCATCGGAAAGTACGAGGCGCTGGCGAACCTGACCGTCGGCCGATACGGCGTACAGCACGCCGCGACGTCCTTCGGTAGCGGCATAGAGCAGCATGCTGGCATTCGGAGCAAAACTCGGGGACTCGTCAATCGGGCCCGGCGAGAGGAATCGCACCTGGTCACCCAGGCTGCGGTCCATGATGGCAATACGATACACGTTCCCATTGCCCTGCACCATCGCGATCTGCTTGCCGTCGTAGCTCACCGAGGCGTTCGCGTTGTTCTGGCCCTGGAAACTGATCCGCTGCGGCGATCCGCCGCTGGCCGGGACCTGGTAGATCTGCGGCCGGCCGGAACGGTCGGAGGTGAAATAGATGCTCTGGCCGTCCGCCGACCAGACCGGCTCGGTGTCGATCGACAGGCTGTTGGTCAGCCGGGTCTCGTGGCGGCTGCCCAGATCCAGCACGAACAGCTCGAGGTTGCCCACGTAGGACAGGGCCACCGCCAGCTTGCTGCCGTCAGGCGACCACGCCGGCGCACCATTGATGCCGCGGGGGTGGGACTCCACCAGCTGGCGCGAGCCGGTGGTGATGTCCTGCACGTAGATGTTCGAATTGCCGCTCTCGAACGACACATAGGCCAGCTTCTTGCCGTCCGGCGACCAGGCCGGCGACAGCAGCGACTCGCGCGAACGCGCCACCACCTGCGGGTTGTAGCCGTCCGAGTCGGCCACCAGCAGCGAATACGTCGTGTTGTTGCCCAGGCCGACGGCGGTGATATAGGCGATGCGGGTCCAGAAGGCGCCACGCACGCCGGTGATCTTCTCGTAGATCACGTCGGCGATCTGGTGCGCCACGCTGCGCAGGTCACCGGCGGGCGCCGGCGGCATCTGCTGGTGCAGCAGGCTCTGCTGCTTGTTGACGTCCCACAGCTCGTATTCGACCTGGACCATGCCGTTGCCGGCGTCCCTGATGCTGCCGACCACGATGTAGTCCTGCTTGAGCAGGCGCCAGGTCGGGAACTTGATGTCGGCCCCCTTCGACGGGAACTCCACGATGTCGCTCTTGGCCAGCGAGCGGAACTTGCCCGAGCGGTTGAAATCGTTGCGCATCACGTCGGCGACATCGGTCGACAGCGGGGCGCCGCCGGCCTGGGCAAACGGCACCACCACGATCGGGGTGGCGGTCTTGACGCCACCGACGATGTCCACATTCAGCGACTGGGCCGCGGCAGGACCGGCGAACAAGGCCACGGCGGCCAGCAGGACGATGGCGAAGCTTGAGCTGAATTTGCGCATGGGCTTGATCATTGCGGCCTGAATGTGAAGGTAAGGTTGCGTTGGAACACGCTTTCAAAACCCTTGTACGGCAGGGTCTTGGTGCGCAGCACCGCATTTTCGACCGAACGCCGACCTGCGTCGTCGTACGGGCAGCTGGAATCGACGGTCGCACTCATCACGTCGCCACCGGGCGATTGCACGATGTGAACCTGACAGGGGAGCGCCGCTATGTTATCCGGCCTTAACCAATTGGGCGTGACCGCATTCTGAATGGCCGCGGCGTATTCGTCGGCCAGGTTGCTGTTCGGGCTGTTGTTGCCGGTCTGGCGCTGGTCGGCGGCCGGCAGGTCGGGCTGACCGTCGTCCTGGGCGTTCTTGAGGTCCTCCAGCTGCTGCTTCGCCTGCTTCGCCTTGTTGTCCAGTTGCCTGGTCTGGGCCGAAGCCGCATCCATCTTGGCGAACAGCGCGTCGAGCTTCTTCTTTTCCTCGGCCTTCTTCTTCGCCGCCTCGGCATCCAGCTCGGACTGGCGCTGGCGCTCCTTTTCTTCCTGCAACTGCCTGGCGTCTTCGGCCTGCTTGGCGGCGTCCTCGACCACGCGTTCCTGGTCCTTGACGTCGACATGCTTGGGCGGCGGCGGCAGCTGGCTTACCGGCGGTGTCACCGGCGGTGGCGGGGTCGGCGGCGGGATGGTCGGCGGCGGCGGGGTGGAATCGGGCACAGGCTTGGCCTTGACCGCCTTCGGTGGCGGGCTGCCGGTGCGCCCGATCAGGGTCGCCTCGATGATCGGCCCCTGCAGCTCCAGCGGCTTGGCGCAGGCAATGGGATTCATCCACGCCGGCAGATGCAGCGCGTTGAAGAAACTCTCGTAACTGGAGCACGGCAGAACCGCGAGGAACAGAAACCCCACGATGCCGATGTGCAGGATGGCGGAGACTACGACCGCCTTCGGCGTCGCCTTACTTTCGTCCATCGGACGTGCTCTTGCCCTGCACCGGCTGGGCCATCAGGCCGACCTTGGAGACGCCGGCCTGCTGCAGGTCGGCCAGCACCTGGACCACGCCGCCGTAGTGCCCCTGGTCGTCGCCGGCCACCAGCACGTTGACGTCCGGATTGGTGCGCACGAACGCGCCGACCTTGGTCTGCAGCGCCGCCGCGTCGAGCAGCTCCTTCTCGGCGCCGGGCAGGGTAAGGAAGAGCTGGCCGTCCTGCTTCACCGTGACGATGACCGGGTCCTTCTTCTGCTGCAGCGACTTGGCGTCGGCCTGCGGCAGGTTCACGTCCACGTTGGACTTCATCATCGGCGTGGTGACCATGAAGATGATCAGCAGCACCAGCATCACGTCGATGTAGGGCACCACGTTGATTTCGGATTTGAGCTTGTAGCGCCGCTGACGGCCGGAGGTTCGCATGAGTGCTCTCCGCTCAGGCGACGTCGTCGGTCTGGATCTGCCGCTGCAGCACGGAGGAGAACTCCTCCTGGAACACGTCGTAGCGCGAGGCGATGCGCTCGACCTTGGTGGCGTAGCGGTTGTACGCCCACTGCGCCGGGATCGCGGCGAACAGGCCCATGGCGGTGGCGATCAGCGCCTCGGAGATGTGCGGGGCGACCACCGCGATGGTGACGTCCTTCATCTCGCCCAGGCCCTGGAACGCACCCATGATGCCCCACACCGTGCCGAACAGGCCCACGTACGGGCTGATCGAGCCGACGTTGGCGAGGAATTCCAGGTTGCGTTCGAGCAGGCCGATCTCGCGCGTGCCGGCGACCTGCATGGCGCGCTCGGAACCCTCGATCACGCTGCGCGTGTCATGCGTCTTGCGCTGGCGCTGGCGGGCGAACTCGCGAAAGCCGGACTCGAAGATGTTCTCGATGCCGCCGGTGCCGCCCTGGCGACTGCTGACCTCGCGGAACAGCTGGGCCAGGTCGCCGCCGGACCAGAAGCGCTCCTCGAATTCCTCGGCGTTCTCCATCGCCGCCTTGGTCTGCGAATACTTGCGCACGATGATGACCCAGGACAGGAACGAGAACACCAGCAATACCAGCAGCACCAGTTTCACCGGCAGGCTCGAATCCGCGATCAGCGTGAAAATGTTCAGTCCACCGTTCATTGCTTGCAGGTACTCCGCCGGTTCGGCTTGGTTATTCTTGAGGAATCAGGTCGGCCGGAATCGGAGCCGGCCGCATGCGCTGGAGATCGACGCAGGCCACCCGCACGCTGGCGCGGATCAGGCAACTGCCGTCCGCCTTCATGATCGTCTGGGTGAACAGGATACTGGCAGCGCGCCGTTCTTTGACGTCCACCGTTACCGTCAGTTCATCATCCAGCAGGGCTGGCTTGAGAAAGTCGATGTGCATGTCGCGCACCATGAAGGCCAGCCCGGTGGCCTGCTTGTACGCCAGCTGGTCCACGCCCAGCGCGCGCATCCACTCGCTGCGGGCACGTTCCATGAAACGCAGGTAGCCGGCGTGGTAGACCACGCCGCCGGCGTCGGTGTCTTCCCAGTAGACCCTGACCTTCCAGCTGAAAGGCAGTTGCGCGGCCGGCTCAGACATCGCCGGCCCCCGCATCGAACAGGTCGGCCGCCTGCGCCTGGCGCGGCGGCGGGGTCAGCCCCAGGTGACGCCAGCCCTTCGCGCTGACCATGCGGCCGCGGGCGGTGCGCACCAGGTAACCCTGCTGGATCAGGTACGGCTCGACCACGTCTTCCAGCGTGCCGCGGTCCTCGCTCAGCGCGGCGGCCAGCGACTCCACGCCGACCGGACCGCCGTCGAAATTCTCGATGATCAGGCCGAGCAGGCGCCGGTCCAGTTCGTCGAACCCCTGCGGGTCGATCTTCAGCATGTCCAGCGCCGCCTGCGCCGCAGCCAGGGTGATCTCGCCACCGGCGCGCACCTCGGCGTAATCGCGCACCCGGCGCAGCAGGCGGTTGGCGATGCGCGGCGTGCCGCGCGAACGGCGGGCGATTTCCTGCGCCCCTTCCGGCGCGCAGCTGATGCCGAGGATCCTCGCCGCCCGGCGCACGATCGCGGTGAGCTCGTCGGTGGTGTAGAACTCCAGCCGCTGCACGATGCCGAAACGGTCGCGCAAGGGCGCGGTGAGCATGCCGGCGCGGGTGGTCGCGCCGATCAGGGTGAACGGCGGCAGGTCCAGCTTGATCGAGCGGGCGGCCGGGCCCTCGCCGATCATGATGTCGATCTGGAAGTCTTCCATCGCCGGGTACAGCACTTCCTCGACCACCGGCGACAGCCGGTGGATCTCGTCGACGAACAGCACGTCGTTCGCCTCCAGGTTGGTCAGCAGCGCGGCGAGGTCGCCGGCGCGTTCCAGCACCGGGCCGGAGGTGGAGCGCACGTTGACGCCAAGCTCGTTGGCGATCACGTGGCTCAGCGTGGTCTTGCCCAGGCCGGGCGGGCCGAAGATCAGCACGTGGTCCAGCGCCCCGCCCCGCTTCCTGGCCGCCTCGATGTAGATCGACAGCTGTTCGCGCACCGCCTGCTGGCCGAGGTATTCGGTCAGCCGTTTCGGCCGGATGGTGGCTTCCAGCGCCTCGTCGTCGAGCTGGGCAGCGGCGGTGATGATGCGGGCTTCGGTCATGCCTGCATTATGGCAGGCGGATGAAACGGAGCGGGAATCACCGGCAAAGGCAGCCCTTCATGCCGGGACAGTGCTTTCCTGCACTTTCCCGGCTCGCCGGATCGGGCGTTGCCCGATCCTGCTTCGAATGCCGATCGCCAAAACGATCGGCATTGGAGCGGCCCATCCGTGGGCCGCGGTGGAGATCCGATCCGCTGCGCGGATCAGATCTCCACCTGCGCCCCCAGCTCGATCAGCCGGTTGCCGGGGATCTGGAAGAACGCGGTGGCGGGCAACGCGTTGCGCGACATGAAGGCGAACAGCTTGTCGCGCCACAGCGCCATCCCGGGACGACGCTCGTCCGCCACGATGCTCTCGCGGGACAGGAAGAAGGTGGTGTCCATCATGTCGAAGGCGAGGCCTTCGCGCGAACACTGCGACAGCGCCTGCGGGATGTTCGGGTCCTCGGCGAAGCCGAAGCGCAGCTCCAGCGCGTAGAAGTCGTCGCTGCCGGACGACAGCGCGGTGAGCTGGATGCGCTCATCGGCCTCGGCCACCGGCGTTTCCAGGATGCCGACGGTGAGCAGCACGTTGCGCTCGTGCAGCACCTTGTTGTGCTTCAGGTTGTGCAGCAGGGCATGCGGCACCGCACTCAGGTTGGCGGTGAGGAACACCGCCGTGCCGGGCACGCGCAATGGCGGGTGCGCTGCCATGTTCTCGATGAACGGTGCCAGCGCCAGACCGCCTTGCTTGATCTCGCGCACCACCAGTTCGCGACCGCGACGCCAGGTGGTCATCACCGCGAACATCAGCAGGCCCAGCACCAGCGGGAACCAGCCGCCCTGCAGGATCTTCAGCGTGTTGGCGCCGAAGTAACTGAGGTCGATCGCCAGCAGGACAAGGCCGAGGCCGATCACCAGCACCCGGCTCCACTGCCACATGCGCCGAGCCACGATCATCACCAGGATCGTATCGATCGCCATGGTGCCGGTCACCGCGATGCCATAGGCACCGGCCAGCGCATTGGACGAGCCGAAGCCGACCACGGTGGCGATCACCGCGACCATCAGCGCACGGTTCACCCATGGCAGGAAGATCTGCCCGATCGCGTCGCGCGAGGTATGCACCACTTGCATGCGCGGCAGGAAGCCCAGCTGGATCGCTTGGCGGGTCACCGTGAATGCGCCGGAGATCACCGCCTGCGAGGCGATTACCGTCGACAAGGTGGCCAGGCCGATCATCGGATACAGCGCCCAGTCCGGCACCGAGTGATAGAACGGATTGGCGATCGCTTCCGGATGCACCAGCAGCAGGCCACCCTGGCCGTAGTAGTTCAGCAGCAGCGCCGGCATCACGAAGAAGAACCAGGCCGCGCGGATCGGCATCCGACCGAAGTGCCCCATGTCGGTGTACAGCGCCTCGGCGCCGGTCACGCACAACACCACCGAACCCAGTGCCAGGATCGAGGTCTTGCCGTGAGTCATGAAAAACTGCACCGCATACCAGGGGTTGAGTGCATGCAGCACGCCTGGCGCCTGGAGGATGTTCCACACGCCGATCACCCCCAGTGCCAGAAACCACAGCACCATCACCGGCCCGAAGATCGCGCCGACCTTGGCGGTGCCGTGGCGCTGCAGCCAGAACAGGCCCAGCAGCACGGCCACGGTGATCGGCACCACCCAGTGCGACAGCGCTGGCGCCGCGACCTGCAGGCCCTCGACCGCGGACAGCACCGAGATCGATGGCGTGATCACGCCGTCGCCGAAGAACAGCGCCGCACCCAGCAAGGCCATCAGCATCACCGCACGACGCATCGCCACCGACTTGCCGCTGGCACGCTGCGCCAGCGTCATCAGCGCCATGATGCCGCCCTCGCCCTTGTTGTCAGCGCGCATGACCAGGCTGACGTACTTCACCGCCACCACCATGATCAGCGACCAGGTCACCAGCGACAGGATGCCCAGCACGGTGCTCGGCCGCGGATGCAAGCCGTGCTCGGGCAGGAAGGTCTCGTGCATGGTGTACAGCGGGCTGGTACCGATATCGCCGAACACCACGCCGATCGCGCCCAGGATCAGCGCCGAACGGGCGCCTCGGGCATGGGCGGCGTCACTGCTGGCCGGTGAAGTGGCCGAATTGTCTGATGGCTGGCTCATGGAAATCCTGGGAACTGGCGGGCTGCAGTCCGGCGTCGTGCGACGCCGGCTAGCTGCCGAGAGCGGCGCGCAGCGCCTTGCGGATGATGGCTTCGGCGCTGTCGCCTTCGCTGGCGACCTTCTGCACCAGGCGGCTGACTTCGGCCGGCTTGTAGCCCAGTTGCTGCAGCGCCACGGTCGCTTCGCCGGCCGCGTCCAGCGGGGCGCTGGCGCGCTGCGGCGAAACGCCGGGAACACCGGCCATGCCATCGAGCCGATCACGCAGCTCGACCACGATGCGTTCGGCGGTCTTCTTGCCGATGCCGGGAATCTTGGTCAGCGCCACCACGTCACCGGCCTGCACCAGCCGCGCGAAATGGTCGGTGGACACGCCGGAGAGCACGGACAGCGCGATCTTCGCCCCGATGCCGCTGACCTTGAGCAGGTTGCGGAACAGTGCGCGCTCGGTCTCGTGCAGAAAACCGTACAGCGTGATGCCGTCTTCCTTGACCGCATGATGGATCAACAGCACCACTTCCTTGCCCAGGCCCGGCAGGTCGTAGATGGTCGACATCGGCGCCTCGATGTCATAGCCGACGCCGCCCACCTCGACCAGCAACGAAGGCGGCTGCTTGCCGATCAGGATGCCACGCAGACGCCCGATCACCGGCGCCGCCTCCAGGCGGTGCGCGGAATGCCGACCCGGGCCAGGCTGGCGCGGGTATGCGCATGGGTCACGGCGATCGCCAGCGCATCGGCGGCGTCAGCCTGCAGCGGACCTTTCAGGCCAAGCAGGACGCCGATCATGTGCTGCACCTGGGTCTTGTCGCCGCGGCCACTGCCGACCACGGATTGCTTCACTTCGGTTGCCGCGTATTCGTGCACCACGATCCCCTGACTGACCACTGCGCAAATGGCGGCGCCACGCGCCTGGCCCAGCTTCAATGCCGAGTCGGGGTTGCGCGCCATGAACACGCGCTCGATCCCGCATTCGGCCGGCCGATGCGTGGCGATGATGTCACACAGCTCGTCAAAGATGCGTTTGAGCCGCAGCGGGAAGGTCGCCTCGCCCGCCACGGCAAGCGCACCATGGAACACATGGCTCAGCTTGCCCGTGTCATCCACGTCGATGATGCCCACGCCGGTGCGCTGGCTGCCCGGATCGATGCCGATGATGCGCACGGCACGGGAATCGGGAATCGGGAGTCGGGAATCGGAAGCTGCGCACCCAGCGACGGAGGCCTTGCTCATGATTGAGCTCGGCCGCGGATGAAGATCACCCGGGACTGCGCGGTCCTGTCCATTCCCTATGCCCGATTCCCCATTCCCTGCTTCACGTCGGCAGCAGGGCGTTGTGGGACACCTCGCTGACATCGTCCAGCGAGTCCAGCTTCTCGAGCAGGTCCATCAGCTGTTCCAGCGCCTCTTCCGGCACCTCGACGCGGTTGTTGGGACGCATCACCACGCCGGCGTGCAGCGCGCTCAGCCCCGCGTCGACCAGCGCCTGCTGCACCGCCTCGAAGTTTTCCGGCGCGCACAGCACGGTGCTTTCGCCGTGCTCGTTGACCACGTCATCGGCGCCGGCTTCCAGTGCTGCCTCCAGCACCTTCTCCTCGGCCGCCTCGTCGCCGCCGGTGGCAAACACCAGCTCGCCGCAACGGGTGAACTGGAACGCCACCGAACCGCTGGTGCCCAGGTTGCCGCCGTGCTTGGTCAGCGCATAGCGCACGTCGGCCACGGTGCGGGTGGGGTTGTCGGTGAAGCTTTCGATGATCAGCGCGGTGCCGGCCGGGCCGTAGCCCTCGTAGCGCAGTTCCTGCATGTCGGCGCCGCCATCGGCACCGGAGCCGCGCTTGATCGCGCGCTCGATGGTGTCCTTGGTCATGTTGGCCGACAAGGCCTTGTCGATCGCCGCGCGCAGGCGCGGGTTGCCGCCAGGGTCTGCCACTCCGGCGCGGGTGGCGACGGTGATTTCGCGGATCAGCTTGGTGAACACCTTGGCGCGCTTGGCGTCTTCGGCGTTCTTGCGACCTTCGATGGACGGACCTCTACCCATGACGATTCCTGCACGACGGCGGTTGGACAAGCCGGGAATTTTACCTGAATTGAACCTGTGTGCCGGATCGCGGGGTGCGGCGTCTCAACGCGGCTGCGGTGGCGAAAAATGCCCGTGGCGCAGGAAACCGGCAGTCAGCTGCGCCACTTCGGGCGAAAACAGCAGGCCGGTGTGGTTGGTTTCGACCACGCAATGGTCGGCAAGCCCCGGCAGAAGGGTCTCCTCGACCGCCACGGTGCCATCGTGCTCGCCCTGGAAATGGCCAAGCATGGCGCCCAGTCCCAGCGGTGTGCAGCCGGCGATCATGCCCACCTCGCGCGGGCCATCCCAGCGTTCGAGCCCCTGCTCCAGCAGCTCGCGGTTGTGCCCCAGCAACACCTCGCCACCACGTCCCCAGCGGGCAAAGCTGCGCGCCGCCGCACTGCCACGCAGCGGCGAACCGAGGCAGACGATGCGACCGGACGGCAATGCGCCGGCGTCATGGCAGGCGCGCAGCGCGAGCAGCCCGCCCAGGCTGTGCCCGACCAGGTGCACGGCCTGGGCATCGGCTTCGCCGAGCAAGTCGGTCATGCGTGCATGCAACTGGTCCAGGATGCGCTGCTCGGTGGCCGCCACGCTGAGGTAGTCGAAGCGATGCACGCGAAAGCCCGCCTCCATCAGCCGGCGATGCAGCATGGACAACGCAAAACCGCGCATCCACAGGCCGTGCAGCAGGATCACATGTTCAGACATGGCGAGCGCCGGGAAGGGTGGCCGGGGAGCCGGGAATCGAAAACGTGGAAGCGGCCGGCATGGACAACCGCCCGAAGCCGCCCACGCTCCTAAGCCCGCACCGCCACGTGCAGTTCCTTCAACTGCGCATCGCCCACCGGCGACGGCGCGTCGGTCATCAGATCCTGCGCGCTGGTGGTCTTGGGGAAGGCGATCACGTCGCGGATCGACTCGGTGCCGGCCATCAGCGCGGCGATGCGGTCGATGCCGAAGGCCAGGCCGCCGTGGGGCGGCGCGCCGAACTTCAGCGCCTTGAGCAGGAAGCCGAACTTCGCCTCGGCCTCGTCCGCGCCGATGCCCAGCAACTCGAATACCGCGCTCTGCATGTCCGGCCGGTGGATACGGATCGAACCGCCGCCGATCTCGTTGCCGTTGAGCACCATGTCGTAGCCCCGGCTCACCGCGGTGGCGGCGTGGCTCTTCAGGTCGGCGATGTCGTCGATCTTCGGCGCGGTGAACGGATGATGCAGGGCGACGTAGCGCTGTTCTTCCGCGTCGTATTCGAACATCGGGAAGTCGGTGACCCACAGCGGCTTCCAGCCCTCCTCGACCAGGCCGCGATCCTTGCCCACCTTCAGGCGCACCGCGCCCATGAAGTCGGTGACGGTCTTCCACGCGCCGGCGCCGAAGAACACGATGTCACCGGTCTGCGCGCCGGTGGCTTTCAGCACGCCGTCCAGCGCCGCGTCGTCGAGGAACTTCGCCACCGGCGAGTTGATGCCCTCGCGACCCCTGGCCAGATCCTCGACCTTCAGCCAGGCCAGGCCCTTCGCGCCGTAGCGCGAAGCGTATTCGGTCAGGCCGTCGATGTCCTTGCGCGACAGCGTGCTGCCGCCGGGCACGCGCAAGGCCGCCACGCGGCCATCCGGAGCATTGGCCGGCTCGGCGAACACCTTGAACTCGATGTGCTTCAGCGCAGCGGCCACGTCGACCAGCTCCAGCGCGATGCGCAGGTCCGGCTTGTCCGAACCGAAGCGACGCATCGCCTCAGCCCAGGTCATGCGCGGGAACGCGGCGTCCAGCTCCACGCCCTGCACCTCGCGGAACACGTGGCGGATCAGCTCCTCCACGAAATCCTGCACGTCCTTTTCCTCGACGAAGGCAAACTCCAGGTCGAGCTGGGTGAATTCCGGCTGGCGGTCGGCGCGCAGGTCCTCGTCGCGGAAGCAGCGGGCGATCTGGTAGTAGCGATCGAAGCCGGCCATCATCAGGATCTGCTTGAACAGCTGCGGCGACTGCGGCAGGGCGTAGAACTGGCCCGGGTGCACGCGGCTGGGCACCAGGTAGTCGCGCGCACCTTCGGGGGTGGCCTTGGTCAGGATCGGCGTCTCGATGTCCTGGAAGCCACGCTCGTCCAGGTAGCGGCGCAGCGCCTGCACCAGCCTGATCCGCTTGCGCATCATCGCCTGCATCTCCGGGCGGCGCAGGTCGAGGTAGCGGTAGGTCATCCGCATGTCTTCGTTGGGATTCTCGTGCAGTGCGAACGGCAGGTCCTTCGCGGCATTGAGGATCTCCACCGTGTCGGCCAGCAGCTCGACCGTGCCGGTCTTCAGCTTGTCGTTGACCGACACGCGCGGACGGATGGTGCCGGTGACACGCAGGCAATATTCGTTGCCGATCTCGCCGGCCACGGCAAAGGCCGCAGCGTTGTCGCGGTCGACCACCACCTGCGCCAGACCCTCGTGGTCGCGCAGGTCGACGAAGGCGACGTGGGCCTGCAGACGAATCTTGTTGACCCAGCCGCACAGGGTGACGGACTGGCCGATCAGCGACTCATCGATGAGGCCGCAGTAATGCGTGCGCATGCGTTGGAACTCCGGCGTCGCCGCGGGGCGACTTCAGACAGGGGAAAAGACCGCCAAGTTTACCACCGCCGCGCGCCGCGGCGGACCGGCGGCGGACGACCGCCACCGGCCCGGCCCGCATCACCAGCGGCGATCGACCAGGAACTGGCCGCGGCAACCGTGCGCCACCCACACCCCGGCGCGGTTCCAGCCCCAGCTGTAGCCCTCGGTGCAGCGGGCATCGGAGAGCTGGCGGGCCAGTCGCACGCTGCCGTTGCGGCCCACATCGACCTGGCACATCTGGTACTTCTTCTTATTGCTGTCGCACTGCAGGCTGATCCGGCGATTCCAGTCCGGGCCTGGCTGCCAGCTGCCGTGCGGGTTGCCATGTCCCCCACGATCACCACGGTAGTCACCGTAGCCACCGCGCCCGGCCGGACCGAACAGGCCGCGGCAACCCCGGTCGACCCACAAGGTGCCGTGATCCATGCCCCAGCTCTGGCCCTCGATGCAGGCGCCCTTGGACTCCTGCTTGTAGAGTTCGACCCGGCGCCACGGCACGGCGCAGCGGGCATAGTGCCCGTCCTTGCTCACGCATCGCACCGGCGCATCCGACTGCGCGCGCACCGGCGACGCGATCCCGAGCAGGCTGCCCAGCAGTCCTGCAATGACTATTCCACTGGTCCATCCGCTGATTGCGCGCATCGGTCTTGCTCCTCGCTGGCAGTGGCGGCAGCAGGATCGCCGCCGTCTCCGGAGGTCAGCATATCTTGCGAAGCCGCGCAGGAAACTGCGCCGCCGTTCCGTGGTTCAGCTTCCGCTGTTGCCCGATCCGCCTGCCGCCGGCGCGGGGCTGGCAGCGGGGGCGGGGGCTGCTGCCGCAGCGACCGGCGCACCAGCGGCGGGCTTGGCCTCGCCCGGTGATGCATCGACCAGGTTGCGCTTCTTGTCGCCGTCCTTCTTGAAGTCGGTCTCGTACCAGCCGCTGCCAGCCAGCCGGAAGGACGGCGCGCTGACCCGCCGGTGCAGGTTCGGGGTGCTGCACGCGGGGCAGACCACCGGGTCGGTATCGGACAACTTCTGCAGGCGGTCGAAACGGTGACCGCACTGGCTGCATTCGAATTCGTAGATGGGCATGGAGGCTCCGGAAAATCCCGCCGGCATGCGAGCCGGCAACTGGCCATTATCGGCGCTGACCGGCGGATTTCAACGTGCCGGACCGCTCATGGCGATGCGCGCGAGCGGGTAGTAGCCTCGTAACCGGAACCGGGCGTGACCGACCCGCCAGACGCCCGCGCGCCGGGATCGACGCATGGGCTATGGACGTATAGACGTCTATACGTCTATTGACGGCCACTACCTGCACCACTAGTCTGTGATTGCTGCACGGCAACATCCCTATCCGGAGAACCTCATGAGCAAGCGTACCCGTACGACCGCGTCGGCATGGCTTCCTGCCGCGGTGTTGCTGGCATTGGCCGGCAATGCCGCGGCGCAGGAAGCACAGGCACCGGCACCCGCCAAGGCCCGCGACCTCAGTGCCGTGATCGTCACCGGCACCCGCGCCGACAACCGCACGGAAAGCAGCTCGCTGACCCCGATCGACGTGGTGTCGGCCAAGGTCCTGCAGCAGACCGGCACCAGCGAATTGTCCACGGCGCTGGCGCGCATCATTCCCTCGCTGAATTTCCCGCGCCCGGCCGCCGCCGACTCGGCCGACACGCAGCGTCCCGCCCAGCTGCGCGGCCTGTCGCCCGACGAAGTGCTGGTGCTGGTGAACGGCAAGCGCTGGCATCCGGGCGCCATCCTGCTCAACAACGGCGTGATCGGCCGCGGCTCGCAGCCGGTGGATCTGAACACCATCCCGATGTCCGCCATCGACCACATCGAGGTCTTGCGCGACGGCGCGTCCGCCCAGTACGGCTCGGACGCAATCGCCGGCGTCATCAACGTCATCCTGAAACAGGGCGCCAAGGGCGGTGACGTGCAGGTCACTGGCGGCCAGTACTCCGCGGGCGACGGCAGGCAGTGGCAGGGCTCGGCCAACTTCGGCATCCCGCTGGGCGGCGACAAGGGCTGGCTGCGTCTTGCACTGCAGAGTGGCAACCAGGATCACACCAACCGCGCCGGGCCGGACAATCGCCCCGGCTTCCCGCAGCTGGGCGTGAACTTCCGCCAGGGCGACCCGGACGTGCATGACAACAACCTGCTGCTGAATGCGCAGTACGACATCACCCCGGACGTGCAGCTTTACAGCTTCGGGCACTACGGTCGCCGCCAGAGCACGTCGCCTGCATTCTTCCGCTATGGCACCAATTCGCCCAAGCCGAACAATGCACTGATCGGCCAGGTGTATCCGGACGGCTTCCTGCCGCTCGAACATGCCGACTCCACCGACACCTCGCTGGTGGCGGGCCTGCGTGGCAAGATCGGCGGCTGGCGCTGGGATCTGAGCGGCAACTACGGTCGCAACCGGGTTTCCTACGAAACACGCAACAGCACCAACTACGCCTACCTCAACGACTTCGGCAGCGCGCCCAGCGTCTTCAGCGACGGCATCCTCAGCGCCGAGCAGCAGAGCCTGGATCTCGACGTCGCAAAGGACATCCAGGCGGGCTGGCTGCCCAATTCGCTCACGGTGGCGTTCGGTGCCCAGTACCTGCGGCAGACCTACGCCATCGATGCCGGCTCGCTGCCGTCCTGGTACGTGGGCACCTCCGGCGTCTCCGGCGGCGCACAGGGCTTTGCCGGCTGGCAACCGGCGAACGCGGTGGACGCCTCCCGCCACGACGTGGCCGCCTACCTCGACCTCGAAACCAACCTCACCGACCGGCTTGGGGTGGCGGCTGCGGTGCGGCATGAGCATTACAACGACTTCGGCAACACCACGTCCGGCTCGCTGTCGGGTCGCTTCGACTTCACCGACAGCTTCGCCATCCGCGGCAGCGCCTCCACCGGCTTCCGCGCGCCCTCGCTGGGGCAGGAGTATTTCTCGCAGATCTCCTCGCTGTTCTACGGCGCCGGCAGTCTGCCGGGCCTGCCGGCAGGCATCTACAACCGGGGACTGGTACCGGTCGGCAGCCAGATCGCCCAGTTGCTGGGTGCCGAAGCGCTGAAGCCCGAGAAGTCCAGGAACTACACCCTGGGCACGGTGTGGAGCCCCACCGATGCGCTGACCCTCAGCCTGGACGTGTACCAGATCAACATCCGCGACCGCGTGGCGCTGTCCGGCGCGATCTCGACCACCACCCCCGCGGTGGTCAGCTACCTGGCCGCCAACGGCATCAGCGACCTCGGCTACAGCAGCGTCAACTACTTCACCAACGCGGCGGACACGCGCACCCGTGGCGTCGATTTCGTGGGCAGCTACCTGGCCGACCTCGGCAACGCGGGCACCCTGGCCACCACGCTTAGCGCGAACTACAACCAGAACACGGTCACCGACGTGAAGCCGAACCCGGCGGTGCTGGACAACCTGGGCGTCAGCTTCGTCCGCCTGAACCGCCAGGACATCCAGGGATACCTGGGCAATTCCAGCCCGCGCAGCAAGCTCATCCTCAACGAGCAATACAACGTGGGCAACTGGGGCGTGACCGGCACGCTGACACGCTATGGCCGTTACACCAGCTATGTCAGCAGCCTGGCCAGCTACAACCCGAACGCCACGCCGCCGGTGATCGACCAGACTTTCACACCCAAGTGGGTGCTCGACCTGGCGGTGAACTACAACCTCCATGACTGGACCTTCACTGTGGGCGCGGACAACGCGCTCGACGCCCATCCGGACAGGAACATCGCCAACAACACCAACAACGGCACCCTGCCCTACTCGACCTTCTCGCCGTTCGGTTACAACGGCGCCTACGTCTACGGCAAGGTGCGTTACAGCTGGCAGTGAGCGAACGCGGCACCGCCACGGCAACACGCAGCCCCGGTTCGCCCGGGGCTGCGTCCCGGCCCCATCGATCCCGACCGACTTCGTTGACCGCCCGAGGCCTCCATCCCGGCGTCGCCACCCCGGCAGCTCCCGCAACGCCGGGCTGCCCTGTCGTCCCCGCCGCCAGGCATTGACGGGTTTGCCCTACACCACCTGCCGTCCGCGCTGACAGCCGGCCCGGGGCCGCCCCCGGATAATCGCCGCACAGGGTGCCGCCCTGCACCGGGGAGTGCACCCGTGCAGGGACCGCTTGACAAGGCCAATCCCGCACGACCAGCATCCGGCGTGATCGCGCAACGGCAAACGCCTGCGCCGCCCGCGACACTCGGCAGCCGGAATCCAGGGGGATTGCGGGGGGACTGCACCCTGGCACGACACCACACCCGTACTTTCGCCGCGGCATCGCGCGTCGATCGGACGGGTATCACGCCAATGACTGGAGGGGACTTGATGAAACTCGCAAACCACACGGGCCTGCTGGGCGCAGCGCTGGCCCTGGCATTGACCGCAGGCGGTGCCGCCATGGCCCGCGAAGCGCCGACGATGACCGTCGCCGTGATCGACTTCACCAACCAGACCAGCTCGGCCAGCTGGTGGAACGGCGACGTCGGCAACCAGCTGGCCGATGTGCTCAGCAACGAACTGAGCGCCACCGGCGACTTCAAGGTGATCGAGCGGCAGAAGATCGACGCCGTGCTCGCCGAGCAGGATCTCGCCGCCTCCTCACGCATGCGTCCGGGCAGCACGCCGCACACCGGCAACATCACCGGCGCACAGTACCTGGTCACCGGCAGCGTTGCCGCTTACACCGAAGACACGTCCAAGACGGGCGGCGGCCTCAACATCGCGGGCTTCCGCGTGGGCGGCGGCAAATCCCAGGCTTACGTGGCGATCGATCTGCGCGTGATCGACGCGGAAACTTCCGAAGTGGTGTACTCGCGCACGGTCGAGGGCAACAGCTCCGGCGGCGGGGTCAGCCTCAGCGGCTTCACCCATGGCGTGGGCGGTGACTTCGGCCACTCGAAGAAGACGCCGGCCAGCAAGGCCGTGCGCGCTGCGCTGATCGAGGCCACCGATTATCTGGATTGCGTGATGGTCAAGCGCGACGGCTGCGAGGCCCGCTACCAGCAGAAGGAACAGCGCCGCCGCGACAACGACAAGAAGGTACTCGACCTCGAGTGAGTCCGGGCGAAGGCCGCTCGGCACCAAAGGCAGCCTCGCAAAAACAGCAGGGCCATCCGTCCAGGATGGCCCTGTTTCGTTCAGGCGGAGCCGGGCTGCCGGCGCCGCATCAGGACTTGCGAAACACCAGCTGCCCGCCCTCGGCGGACACCCCGACCGTATCGCCCGGCTGGAACTGTCCTTCCAGGATCTGCCTGGCCAGCGGATTCTCCAGCTGCTGCTGGATCGCCCGCTTCAACGGCCGCGCACCGTAGACCGGATCGAAGCCCACGTTGCCGAGCAGCGCCAGCGCATCGTCCGCCACGTCGAGCTTCAGCTGACGCTCGGCCAGTCGCCGCTCCAGATACTGCAGCTGGATCTTCGCGATGGCGCGGATCTGCGCCTTGTCCAGCGGACGGAACACCACGATCTCGTCGAGCCGGTTGATGAACTCCGGACGGAAGTGTGCCTGCACCACGCCCATCACCGACGCCTTCATCTGGGTGTACTGCTCCTCCGCGTCGCCGCCGCTTTCCGCCGCGTCCTGGATCATCTGCGAGCCAAGGTTCGAGGTCATCACGATCACCGTGTTGCGGAAGTCCACGGTGCGGCCCTGGCCGTCGGTGAGGCGGCCGTCGTCGAGTACCTGCAGCAGGATGTTGAACACGTCCGGATGGGCCTTCTCCACTTCGTCCAGCAGGATCACGCTGTACGGCCGGCGGCGCACCGCCTCGGTGAGGTAGCCGCCTTCCTCGTAACCGACGTAGCCCGGAGGCGCACCGACCAGGCGCGAGACGGAGTGCTTCTCCATGAACTCGCTCATGTCGATGCGCACCATCGCGTCGGTGGTGTCGAACATGAATTCGGCCAGCGCCTTGCACAGCTCGGTCTTGCCCACGCCGGTCGGGCCGAGGAACAGGAACGAACCGTTCGGGCGGTTCGGATCGGACAGGCCGGCACGGGAACGGCGGATCGCGTCGGACACGGCGTGCACCGCCTCGTCCTGGCCCACCACGCGCTTGTGCAGCTCGTCCTCCATCTTCAACAGCTTGTCGCGCTCGCCTTCGAGCATCTTGCTGACCGGAATACCGGTCCAGCGCGCCACCACCTCGGCGATTTCCTCGGCGGTGACTTTCGTCTGCACCAGCTTGAAATCCTGCGTCTCGGCGGCCTGCGCCGCGGCGAGCTGCTTCTCCAGTTCGGGCAGCTTGCCGTACTGGATCTCGCTCATCTTTGCGTAATCCTGCCGACGCTGAGCGGACTCCAGCTCCTGATGTGCCTGCTCGATCTGTTCCTTGACCCGGGTCGTGCCCTGCAGCGACGCCTTTTCGGACTTCCAGATCTCGTTGAGGTCGGAGAACTCGCGCTCGAGCTTATCGATGTCGGTTTCGAGATCGGCCAGGCGCTGCTTCGACTCGCTGTCCTTTTCCTTCTTCAGCATCTCGCGCTGGATCTTCAGCTGGATCAGCCGGCGCTCCAGACGGTCCAGTTCCTCCGGCTTGGAGTCGATCTCCATGCGGATGCGCGAGGCCGCCTCGTCCATCAGGTCGATCGCCTTGTCCGGCAGCTGGCGATCGGCGATGTAGCGGTGCGACAGCGTGGCCGCGGCGACGATCGCCGGGTCGGTGATCTCGACGCCGTGGTGCACGGCGTAGCGTTCCTTCAGCCCGCGCAGGATCGCGATGGTGTCCTCCACCGTGGGCTCGCCCACGAACACCTTCTGGAAGCGCCGCTCCAGCGCGGCGTCCTTCTCGATGTACTTGCGGTACTCGTCCAGCGTGGTGGCGCCGATGCAGTGCAGCTCGCCGCGCGCCAGCGCGGGCTTCAACATGTTGCCGGCATCCATCGAGCCTTCGCCCTTGCCGGCGCCGACCATGGTGTGCAGCTCATCGATGAACAGGATCACTCGGCCTTCCTGTTTCGACAGGTCGCTGAGCACGGCCTTGAGCCGCTCCTCGAACTCGCCGCGGAATTTCGCGCCGGCGATCAGCGCGCCCATGTCCAGCGCCAGCACGCGGCGGTCGCGCAGGCCTTCGGGCACCTCGCCCTTGATGATGCGCTGGGCCAGGCCCTCGACGATCGCGGTCTTGCCCACGCCGGGTTCGCCGATCAGCACCGGATTGTTCTTGGTGCGCCGCTGCAGCACCTGGATGGTGCGGCGGATTTCCTCGTCGCGGCCGATCACCGGATCGAGCTTGTTGCGCTCGGCGCGCTCGGTCAGGTCGATGCAGTATTTTTCCAGCGCCTGGCGCTGCTCCTCGGCGTTTTCGCTCTGCACCTTCTCGCCGCCGCGCAGCTTGTCGATGGCCGCTTCGAGGTTCGCCTTGTTCGCGCCGGCCGCCTTCAACGCCGCGCCCAGTTCGCCCTTGTCCTCCAGCGCGGCCAGCACGAACAGCTCGCTGGCGATGAACTGGTCGCCGCGCTGCTGGGCCAGCTTGTCGGTGAGGTTGAGCAGGCGGTTGAGGTCGTTGCCCAGGTTGATGTTGCCTTCCTGCCCGCTGACCCGCGGCAGGCGCTCGAGCATTTCGTTCACCCGCTGCGTGAGCATCGGCACGTTGACCTGGGCCTGGGTCAGCAGCGGCGCCGTGGAGCCCCCCTGCTGGCCCAGCAGCGCCGCCATCACGTGCACCGGTTCAAGCATGTTGTTGTCGCGGCCCACGGCCAGCGATTGCGCGTCGGCCAGCGCCTGCTGGAACCGCGAGGTGAGTTTGTCCATCCGCATGTCGAAGATCCCCGAAGCTAGTTTGGCGGTGCATCCGCCACTGACGCAAAAATGCGGACGGCGAAGCACGATTCAAGCTGGCCGTCCACGGCGATGGCATGAGCGGCATGTCCGGCTTTTCACATTCGGCTTGTTACGGTGGACGCGATGTCAACTCCACGCCCCTCCACCGCATCGCCCCACCCCGCCCTGCCGGCTCCCCCGCTGCCCGCTGCCGACGCCCACTGGGCGCTGCTGTTCGACGTCGACGGCACCTTGCTCGACTTTGCCGACGACCCGCGCTCGGTGCGCGTCAGCTCCGCCTTGCTGGACCTGCTGCACGAACTGCATGCGGCAACCGACGGCGCGCTGGCGCTGGTCAGCGGACGCGAACTGGATGATCTCGACCGGCTCTTCGAGCGCCCGCGCTGGGCGGCGATCGGCCTGCACGGGCTGGAGCTGCGCCAGGCCAGCGGCAGCTTCCGCCGTCTCAGCGTGCCGCAGGCCAGCCAGGATCGCATGCACCGCGAGGCACGGGCGCTGGCCGCGCGGTTCGACGGCGTGCAGGTGGAGGACAAGCAGCTGGCGATCGCGCTGCACTGTCGCCGCGCGCCGGAGCAACTGGCCCGCCTGCACGGCGCCGCCGCCGAACTGATCGCGCGGCTGCCCGGCTACGAGTTGCAGCCCGGCCACCAGGTGCTGGAGTTCAAGCCGGCGGGCATGGACAAGGGCCGCGCCGTGCTGGAGCTGCTGCAGCGCGCGCCGTTTGCCGGCCGCACCCCGGTCTACCTCGGCGACGACCTCACCGACGAGCACGCCTTCGACGCGGTCAATCGTCGACACGGCATCAGCATCCGCATCGGCGAGCGCGACCCCAGCGCCGCCCACTTCACCCTGCCCGGCCCGGCCGCCACCGAAGCCTGGCTGACCCGCGTCCTGCACGCACTGACGCACGGAGTCCCTACCCATGCCCGAGTTCCCCACGGAGGCCCAGCACGCCAGCCTTGAGCTTGGCGTGATCGGCAACGGCAGCGTTGCCGCGCTGATCGACCCGCATGCGCGCATCGTGTGGTGCTGCCTGCCGCGCTTCGATGCCGACGCCAGTTTCTGCAGCCTGCTTTCGCCCACCAGCGGGGGCGGCGACTGGGCGATCGAACTGGAGGACTTCGATCACGTCGAGCAGTTCTACCTGGCCAACACCGCGGTGCTGGTGACGCGCCTGTTCGACCGTCACGGCGGCGCCATCGAGATCACCGACTTCGCGCCGCGGCATCGCCTGAACGGCCGCTTCTATCACCCGGAGATGCTGGTGCGCCGGGTCGCGCCCATCGCGGGTTCGCCGCGCATCCGCGTGCGCATGCGCCCGCTGTGCGAGTACGGCGCACGCGCGCCGGCCACCACCGCCGGCAGCAATCACATCCGCTACCTGCTCAGCGACGTGGTGCAGCGCCTCACCATCGACATCGCGCCGCCGCTGGTCGAACGCCAGCTGCCGTTCGGACTCGACCGGCCGGCCCACTTCGTGTTCGGCCCCGACGAAACCGTCGACACGAACGTGGCCGACTTCGTCCATCTGGCGCTGGAACGGACACTGGACTACTGGCGCGAGTGGGCGCGCTACCTGTCGATTCCCTACGAATGGCAGGAGGCGGTGATCCGCGCCGCGATCACCCTGAAGCTCTGCCAGTACGAAGCGACCGGCGCGATCGTGGCGGCGCTGACCACGTCCATTCCCGAATCGGCCGGCAGCGCGCGCAATTGGGACTATCGCTATTGCTGGCTGCGCGACGCCGCCTTCACCGTGCGCGCGCTGAATCGCCTCGGTGCGACCCGCACGATGGAGGAATACATCCGCTACACCTTCAACCTGGTCGCCCAGCTCGCTGAAGGCGAACTCGGCCCGGTGTTCGGCATCACCTTCGAGAGCGAGCTGCCCGAGCGCCAGGTGGAGACGCTCGCCGGCTACCGCGGCATGGGTCCGGTACGGGTGGGCAACGACGCGTGGCGCCAGCGCCAGAACGATGTCTACGGCTCGGTGGTGCTCGCCTCGACCCAGCTGTTCTTCGACCGCCGGCTGGAACATCGCGGCGACGAAGTGAGCTTTCGCCGGCTCGAGCGCATGGGCGAGATGGCGCTGCGCGTGGCCGAACAACCCGATGCCGGACTGTGGGAATACCGCGGGCGCGTGGCCGTCCATACTTACTCGGCAGCGATGTGCTGGGCCGCCTGCGACCGGCTGGCGCACATCGCCACCGAGCTGGGCCTGGACGAGCGCGCACGCTACTGGCACGAGGAGGCGGTGCAACTGCATGGACGCATCGAGGCCCGTGCCTGGAACGAAAAGCTCGGCCACTTCGTCGACGCCTACCATGGCGAGCACCTGGACGCCAGCCTGTTGCTGCTGGCCGACATCGGTTTTCTCGAAGCCACCGACCCGCGTTTCGTGGCCACGGTCGACGCGATCGGCCTGGCGCTGGGCCGCGGTGACTACCTGTTCCGCTACATCGCCCCGGACGATTTCGGCGCGCCGGAAACCAGCTTCAACATCTGCACGTTCTGGTACATCGAGGCGCTGGCCGCCACCGGGCGCAGGGAACGGGCGCGGGCGCTGTTCGAGCACATGCTGAAACAGCGGAACGCGCTGGGCCTGCTGTCGGAGGACCTCGCCCCGGCCACCGGCGAACACTGGGGCAACTACCCGCAGACCTATTCCCTGGTCGGCCTGATCCAGGCGGCGATGCGCCTGTCGCGGCGCTGGGAGGAGGCCCTGTGATGACGGCGCGCAAGGCCGGCGGCCGGCTGGTGGTGGTTTCCAATCGCGTCGCGCTGCCCCGCCAGGGCGCGCCCGGCGGGCTGGCGTCGGCGCTGCAGGCCGCGCTCGAGGAACACGGCGGCCTGTGGTTCGGCTGGAGCGGCAAGGTGGCCGGCGAGACGGCCGCGGAACTGCATCAGCAGCAGGAGGGAAAGATCGACTACGCCACCATCGATCTTTCCCGCACCGACCACGACGACTTCTACACCGGCTTCGCCAACGGCGCGCTGTGGCCACTGCTGCACTACCGGCCCGACGTGGTCGATTACCGGCGCAGCCACTTGGCCGGCTACCTGCGCGTCAACGAGGTGTTCGCGGAAAAACTGCAGCAGCTGATCAGGCCGGACGATGTCATCTGGGTGCATGACTACCACCTGATCCCGCTCGCCTCGATGCTGCGGCGCCGGGGCGTGCATAACCGCATCGGATTCTTCCTGCACACGCCGCTGCCCGCCGCCGGCCTGCTGATCGCCCTGCCGAATCACCGCGAACTGCTGGAAACCCTGGCCAGCTACGACCTGGTCGGCGTGCACACCCGTCGCGACCTGCGCGCGCTGGAAGACTATTTCCTGCACGAGGCCGGCGCGGTGATGCGCCTGGCCGGGCGCATGCGCATGCCGAACGGCCGCCAGTTCCGCGCCGGCGCGTTCCCGATCAGCATCGACACCCGGGGCATCGCCGACGTGGCGGCCAGGGCAGCCTCGATCCGCGAAATCACCCAGCTGCAACACAGCCTCGAAGGACGCGCGCTGATCATCGGTGTGGATCGGCTGGACTACTCCAAGGGCCTGCCGCAACGATTCGAGGGTTATGCGCGGCTGCTGGAGCGCCATCCCGAACTGCACCAGCAGGTGACCTTCCTGCAGATCGCGCCACCCTCGCGCGGCGCCGTGCTGGAGTATCGCGCGATTCGCCACGAACTCGAGCGCAGCGCCGGCCACATCAATGGGAAGTACGCCACGCCCGACTGGGCGCCGATCCGCTACATCAACAAGTCGTTTCCGCACCGATTGCTGGCCGGCTATTACCGCAGCGCCCGGGTCGGCCTGGTGACGCCACTGCGCGACGGCATGAACCTGGTGGCCAAGGAATACGTGGCCTGCCAGGACCCGGCCGATCCCGGCGTGCTGGTGCTGTCCCGCTTCGCCGGCGCCGCGCTGGAACTGGAAGACGCCCTGCTGGTGAACCCCGCCGACACCGAGGAAGTCGCCGACGCGCTGGCACTGGCCCTGAAGATGCCGCTGGCCGAGCGTCGCCGCCGCTGGGAGGCGATGATGGACGTGCTGCGCACCAACGACATCACGCTGTGGCGCAGGAATTTTCTGGGCACGCTGCGCGCCTAGCGATCAGCTGCGGTCGAGCCAGACCAGGCTGGCGAAGCGCCCGCTGCGCGCGCCGTCGCGACGATACGAGTAGAACCGCGCATCGGCGAAGGTGTCGAACCCGCCGCCGTGGATGCGTGCCACGCCGGCCGCGGCCAGCCGCTGGCGCGCCAGGCCGGCCAGGTCGCATAGCCAGTGGCCGGGCCGCGTCGCCACGAAGCACCCGGCCGCGGCCGCATCGTGGGCCACGAAGGCGGCGCGCACTTCGGCCCCCACCTCGTACGAGACGGCGCCGATGCACGGCCCCAGCCATGCCAGCAGTCGCGACGACGGCATGATCATCTGGCCCAGCGTGGCCTCCAGCACGCCGCCGGCCAGGCCACGCCAGCCCGCGTGGGCGGCGCCGATCTCGCTGCCGTCCTCGGCACAGAACAGCACCGGCAGACAGTCGGCGGTGAGGATCGAAAGCACGGTGCCGGGGATGTGCGAAACCGCCGCGTCCGCCTGGGGTTCGGCCTTGCCGGGCAGCGGCCCCAGCTCGGCGACCTCGCAGCCGTGCACCTGCTGCAGCCAGCGCGGCTCGGCCGGCAGGCGCAGCGACTGCAGCAAGGCGCTGCGGTTGGCAGTCACCGCGTCGGCGGCGTCGCCGCTGCGCAAGCCCAGATTGAAGCGATCGAACGGCGGCGCCGAGATGCCGGGACCAAGCCGGGTGGTGATCGCGGCCCGCACCTGGGGTGGCGCGGGCCAATCAGGGAAGATCCAGCTTTCAGTCATCGGGCCGGGTATCGGGAAACGGGTGAGCCATGAAGCATCGCATACTCGCCGCCCGCGTTCCCGCGGCTGCTCAATAGTGCTCCGACCCGTGCACGGCCAGATCCTCCCGCAAGGCCTCGATCAGCTGGCGCTGGTCAGCGGGACGTTCGGCGCTGAAGGACATGTCCTCGCCCGTGGCCGGGTGGATGAAGGACAGCTTTTCGGCGTGCAGTGCCTGCCGGCGAAAACCGCGCAAGGTGGCGATCAGTTCCGCGCTGGCTCCCCTGGGCAGCTTCAGGCCACCGCCGTAAAGCGGATCGCCGATCAGCGGGTGGCCGATATGCGCCATGTGCACCCGGATCTGGTGGGTGCGGCCGGTCTCCAGCTGGCATTGCAGCAGGCTGTGGGCGCGGAAGCGCTCGCGCAGCCGGTAATGGGTGACCGCCCGCTTGCCGTCTTCCTCGTCGCGCACCGCCTGGCGCAGCCGGTCACCCATGCTGCGGCCGATCGGTTCGTCCACCGTGCCGCCGGCCACCATCGTGCCCAGCACCACCGCCTCGTACTGGCGCTCCACCTCGTGCCGCGACAGCAGGTCGACCAGCGCGGTGTAGGTGGGCAGGGTCCTGGCCACCACCATCAGGCCGGAAGTGTCCTTGTCCAGCCGATGCACGATGCCCGCACGGGGCAGCTCGGCCAGCTTCGGATCATGGTGCAGCAGGCCGTTGAGCAGGGTTCCCACCGGGTTGCCCGCGCCCGGATGGACGACCAGCCCGGCCGGCTTGTCCAGCACCAGCAGGTGCTCGTCCTCGTGCACGATCTCCAGCGCCATCGCCTCGGGGGCGCTCGACACCTCGTTCTCCAGTTCCACCTCCAGCCGCACCAGTTCGCCGCCCCGCAGCAGCTGTCGCGCCGCCACCTGCGCACCGTCGAGACTGACCGCGCCGGACTTGATCCAGCCGCTGAGCCGCGAGCGCGAGTAGTCGGGGAACATCTCGGCCAAAGCCTGGTCGAACCTGCGTCCTGCCGCAGTCAGCGGGACCTGTGCCTCGTGCCGGATCGTGGTCATGCGGGCATCCGCGGGGGACGGCCGGTTTCGGCTATCATGCCTGTTCGCTCAAACATCTGAATTCCTTCCTTATGCGCCCAACAATCGACTCGCCGAAGCTGCCGATGTCCAAAATGACCGTGATGAAATTGCTCGTGCTGCTGGTGGCCGCGATGTCGATGAGCGCATGCTCGATGTTCAAGTCGAAGCAGAACATCGACACGATGCCGCTGGAGGCGCTGTACGACAACGCGCACAACTCGCTGGAAAACGCAGATTACGCTGCGGCCACCAAGGCTTACCAGCGCCTGATCGCCCGCTTCCCGTCCGGCGAGTACAACGAACAGGCCCAGCTGGACCTGGCCTACTCGCAGTACAAGGACAACCAGCCCGATGATGCCCTGTCGACGGTGAACCGCTTCATCAAGACCTATCCGGCCAACAAACACGTCGATTATGCCTATTACCTGCGCGGTCTGATCAATTTCGATCGCACCGGCACCGTGCTGGAGCGCTGGTTCCCCCGCTCGGACAAGGATTCGCGCCGCGACCAGGGCTACAACCTGCAGTCGTTCGACGACTTCTCCGAGCTGTCGCGTCGTTTCCCGGACAGCGCCTATACCGCCGATGCCCGCCAGCGGATGATCTACCTGCGCAACATCCTGGCCCAGTACGAGATCAACGTGGCCGAGTTCTACCTGCGCAACAAGGCGTACGTCGCCTCCGCCGACCGTGCCCAGTACGTGGTCGAGCATTACCAGCAGGCGCCGCAGACCGGCGACGCCCTGGCCATCCTCACCCGCAGCTACCTGGCGCTGGACCAGAAGGCGCTGGCCGAGCAGAGCCGCCAGGTGCTGGCCATGAACTACCCGAATCACCCCTACCTCACCGACGCCAAGTGGCCGCATGCACCGTCCACCCTGCGCAAGATGGTGCCGTTCTCGGGCCATCACTGAGTCGAGGCGAATGCAGCAGGAAAGCCGGCGAGCGATCGCCGGCTTTTTTCATGCCCGCTCAATGCCAGCCGGAAGTGATCGGATAACGTCGTTCGCGCCCAAACGCGCGGGTGGTCACGCGGGGCCCCGGAGCGGATTGCCGGCGCTTGAACTCGTTCAGCAGCACCAGCCGCACCACCCGGCGCACCGTCTCGGCCGCAAAGCCCTGCGCCACGATCTCCGCCTGCGACTGCTCGCGCTCGATGAAACGCTCGAGGATCGCGTCCAGTTCGTCATAGGCCGGCAGCGAGTCCTGGTCGGTCTGGTTGTCGCGCAACTCGGCGGAGGGCGGGCGTTCGATGACCTCGGGGGGAATGGTCCAGGAGCGGGAAACAGGGAACGGGGAACGGGGAACATCGGCGGTGATGCGATCCGGGACAACCCGGCTGGAATCCGCACCCGAAGCGCGTCCGCCAGATAGTCCCGGATCGCTCACGTTCCCCGTTCCCCGCTCCCTGTTCCCCGCCTCATTGCGCCACCGGGCCAGCCGATACACCACGGTCTTGTAGACATCCTTCAGCGGTGCATAGGCACCGCACATGTCGCCGTACAAGGTGGCGTAGCCCACCGCCATCTCGCTCTTGTTGCCGGTGGCCAGCAGCAGCCGGCCATGCTTGTTGCTCAGCGCCATCAGCATCACGCCGCGGGTGCGCGACTGCAGGTTTTCCTCGGTGGTGTCCGCGGGCTTGCCGGCGAACGCGGGAGTCAGCGCGTCGACGAACGAGCGGTAGGTCGGTTCGATGTCGATCACGTGATAGTCGACGCCGAGTTTCTCCGCCTGCACGCGCGCGCCGTCCAGCGACAGCTGCGAGGTGTAGCGCGTGGGCATCATCACCGCGGTGACACGGTCGGCGCCCAGCGCGTCCACCGCCAGTGCCAATGTCAGCGCCGAGTCGATGCCGCCGGACAACCCCAGCAGCACGCCGGCAAAGCGGTTCTTGTCGATGTAGTCGCGGGTGCCGCGCACCAGGGCGGCGTACAGCGTGGCCTCCGGTGATTCGTCGACCGCGGCCGGCCAGTCCTGCGCCGCAAGCGTGCGCGTGGCCGGATCGAATTCGGCCCACAGCAGCGCATCGACGAAAGCCGGGGCGCGCGCGGCAATCGAGCCGTCGCCATTGACCAGCATCGAACTGCCGTCGTAGACCACCTCGTCCTGCCCGCCCACCAGGTTCAGGTAGGCGATCGCGCAACCGGTTTCCCGCGCCCGCGCCTGCAGCACTGCCTCGCGCTCCACCTGCTTGCGCGCGTCCCACGGCGAGGCGTTGATCACCACGATCAGCTCGGCGCCCGCGGCGGCGGCCTGCGCCGCCGGCTCGGTTTGCCACACGTCCTCGCAGATCAGCAGGCCGACGCAGATGCCCTCGATCACCGTGGTGGTCGAGGCATGACCCGGGCGGAAATAGCGCTTGTCGTCAAACACGCCGTAATTCGGCAGCGCCTGCTTGTGCGCGGTGCACTCGACCCGGCCGTCACGCAGCACGCTGGCGGCGTTGAACACCTCGCCCTCGCTGTGCGGATGACCGACCAGGGCGGCGACGCCGTGGGTCGCTGTCGCCAGCGCCGCCAGCTCGCTGTCGCAGGCGGCGAGGAAACTCGGCCGCAGCAGCAGATCCTCGGGTGGATAGCCGCTCAGGGTCAGCTCGGGAAACGCCACCAGTGCGGCGCCGCCAGCGCGTGCGCTGGCGATGAGCTCGCCGACCCTGGCGGCATTCGCCGCCACCGCACCGACCGAAAAATCGTGTTGGGCCAGTGCCAGACGCAGCCTTGCCATGTAGCGTGTGCTCCTGAAATGACGAAGGCCGCGACATGGGTCGCGGCCTTCGCATTTTAGAGCAGTCGGTACTGACTTACTTCATCAGCTTCGCGAGCGTCTTGCCCAGGTCGGCCGGCGACTTCACCGTGGTGACGCCGGCCTTCTCCAGCGCGGCGAACTTCGCCGCGGCGGTGCCCTTGCCGCCGGAGATGATCGCGCCGGCATGGCCCATGCGCTTGCCGGCCGGGGCCGAGGCGCCGGCGATGAACGAGACCACCGGCTTCTTCACGTATTCGCCGATGAACTCGGCGGCGTCTTCCTCGGCGCTGCCGCCGATCTCGCCGACCATGATGATGCCTTCGGTCTGCGGATCGTCCTGGAACAGCTTGAGGCAGTCGATGAAGTTCAGGCCGTTGATCGGGTCGCCGCCGATGCCGATCACCGTGCTCTGGCCGAGGCCTTCGTTGGTGGTCTGGAACACCGCCTCATAGGTGAGCGTGCCGGAGCGCGAGACCACGCCGACCCTGCCCTTGCTGTGGATGTGGCCGGGCATGATGCCGATCTTGCATTCGCCGGGGGTGATGATGCCGGGGCAGTTCGGCCCGATCAGCACGATCTCCGGATGCTGCTGCAGCACGTTCTTCACGCGCAGCATGTCCAGCACCGGGATGCCTTCGGTGATCGCCACGATGGTCTTGATGCCCGCGTCGATCGCCTCGAGGATCGAGTCCGCCGCGAACGGCGGCGGCACGAAGATGACGGAGGCGTCGGCGCCGGTTTCCAGCACCGCTTCATCCACCGAGTTGAACACGGGCAGGCCGATGTGCTCCGAACCGCCCTTGCCCGGGGTCACGCCACCGACGACTTTGGTGCCGTAGTCGATGCACTGCTGCGCGTGGAAGGTGCCCTGCTGGCCGGTGAAGCCCTGCACCAGCACCTTGGTGTCTTTGTTTACGAGAACGCTCATGTTTCGATTGCTCCTCAGGCCTTGGCCGCAGCCACGGCTTTCTGCGCCGCGTCGTTGAGATCATCCGCCGGCGTGATCGCCAGGCCGGAGTTGGCCAGCAGTTCGCGGCCCTGATCGACATTGGTGCCCTGCAGGCGCACCACCACGGGAATCTTCAGGCCCACTTCCTTGACCGCGGCGATGATGCCCTCGGCGATCATGTCGCAGCGGACGATGCCGCCGAAGATGTTAACCAGGATGCAGTTGACCTTGTCCGAGGAGGTGATCAGCTTGAACGCCTCGGTCACCCGCTCCTTGGTGGCGCCGCCGCCCACGTCGAGGAAGTTGGCCGGCTCGCCGCCCGCCAGCTTGATCACGTCCATGGTGGCCATCGCCAGGCCGGCGCCGTTGACCATGCAGCCGATGTTGCCGTCCATCGTCACGTAGTTGAGGTTGCTCTGCTGCGCGGCGGCTTCGGCGGCGTCTTCCTGGGTCAGGTCGCGCATCGCGGCCAGGTTCGGATGACGGAACTCCGCGTTGTCGTCGGAGTTGACCTTGCCATCCAGCGCAGCGAGGTTGCCGTCTTCCAGCACGGCCAGCGGGTTCAGCTCGACCAGGGCCAGGTCCTGCTCGTTGAACAGCTTGTACAGGCCCAGCATGATCTTGGTCAGCTGGTTGACCTGCTTGTTGTTGAGGTCCATCGCGAAGCCGAGCTGGCGGCACTGGTACGGCTGCAGCCCTTCGACGAAGTCGACCACGATGGTGTGGATGTCTTCGGGGGTCTCTTTCGCCACCTGCTCGATGTCCACGCCGCCGTGCTTGGAGGCGATGAACGAGACGGCCTTGGAATCGCGATCGACCAGGATCGACAGGTACAGCTCGCGGGCGATGTCGGTCGCGTCGGTCACCAGCACCAGGTTCACCGGCAGCGCGCGGCCGGCCGACTGGTAGGTTTCCATGTGGGTGCCCAGCATGCCCTTGGCGGCGGCGCGCACGTCGTCGAAGCTGCGGCAGAACTTGACGCCGCCGGACTTGCCGCGGCCGCCGGCGTGGATCTGCGCCTTGACCATCCACTGGGAACCGCCGAGCGCCTTGGCGGCATCGACGGCGGCGTCGGGGGAGTTGGCGACCTTGCCCGGCGGCACGGCAATGCCGTACTGCGCGAACAGTTCTTTGGCCTGGTATTCGTGGAAATTCATTCGATACCTCGAGCGAACGGAAAAACGATGGCGGCCGCACGCGTGTCGTGATGCGTGGGTCAGGAAGGTCGGACGGCGGAGGAGTGCGCTGCCGGAGGCAGTGCGCCTGCCGGATGGAACCGGGCATACCGCGCCATGCGGCCGCCCATTTTCGCGGAAGCCGGCCCCGATGGAAAGGGCCGCCTGCCTGAAACGGCCGCGCGGCGCGCTCCCATGCGCTTTCGCGGTGGCTCACAGCGCCGATCAGCCCGTCTATACTCGTCCGGAATCGCCAGGGAGTAGCCCAAGTGCCCAACAGCGCCCCGTTCGTCGCCACCCCTGCCGCCACTGCGACGATTCGCCACGAGCTGTCGTTCCTCAACGCGTTCCGGGTGGTGCAGGCGCTGGTCTACGCGGGCCTGGCCTTCAGCCCGCCCGGGCTGGGCTGGCCGCAGCTGAACGCCCCCGACCTCGCCCATGGCATGGTCACGCTGTATCTGCTGTTCGCCCTGGTCATGCTGCTGTTGAACCGGCGCAGCATGCCCCACGCGCTGGTCGTGGTGGGTGCGACGCTGGTGGTGGACATCGCCGGGGCGGTGATGGCGATCGCCGCCATGCACGACGCCCGCATCGGCATCGCGATGATGCTGGCGGTGAACCTCAGTGCCGGCGCCCTGATCCTGCCGCTGCGGCTGTCCAGCTTCTTCGCCGCGCTGGCCACGCTGGGCATTCTGGGCCACACCTTTTTCGGCGATTCGGCGAGCAATCCCGGCGATCGGGACCTGCTGGAGGCAGGGCTGTTCGGCCTGGCCTATTTCGCCACCACCAGCCTGTGCAACGTGCTGGGCCGCCAGCTGCGCGCCACCGAGGCGCTGGCCGAGCAGCGCAGCACCGACCTGGCCAACTTGGCCCAAGTCAACGAGCTGATCATCCGGCGCATGAAGACCGGGGTGCTGCTGGTCGACGATGCCAACCGCATCCACCAGATCAACGAGTCCGCCTGGATGCTGATGGGCAACCCCGGCGCCGACCAGCGCGACCTGGGCCAGCTGGCGCCGGAGCTGTCGCGCCGTCTGTACCACTGGATGACCTCGGGCAAGCTGGACGAGACCGCCACCCAGCTCGCCGACGGCGTGCCCGAGGTGGTGCCGCGCTTCACCCGGCTGGCGCCGAACGACGACTCCCACGTGCTGATCTTCCTCGACGACACCTCGCTGCTGTCGCGGCGCGCCGAGGAGCTCACGCTGACTTCGCTGGGCCGGCTGTCCGCCTCGATCGCACACGAAATCCGCAACCCGCTGGCGGCGATCCGCTACTCGGCGCAGCTGCTGGCCGAATCGGACAGCATGGATGCCACCGACCAGCGCATGGTGGAGATCATCAACAACCACTGCATCCGGCTCAACGAGATCATCGAGAACATCCTGCAGCTGTCGCGCCGCGAGCGCTCGCGGCCGGAAACGCTGGACCTGGGCCACTGGGCCCAGGCCTTCGTCGAGGAGTACGTGCAGGGCAACGACCTGGGCGCCGATTCGCTGCGGGCGATCGCCAGCAGCGGCACGCCGGTGGCTGCGGTGGCCGACCCGCAGCAGTTGCAGCAGGTGGTGTGGAACCTGGTGCAGAACGCGCTGCGCTACGGCCGCCTGCCCGGCGAGCCGGCGCGGGTGATGGTGGTGACCCGCCAGGGCGAACACGGCGTGCCGATCCTGGAAGTGATCGACCGCGGCCCCGGCATCGCGCCCAAGGTGGCCGCGCAGATCTTCGAGCCGTTCTACACCACCCACGAATACGGCACCGGGCTGGGCCTGTATCTCGCGCGACAGATGAGCGATGCGAACCAGGCGGCGCTGGAGTACGTGCGGGTGGCCGGTGGCGGCAGCTGCTTCCGGCTGGTGCTGACGCCGCCGGCCCGCAGCCCGGCGGAAACCAGCGAGGTGGCGCAGACCGCCACGCGTTGACCTTTTGCCCCGCCCTAGTACCCTTCAACAGCCTGCTTCGGGAAACATGGATCTCCTATGACCGCACAGACCGTACTGGTCATCGACGATGAACGCGACATTCGCGAGCTGCTGACGATCACGCTGGGCCGCATGGACCTGCAGGTCGACGCAGTGGGTACGGTCGGCGATGCACGCCGCGCCCTGGCCGAGCGCACGTACGATCTCTGCTTCACCGACATGCGCCTTCCCGACGGCAACGGACAGGAAGTGATCGAGCTGATCGCCAGCGAACATCCGGACATGCCGGTGGCGATGATCACTGCCTATGGCAACGTCGACGCCGCGGTCAACGCACTGAAGGCCGGTGCCTTCGACTTCGTCTCCAAGCCGGTCGACATCCAGATGCTGCGCGGACTGGTCCGCACCGCCCTGCGCCTGGCCGAGGAAAAGCGCAACGGCGGCGCGACTGCCGCGCCCGGCGATGGCGGCAACCGGTTGATCGGCGATTCGGCGGCAATGCAGCAGGTGCGCGCCACCATCGGCAAGCTCGCGCGCAACCAGGCGCCGGTCTACATCGCCGGCGAATCCGGCGTGGGAAAGGAACTGGTTGCCCGGCTGATCCACGAGCAGGGTCCCCGTGCCAGCGGCCCGTTCGTGCCGGTCAACTGCGGCGCGATTCCGTCCGAACTGATGGAAAGCGAGTTCTTCGGCCATCGCAAGGGCAGCTTCACCGGCGCCAGCGCCGACAAGGAAGGCCTGTTCCAGGCCGCCCAGGGCGGCACGCTGTTCCTCGACGAGGTGGCCGAGCTGCCGCTGCACATGCAGGTGAAACTGCTGCGCGCCATCCAGGAAAAGGCGGTGCGCCCGATCGGCGGCCGCGACGAGATCCCGGTCGACGTGCGCATCCTCTCGGCCACCCACAAGAACCTGGGCCAGCTGGTCGAGCAGGGCCAGTTCCGCCAGGACCTGTTCTACCGCATCAACGTGATCGAACTGCGCGTGCCGCCGCTGCGCGAGCGCCGTGGCGACGTGCCGCAGCTGTCGGCCTTCATCCTCAAGGCGCTGGCCGGCAAGAGCGGCGAGCCGGTGGGCCAGCTGGCGCCGGCCGCACGCGATGCACTGGCCGCCTACGACTTCCCCGGCAATGTGCGCGAGCTGGAGAACGTGCTCGAACGCGCGATGGCGATGTGCGACGGCCACACCATCGAGGCGGTCGACCTGATGCTGCCCCAGCGCAGCGCCCGCGTCGGCACCGAGCCACTGGCCGGCACCACCACGGCGACGGCGACCACCCCGGTCCCCGCTGCCGCAGGCGCGGATGGCGGCCTGGACGACTACATCAGCAACCTCGAGCGGACCGCGATCGTCAAGGCGCTGGAAGAATCCCGGTACAACAAGACCGCGGCCGCCCGCAAACTCGGCATCACCTTCCGCGCGCTGCGCTACAAGCTCAAGAAGCTGGGTATCGACTGAAGGCTGGAGACCGCGCGAGCGCGCCCGGTGCGCGATGAACCCGCGCGTTGCGCGGGTTCGCTCCGCAAACGTTTCCGCAAGCGCCACTCACGAGCACGGGAACCGCGACCGGCGGACGCGCTCAATCGGTGCCGGAGCTTGCCGCATTGAGCGCCTTGCGCAGGCTGCGCAGCAACACCTGGGTGGTGACCGGCTTCTCGACCAGGTGCAGGTGTTGCAGCGGCGGCAGTTCCTGCATGTCCGGCACCGCGCCCGGACGGGTCAGCAGGATCACCGGGCCGGCATAGCCCTGATCGATCAGCGCCGACAGCGTGCGCACGCCGGTGAACAGGTTCATGTCCGCATCCAGCACCACCAGGTCGGGCAGGCCGCCAGCCTCGATCCACTGCAATGCCGCCGTACCGCTCTGGCTGGCGTGCGCCTGGTAGCCATAGGCGTCCAGCGTGTCGGCCAGCAGGGACAACTGGCCAGCCTCCTCCACCACCACCAGGACCCGCTCGGCCGCGCCTTCCAGCTCGTCGTCGTCCCCGGCGCCCAATGCGTCGGACACGACTTCCTCCAGCGGGATATACAGGTCGAAGCGGGTGCCGCGGCCCGGCTCGCTCTCCACCCGCATCACGCCGCCGTGGCTGCCCACGATGCGCTTGCATGACAGCAGCCCGAGGCCGGTGCCGGTTTCCTTGGTGGTGAAGAACGGCTCGAACATGTGCTCCAGCACGGCCGGCTCCATGCCTGGTCCGTCATCCTTCACGCTGATGCACAGGTAGCGTCCATTGCGCGGCTGCTCCTCGGGCAGGAAGAAGTCATCGTCCAGCGTGGTCTGCGACGTCTCGATGTGCAGCTTGCCGCCATCGGGCATCGCCTGGATCGCATTCAGGCAAAGATTGAGCAGGCATTGCTGCAGCTCGGTGTGATTGCCCTCGAACGACAGTTCCGGGTCGTCGATGACCAGTTCCATCGCCACGCTGCGGGGCACGCTGCCCTGCATCAGCAGATCGAACGCGCTGAACAGGGTGCCCAGCTTCACCTGCTCCGCGCGACGGGCGCCGCGGGCGAACGACAGCATCGAGTGCACCATGTCCAGCCCGCGCCGGCCGCAATCGCGCACCAGCTTGCCCAGTCGTGCCAGGCGCGGATCGTCCTGGTAGTCCTGCAGGCTGTCGCCGGCCAGCAACAGGGGTTGCAGCAGGTTGCGCAGGTCGTGGCTGAGGCCGCCGGCCAGCATCGCCAGGCTCTCGAAGCGCTGCGCCCGGATCAGCTCCGACTCGGCGCGACGATTGGCCCGATGCGCCTCCGCCTCGTCCAGCGCGCGCCGCACCGCGCTCGCCAGCCGCGCCGGATTCTGCTTCAGGATGTAATCCGTCGCGCCGTTGCGCAGCGCACCGATCGCCGCCTCCTCGCCCAGCGTCGCCGAAACGAAAATGAAGGGGGTGTCCTCGTCGCGCTGACGCAGCAGCTCCAGCGCACGCATGCCGGAAAACCCGGGCATGCTCAGATCGGACAGCACGATGTCCGGGTGGAATTCTTCGAGCGCCGCAAGATAGCGCTCCTCGTCGTCGACCAGGCGCACCTCGTAGGCGATCGCGTCGGCGTCGAGCTCGGCCAGCACCAGCTCGGCATCGAGCTCGCTGTCCTCGACCTGCAGGATGCGCACGGTCGGCATGTTTCGCTGCTGCCGGTTTGGCATGGTGTTCCTCGTTCCTTTCCTTGCCCTGACATCGCGACGGCCGTTCGGCCGTCACGGGGGTATCGCTCTACGGTTTCGTTCAGCCGTTTTCCGGCGCCTGGTTCAACAGGGCCCAGAACTGGCCCAGCGTGCGCACCGCATCGAAAAACTGGTCGACGTCGACCGGCTTGATCACGTAGGCGTTGGCGCCAAGATCCCAACTGCGCGCCAGGTCGCTTTCCTCGCGCGACGAGGACAGGATCACCACCGGGATGCGTCGCATCCGCTCGTCGGCGCGCATCGCGGTCAGCACGTCCAGCCCGTTCATCCGGGGCATCTTGATGTCCAGCAGCACCACCGCCGGGTTGCCCGGTTCGCGCCCGGCCCACGCGCCGCGCTGGAACAGATAGTCCATGCATTCCACGCCGTCCTCGACGTGCACCACCGGGTTGGCCAGATGCGCCTCGCCCAGTGCATCCATCGCCATCTCGGCGTCCGCCATGCTGTCTTCGACCAGAAGAATCGTGCGCAGGTCTTTCCTGTTCATGCTTCACTCCCGGTGCTTGCGCCTGCCGCGTCGGTAGCCGGCAGGGAAAAATGAAAATGGGCGCCCTGGCCTGGCTCGGCCTCGGCCCAGACCCGGCCACCGTGGCGGGCCACGATGCGCCGCACGTTGGCCAGCCCGATGCCGTTGCCCGGAAACTCCGAAGCGCGATGCAGGCGCTGGAACACGCCAAACAGCTTGTCCGCGTACTGCATGTCGAAGCCCGCGCCGTTGTCGCTCACGGTGAATTCGTAATTGCCGTGGCGCCCCTGCCGCACGCTCACCTCGATCTTCGCCACCTCGCACTGCCCGGTGTATTTCACCGCGTTGCCAAGCAGGTTCTGCCACACCGTGCGCAACATGTTCTCGTCACCGATCACCATCGGCAACGGCGCGATCGTCCACACGATGCGCCGCCCCTCGGTGCCCGACTCGGCCAGCGCGCGCGCCTCGTCGACCAGCGACTGCATGTCCACCCCCTGCAGCCGCAAGGCGCCGCGGCCGAGTCGCGAGAACACCAGCAGGTCGTCGATCAGCAGCGCCATGCGCTGCGCCGAGTCGCCGATGACGGCCAGATAATGCGCCGATTTCTCGTCGATGCGCTCGCCCAGTTGCTGCTCCAGCTTGCGCGCAAAACCGGCGATGTGGCGCAGCGGCGCGCGCAGGTCGTGGGAAACCGAATAGCTGAACGCCTCCAGCTCGCGGTTGACATCGGAAATCTGGGTGACCTTGCCCTCGAGCTGGCGGTTGAGCTCGTTCACCTGGTGCTCGGCCAGCGCACGGGTGGTGACGTCGCTGACCGTCAGCAGCAGCGCCGGCACGTCGCTGTCCTGCTGCTGCAGGCGCCGCGCATTGATCACCACGTTCCGCTCCATGCCGTCGGCGGTGCGCTGGATCATGTCGTAGTCCCACAGTTCGCGGTCACGCAGCAGCACGTCGTTCAGGCGCTGCAGCAGCACGCTGTCGCGCCACGCGCCGCCGCCGATCTCGGTCAACGGCACGGCGCTTTCCGCCGGATCCAGTCCGTACAGTTCGCCGAAGGCATTGTTGACCAGCAGCGACTTGAGATTGCCGTCGAACAGCGCGATCGGCTCGCGCACGGCCTGGAAGATCATCCGCGAGCGCTGCACGGCCCGCCCTTCGCGACTCTCCGCCAGCCGGCGCTGGCCGATCTGCCGCTCCGACATCCACACGATCACGGCAAGCAGGAACAGCTGCGCCAGCGCGGTCACCGCAAGCACCACGCGACCGTCCGCGGCCTTCTCCCGCGCGGCCGCCTGGCGACTGGCGAGCAGGCCGTCTTCCGTGTGCACGATTTCGTCGATTTCCGCGCTGACCCCGAACAGATCGCCGGCACTGCGCAGCGACTGCCGCGCGCCTTCGACATCGCCGCGGGCAATTCTTGCCCGGGCTTCCTTCATCAGGACGATGCGACCGGTCAGCGCATTGTCGAGCGCGCCGATCAGCGCCTGCTGGTCCGGGTTGTCCCGCGTCAGCGCCCGCAACTGGCGGATCAACGCGGGAATCTGCTGGTCGGCGGCCAGCGCACGCCGTTGCGTCGGCTGGTCGGCATCACCGGCCAGCAGGCGATAACTGGCGCTCTCGCCATCGCGCGCCAGATACGCCAGCTGATAGGTCACCGCCTTGATCTCGCTGGAATGGGCGACCCACGCGGCCGCCCGCTGCGTGTCCTCGATGCTGGCCCGGGTCACCGCATAGGGCAGCGCCACGATGACCAGTACGGCCAGCAGCAGGCCGGCCGTGCGCCAGCGCGGAAGTGCACTTTCTTTCATCCGGCCAGCAACCTCGATCAACCGCCACCGCTGGGCATTCCGGTCATTCTTGCATGTTTGCGCGACGACCAGAGCGCCGCCGATGCGCCCTGCCGCGCTTCACATTGGCACGACAATCAGTGTGTTGCAGACGACTGTCCGGCGGGCCGGGCCTGCATGGTGAAGTGCAGTTCGCCGCCGGCCACGATCTGGCCGTGGCGCAGCATCGGCCGGTCCAGCGGCCGGCCGTTCAACGTCACCGAGCCCACGTAGGGATGCGCGTCATCCAGCGGCGCGGCGGTGACCGTGAAGGTGCGGCCGCCACCCAGGTGGATCGTCGCGCGCGCCAGGAACGGCCGGCCGAGTGCGTACTCGTCGCTGCCCGGCGTGACCGGATAGAAACCCAGCGCGGTGAACACGTACCAGGCCGACATCTGGCCAAGATCGTCGTTGCCGGAGAGGCCATCCGGTCGCGCCGCGTACTGGCTGTCCATGATCTGCTTCAGCCGCTGCTGGGTCTTCCACGGCGCGCCCGCGTAGTCGTACAGGTAGGCGATGTGATGGCTGGGTTCGTTGCCGTGGGCATACCAGCCGATCAGGCCGGTGATGTCCTCGACATGCTTGAAGTGCGCCGGATCGACCTTGGCGTCGAACAGCGCATCGAGCTTGTCCACGAACTTCGCCTTGCCGCCCATCGCGGCGACCAGGCCGGGTACGTCCTGCGGCACGTACCACGAATACTGCCAGGCGTTGCCTTCGGTGAAGTCGCTGCCGTAGCCCGCCGCGGTGGGGTCGAATGGCGCGCGGAACGTGCCGTCGGCAAGCCGGGCACGCATGAAGCCGGTCTGCGGGTCCCACGCGTTCTTCCAGTTGCCGGCGCGTCGTTCGAAGGTGGTCGCGACATCAGTCTTGCCCATCGCCTTCGCCATCTGCGCCAGCGACCAGTCGTCGTAGGCATATTCCAGGGTCTTCGAGGCGCCTTCGGGTTCCCTGTCGATCGGCACGTAACCGAGCTTCATGTAATCGGCCAGATCCCCGTATGGCGCGTAGGTGGCGCTGGCCACCATCGCCTGCAGCGCCTTGTCCGCATCGAAGCCGCGCACGCCCTTGATGTACGCGTCGGCGATCACCGGCACCGCGTGGTAGCCGATCATGCACCAGGTCTCCAGGCCCTGGTACGCCCACACCGGCAGGATGCCGAACGGGCTGGCCTCGCGCGCGGCGATCAGCGAGCGGATGAAGTCGGTGCTGCGCTGGGGATTGAGCAGCACCATCAGCGGCTGCTGCGCGCGGTAGACGTCCCACAGCGACCAGGTCGAATAGAACTCGTAGCCGTCCGCCTTGTGCACGGCGTGGTCGGGACCGCGATAGTCGCCGTTGACGTCCATGCTCAGCGTGGGCGACAGCATGGCGTGGTATAGCGCGGTGTAGAACTGCGTGCGGGCGGTCTTCGGCGCGTCGATGTCGACCACCGCCAGCGCCTTGTCCCACGCGGCCGTGGCCTCGGCGCGGCGGGCATCGAAGTCCCAGCCTGCGCCGTCATGGTCGAGGTTGCCGATCGCGTTCGCCTCGCTCACCGTGGAGATCGCCACCTTCACTTCCAGCGGCTGCTTCAGCTTGCCGAAGTCGAACACGCCGACCAGGGCGCGGCCGTTCTGCGCGTCGTGATCCGCGGCCTGGTTGCCCGGGCCGGCGAAGCCCTTGTAGGTCGCGTCGGTCTCGCGGTTCAACAACTCGCGCGAGGTCATCGGCTGCGAGAAACGCATCGCGAAACACAACTCGCGTCCCGGCGCCCAGCCGCGGGTGGTGCGGCAGCCGGTGACCGTGCCGTCGTCACGCACGCGCAGACTGGCCCAGAGGACCTTGCCGGCGTAGTCGTAGATGCTCGGGCGCAGGTCCAGCAGCAAGTGCGCCGGCTTGCCGGCCGGGAAGGTGTAGCGATGCCAGCCGATCCGGCGCCCCGCGGTGAGTTCGGCGCGCACGCCGTAATCGCTCAGGGTCACCGCGTAGTAGCCGGCCCGCACCACTTCGCTGTCGTGCGAGAAGCGCGAGCGGTAGCCGCTGCCCGGTTTGGCCGGATCGCCCGGCTCCAGCCGCACGTCGCCGGCGATCGGCATCACCAGCACGTCGCCCAGGTCCGAATGGCCGGAACCGGAGAAGTGCGTGTGCGAGAAACCCAGGATGCTGCTGTCGCCGTACTGGTAGCCGGCGGCCCATTTGTACGCATGCTTGAAGTCCGGCATCGCGGTGTCCGGCGATAGCTGGATCATCCCGAACGGCACCGTGGCGCCGGGAAAGGTGTGGCCGTCGCCGCCCGTGCCGATGCGTGGATCGACCGCCGCCGCATGGCCTTGCACGGCATGCGCGCTGGCGGGTGCGAGGGCGGCGATGCCGAACGCGGCACCGAGCAGACAGGGAAGCACAGCGCGCAAGCGGACGGTCATCTGATCTACCTTTGGAACGATTCAAGTCCGCACGCTATCATCCGGCAAGGGACATGGCATGCTGCGCTGCGACGTGCCGAACTGCTGCGATAAGCTAAATTTGGATCGTTCTAATCAGGCAAACTGCATGTCGAGTCATACCCCGATCGGACGCAAGGTCACCCTGAACGACATCGCCGCCGGCTGCGACGTATCGCGCGCCACGGTCTCGCTGGTGCTGCGCGGCAGCCCGCTGGTGAACAAGCACACCCGCGCCCGGGTCGAGGAAGAACTGCGCCGGCAGGGCTACGTCTACAACCGGGCCGCCGCCAACCTGCGCCGCCGCACCTCGACCAGCATCGCGCTGGTGCTGAACGACCTGGCCAACCCGTTCTTCGCCGAGTTCGCCGCCGGCGTGGACGAGGCGCTGGCCGCCGCCGGCTTCGTCACCCTGCTCGGCTGCACCGGCGAATCGACCGCGCGCGAGCAGGCCGTGCTCGGTTCGCTGCTGGAACACGGCCCGGCCGGCATCATCCTGTCGCCGGCCGAGCACAGCAAGGCGCCGGACGTGCTGGCCGTCGTCGGAAAGCGTGCACCGATGCTGTTGTTCAACCGCGAACTGGGCGGCACCTTGCCCGAGTTCGCGCACTGGGACCAGCTGATGCTGGACAACCAGCACGGCGCCCGCCTCGCCACCGAACACCTGATTGCCCGCGGCCACCGGCGCATCGCGTTCTTCGGCGGCCACCACGACTCCAGCTCGTGCCGGCAGCGCCATGCCGGTTACGTCGAGGCGATGCACACCGCCGGACTGCACACCGAACCGGACTGGCGCGTCGAATGCGCGCCAACCCGGCTCGATGCCGCCCACCGGACCGAGGCCCTGTTCACCGGCACGCTCGCACCGACCGCGGCGGTCTGCTACAACGACGCGGTCGCGCTGGGCCTGATGCTCGGCCTCAACCAGCGCGGGCTGCGCCCGGGCCATGATTTCGCGCTGACCGGTTTCGACGACATCGCCGAGGCGGCACTCGGCATGCCGCCGTTGACCACCTTGTCGGCTGCACCGCACGAACGCGGCAAGCAGGCCGCACAATTGGTGCTGCAACGACTGCAGCAACCGCAGGCCGCCAGCCGCCGCACCGTCGCACCGGTGCGGCTGATGGTGCGCGAAAGCAGCTGCCCACCACCCGCCGCCTGACCCATCCGCTCATTCGCACAGGGGAATTCCATGGCCTTCGCTCAAGCTCCGTCACCGACGCCCGGCACACCGGCACACGGCGAGCGCTACACCGACTATCCGATGGCGCTGGGCGTGCTCACCACCATCTTCTTCATGTGGGGCTTCCTCACCTGCCTCAACGACATCCTGATCCCGCACCTGAAGTCGGTGTTCCAGCTCGGCTACTTCCAGGCGATGCTGGTGCAGTTCACCTTCTTCGGCGCGTACTTCCTGATGGCGTTGCCGGCCGGATGGATGGTCGCCGCGCTGGGCTACAAGAAGGGCATCGTGGCGGGGCTGGCGATTGCCGGCGTGGGCGCGCTGGGCTTCTGGCCCGCCGCCACGCTGCAGCTGTATCCCGCCTTCCTCGCCGCGCTGTTCGTGCTGGCCACCGGCATCACCGTGCTGCAGGTGGCGGCCAATCCCTACGTGGCGCTGCTGGGGCCGGAGCGCACCAGTTCCAGCCGGCTGACCCTGGCCCAGGCGCTGAACTCGTTCGGCACCTTCCTGGCGCCGCTGTTCGGCGGCATGCTGATTCTTTCCAGCGTGGTGAAGAGTCCGGCCGAACTGGCCGCGTTGCCGCCGGCCGAACACTTGGCCTACCAGGCACAACAGGCGCAGGCCGTGCAGGGTCCGTACATCGGCCTGGCCGTGGTGCTGTTCCTGCTGGCCGTCTTCGTCTGGCTGTTCCGCCTGCCCGCGCTGAGCGAGGCCACCGACAAGGGCGACCACGACCGCCACAGCTTCGCCGAGGTGTTGCGCCACCCGCACGTGCTGTTCGGCGTGCTGGGCATCTTCTTCTACGTGGGCGCCGAGGTTTCGATCGGCAGCTTCATGGTGAACTACCTGTCGCAGCCCGAGATCGGCCACGTCAGCGAGCAGCAGGCCGCGAAGTACGTGTCGTACTACTGGCTGGGCGCGATGATCGGCCGTTTCATCGGCTCGGCGCTGATGGCGAAGTTCTCGCCGCGCAAGCTGCTGGCCGGCTTCGCCGCGATCAATGCGCTGCTGGTGCTGACCACCATGCTCACCTCGGGTGACGTGGCGATGGTCAGCATCATCGCGATCGGCCTGTTCAACTCGATCATGTTCCCGACCATCTTCGCGCTCGGCATCGAGCGGCTGGGGTCGATGACCAGCAAGGCCTCCAGTCTGCTGATCATGGCCATCGTCGGCGGCGCGATCATCCCGCCGCTGCAGGGCCTGCTCGCCGACCACATCGGCCTGCAGCACGCGTTCTTCCTGCCGCTGCTGTGCTACCTGTACATCGTGTTCTACGGCCTGAGCGGCTCGCGCATCCGCGGCCTGCCCACCGACGCCTCGCAAAGGGGGTCCTGAGTGGCCGTCCATCCTATCCTGTGCTTCGGCGAGGCGCTGATCGACCTGCACGCCGACGGCTTCGACGACCACGGCTTCGCCGTCCGCTTCGTACCGTTCGCGGGCGGTGCGCCGGCCAACGTCGCGGTCGCCGCGGCGCGTCTCGGCGGCGCCGCCCGTTTCGCCGGCATGCTGGGGCGCGACCGCTTCGGTGATTTCCTGCTGGACAGCCTGCAGCAGGCCAATGTCGGCACCGACGACATCGTGCGCACCGAGGCGGCGAACAGCGCGCTGGCCTTCGTCACCCTTGACGCCCGCGGCGAACGCAGCTTCAGCTTCTACCGCGACAACTCGGCCGACCTGCTGTTCCGGCCGGCGCATTTCCGCGCCGACACGTTCCGCGACGTCGCCGTGTTCCACGTCTGCTCCAACAGCATGACCGACCCCGCGCTGGCCGGAACCACCCGCGAAGGCATGCAGCGCGCACACGGCGTCGGCGCCCTGGTCAGCTTCGACCTCAACCTGCGTCCGGCGCTGTGGCCGCGCGACATCGATCCCCGCCCGCTGCTGTGGCCCGCGCTGCACCTGGCCGACGTGGTGAAGCTGTCGGCCGAGGAATTCGCCTGGCTGGCGGTCGACGGCGAACAGGCCGCGCTGGACCGCCTGTGGCTGGGCCGCACCCGGCTGGTGGTGGTGACCGACGGCGGGCAGCCGCTGCGCTGGTTCCACCCGGACGCCGAGGGCGAGCTGCCGTGCTACCCGGTCGAGGTGGTCGACAGCACCGCCGCCGGCGATGCCTTCGTCGGCGGCCTGCTGTGCTGCCTGGCCGAACTCGAAGCGGGCGCCGAACGACTCGATCACCTGGTGACCGAGCTGCCACGCCTGCACGCGATGTTGCGCTTCGCCGCCGCCTGCGGCGCGCTGACCGTCACCCGCCAGGGTTCGTTCGCCGCGATGCCGCGCGGCGACGAGGTGCTGGCCTTCATGGAACAGCAGGCATGAACAGCAGTCCCGATTTTCCTTCCGCCGATTTCCGTTCCGCCGAGTTCCTGCGCGGACACATCGCGCAGACGATGGCGTTCTACCACCCGCGCGCGATCGATCCGCAAGGCGGCTTCTTCCACTACTTCCGCGACGACGGCACGATCTACGATCGCAGCCACCGGCACCTGGTCAGCAGCACCCGCTTCGTCTTCAACTACGCGATGGCGGCGATCGAATTCGGCGACGACGCGACGCTTCGAGGCGAGTACCTCGACGCCGCCCGCCACGGCCTGCGCTACCTGCGCGAGGTGCATCGCGATCCGGCCAGCGGCGGCTACGTCTGGACCATCCGCGACGGCCAGCCGGAAGACCGCACCAACCATGCCTACGGCGTCGCCTTCGTGCTGCTGGCCTGCGCCAGCGCGGTGAAAGCCGGCATCGCCGAAGCCGCCGCCTGGATGGACGAGACCTGGAACCTGCTCGAACAGCGCTACTGGGATGCCGACGCCGGGCTGTACCGCGACGAGGCCGACGCCAGCTGGCACTTCAGCGACTACCGCGGCCAGAACGCGAACATGCACATGTGCGAGGCGATGCTGGCCGCCTACCAGGCCAGCCGCGAGCCACGCTACCTCGACCGCGCATACACCCTCGCCGATCACATGACCCGTCGCCAGGCGGCGCTGGCCGGCGGCCTGGTGTGGGAACACTACGACCGCGACTGGGCGATCGACTGGGACTACCACCGCGACGACCCGAAGCACCTGTTCCGCCCGTGGGGCTTCCAGCCCGGCCACCAGACCGAATGGGCCAAGCTGCTGCTGATCATGGAGCCGCTGCTGCGCGAACGCGGTGCCGCGCCGGACTGGATGCTGCCCACCGCGCAGCACCTGTTCGACACCGCGCTGGCACGCGCCTGGGACAACGAGTACGGCGGCATCTGTTACGGCTTCGCGCCGGACGGCAGCGTCTGCGACGACGACAAGTATTTCTGGGTGCAGGCCGAATCGCTGGCCGCCGCCGCCCTGCTGCACGAGCGCAGCGGACTGGCTGTCCATGACGACTGGTACGTGAAGCTGTGGGGGTACGCGTGGCAGCATTTCGTCGATCACCGCCATGGCGCCTGGTACCGCATCCTCACCCGCGACAACCGCAAGTACGACGACGAAAAGAGTCCCGCCGGCAAGACCGACTACCACACGATGGGCGCCTGCCACGAACTGCTGGCGCTGATCCGTCGCGGTGGCCAGCCGTAAAGCGTATTCCCTTCCCCAAAGGCTTCGCATGAACAACTTCACGCTCACTCTTGCCGCCACCTTCGCCGCGCTTTCGCTGGCGCCCGCCTTCGCCGCCGACACCGCGCCTGCGCGCTTCGATCCCGCGCAGACGTTCGCGCCGTACAGCTACCCGCAACCGGCCACCGCCTACCGCTCCGCCAGCGGCAAGCCCGGCCCGATGTACTGGCAGAACCGCGCCGACTACCGGATCAAGGCCACGCTCGATCCCGCCACCCGGCTGCTGAGCGGCAGCGAGGTGATCAGCTACACCAACCACAGCCCCGACGCGCTCGACGTGCTGTGGCTGCAGCTGGACCAGAACCGCTATCGCAAGGACGCCCGTGGCGCCTTCACCAGCAAGTTCCCCACCGAGTTCACCGACGGCTACAGGATCAGCTCGGTCGAGGTCGAAGACGCGCATGGCCACACGCAGCCGGTGCATTGGATCGTCTCCGACACCCGCATGCAGGTGCAGCTGCCGAACGCGCTGAAAGCAAGGGACGGCCAGCTGAAACTGCACATCGCCTGGAGCTTCACCGTGCCCGGCGAGTTCGGCGGGCGGATGGACGTCAACCCCAGCAAGAACGGCGAGATCTTCGAGATCGCCCAGTGGTATCCGCGCATGGCCGTCTACGACGACCTGCGCGGGTGGGACACGGCGCCCTACCTCAACAGCGAGTTCTATCTGGAGTACGGCGATTTCGACTACGCGATCACCGTGCCGTGGGACATGATCGTGGCCGGCTCCGGCGAACTGCTGAACCCGCAGGACGTGCTGACGAAGACCGAGCAGCAGCGACTGGAACAGGCGCGCCGCAGCGACAAGACCGTGATGATCCGCAGCGCGGACGAAGTCACCCAGCCGTCCAGCCGTCCAAAGCAGAGCGGCACGCTGACTTGGCACTTCGCCATGCACGACACCCGCGACGTGGCGTTCGGCGCCTCCAAGGCCTTCGTGTGGGACGCGGCGCGAATCAACCTGCCCGAGGGCAAGAGCGCGCTGGCGATGTCGGTCTATCCGGCCGAAAGCGGTGGCGACGCCGCCTGGGGCCGCGCCACCGAATACCTCAAGGCCTCCACCGAATACTTCTCGAAACAGTGGTATCCGTACCCCTGGCCGGTGGCGATCAACGAAGCCGGCACCGCTGGCGGGATGGAGTATCCCGGCATCACCTTCGACCACAAGCTGGCCAAGGGCCGCAGCCTGCACATGGTGATCGCCCACGAGATCGGGCACATCTGGTTCCCGATGATCGTGGGCAGCAACGAGCGCCGCGATGCGTGGATGGACGAAGGCTTCAACACCTTCATCGACGTCTACGAGGCCGACACGTTCAACCATGGCGAATACGCGCCCAAGCGCGACGGCGAATACGCGCCGGGCAAGGGCAACCCGGCCGACGAGATCGCCAAGGTGCTGCAGGACCAGGACGCCCCGCCGCTGCTGCTGGGCGCCGACATGGTGCCGGAGAAATACCGCCACCCGATCAGCTACTTCAAGGGCGCGTTCGGCCTGGTGCTGCTGCGCGAGCAGATCATCGGCCCGGAACGCTTCGACCCCGCCTTCCGCCGCTACATCGCCACCTGGGCCTACAAGCACCCCAGCCCGTCCGACTTCTTCCGCTTCATGGAAAGCGAGACCGGCGAGGATCTGGGCTGGTTCTGGCGCGGCTGGTTCGAACACAACTGGCAGCTCGACCTGGCCGTGCAGAAAGCCGCCTACACCGACGGCGACTACCGCAAGGGCGTCGACGTCACCGTGGCCAACCTGGACCAGCTGGTCATGCCCGCCACCCTGCAACTGGTCTACGACGACGGCAGCAAGCAGGACGTACGCGTGCCGGTGGAAACCTGGCAGCAACACCGCAGCTACGTGGTCCACGTGGATGGCACGCGCAAGCTGAAGTCGGTCACGATCGATCCGGCGCGTGCATTACCTGACGGCAATCGCGGCAACAACAGTTTCGCGATGCCGTAGGCGTAGCCATGGTGTCGGGGACAGTTCTACTCGTGACAGCTGGCCACGAATTGGCCCCGACAACTTTTCCGCCAACAGCTTTGAACGGCTTTTAGAGCAAGGGCTTTAGTCCGCCTTGGGAGGGCGAGGTACTTCTCTTTTGCTTGTCCACATACGCGCAGGTGCGCGTATGAACAGCGAAGCTGGCCCGAAGGGCGAAGGGCAGGACGCGCGGAGTCAAATAGAAGTACCCAAGAGAAAACGACACCCGCTTGTGGTCGGGAACCTCGGCGTCGACCTCGCGCGAGTCCTGGTGGACCTGCAACGTCCCGGTGGTGTGCTCTGTCGCAACATTCAACTGCAATAGTGTTCCGTAGCAACCGGGCCACCTTTCCCCGCGGGCCAAAATGAATCGGCGCTTCCACGCGGCGTGTGGCCGCGTCACGAGAGTGGCATCGATTGAACATCAAAGATCGCCGAATCTCGCCCATGAGGCGACTTGCGCACACTACGAACGTGCAGCTGTTATCACCATCAATTGTGGGAGATAAGACATAGCACCTCGATTTGTGAGATATGCAAAGTCACCCCCAGTTGTCCGAGCCGCTCACGTCATCCCGCAAGCCCTTGCCAAACCGGACAATCTGCTCGCTTGACGGGTTCCCCTCGAAAGCTGAACATCCATTGCATATGCCCCGATATGGAGTCTACTAAGCGTTAGGGCCCTTACCATGCAGCCTAGCGAGCCACTTCAGTATCCCGCTCACTTTCCGCCTGTGACCAGGTGGAAGCGCTTCTTTATCGGCGTGAGGTGGCTTGGTCCAGATCTGTCACTTCTAAAAGACCTTCGCACTAATCAAGCATCTCGCTCCGCTGCGTCCATGGAGGTTTGGGGCGGCGCCGCGCGCAAAGCCGTTGCTACCGTCGCAGGCGCCGCCTTCGCCAAATATTGCGGCTGGACCAAGCCGTTCTTCCTGCCTAGTGACAATGTGGCGGTCATTGCCAGTGGCCCGAAGTTCGGCGCCCTTGACACTACGGATGTTCGTGATGCTATTGGAGCTATCGAAGAGCTCGTAGGCACACAAATGGGCAAAACATTTTGGGAGCATTCCGGCTCGGCTACGTTTGGTGAGTTGGTAGACAAACTAGTAGCCGCAGCGGGCCCTAACCACTCCGTAAGAGACTTCCCGTCAATCCCAGCCGCATGAGGCTTTTGCCCTTAGCTTTCGGGCCACTGCTGGTGAGGGCGTTGTTCGATGGTGCGTGCTGCGTATCAGTGCCGCGCGACTGCAACGAGTG
>Ga0209941_1000330_pt1 | contig 68237 bp, 60 predicted proteins | sample ThiBiot_300_plan_FD_183945 | JGI IMG/M metagenome (GOLD analysis project Ga0209941, IMG submission 183945) | Wastewater bioreactor microbial communities from Cape Town, South Africa - Thiocy_solids_1 (SPAdes) | ecosystem: Engineered > Bioremediation > Thiocyanate > Unclassified | place: South...
GACCACGTCGAAGGCGCATCGGAGGTCGTCCGTGTCGAGCATCACGCCGTCGCCAATGCCGTAGGCGCCGCGATCGCGCAGGTCAGCGGCGAGATCGACCGCATCTTCTCGGGCCTCTCCCGCGAAGCCGCCCTCGTCGCGGCCATAGAGGAGGCGCAGGGAAAGGCGGTGGAGGCGGGAGCGGACTATGCGACGCTCAAAACGGTCGAGGTGGAGGATTTACCCATCGCATATCTGCCAGGCAATTCCGTTCGAGTCCGCACTCGGGTGATAGGTGCTATCGCCGCTCAATAGGCGCCACACACAGGTGGCGGTCCTGATCAAGCACTACGCACAGGTGATGGACGGCAAACAGAAAGAGGTCTTGGACAAGGTGTTCGGATGACGCCCTATAGAGCGAGGCTCCCCCAATCCTGCAAGGTTTTGCGGAATTGCCGGCCCCAGCGATTTCCGTAGCGGCCGCTCGGAGCCGATGCTACAGCTATCCGGCCGGCAGGGCTGGGAGCCGCTTGGGGGAGCTGGGCATGGCGAGTGTGTGGCGTGTTATATCCTTTGTCACGGATGTTCTGCTTCCCGCTTTGGCAATTGCGGGCTCCATCGGAGCGGTAGCTTTCACGCTTATCGCGCACTGGCATGAAGACCCGCGTTCGGCCGCGCAACAATGCCGCTGGGACAGCGCCGATGCGTCAATCTGCCAAGTGGCCCTTCGGCCAACCGCAGCGGGCCAGTTATCTGCGAACCGTTAGCGCCGAACTACTGATCGGTCTTTCACCCTAAGGATTACGGGAGTGAGGTGGGTTCGGCTGGTGGTTGCCGAGAAGGCGCTGGGAACTAACTACTATTCGTCAACCGTTGCCTGACCGCCCTCGATAACGAGGTGCTTGCCATCCACCTGCAAAATCAAGTTCCCGGAAGCATCCTCCGCAATACGCCGTCGCGTCGGACGAAGTGGTGATAAAGCGCGGCAACCACATGCACGCCCACCAATGTAAGCAGGACATATTCGGACAGGAACGCATGGACATCGCCCGTCCAAGCCCAGCCGGAGGCGTGGGTGACCATGATCTTCGGCATTTTGAAGATGTCGAAGAACGAAACCGGCATGCCCCGCCAAGAAGCATTGATCCAGCCGAGGACGGGCAGGATGAACAACAGCGCATAAAGCAGCCAGTGGATGACACGCGCCAGCATCGTCTGCCATTGCGGGACCCCGCCCTCCGGTTCGGGTTCTCCATGGCCGAGACGCCAGCCGAGCCGCAGGGCAGCTACCAGGAGGATCAACACGCCGAAGGAGAAATGCAGGCTGATCAGGGTGGTGACCGGGGTATCACGCCCGATATCCGGCATGGTCCATCCAATTGCGAACTGGATGACGAGCAAGGCGAGGATGGTCCAATGCAGCGCCTTGGCCGTGCCGGTGTAGCTTGCCATGGTCCTCTATATTCCCAGTTCCATCACACCGGCAACCATTGCAGGAACGGTATCGAAGAAAGGCGCGGACAGGCGCGCGGCAAGAAAATGCGAAGGATGAATGAAAAGAGAGGGTTACGGGACAGGCGGCCACGATCCTATTCGCGCTTGTGCCGCCGACCCGACGCGCGTCACGCCATTCCGTAGCGCCGGCGGCCGCCGTCCTCATCGGGAAAATTGCCCGAAAACCGGAATGACGGCGGATGGACAATGTCGCTCTTCGCCTGCCGGCATACCGAAACGCGAGCCATTATCTCCCTCGTGAGAAATTTTCGGAATTCGTTGCGGAGCGCCGCGAATGCCTTTATATCCGGCTAGATTTCCCAACTTGGTGGTTCCATCCACCGCCCGCGAAAGGGACGCGGGCGAACGAGAGGATATTATCTTTATGGCCAACCAGCTTCTCATGCCCAAGGCGACGGCCGTGTGGCTTGTCGACAACACCGCGCTGACCTTTGAGCAGATCGCCCAGTTCTGCGGGCTGCATCCGCTCGAGGTGCGCGCGATCGCCGATGGCGAGGCCGCGCAGGGCATCAAGGGTCTCGACCCGGTCATGAACGGGCAATTGACGCGCGACGAGATCGCCGCGGCGGAGGCCGATTCCGAGCGCAAGCTCAAGCTCTCCGAGCCGAAGGTGCGCGTGCCTGAATCCAAGCGCAAGGGACCGCGCTATACGCCTCTCTCCAAACGGCAGGATCGCCCGAACGCGATCCTTTGGCTGGTGCGCAACCATCCCGAATTGAAGGACGCGCAGATATCCCGCCTCGTCGGCACCACCAAATCGACCATCGAGCAGATCCGCGAGCGCACGCACTGGAACTCGGCCAATCTGCAGCCGCTCGATCCGGTGACGCTGGGGCTCTGCTCGCAGATCGACCTCGACCTGGAAGTGCAGCGGGCATCGCGCGGCCAGCCGCAGCCGGCGGCACCGGTAGGCGACACGCTGCTTCCCGCTTCGGTCACCGAAAGGCTTCCCGCCGCCGACGAGAAGAAGGAGGACGGGGAACTCGACGCCGCCGCCGTCTTCGCCAAGCTGTCCTCGCTGAAGAAAGCGCCGGAAGCCGACGACGAATAAGATCGCCTTAAAGGCCGGTGAGGCCGGCCCTCAAACGGCCGCGGCCTGACGCATGCTCGAACCGCGCACGGCCCAGGCGAAAGCAGGGACGCGGCTACCCCGCCTTGTCGACCGGCGGCGAGCGTTCCCATACTTCGACCGTGCGGTAGAAATCGGTGAGCGTCTTGCCGCGCTCGGGCCGGAAGGTGCGGCCGGCATTGTCGAGGCCGGCGATGCGGTCGATGCGGAAGGCGCGGAAATCGTCGCGCATCTCGCACCAGGCGATCAGCGTCCATACCTTGCCCCAGAACCACAGGCCGAGCGGGCGCACATCGCGCTTCGTCTGGCGGCCGGCCTCGTCGCGGTAATCGAAGCGCATCACCTCGCGCCGCTCGACCGAGCGTTCCAGTATGTCGATGACGTTGCGGTCATTGTCGGAGACGGCGTAGGTCGGCGCGAAGATGCTGGTCTGGGCGATACGCGACTTCTCGCTGTCGGGCAGCACCGCGCCGATCTTCACCAGCGCCTCTTCCGCCGCCCGCGCCATCGCCGCACCGCCGAAGGCGCGCACCATGCGGGCACCGACGACGAGGGCGACGATTTCATCGCGCGTGAACATCAGGGGCGGGAGGTCGAAGCCTTCGCGCAGGATATAGCCGACGCCCGCCTCGCCGTCGATCGGCACCCCGGTCGATTGCAGGTCGGCGATGTCGCGATAGATCGTGCGCTCCGAGACCTCGAGGCGTTCGCCGAGCATGCGCGCGGTGACGAGCCGGCCGCCGCGCAGATGCTGCACGATCTGGAAGAGACGGTCGGCGCGGCGCATCTCAGTTCCGGCAGCCGGCGCCGGCCGACGCTGGTTTTCTTGCATGTGTCATCGGTCGAACCTCCTGACACTATCATGGCACGAGGCTCCTGACAGCAATATGTCAGGAGCCTGTCAGCGGGCGCGCAAGCCATGACCGGCACCACGGCCTAATCCAGCCGCCGCCACGACCGGCGTCCTTCATAGATTTCCGGCCAGCCGATATCCCTGCGCACATCGGCTGGCAGGGCATTCAGGATGCGCTCTGTGCGGATATCCTCGCGCAGGGCGCGCAGATTGGCGGCGTAGCGGCCGATGGCGGCCATCGGGCCAAGGCTGAAGGGGTTCATTGTCCGATCTCCTGTTCGCGTCGTTGAACAGAAGGATCATCGCACAGTGCCGCTGACAGCTTTCTGTCAGGAGGATGGGGAAGGTCCGCTACGCGTTCTTGATCGGCACGGTATAATTGAGCGGCAGGCGGCCACCGTCGGCGTAGATGGTCTGGCCGGTGATGTAGCTGGCATCGTCCGAAGCCAGGAACGCCGCGATGGAGGCGATCTCCGAGGGGTCGCCGATGCGGCCGAGCGGCGTGCGCATCATGATCCTGTCCATCGCCGCCTTGTCGTTGGCGACGGCCTTCAGGATGTCGGTCATGATCGAGCCGGGGCCGATGGCGTTGACGCGGATGCCATAAGACGCGAGCGACAGCGCCATCACCTTGGTCAACTGGTTCACGCCGCCCTTGGAGACCGAATAGGGCACCTGGTTGGGGATGGCGAAGACGGCGTTGACCGAGGACATGTTGATGATGGTGCCGGCCGGACCACCGGCCTTGACGCGGTCCGCCATGCGCCGCGCCACCGCCTGGCCGGCGAGGAACACGCCCTTCAAATTGACACGCAGCACGCGGTCGAAATCGGCCTCCGCAATGTCCAGGAAATCGGCGCCATGGACGATGCCGGCATTGGCGACGAGAATGTCGATCTCGCCGAAGGCGGAAACCGTCTCGTCCACCATCCTGGCGATCTGTGCCGCGTCGCCGACATCGGTCTTGACGAAGCGCACGGAACTATCGGGGCCAAGCGCCCTGGCGGCCTTCGCACCCTTTTCGGCATCGAAATCGGCGATGACGACCTTCGCGCCTTCCTTCACGAAGCGCTCGGCCACAGCATACCCGATGCCGCCCGCCGCCCCCGTCACGATCGCCGTCTTGCCCTCGAGTGCCATGTCCGCTCCTGCCTGTCTTGGATGTCGTGTGGGCACACGGGATAGGCCCGAAGCAACGGGCGGGTCAACTTGCCTTCGCTTCTACCGCCGGCAATAATGCCGGCTGGGATCTGGTTGCGTTCTCGAAGGATGCAGCGCCAATCGACGTCTCAGACGCCCATCCCCCGGTCGGCGAGCGCGACCGTGATCTCGTCGAGGATGACCGGATCGTCGATGGTCGCCGGCATGGTCCATTCTTCCTTGTCGGCGATCTTCTGCATGGTGCCACGCAGGATCTTGCCGGAGCGGGTCTTGGGCAGGCGCTTCACTGTGAGGACGGAGCGGAACGCGGCGACCGGGCCGATGCGCTCGCGGACAAGGCCGACGACCTCGCGTTCGATCGTGGCCGCGTCACGCGCCACGCCGGCATTGAGGACGACGAAGCCGACCGGCACTTGTCCCTTCATGGCGTCGGCGATGCCGATGACGGCGCATTCGGCGACGTCCGGATGCTCGGCCACGACTTCTTCCATGGCGCCGGTCGAGAGACGATGGCCGGCGACGTTGATGATGTCGTCGGTGCGCGCCATGACGAAGAGGTAGCCGTCATCGTCGATATAGCCGGCGTCGGCGGTCTTGTAGTAGCCGGGGAACTCGTTGAGGTAGGCGTCGCGGAAGCGCTGGTCGGCGTGCCAGAGCGTCGGCAGGCAGCCGGCCGGCAGCGGCAGCTTGATGACGACGTTGCCGAGCACCTTGGCGGCGACCGGAAGGCCGGCATCGTCCACCACCTGCACGTCGTAGCCCGGCATCGCCACGCCCGGCGAGCCGTACTTCACCGGAAGGATGCCGAGCCCGACCGGGTTCTGCGACACGGGATAGCCGGTCTCCGTCTGCCACCAATGATCGATCACCGGCACCCCGAGCTTCTGCTCGGCCCATTTGATCGTCTCCGGATCGGCGCGCTCGCCGGCGAGGAAGAGCGTGCGGAAGGAGGAAAGATCGTATTTCTTGACGAATTCGCCGGACGGGTCCTCCCGCTTGATGGCGCGGAAGGCGGTGGGCGCAGTGAAGAGCGCCGCGACCTTGTATTCGGAGATGACGCGCCAGAAGGTGCCGGCGTCGGGCGTGCCCACCGGCTTGCCCTCGAACAGGATCGAGGTAGCGCCATAGATCAGCGGCCCGTAGGCGATATAGGAATGGCCGACCACCCAGCCGACATCGGAGGCGGCCCAGAAGACTTCGCCCGGCTTGACGCCGAACTCGTTCCACATCGTCCAGGCGAGCGCCACCATATGTCCGCCATTGTCGCGCACAACGCCCTTGGGCTGGCCGGTCGTCCCGGACGTGTAGAGGACGTAAAGCGGATCGGTCGACTTAAGCTCGACGCAGGGTACGTCGCGGCCGCGCGTCTTCGCGACGCCCTCGGCGTAGTCGAAATCGCGGCCCTCGATCAGGTCGCAGGTCTCGGCCTCGCGCTGCAGGATGATGCAGGCATCCGGCTTATGCGCCGAAAGCTCGATGGCTCGGTCGAGCAGCGGCTTGTAGGCGACGATGCGCCCCGGCTCGACGCCGCAGGAGGCGGATATGACGAGCTTCGGCTTGGCGTCGTCGATGCGGGTGGCGAGTTCGCGCGAGGCGAAGCCGCCGAAGACCACGGAATGGATGGCGCCGATGCGGGCGCAGGCGAGCATGGAAAACACGGCTTCCGGCACCATCGGCATGTAGATGACGACGCGGTCGCCCTTGCCGACGCCGTGATCCTGGAGGAGGGCCGTGAGTGCGGAGACCTCTTCCTTCACGTCGGCATAGGTGAAGGCTTTCTTCCTGCCGGTTATGGGGCTGTCGTAGAGCAGCGCGTTCTGCTTGGCGCGGCCGCCTTCGACATGGCGGTCGACGGCATTGTAGCAGGTGTTGCACGTGGCGTCGGGATACCAGATGCCGTAAACGCCGGCGTCCTTGTCGAATATCTTTCTAGGCGGCGATACCCAGTCGATGGCCTTGGCGGCCTCCGCCCAAAAACCCTCCGGATCGCGTTTCCAGCCTTCGTAAACCTCGTGATAGCGTGAAGCCATCCTTGCCTCCCATGCAAACTTTCGCGGATTTGACCCTTAATAGCCAATCCGCGGCGACCGCGTCCATCTGACTAATGGGTAAATGGCTTTTCGGGCGCGCTTTGACAGAGGCCGCCGTTGCGGGCATGGGTGGGGAAGAAGGCGGCGATCCCCGGCAGGGCCTCGCCCGGAGCGGACGCGCAATGTCGAAGATCATCGCCCTCGTCATCATCGCCATGATGGCGATCCAGATCATCAAGCCGATCGGCCTGCCGGGGTTCCGGCAGCGCCGCGATTTCTGGAAGCTGGCCGTCGTCGCCTTCGCCGCCTTTGCGCTGGATGTGTTTCTGACCCACCTGACATGAGTCTGCTTGAAGACGGAGCTGCCCCTCATCCCCCTGCCGGGACCTTCTCCCCGTGAACGGGGAGAAGGAGGATGGCCGCGGCGCCGACGACCCCCTCTCCCCGCCTGCGGGGAGAGGGTAAGGGTGAGGGGCCCGTTTGAGCTTAGATCGTCTTGCCGAAGGCGACCGCCGTGTCGGCCATGCGGTTGGAGAAACCCCATTCATTGTCGTACCAGGACATGACGCGCACGAGGTTGCCCTCGATCACCTTGGTCTGGTCGAGCGCGAAGGTGGACGATGCGGGGTTGTGGTTGAGGTCGATGGAGACGAGCTTTTCCTCGGTATAGGCGAGGATACCCTTGAGCGGCTCCTTCGAAGCGGCGGCAACGAGTGCCGCATTCACCTCTTCCACCGTGACGTTCCTCTTCGATACGAATTTCAGGTCGATGACCGAGACGTTCGGCGTCGGCACGCGGATCGACACGCCGTCGAGCTTGCCCTTCAGTTCCGGCAGTACCAGTGCGACCGCCTTGGCCGCGCCTGTGGAGGTCGGGATCATCGACACCGCTGCCGCGCGGCCGCGGTAAAGATCCTTGTGCATCGTGTCGAGCGTAGGCTGGTCACCGGTATAGGAATGCACGGTGGTCATAAAACCCTTCTCGATACCGAAAGCGTCGTTCAGCACCTTGGCCACCGGCGCCAGGCAGTTGGTCGTGCACGACGCGTTGGAGATCACCTTGTGTTCGTGGGTGATCTTGTCCTGATTGACGCCGTAGACGACGGTGAGGTCGGCGCCGTCCGCCGGCGCGGAGACCAGCACGCGCTTGGCGCCGGCTGCCAGATGCGCGGAAGCCTTTTCCCTGGTCGTGAACAGGCCGGTGCATTCGAGCGCGATGTCGACGCCCTCTTCCTTCCACGGAAGTTCGGCGGGGTTGCGCACGGCGTGCACCCGCATCGGGCCGCGGCCGACATCGATCGTGTCGCCCTTGACCTTGACCTCGCCGGGGAAGCGGCCATGCACGCTGTCATAGCGGATCAAATGGGCGTTGGTTTCCACCGGGCCGAGATCGTTGAGCGCCACCACCTCGATATCGGTACGCCCCGATTCGATGATGGCGCGAAGCACATTGCGGCCGATACGGCCAAATCCGTTGATGGCTACTTTGACGGGCATGATTATTCTCCTGGAAGACAAGGTGAAGGGTGCGCGGGCGGTGCGCCGGGGGACGCCGGTGCCGAACGGGATCAGCTCTTTTTCGGAAGCGCTCCTTCGGCGGCTTTCACCACATGATCGGCGGTGATGCCGAAATGGGGATAGAGGTCCTCGATCTTGCCGCTGGCGCCGAAGCCGGTCATGCCGACGAAAAGCCCGTCGGAGCCGATGAATTCGTCCCAGCCCTGCCGGATCGCGGCCTCGACCGCGATGCGGACCGGTGCATCGCCGATCGTCTTTTTCCGGTAGGCTGCGTCCTGCTGGAAGAACAGCTCGAAGGAGGGCACGGAGACGACGCGGGCCTTATGGCCCTTCTTCTCCAGCTTCTCGCGCGCGTCGAGCGCGATCTCGACTTCGGAACCCGATGCGAAGATGGTGATTTCGGCCTTGCCGCTCGCGGGCGCCAGTTCGTAGGCTCCCTTCGCGCTGAGATTCTGGCTGGTGTATTCGGTCCTGACCGTGGGCAGGTTCTGGCGGGTGAGCGCCAGTGTCGAGGAATTCTTTCGCGATTCCAGCGCAAGCTGCCAGCATTCGGCGGTCTCCACCGCGTCCGCCGGGCGATAGACGACGTGGTTGGGGATGGCGCGCAGCGCCGCCAGTTGCTCGACCGGCTGGTGCGTCGGTCCGTCCTCGCCAAGCCCGATGGAATCGTGCGTCATCACGAAGATATTGCGGATGCCCATCAGCGCCGAAAGACGGATTGAAGGCCGGCAATAGTCGGAGAAGCACAGGAACGTGCCGCCATAGGGGATGACGCCGCCATGCAGCGCCATGCCGTTCATGGCTGCGACCATGCCGTGCTCACGGATGCCGTAATGCATGTAGCGCTGGCCGTAATCGTCGGCGGTGATGTTCTTGGTCTCGCTGGTCTTGGTGTTGTTCGACCCGGTCAGGTCGGCGGAGCCGCCGATCGTCTCCGGCACGACGCCGTTGATGACTTCCAGAGCCATTTCGGAGGATTTGCGCGTCGCGACGTTCGGCTTGTCGGCGGAAAGCTTCTTCTTGTAGTCGGCGATCGCCTTGTCGAGGCCGGAGGGCAGCTTGCCCGCCATGCGGCGCTCGAATTCGGCCTTCCTGCTGTGCGCCGCCAGCCGCTTCTCCCACGCTTCGCGTTCGCCGACGGAGCGCTTGCCGATTTCGCGCCATGCGTCGAGGATGTCGGAGGGGATCTCGAAGGGCGGAGAGTCCCAGCCGAAGAATTTGCGCGCGCCGGCGATCTCTGCGGCGCCGAGCGGCGAGCCATGCGCCTTGTTGGTGCCCGCCTTGGTCGGGGCGCCGAAGCCGATCGTCGTCTTGCAGGCGATCATGGTCGGCTTTTGCGAATGATGCGCGGCCTCGATGGCATAGGCGATTGCTTCCGGGTCCATGCCGTCGACATGGCTCGCGTTCCAGCCCGAGGCCTGGAAGCGCGCCACCTGGTCGGTATTGTCGGAGAGCGAGACGGGACCGTCGATGGTGATGCTGTTGTGATCCCAAAACAGGATCAGCTTGTTCAGCTTGAGGTGGCCGGCAAGCGCGATCGCCTCCTGGCTGATGCCCTCCATCAGGCAGCCGTCGCCGGCCAGCACATAGGTGAAATGGTTGACCAGATCGTCGTCGAAGGCGGCGTTCATGATGCGCTCGGCGAGCGCGAAACCGACCGAATTGGCCACTCCCTGTCCGAGCGGGCCGGTCGTCGTCTCGATCCCGGTCGCGTGGCCGTATTCGGGATGGCCGGCCGTCTTCCAGCCGAGCTGGCGGAAATGCTCGATCTGCTCGATCGTCATGTCCTCGTAGCCGGTGAGGTAGAGCAGCGAGTAGAGCAGCATCGAACCGTGCCCTGCCGACAGGATGAAGCGGTCGCGGTCGGCCCAGTGCGGGTTTTTCGGATCGAATTTCAAAAAGCGCGTGAACAGGACCGTGGCGATGTCGGCGCAGCCCATGGGCAGGCCGGGATGGCCCGAATTTGCCTTCTCGACGGCGTCCATGGAGAGGAAGCGGATCGCATTCGCCATCCGGTCGTGTTGTTCGCGTGAAATCATGGAAAATGCCCGCTGGTTGGAGATGCGGTGAAGGGCCCTGGAAACGGCTGGGCGACACATAGCAGTTGGCTTGGCCAAGTCAATAAAATGGGGCGTTTCAGGGCATCGGCAACCGGCCCCGACCCAATTCCGGGGGATAGGCCGGCGGCTTTATTGACGCAGCATTCATCTGCTGCGTAATCTTTCCGGCATAACGCGTTCGCAACGCGCACGATTCGCTGCCGGGCGGGGCTTGGAACGAAACGATGACAGGGGAAACGACCCTCAGGGAGGCTATAGGGCGGCTGGGCAAGGCGATCGAGACGCTGGAGGCGACGGTAGCAACCCGGTTCGAGCAGCAGGTGGACACGGCGGAAGTGGAGGCCGAGGTCCAGCGGATGAACGCGGATCGCGCCAAGCTTGCTCAGGAACTCGACAATTCGGAAGCGCGCGCCGAGCGGCTGGAGAACGCCAATCGCGAGGTTTCGCGCAGGCTGGTGACGGCGATGGAAACGATCCGCGCCGTGCTCGACAGATAGGAACCCGTCTTGGCCCAGGTTACGGTGACGATCGACGGCAAGACCTACCGGATGGCCTGCGACGAGGGCCAGGAGGAGCATCTCATCGACCTCGCCCAGCGCTTCGACCGCTATGTCGGGCATCTGAAGGATTCCTTCGGCGAGATCGGCGACCAGCGGCTGACCGTCATGGCCGGCATCATGGTCATGGACGAGTTCGTGGAGTTGCAGAAGCGCGTCAAGGGCATGGAGGCGGAGATCGGCACATTGCGCAAGACGCGCGACGAGGCGCTCACCAAGGCCGACAAGAACGACGCGGCGCTGACGGGAGCGCTGACCGGCCTTGCCGAGCGCATGGAATCGCTCGCCGGCCAGCTTGGTGCGCAGCCGACATAGACGGCCGGGTCCGCACGGCCTTCCGCTCTGTCGTTTTGCCTTTCGTCGGAGCCTTCCTGTAGGCGGAGGGGTACCCCCGCCCCTAACCCCTCCCCACAAGGAGGAGGGGGACTCTAGCTGGTGCTGCATCGTGCAAACGTCGACGATTTTACCATAGAAAGCTGCGACGGCGTCTCCCTCCCCCTTGTGGGGAGGGGACAGGGGTGGGGGTGCGAAGCCGTGCAAATTCGATATTCGATTTCCCTTTTGGAACGGGCACCTTCACCCCAGCACGGCCAGCACCGTCCTGCGCGACAGATAGGGGAGCAGCCGCAGCATCACCCTTCGCTCCACCGCGATGCAGCCTTCCGTCGGCCGGAAGCCCGGCCGCGCCAGGTGCATGAAGATGGCGCTGCCGCCGTTTCGGCGGCGCGGGCGGATGTTCCAGTCGAGCACGATGCAGAAATCGTAGAGCCTGTCGCCGCGCAGCATCTTTTCGTGACTGGCGCGAAAAGGCAGCCGCACCGGGCGATTGTAGCTGGCGTCGGTCGGCGCGTCGCACCAGCCCATGTCGGCGCGGATCGGCATAAGAACGAGGCCGGAGCGGCATGACGGATGATGTTCGCTTCTCACATAGCCGCCGAGAAGGCGAAGCCGCCCAAGCGGCGTCGCGCCGTCGCCCTCGCGCTTGAAGGCGGAGATGCCGGCCTTTCCAAGCGCGCACCGGAAGACCGTCCCCTCGACGCTGAGAAGCCCTTCGGCGCGGTTTCCCGGTCTCGAGCGGACATTGATATTTCCGATCGGCATCCCAAATCCTTCGTCAGGCTGCTATCTTCCCGTCTCGCGAAGAACAGCCGTGGAGGACAACGACAATTCCCGAGCCGTTTTGCAGCCATTTTCCGCATGCATAGACGGTTCTTTCAACAGTCTCTATTCTTCATTCAATAACAACGGATTGGCCCATGGCATCGCGCACCATCCTCATTGTCGACGACGACGAAGATTTGCGCTCGACACTTGTCGAGCAACTGGCGCTCTACGAGGAGTTCGAGATATTGCAGGAAGGAACGGCCACGAAGGGCATCCAGTCGGTGCGCAACGGCATGGTCGACCTGCTGATCATGGATGTCGGCCTGCCGGACATGGACGGGCGCGAGGCGGTCAAGCTTTTGCGCAAGAACGGCTACAAGGCGCCGATCATCATGCTGACCGGCCAGGACACCGATTCCGATACCATCCTCGGTCTCGAAGCAGGCGCCAACGACTATGTGACGAAACCGTTCCGCTTCGCCGTGCTGCTCGCCCGCATCCGCGCGCAACTGCGCCAGCACGAGCAGAGCGAGGACGCGACCTTCACCGTCGGGCCCTATACGTTCAAGCCGAGCCAGAAGCTTCTGGTCGACCAGCGCGGCTCCAAGGTGCGGCTGACGGAGAAGGAAGCCGCGATCATCAAATATCTCTATCGTGCCGAGCAGAAGGTCGTCACCCGCGACGTGCTGCTTGAGGAAGTATGGGGCTATAATTCGGGCGTCACCACCCACACGCTGGAAACCCATGTCTACCGGTTGCGCCAGAAGATCGAACGCGATCCTTCCAATGCTGAAATACTTGTGACAGAAAGCGGCGGATACAAGCTCGTTCCCTAGAGCATTTTGCAGCCAGGCGGAATCGGCTGGCGTTGCACGAATGCGGCTTAGGAAACCAGGATGGAGCAGCGGGAGCTCACGTTCGTCGGAACGCCTGCTGTTCTACTTGTCCACACGATCTGAGTGGGGGCGGGATGCAAGGGGACAATCTTGGCGCTGGATGACGACATCCGCCTGCTCTCCGGTGTGGAGCTTTTCGGCAGCTTCACACCCGATCAGTTTCGGCTGCTCGCCTTCGGCGCCGAGAATATGCGGCTGGCATCGGGGCAGCTTCTCTACGAAGCCGGCGTCGAGGCCGATGGCGCATTCGTCGTCGCGGCGGGCAGGATCGGCCTTTTTCGGGAGGATACCGAGGGCAAGCGCGTGCTGGTCGCCGAGGCCGGCCCCGGCGCCATGCTCGGTGAACTGGCGCTGATCGCCGATACGATACGGCCGACCGGAGCCGTAGCGGTCGAGGATACCGAGCTTGTACGGCTGAGCCGCAAACTCTTCCACCGCATCCTGCAGGAATATCCGGAACTCGCCGCGGCGTTGCGCGATCATATCGCGCGCGACCTGACCCAGATGGTCGGCAAGATCGACCGGCTGGCGCCGCGTTTTTCCGACTGAAAAGCTTCGGATCTTCAGTCCAGGTCGAAGCGGGCGATCACCGGCACATGGTCGGACGGCCGCTCCCAGCCGCGCGCCGCGCGCAGGATCTCGATCTCGGCGAGCCTGGCCGCGACATTGCCCGAAGACCAGACATGGTCGAGGCGCCGGCCGCGATTGGAAAGCGCCCAGTCATGGGCGCGGTAGCTCCACCAGGTGTAGATTTTCTCTTCCGGCGGAATATGCCGCCGCATCAGGTCGACCCATCCGCCGGCCTGCCGCATCGCCTCCAGCCCCTCCGTCTCCACCGGCGTATGGCTGACCACGTTCAGGAGTTGCTTGTGCGACCACACATCGGTCGGCAGCGGAGCAATATTGAGATCGCCGACGAGGATCGAGCCGTGCGCCTCGCCCTGTTCGGCGCGGATGGTGTTCATTTCCTCGATGAAATCGAGCTTGTGCCGGAATTTCGGGTTGATCGCGGGATCGGGTTCGTCGCCGCCGGCAGGCACATAGAAATTGTGCAGCAGGAGCGCGTGGCCGCCGCTTACGAACCGTGTCGAGATATGCCGGCAATCGTCATTTTCGCAGAAGCGCCGTCGTTCCACGACCTCCAGCGGCCGCCGCGCGATCGTGGCGACGCCGTGGTAACCCTTCTGGCCGCTGATCGCGAGATGGGAATAGCCGATAGCCGCCAACGCCTCGACCGGGAACAATTCGTCGATGCATTTGGTCTCCTGCAGGCACAGCACGTCGGGCTGGTACTGCCGAAGGAAGCGCTCGACGATCGGCATGCGCAGGCGCACGGAATTGATGTTCCAGGTGGCGATCGTCAACGGCATTGGAAAACCCCGGCTGGCAGTACCGGGGTCATGCCAGCCATGGCGGACAGAAGCAAGGACCCGGAACGAGTTCCCGAGCGCGGCCGAGGGGAGCGGGAAGGCGGCTGCCGCGCCTATCTGCCCCGCTGCTTCACCTGCGCGCTGTCATAGTCGATCTTGAAAAGCGAAGGATCGACCTTCACGCCTTCCTGGACGTTGAAGATCATGACGGTCGTGTCCTTGCCCTGCGCGTCGGTCACGGTCCACTGCTTCAGCGCATAGGTCTTCGGATCGAACATCATGGTCAGCCTGGAATCGCCGAAGACGGACTTGTCGGCGAGCTTGATCGTGGTCGCATCCGGCGTCTGCTGAATATCCTTCACCTCGTTGCCCGTGAGGTCGATCCGGTTGCCGAGCAGGAGTTTCAGCGGCGTTTTCGACAGGGGATAGATGTTGTAGGTCTTCATGCGCACATTGCTGACGGCGACCGACTTGCCGTCCGCGATCACCTTGAAATTGGACTTCGTATCGTAGTCGAAACGAAGCTTGCCCGGCCGCTCGATATAGAATTTGCCGCCGGTCTGCTCGCCATTCGGGCCGAACTGCACGAACTCGCCGGCCATGGTCCTGATATTGGCGAAATGATCGGCGATCTGCTGCGCGGAAGCGGTGACCTGCTGCTCGGGCGCGGCGACGGAAGGCGCCGAAGCGGTCCCGGCGACGCCCACCACCATGAGAGCCACGGCCGCGATACGGGCCGTCGAAGCGAAAAAGCGGCGGCCGCGGCGGACTGGCGAAAAAGACATGGAGTTCTCCTTGCGGACGAAGGCCGGCGGCCGCCGGCTCGTTTGATATCCGGATATGTAGGTCGCGGATGCCGACCTACCAGAACGGACAGACGCGGATGTACCAGCTAGAAACGCAGTGGGGCCGAAGTTTGACCCCGCCTTACCGCTACAGCACGTCCTCTTCGGTCGGCACCAGGATCTCGCGCTTTCCGGCATGGTTGGCCGCGCCGACGATGCCCTCCTTCTCCATCTTCTCGATGATGGAGGCGGCGCGGTTGTAGCCGATGCCGAGCCGCCGCTGGATATAACTGGTCGAGGCCTTGCCGTCGCGCAGCACCACCGCGACCGCCTGGTCGTAGGGGTCGTCGGAATCGTCGAAATTGCAGCCGCCGCTACCGCCTCCCATGGAGCCGCCATCGGCGTCGTCCTCGTCTTCGTCGGCCGTGATCGCCTCGAGATATTCGGGCGCGCCTTGCAGCTTCAAATGCGAAACCACCTTCTCGACCTCGTCGTCGGACACGAACGGCCCGTGGACGCGCTGGATGCGGCCGCCGCCGGCCATGTAGAGCATGTCGCCCATACCGAGAAGCTGCTCCGCGCCCTGCTCGCCGAGGATGGTTCGGCTGTCGATCTTGGACGTCACCTGGAAGGAGATGCGGGTGGGGAAATTCGCCTTGATCGTGCCGGTGATGACATCGACGGATGGGCGCTGGGTGGCCATGATGACGTGGATGCCGGCGGCGCGCGCCATCTGCGCCAGGCGCTGCACGGCGCCCTCGATATCCTTGCCGGCGACCATCATCAGATCGGCCATCTCGTCGATGATGACGACGATGAAGGGCATCGGTTCGAGGTCGAGTTCCTCCGTTTCGTAGACCGCCTCGCCGGTCTGCTTGTCGAAGCCGGTCTGCACGGTACGGACGATGTTCTCGCCCTTCTTCTGCGCCGCCGTCACGCGCTGGTTGAAGCCCTCGATGTTGCGGACGCCGACCTTCGACATCTTGCGGTAACGGTCCTCCATCTCGCGCACGGTCCATTTGAGTGCGACGACCGCCTTCTTCGGGTCGGTGACGACCGGCGTCAGGAGGTGCGGAATGCCGTCATAGATCGACAGTTCCAGCATCTTGGGGTCGATCATGATCAGCCGGCAATCGGCCGGCGTCATGCGGTAGAGGATCGACAGGATCATCGTATTGATCGCCACCGACTTGCCCGAGCCGGTGGTGCCGGCGACGAGCAAATGCGGGAATTTGGCGATATCGGCGATGACCGCCTCGCCATTGATGGTCTTACCGAGAGCCAGTGCCAGCTTCGCCTTGGACTGTTCGAAATCGCGGCTGGCCAGGATCTCGCGCAGATAGACCGTCTCGCGCTTGGCGTTGGGCAGTTCGATGCCGATGGCGTTGCGGCCCGGAACGACCGCCACGCGGCAGGCGATCGCGCTCATCGAACGAGCGATGTCGTCGGCCAGCCCGATCACGCGCGAGGATTTGATACCGGGTGCCGGCTCAAGCTCGTAGAGGGTGACGACGGGGCCGGGACGGACATGGATGATCTCGCCCTTGACGCCGAAATCCTCCAGCACGCCTTCGAGCAGGCGCGCATTCTGCTGCAGCGCGTCCGGCGACAGGCTCGGATCGCGCGCCACGCTGCGCGCCTCCGCCAGGAAATGCAGCGACGGCATCTCGAACGTATCGCTGGCCAGCAGCGAGGTCTGCGCCTCGCGCGCCGTCCGCGTTCCGGGAACCGGCCGCGCGGCGGGGGTTTCTATGCGCGGGCCCGATGCGCCGGCCGGCCCGCCGCTGCGCGTCGCCTGCACCGCCGGCCTCCCGGTAGGCAGCGCAGCGTCCTCGTCGTCGATATCGAAATCCGCGAGGTCGATATCGTCATCCGCCCTGCCGCCGAGCGATGTGAATTGCGGCTCGAGCCGAACGCCTCGCGCCGTGCCCGGACGCGGGTCCGGATCGACCGTCGGAACGCCCGTCTCCCGCGACAGCGGACGCATGGAAGGCTCGATGCCGCCGGCATGGCCGCCGCGCATTCTCATGCGATGGAAGAATGCGCGCAGCGACAGCCACCAATGGAAGACCGCGCCCAGCGCCGGCATGCCGTCGTCTTCGTCTTCATCGTCGTCCTCTTCGTCGAGATCTTCGACCTCAATGACGGGCGTCCGGGCGGCCCGTTTGCGCTGCCGGACGGGCTTGGCAGGCGCCGCCTCGCGGCCGATCAGGCCCGCGCCATACGCCAGGAAGAAGATCGCGGGACCGACAAGGACCGCGCCGATGATGGTGGCGACGATGCCCTTCGGATAGCCGCCGATGAAAAGCGCCGGCAGATTGAGGACGAGATCGCCGAACGCGCCGCCGAGCCCCGTCGGCAGCGGCCAGGTCGGCGGCGCGGCGATGCAGCCCGCGACACCGGCGGCGGCGAGCGCGCCGAGGAGCCATGCACCGGCCCGGCGAGGCTTGCGGTCGATGCCGCGTCCCATCGCCAGGAGAACGGCCCAGACCACCGCCGGCATCAGCGCCATCAGCGCCGAAAGCCCGAAAAACTGCATCAGGAGGTCGGAGACGACGGCGCCCGGATAGCCCATCGCATTGGACAGCGCGTGATCGGTCGCGTTGGAGAAGCTCGGATCGTCGACATTCCAGGTCGCGAGGCTCGCGACCGAAAACGCCACGCCCGCGAGGAGCGCCAGCCCGACGGTGCGCTCGACCATCCGCCGCAGGAACGCATGGAGGCCATATCCCGTCTCGTTCAAATCGAAGGGCGCCTGAACCGCTGAACGCATACGAATTTCCCCGCAGGAACCAGCCGCGCCGGAAGCACGCCCGGCACGGATATCTGGCCGCGAGCCTACGAGGGGATGGTAAAGACGGCATTAACCATGGGGGCCGCGAGCGCCTTAATTCCCCATGCATCCAGAGCTGCGTATTACCGCACATTTTCGCTCCGGTTACGCCGGAGGGGCAGAGGTCGTGCGCCCGAACCTCAGCCGGTCGGCGTCCGTCGCCGACTTGTGTCCAGACGATCATCGGGTGTGGAACCGAACTCCCCCTGCCCCGTTGTAGGCTGCCCTCCCGGAGAAAACCCATGTTCAAATTCTGGTTCGATATGTCCATGCTCGGGCTCGAGGCCCAGCAGGTGATCTGGCTGAGGTCGATGAAGATCGCCATGGGCGGCAAGGCCGGCGAGCGGGAGGTGAGACGCATGGTATCGGAAAAGGCGACCGCGGCCGAAGAAGCCGGCTTCGCCCTGGCCGCCGGCAAGTCCATGAACAGCGTGGTTGGTGGCTATCGCAAGAAGGTCCGGGCCAATCGGAGGCGCCTGTCGCGCTGAAACATAACCCGCCCGGACGGGGCACGCGAATGTGTGTGCCAACGCCGCATATTGGCGGGTGGTTTCCGGCGCATCGTCCAATCTCCTGTACCGGCTATGCCCAACCATGGATTGCGCACGATCCTTGGGCCTTTCCTGTCAGGCGATTGGCATTCGTCAAGCCGTTCCGGGGTTATCCTCATCCAGGCGTGTTACTTCAGCATGTCGGCCAGGGCGAGCCGCATGGAGGTGCTCGGTATACCGAACAGGCCGCCATATGGCAGGTCGAGGTCGAGAATGACGAACATGACGCTTGTCACGGATACAATTGCGATCCCAATGGCGACCGCGGCGAGTACGTTGCGCGGGGATTGCAGGCCGAAGCTCACGAAGACCAGTGTCAGCCAGAATACGAGTACCGCGGCGAAGGGCGCCGAGAGTGAACCGTGGACATCCTCGATCACTGCCCAGCGTGCATTGATCGTCTCTCGATAATCCGCCGCGCAACGACTTGCCAACGACCGATGCAGCGCGTCCTCCGGTGAAAGTCGGTCTATTGCGATGCCGATATCGTTCATGATCGCGGCAAGCACAGGGACCTCTCCCAGGCGCGGCATCCCGGCCGTGTCCGGGTAGGCCACTTGTTGTGGCGGAGGTTCATCCGGCCAGGTGCTGGTGATCACCGCCGCGACATAGCCGTGCAGCCTTGCGCGTGCCCCCGCCAGTTCCGGACCATAGTCGCGCATGCAGGCATCGAGTTCCGTCAGGGTGGCGGCGTAGTGGCCGCGATCGCGGAATGCGGAGTCGTAGGAATTACGGACCGACGCCAGGATCAGGCTCATCACGAGCGCTGCGAAGGTAACGAGAAGGGCCGTGACGATGCGCAGGAACTCGATGGTGGGCTGATTGCGGTGCGGTTCAGGAACCAGGGATCGAAGAACGAACCCGCCCGCGGCCCCCGCGACCAGCAAGGTAAAGAGGATCAGGGTCCATAAGGTCTCGCGCATGCCGACCGACCCCAGAACGTCGAACCATTGTCAATGCGGCCGCCGACATCTGGCAAACGAAAAACGGATAGGGAATTACGCCGGCATCGATCTGCACACCATCGCGCCGGAGAGGAAGGGCGTCAAGCCGTGGCCGGTCGGGCGTCTTTTCCTTCCGGCCCCGTTCTGGCGTCAGCTCAGATAGTGCCCCTGGATCACGGCACCACCTCGCCATGTTGCGTGACGTCGAGGCCCTCGATCTCTTCCTGGGTCGACGGACGCAGGCCGATCGTCGCCTTGAGCACGTAAAGGATCACCAGCGACACAAGCGCCGTCCATACGATAGTGAAAACGATGCCATAAGCCTGCGTGACGACCGAGGCATCCTTGCCGAGCGGATTGATCGCCGGGTCGGCGAGAAGGCCGGTGAGGAGCGCGCCGACGATGCCGCCGATGCCGTGCACGCCGAAAGCGTCGAGCGAATCGTCATAGCCGAAGGCATGTTTCAGCCTGACGGCGGCGAAATAGCAGAGGATGCCGGCCACGATGCCGATGATGAAGGCGCCGGTTGGGTTGACGAAGCCCGTCGCCGGGGTGACGGCGACCAGCCCCGCCACCGCGCCGGAGACGATGCCGAGCACGCTCGGCTTCTTCGCCACCAGCCATTCGGTGAACATCCAGGCAAGGCCGGCCGCCGCCGCCGCGATCTGCGTGTTGACCATCGCGGCACCCGCAAGCCCGTCCGCCGCCAGTTCGGAGCCGGCGTTGAAGCCGAACCAGCCGACCCAGAGCAGCGAGGCGCCGATGACGGAATAGACAAGGTTGTGCGGCGCCATGTTGACGGTGCCGTAGCCCTCGCGCTTGCCCATGACGAGCGCGCACATCAGGCCGGCGACGCCGGCATTGATGTGGACGACCGTGCCGCCGGCGAAATCGAGCACGCCGGCGCCGCCGAGGAAGCCGCCGCCCCACACCCAGTGCGCGATCGGCGCGTAGACGAGCAGAAGCCAGGCCCCCATGAAGATGAGCATGGCCGAGAACTTCATGCGCTCGGCGAAGGAGCCGGCAATCAGCGCCGGCGTGATGATCGCGAAGGTCATCTGGAAGACGGCGAACACATATTCGGGGATGTTCGCCGTGCCCGGCGCCCACAGCGTCCCGACGGTGATGCCCGAGAAGAAGCTTTTCGACAGGCCGCCAATATAGGCGTTGACGCCGCCGCCGTCGGAAAAGGCGAGCGAATAGCCGACGATGAACCACAGAACCGTTATCAGGCAGCAGACGGCGAAGCTCTGCATGACGGTGGCGAGCACGTTCTTCTTGCGCACCATGCCGCCGTAGAAGAGCGCCAGCCCCGGTATCGTCATCATCAGCACCAGCGCGGTGGCGGTGAGCATCCAGGCAGTGTTGCCGGTGTCGAGCTTAGGCGCATTTTGGGCGAAAGCCGGCTGGCACCATGGAAACGCCGCGAGGGTTGCGAAAATGGCGCTCCTGAAATGAATCCTCATCATGTATTTCATCCGTTCTCGCTCTCTTGCTGCCGCGTGGCCGCCGCATCGCTTCGCCGACCGGAGATTCCGGCAGGCGCGAAAGGGTGATACACGCCGCGTGCCAATCGGCATACGAAGCCGCAATGGTTTGAATTTCCAGGCTTTATGGATCGCGAGCGAGGCGGCGCAACCGGCCGGCCTCAGCCTGTCGCTCAAAAAATAGGCAAAGAAGACGGATTGATTAATTAGAGTGCATATGGCTGCGAGCGACCGGCAGCACGCTAGCGGCTTCTGGAATCGCTCCTTAGCCGCACGAGGCCTTCCTGCGCGGTCGAAGCGATCAGGGTTCCATCCTCGCCATAAAGCATGCCGCGCGAGAAGCCGCGCGAGCCGGAAGCCGAGGGGCTGTCTTGCGAATAGAGCAGCCAGCCGTCGAGCGGGTGGGCACGATGGAACCAGATGGAATGGTCGAGGCTCGCCATCTGGATGTCCGGATCGAAACCGGAGCGGCCATGCGCGAAGGTGGAGGTATCGAGCAGCGTCATGTCGGAGAGATAGGCGAGCACGGCGGCCTGGATGCCACGGTCGTCCGGCACCTTGCCGAGCGCGCGCAGCCATACGTTCTGCCGGGGCGGCAGCCGGTCGCGACTCGTATAATGCTCGACATTGGCCGGCTTCAGCTCCAGCGGACGCTCGCGCGCCCAGAACTTCCGGATGTTTTCCGGCACGCGGTCGCCTGCTTCCGCCAGAAGCTCGCGCTGGCTTTTCAGCGTCTCGGGCCGCGGCACGTCGAGCGGGATGGGAAACTGGTGGTCGAGGCCCTTCTCCTCAACCTGGAAGGAGGCCTCCAGCGAGAAGATCGCCTGCCCGCGCTGGATCGCCACCACCCGGCGGGTGGTGAAGCTGCGGCCGTCGCGGATGCGGTCGACCTCGTAGACGATCGGCACCTCGGGATCGCCCGGCAGCATGAAATAGCCATGCAGCGAATGAACCGGCCACTCCGCGACGACGGTGCGCTCTGCCGCCACCAGCGCCTGGCCGATCACCTGCCCGCCGAACACGCGCTGCCAACGGACCTTCGGGCTGCGACCACGGAAGAGGTTGTGTTCGAGCGTTTCCAGGTCGAGAATGGAAAGCAGTTCCTGCATGGCCGCCGACATCGGGTCTCTCCTTCACCGGCAACATCGCCGGCCTCTTGCAGCGCCTCCGGTTTGGGATAGATCAACCGGTGAAGTCAAGGCGGGTTGGCTCGAAGGGAGCGCCAGGATGGCCACGCGAAAAACGACGCCGAAGAAATCGAACGGGAGCTCCCGGCTCGACGTGCTGATCGCCGGCGCCGGCTATGTCGGGCTCGCCACAGCCGTCTCCATGCGCGCCGCGCGGCCCGGTCTGAGGATCGCCATCGTCGACGCGGCGCCCGCCGGCGTCTGGGAGAAGGACGGCCGCGCCTCCGCCGTCGCCGCCGCGGCCAGGCGCATGCTCGACCGGCTCGGCGCCTGGGACGAGATCGAGCCCGAGGCGCAGCCGATCACCGAGATGGTCATCACGGATTCGCGCACTTCCGACCCCGTGCGGCCGGTGTTCCTGACCTTCGACGGCGAGATCCGGCCCGGCGAGCCCTTCGCCCATATGGTAGCCAACCGCGTGCTGAACGGCGCGTTGCGCAAGCGTGCCGCCGAACTCGGCATCGATCTGGTCGAGGGCGAGGCGGTCGAGCGCTTCGACACCGGCCCGGCCACCGTGACGGTACATCTCGCCGATGGCGGCTCGCTCGAGACGCGCCTGCTCGTCGCCGCCGACGGCGTGCGCTCGCGCCTGCGCGACATGGCCGGCATCAAGACGGTGAGTTGGGAATACGGCCAGTCGGGCATCGTCTGCACGGTGGCGCATGAGCGCCCGCACCATGGCCGCGCCGAGGAGCATTTTTTGCCCGCCGGCCCCTTCGCGACCCTGCCGCTGAAGGGCAACCGCTCCTCGATCGTGTGGACCGAGCGCACGGCCGACGCCGAACGCCTCGTCAGGGAGGACGATTTCGTCTTCGAGACCGAACTCGAACAGCGTTTCGGCCTGCAGCTTGGCGAGATCCATGTCGAGGGACCACGCCGCGCCTGGCCGCTCGGGCTGACGCTCGCGCGCGCCTTCGTCGCCCCGCGCTTCGCGCTTGCGGGCGACGCCGCCCACGGCATCCATCCGATCGCCGGACAGGGGCTCAATCTCGGCTTCAAGGATGCGGCCGCCCTTGCCCAGACCGTGGTCGAGGCCGACCGGCTCGGCCAGGATATCGGCGCGCTCGACGTGCTGGAGCGCTATCAGCAATGGCGGCGCTTCGACACGGTGCAGATGGGCGCCACCACCGACATCCTGAACCGCATGTTCTCCAACGATCTGGGGCCGCTGCGCGTGGTGCGCGATATCGGGCTCGGGCTGGTCGACCGCATGCCGCCGCTGAAGAATTTCTTCATCCGACAGGCTTCCGGCCTGACCGGCCCCGCGCCGCGCCTGCTGAGGGGCGAAGACATCTGACGGTGCGGGCGTTGGTCGCGCCGACATAAAAGAAAGACCGGCCGACCTGACCTTTCGGACCAGACCGGCCGGCTGCTGCCTGAGACCTTTGAGAGCGGTAGAGTGCGCTTAAGCGGCCTTCTCCAGCCTCTCGTTCCGTTTGCCCGTGGCAACAAAACCATTCATCCTGCGGCGACGTTCTCCTTCTTGCCGCTCCACGCTTTCTGTAGCGCGGCCTGAAGCGCGCGGCCATAGGAGAAAGTGGGCTTCCTGGGGTGCAGGCCGACGGCGTTGACGGTGTTGAGGTTCGCGGTCCCTCCTCGTCCGGAACTTACATGGAATCGCCGGCGCGGGCCAGCTATCGCTTGACGCTGGACGCCTGGAAAATGCTGTCGATCGCCGACTTCAGCAACGCGTTGAACTCCGCGTCGGTCTGGTGCACCGACAACCCCTCGGTCAAGGCACGCGAGAAGCTGGCGATCATGCCCGTGTTGTGGCTGAGCTTGGCATTCGCCTCGTCGCGGGAATAGCCGCCGGACAGCGCAACCACGCGCATGATACGGGGGTCTTCGACCAGCGGTCTGTAGAGGTTCGCTTTCGTCGGCAGCGTCAATTTCAGCATGACCTGTTTGCCGGCCGGCACGTCGTCGAGATGCTTGCGGATTTCCGCCAGCAGGATGTCCTCGGCATCCGCCTTGTCGGGGATCGAGATCGTCACTTCCGGCTCGATGATCGGAACGAGGCCGTGCGACAGGACCTGCCTGGCGACACCGAACTGCTGGGCGACGACTGCCGCGATGCCTGTCGGGTTCGCCGCGTCGATGACCGAGCGTTCCTTGGTGCCGAATATGCCCTTCGCCACGGCGCGCTCCAGGAGCGCGTCGAGACCCGGCATCGGCTTCATCAGCTTGACGCCGTCCTTTTCCTCCGCCAAGCCCCTGTCGATCTTCAGGAAGGGCACCACATGACGCTTTTCCCAGAGATATTGCGCGGTCGGCGTACCGTCGATGTCGCGGTCCATGGTCTGCTCGAACAGGATCGCGCCCATGACCTTGTCGCCGGTGAAGGCGGGCGACTTGATGATGCGCGTGCGCATCTGATGAACGAGGTCGAACATTTCCGCGTCGCTGGACCAGGCGCTCTGGTCGATGCCGTAGAGCTTGAGAGCCTTCGGCGTGGAGCCGCCGGATTGGTCGAGCGCGGCGATGAAGCCGGCTTTGTGTGCAGCCTGCGCAGCCATGTCCTGGTTCATTTCGTACTCCCGCATTGTCAGTCTAGTGGTTCTCTTGTTCCCAATATTCGCATCCCGTTTTTATCGGCCGCCAGGCAAATGCCGGGAACAAGAGAACCACTAGCAAGTTTATGATTCTAGTGGAATTTTCGAATTTGACATTCGATTCTGAAGCCGACATCACGCTTGTATCGAATGTTAAATTCATTCCACTAGGCGCTTAACAGAAGAAGAATTACGATGGAATGGCGGCAAGGACCTTCAATCGATTGAATGATGTCACTTGCCATGTGGAAGTGTTTCATCCCGCCGCGCGATGCAGCGGCAAGATGAAAATGGCCGCTAGGCTTTCAACACCTCGACGCCCGGGAGCGCCTTGCCTTCCATCCATTCCAGAAAGGCCCCGCCGGCGGTCGATACATAGGTGAAATCCTCCGCGACGCCGGCATGATTGAGCGCGGCCACCGTATCGCCGCCGCCGGCGACCGAGACCAGTTTGCCTTCCTTCGTGCGGCGGGCGGCATGCCGCGCCGCCTCCACCGTCGCGCGATCGAACGGCTCGATCTCGAAGGCGCCGAGCGGCCCGTTCCAGACGATCGTCGCCGCCCGGTCGATCCACTGATTGACGGCCTCGACCGTCTTCGACCCGACATCGAGGATCATCGCGTCCGCCGGCACGCGATCGATCGCCACCGTCTCGGCCGTCGCGCCCGCCTTGAATTCCTTCGCGACCACGGCATCGACCGGCAGGATGATGGCGCAACCCGCCTCCGCCGCCTCGATCATGATCTGCTTGGCCGTGCCGGCAAGATCATGCTCGCATAGCGACCTGCCGACGTCGGTCCCGCGCGCGGCGAGGAACGTATTGGCCATGCCGCCGCCGATCACCAGCGCGTCGACCTTGTGCACGAGATTCATGAGCAGGTCGATCTTGGAAGACACCTTCGCCCCGCCGACGAGCGCGACGACCGGCTTGGCGGGCTTGCCCAATCCTTTCTCCAGCGCCTCCAGTTCGGCCTGCATGGTGCGGCCGGCATAGGCGGGCAGGAGATGCGCGAGCCCTTCGGTGGAGGCATGCGCTCGATGCGCCGCGGAGAAGGCGTCGTTCACGTAGACATCGCCATTTTCGGCAAGCGCGCGCGTGAAATCGGAGTCGTTTTTCTCCTCGCCCTTGTGAAAGCGGGTATTCTCAAGAAGCAGGATGTCGCCATCCGCCATCGCCGTGACCGCCTTCCGGGCCGGTTCGCCGACGCAGTCCCCGGCAAACCCCACCTTGCGGCCGAGTTCGGCCGCGACCGCTTCGGCAATCGGCTTCAGCGACATGTCGTGGTTCCGTTCGCCCTTCGGCCGGCCGAAATGAGCGAGCAGGATCACCTTGGCGCCACCGTCGGAGAGTTCCTTGATCGTCGGCAGGACGCGCTCGATACGCGTGGCGTCGGTAACCTTTCCGTCCTTCACCGGCACGTTGAGATCGACCCTCAGCAACACGCGCCTGCCGGCGAAATCGCCGTCATGGAGGGTGCGGAAATCGGTCATGGCTTGCTCCTGGATGCTGCGGGAGGTCGGGGCTGCGGGACAATAGCGGCCAAATTATGCAACGCAAGCGCGAGTTCGGCCTCAGGCGCGATCATCCGCGCGCACGGCCGGATCGTCGGGCAATTCCTCTTCTGCCGGTTCGGGGTCGCTGCGCCCCGCCGCGCCTTCCTTCCGCACGGCCCTCGCGCGGAGCCAGTCGCGCACGAATGCGCGGATATCGCGAAGATTGAGGAAAAGGGGTATTTGCGGCTTCTGCGGCTCAGGCGTCAGCGAGATGCCGACCGAGGCGACTTCGCCCTCCTCGTCGACGTCACGCACGATCAGTTCCACCGGCCCGAAGGCGACGCGGTCGGCATATTCGGCGCGCCCGCCGAGGCGGACCTTCATGAGTTCGCCGATCGTCTTGTCCTTTTCGTCGGGAGCGAGGTCCGGCCCATAGGCTTCATGCAGTTCGCTCGCCGCCCGCGTCGGGTCGACGGCGAAGGCGCCGAAGAATTCGGCGTCGTCCTCGGCCACCGGCGCCGGGCTGGCGAACAGCCGGTCGAGCAGGCGCGGATAGCGCTGCGAGATGAAGAGATAGACATAGTCGCCGGCGCGCAGCCTTCCGGCGAACTGGTAGGCCATCGACTGCCCGTCGCGGATCACCAGCGAGGGCCTCGCCCAGCGCGGCAGCCGCACGCCGCGCGCCACCGGGCTGCCGGGGACGACGCGATAGGCGAGAAGTTCGTGATGCGCCGTGCCGGGCAGCTCGAGTTCCACCTTGTCTACGGGGCCGATGCGCGGCGGCACGATGAGGCCGAGCCGCCGCGCCACCGGGCCGATGGTCCATCCCTGCACGACCAGCGAGATCAGCACGACGATGAAGGCGGTGTTGAAATAGAGCATGCCGTTGTCGAGGCGGTAGAGCACGGGCAGGATGGCGAGCAGGATGGATACCGCCCCGCGCAGGCCCACCCAGCCTACAAAGGCCGCCTCGGCTCGTGGGAAATTGAACGGCAGGAGCGATAGCCAGACGGCAATCGGCCTCGCCACGAAGATCAGGAAGAGCGCCACGCCGATCGCCGGCAACGCGATCGCCCCGAATTGCGAGGGCGTCGCCAGAAGGCCGAGGATAAGGAACATGATGATTTGCGACAGCCACGACACGCCTTCCGAGAACCGGCGAATGGTCCCTTCGGAACGGATGTGGCCGTTGCCGGCATAGAGCCCGGCGACATAGACGGCGAGGAAGCCGCTGCCGCCGACCGCACCGGCAAGAGAAAAGACGAGCAGCGACAGCGCCAGGACGAAAATGGGCGTCAGGCCGCGTTCCAGCCGCAGGCGGTTGACCAGTTCCACGATCATCAACCCGCCCGCCATGCCGAAAAGTGCGCCGAGGAACATCTCCTTGAAGAAATGGACGAGAAGCTCGGCGGTCAGGCTTTCGAACCCGGCGCCGGAAGAGACGATCTGGACGAGCGTGATCGTCAGGAAGATCGCCATCGGATCATTCGAGCCCGATTCCACTTCCAGCGTCGAACGCACGCGATCGCGGATGTTGATGCCGCCGACGCGAAGCAGGAAGAACACGGCAGCCGCGTCGGTGGACGAAACGATGGCGCCGAGCAGGAGGCCTTCGATGAAGGTGATGCCGAGGAAGTAATGCGCGGCGACGGCGACAAGGCTGGCGGTGATCAGGACGCCCACGGTCGCGGTCGCGATCGCGGGCACCGCCGCCTGTCGGAACGCCTGCATCGGCGTCCCGAAACCGGAATCGAACAGGATGAGCGCCAGCGCCAGGCTTCCAACGAAATAGGCCGCAGGCCCGTTGTCGAAAACGATGCCGACACCGTCCACGCCGGCGATAAGGCCGATGCCGAGGAAGAGAAGCAGTAACGGCGCGCCGAACCGGAACGCGATCAGGCTGGAGAACGTGGCCAGCAGCACGAGCAGCATGCTGACCAGCGTCGCGATATAGATCGCATCGATCATTGCGTCCCCCTCGTCATTGGTCTCTCGCCCGACTCGACCCCCGGCAGGCTGCCGCTCTTCCCTTCGCGAACCGGGCATGGCGCGGATCAAGGAACGCCTGGTTTCAGAGTACTCTGCAACCTGCTCCTGAATCCGGATCGGTATACGAGGGAGTGGCGGCTGGCCGGCCACCGTCTCAATCTAGAAATCGAATCGGACGAAATAAAGTTGCGGGCGCGATAAATTACGCGTCACTCGTCGGAAGATCGCTCAAATTGAATGGCATCGGACGCCGTCAGCCCTTCCTCGGGAATGCGCCGCCACGCAAGCCACGAGCCGACGGCGACCATACCCATGATTGGGATGACGATGATCATGGCGACCACCGGATCGGCGAAGAGCGAGGCCGCCATGCCGCCGACCATGCCGGCGCCCATCTGCATGAAGCCCATGGCGGCCGATGCCGCGCCCGCATTCCTCGGAAAGGGCGCCATCGCCGCCGTCATCATGGCCGGCTGGCAGAACGCGATGCCGACCGCGTAGCAGCCGACCGGCCCCATCACGTTCCAGTAGCTCGGTTCCCGAAGGGTAAGCAGGAGGATGAGCGCGATGGCGCCGACAATGACGAACACCGCGCCGACGCCGACCAGCCGGAAAGCGCCGAAGCGCGGCATGAGCGCCCGGAAAATAAGCGAGCCGACGAAATAGCTGCCGGTCTGCATCAGCATGCCGACGCCGAAGGCGGTCGGCGACATGCCAACCCGCGTCATCAGGACGAAAGGCAGGATCGTCGCCAGCGCGTAGATCGCCCCGGACGTGCCGGCAACGACGAGGCTTGGCAGCACGAAGCGGGGATTGGTCAGAAGCTGGCCATATGTGCGTAGCAGCGCCCGCGGCCGGATGCGGGAGAGATCGCGGCTTACCGTCTCGCGCACCGCGAAGATGGTGATCAGCATGACAGCCACGCTGACCGCCGCCATCAGCAGGAAGATCGCGTGCCATCCGAAGAATTCCAGCGTGAAGCCGCCGAGAGTGGGCGAGACGGCCGGCCCGACCGACAGGATGATGCCGACGAGGTTGAGGATGCGCGCCGAGCTTTCACTGGTGAAGAGGTCACGCACGATGGCGCGCGAGACGGCAAGCCCGGCCGCCGCCCCGACGCCTTGAAGGAAACGCGCGAAAATGAGGATTTCGATGCTCGGTGCGAACACGGCAAGGAAACTGCCGACGAGATAGATGGCCATGAAGGCGATGGTGACCGGGCGGCGCCCAATTCCGTCGGAGAGCGGCCCGCAGACGAGCTGGGCAAAAGCAAAGCCGGCGAAATACAAGGACAGCGTCAGCTTGACGACCGCTTCGGTGCTGCCGAAAGCGTGCACGATCTCGGGCATGGCAGGCGTGAAAAGCGACAGCGATACCGGTCCGATCGCAACCAGAAGGCCGCCGACGACGGAAACGCGGCGCTCGCTCATCACCGGCGGGCTGACGGTCTCCTCCGAGACCGGGCGCGGCGCGGTCGTCATGTGCCGGCCTCCTCGCGCGCCTTGCCCTGCGCGGCGCGCAGTCCGGCAAGGTTGTCCCGCGCCTGCCTGAGCAGCCGAAGCAGCGCGGCCCAATCCTCGGCATCCATGGAGGCGGAGGCGTCGGCACGGATGGACGCGGCGGCGGCGGCAACGCCACCCAGCGCATCCAACGCGGCATCGGTGAGCCGCACCAGCTTGGCGCGCCGGTCGTTTTGATCGGGCACGCGCTCGACCAGCCCTTTGGCTTCGAGCCGATCGATATAGGCGGAGAGCGTCATCGCCTCGATGCCGATGCGCTCGGCAAGGACGTTCTGCCGTACCATGCCGGCGCGCGCCGCATGTGCCAGCGTCCTCCCCTCGCCAGGCGTCAGGCCGAGACCGGCATCGGCGATGCGCCGATCCGTCTCCGCTCGGACGAGCCGCGAGAGATCGGTGACGAGGAAGCCGAAGGAGTTCGGGTCGATTGCAGGAGGCATGGAGAATAATAAGGGAAACTTACGATAAGGATTACTTACTATATGGCTCCCGGAACGTCAACGGCTCCCGAGCCGGTTGCGAAGCGCCGCCGGGCTCATTAAATCCAGGCGGGCACCCCGCCTTTCGATCTCCATCCATCCAGCGCGAAAGTCCTCCAATGCCGTCCAGCGCCGCCGTCGATCTTGCCACGCATCCCCTTACCGCCTGGAGCGGTCCCCTCGGCCTGCCCGACTATGGCAAGACCAGACAGGAAGATATCGCGCCCGTCTTCGAGGCGGCGCTCGCCGCCCACAGTGCCGAGATCGAGGCGGTCGCCGCAAATCCCGGCGCGCCGACCATCGGGAACACGCTCGCCGCCTTCGAGCTTGCCGGCGATGCGCTCTCGCGCGTCTCCGCGATCTTCTGGTGCCTCGCCGGCGCCCATACCAATGACGCGATCCAGGCACTGGAGCGCGATCTCGCCCCGAAACTGGCCGCGCATTATTCGGCGATCTACATGAACGACCGGCTTTTCGCCCGCATCGACGCATTGCAGGAAAAGGCGGAAAGCCTCCGCCTCGACGCCGAAACCGCCCGCGTGCTGGAAAGGACCTGGAAGCGCTTCGTGCGCGCCGGCGCCAAACTCGACAGGCCGAGCAAGGAGCGGCTGGCCATCATCAACGGGGAACTGGCCTCGCTCGGCGCTTCCTTCGGCCAGAACGTGCTTGCCGACGAGAAGGAGTGGGTGCTTTTCCTGGAAGAGAACGATCTTGCCGGCGTGCCGGGCTTCTTGCGCGATTCGATGGCGGAAGCGGCGGCCCTGCGCGAGAAGCCGGGCAAATTCGCCGTGACGCTCTCGCGGTCGATCGTCATCCCTTTCCTGACCTTCTCCTCGCGGCGTGATCTGCGTGAAAAGGCTTTTCACGCTTTCGCGAAGCGCGGCGAGAATGGCGGCGCGACCGACAATGGCGAAAATGTAAGGAAGACGCTGGCGCTGCGCGCCGAGAAGGCAAAACTGCTCGGCTACGACACCTACGCGGCGCTGAAGCTCGACGATACGATGGCGAAGACGCCGGACGCCGTGCTCGGCCTGCTGGAACCGGTATGGGAAAAGGCGCGTGAAAAGGCCGGTGCCGATCAAAGGGAATTGCAGCGTCTTGCGGAAGCCGAGGGCCAGAACGATGCGATCGCGCCCTGGGACTGGCGCTATTACGCGGAAAAGCTCCGCGCCGAAAAATACGATTTCGACGAGGCGGAACTGAAGCCCTATCTGCAACTCGACCATGTCATCGACGCCTGCTTCGACGTGGCGGGCCGGCTTTTCGGCCTCTCCTTCGAGGAAAAGAAGGGCATCGCCGCGTGGCACAAGGACGTCCGCGTCTTCGAGGTCAGGGACGCCGGCGGCTATCGCGCCACTTTCCTCGCCGACCATTTCGCCCGGCCGTCCAAGCGTTCGGGCGCCTGGATGAGCAGCCTGCAATCGGGCTACGGCCTCGGCGAGGGTGCGCATCCGGTGATCTACAACATCATGAATTTCGCCAGGCCGGCGAAGGGCGAACAGGCGCTTCTCTCGCTCGACGAGGCGCGCACGCTCTTCCACGAATTCGGCCATGCGCTGCACGGCATGCTGACAGACGTCAAATGGCCGTCCATCGCCGGCACGTCCGTCGCGCGCGACTTCGTGGAACTGCCCTCGCAACTCTACGAGCACTGGCTGACCGTGCCGGAAATCCTGGAAAAGCACGCCCGCCATGCGCGCACCGGCGAGCCGATGCCCAAAACGCTGGTGGAGAAGATGCTTGCCGCGAAGAATTTCGACGCCGGCTTCGGGGCCGTCGAATACACGTCCTCGGCGCTGGTCGACATGGCCTATCATTCGCGGGCCGACGCGCCCGAGGACCCGCTGCGCTTCGAAGCCGAGACGTTGCGGAAGATCGACATGCCCGCCGCCATCGTCATGCGGCACCGCACGCCGCATTTCCTGCATGTTTTCTCCGGCGACGGCTACTCGGCCGGCTATTATTCCTACATGTGGTCGGAAGTGCTCGACGCCGACGCTTTCGCCGCCTTCGAGGAGGCAGGTGATCCGTTCGATCCGGCGCTGGCGGAAAAACTGAGGAAGCATATCTACGCCGCTGGCGGCTCCGCCGATCCCGAAACGCTCTACACCGCGTTCCGCGGCAGGATGCCTTCGCCCGAGGCGATGATGGAACAGCGCGGCCTGGCGTGATGCGCAACCATCTGGCGAAAAGAGGATAAACGCCGCCCCTTTCGCATCCGCGAAAAAAACTGTATGAGCGCCGCAAACGAAACGAGGCGCGCTTCAGGCCGTGCCGCCTGGCGGCGCCCGTAACTCTCCCGAGCTGAACCTATGAAACTCCGCAATATCGCGATCATCGCCCATGTCGATCATGGGAAAACCACCCTTGTCGACGCGCTTCTCAGGCAATCCGGCGCCTTCCGCGACAACCAGCGCGTCGCCGAACGCGCCATGGATTCCAACGACATCGAAAAGGAACGCGGCATCACCATCCTCGCCAAGGCGACTTCGGTCGACTGGCACGGCACCCGCATCAACATCGTCGATACGCCCGGCCACGCCGATTTCGGCGGCGAGGTGGAACGCATCCTCAACATGGTGGACGGTGCCATCGTGCTGGTCGATGCCGCCGAAGGCCCGATGCCGCAGACCAAATTCGTCGTCGGCAAGGCGCTCAAGGTCGGCCTGAAGCCGATCGTCGTCATCAACAAGATCGACCGGCCGGACGCGCGCGAGACCGAGGTGATCAACGAGGTGTTCGACCTGTTCGCCGCGCTCGACGCCACCGACGAGCAGCTCGATTTCCCCATCCTCTACGGTTCCGGCCGCGACGGCTGGGTGGCCGAGAAGCCGCAAGGGCCGAAGGACCAGGGATTGGCGCCGCTGTTCGAACTGGTCTTGAAACACGTTCCGGCACCGACAGTCCATCCCGGCCCGTTCCGCATGATCGGCACCATCCTGGAAGCCAATCCCTTCCTCGGCCGCATCATCACCGGCCGCATCGAGTCCGGCTCGCTCAAGCCCAATCAGGCGGTCAAGGTGCTGCATCACGATGGCTCGCTCTTGGAAACCGGACGCGTCTCGAAGATCCTCGCCTTCCGCGGCCTCGAACGCCAGCCGATCGACGAGGCACAGGCCGGCGACATCATCGCCATCGCCGGCCTGTCGAAGGGCACCGTCGCCGACACTTTCTGCGATCCGTCCGTGAGCGAGCCGCTGCACGCGCAGCCGATCGATCCGCCGACGGTAACGATGTCCTTCCTCGTCAACGATTCGCCCCTCGCCGGCACCGAGGGCGACAAGGTGACCAGCCGCGTCATCCGCGACCGCCTGTTCAAGGAGGCCGAGGGCAATGTCGCGCTGAAGATCGAGGAATCGGCCGACAAGGACAGCTTCTACGTCTCAGGTCGTGGCGAACTCCAGCTTGCCGTGCTGATCGAGACGATGCGCCGCGAAGGCTTCGAGCTTGCCGTCTCGCGGCCCCGCGTCGTCATGAAGAAGGACGAGGCCGGGCAGTCGCTCGAGCCGACCGAGGAAGTCGTCATCGACGTCGACGAGGAGCATGCCGGCATCGTCGTCCAGAAGATGAGCGAGCGCAAGGCCGAGATGATCGAACTGCGCTCCTCCGGCGGCGACCGCCAGCGCCTTGTCTTCCACGCGCCGACGCGCGGCCTCATCGGCTACCAGTCGGAACTGTTGACCGACACGCGCGGCACGGCGGTGATGAACCGCCTGTTCCATGCCTACCAGCCCTACAAGGGTGAACTGCCCGGCCGCACCAACGGCGTGCTCATTTCCAACATGCAGGGCGAGGCGGTGGCCTATGCGCTATGGAACCTGGAGGACCGCGGCCCGATGGTCATCGATCCGGGCGTCAAGGTTTACCAAGGCATGATCATCGGCATCCACAGCCGCGACAACGACCTGGAAGTCAACGTGCTCAAGGGCAAGCAGCTCACCAACATCCGCGCCGCCGGCAAGGACGAAGCCGTCAAGCTGACGCCGCCGGTGCGCATGACGCTGGAGCGCGCGCTCGCCTGGATCCAGGACGACGAACTGGTCGAGGTCACGCCGAAATCGATCCGGCTGAGGAAATTCCACCTCGATCCGAACGATCGCAAGCGCGTGGAACGGGCCAAGACCCTCGGTGCCGCCTGAGGAGGAGCAGAGGGCGCAAGCCGGCGATCGCATCCTCTCGGACGGATTGTTGTCTGACGGCTGGACGAAGCTGAAGAAGATCGCCCCCGATCGTCGCCGCGATAACGGAACAAAAGGGCGGATTGCCACGGCGATACCCGGCATTCACGGCAAATCCTCGGGGCAAGCCCGAGGATAACGTCGATAATTAGCCGCGCTTACAGGCCGTACGCGCCCCTGCCGGCGGCAGGGGGCAGGCCGGTACAGAAGCCGTGCTCAGCTTGCGGCGCTCTCTTCGGCCGGAGCTTCGACGGGGGCGACCAGTTCGGCGGCGGCCGCCTCGGCATCGGCACGCGCCTTCTCGATCAGGGCCGAGCGCTCCTGCGCCTTTTTGCCGGGCTTGGCCTTCTCGGGGTTGTTGCGGGCCTCGCGCTTGGCGATGCCGGCCTGGTCGAGGAAGCGGGCGACACGGTCGGTCGGCAGCGCGCCCTGGCCGAGCCAATGCTTGATGCGTTCCTCGTTCAGCTTCACGCGATCGCCGTCCTTGGGCAGCAGCGGGCTCCACGAGCCGACCGCCTCGATGAAGCGGCCGTCGCGCGGCGAACGCACGTCGGCGACGACGACATGATAATAGGGACGCTTCTTGGAGCCCGCGCGGGCCAGTCTGATCTTCAATGCCATTTTTATCTCCTGAAGGCGGTATTCGACTGTTGCGTTAACGGCCGGTTTCGGCCGGGGTGGGTATGCCGCCGGGGGCGGCGTTCTTGCCGTCGCCGTTTTCGGCCGCGATCCGTTCGTGATGACGGATCACCTCCTTGACGACGAAGTTGAGGAATTTCTCGGCGAAGTCGGGGTCGAGATGGGAATCGCGGGCGAGTTTCCTCAGCCGCTCGATCTGCTGTTGCTCGCGCGCCGGGTCGGCCGGCGGCAGGCCGTGGGTGGCCTTCAGCACGCCGACCGCCTTGGTGCAGCGGAAGCGCTCGGCGAGGATGTGGATCAGCGCCGCATCGAAATTGTCGATCGAGGCGCGGTATTCCAGAAGTTGCGCGCGCGCCTGTTCCTTCCCGTCGCTCATTCTTCCACCCTCTTCATTTCTTCCTGCCGAAACCGGGTAATCCCCCCGGGCCGCCGGGGCCGCCGAGACCGGGCAGTTTCGGCCCTCCGAGACCTGGTAACCCCTTGGGCAATCCACCGCCGCCCAGGCCGGGCAGCCCCTTCATGCCCGCGCCGCCGAGACCGGCGGCTTCCGCCTGCTTCTTCAGCGCCTCGAGCTGCTTCGGATCCATCTTGGAAAGGTCGGGCATGCCGCCCATGCCGCCACCTTGCATCATGCCGCCGAGCCCCATCTTCGACGCCAGCCCGCCCATCATCCCGCGCATCATGCCGGCGCCTTTGCCCTTGCCACCCATGGCCTTCATCATGTCGCCCATGCCGCGATGCATCTTGAGAAGCTTGTTGATCTCGGCGGCGTCGGTGCCGGAGCCGGCGGCGATACGCTTCTTGCGGCTGTGCTTGAGGAGGTCGGGGTTGGCGCGTTCCTTCTTCGTCATCGAGGAGATGATGGCGAGCTGGCGGCCGAACATCTTGTCGTCCAGCCCGGCGGCGGCCATCTGGTCCTTCATTTTGCCCATGCCGGGCATCATGCCCATGATGCCGCCCATGCCGCCCATCTTCTGCATCTGGCGGAGCTGGTCAGCGAGGTCGTCGAGGTCGAACTTGCCGGACTGCATCTTCTTCGCCATCGCCGCGGCTTTTTCCGCGTCGATGTTCTCGGCGGCCTTCTCGACCAGCGAAACGATGTCGCCCATGCCGAGGATGCGGTCGGCAATGCGCTTGGGATGGAATTCCTCCAGCGCGTCCATCTTCTCGCCGGTGCCGATCAGCTTGATCGGCTTGCCGGTGACGGCGCGCATGGAAAGCGCGGCGCCGCCGCGCCCGTCGCCGTCCATGCGGGTCAGCACGAGGCCGGTGATGCCGACGCGCTCATCGAAGGAGCGGGCGAGGTTGACGGCGTCCTGGCCGGTAAGCGAATCGGCGACGAGAAGGATCTCGTGCGGGCTCGACACCTTCCTGATGTCGGCCATCTCGGCCATCAGCGGCTCGTCGATATGGGTACGGCCGGCCGTGTCGAGGATGACGACGTCGTGGCCGCCGAGCTTGCCAGCCTGGACCGCACGCCTGGCGATATCGACCGGCGACTGGCCGGCGATGATCGGCAGGGTCGGGACGTTCGTCTGTTCGCCGAGCTGGCGAAGCTGCTCCTGCGCCGCCGGGCGGCGTGTATCGAGCGAAGCCATCAGGACACGCTTGCCCTGGCGCTCGAAAAGCCGCCTGGCGATCTTGGCCGAAGTGGTCGTCTTGCCGGAGCCTTGAAGGCCGATCATCATGACGACGACCGGCGCTGGCGCATTGAGGTCGATCGTCTCGCCTTCGGCGCCCAGCATCTCGACCAGTTCGTCATGGACGATCTTGACGACCATCTGGCCGGGCTTGATCGACTTCACGACGGCGGCGCCGACGGCCTTCTCGCGCACCTTGTCGGTGAAGGAACGCACGACCTCCAGCGCAACGTCCGCCTCGAGCAGCGCGCGGCGGATCTCGCGTAGCGCCGCCGCGACGTCGGCTTCCGACAACGCGCCGCGGCCGGTCAGGCCGTTCAATATCGAGCCGAGACGCTCCTGAAGGCTCTCAAACATCCAATTTCCTCATGTCTCGAACAATTCGTTCGAGAGGTAGTGCGTCCGCGTCGATGTTGAAACCCGGGCCGAGGCCGAAGGGCTCAAAGCTAAAACCCACAAAGCCAAAAATCACCCGGGGGCGCACAGCGCTGCCGGGTGTTGACCTCCGGGATCGGTCTGTTGTTCCGTCCCGGTCGGCGGCTCGGAGTTCTCACTCTTCGCGGAATGTCGCGCGTCTAGACAGGAAAACGGGCGCGGAGTCAAGGCGAAAGCCGCCGGGCTCGGCTGCCCGGCGGCTCTCGAGAGGGCATGGCGGTTACTGCCGCACGATATAGACGATGCGCCGCGTCCGCGGATCGACCAGTACGGGCTGTCCGTTCACGTCCACATAACGATACTGGTAATCAGGGATTTCGGTCAGCTCGACATTGTCGGGCAGGCCGGCGCCGACAACGACCTCGCCATTCATGTAGACGGGGTCCATGCGATGGTCGACGACATAGGTGCGGACCTCGCCGGGAGGCTCGATCGTCCCGACCGTGCCGTCGGTCGCCATATCGTCGTCGGTCGTCATGTCGTCTTCGGGTCCGACGATGTCGCTGGTCACAGTGGTATCCACCTCCGCGGCGGGGCCGCTATAGGTCACGTCCGGCACGACGACGCCGGCCGGGCGCCTTGTGATCACCACACGCTGGCCCTGATCCTCGGCGGCCAGATAGTCGGAATAGACCCAGCCGTCGCCGTTTGCCGTGGAAACGGTGCACCAGCGGGAATCCTTCAGGCAGCCGGTGAGCGGCGCTTGCTGGCCGGCGCCGAGGAAGCCGATGACCTGATATTCGGGGCCGGGGCCGGCGCGCACGTTGAGATCGGTCGTCGCGGAAACCATCGTGTCGGCGGTCGCGACGCCCGCGTGTCGGCGGTCGCGACGCCCGCGAAGGCCAATAGAGCCGCGCCCGCGCCGGCGGATACGAGAATGTTCTTCATGACACACCTCCTTGTTGCCGCCCTAAGGCCGCTAAAACGAGGTCGGAGGATGTTCGTTCCGGGCCGGCATTCAGTCTGTGTGACGGCGCCATATGCCGCGTGAGCGGAAGAATCTCCCGGCCGCGACGATTGGTCAAAATGGCGGCGCGACGAAAATGCCGTAAACAATGAGGGTTTTCGGCATCTGGACGCCTGTTGACGCCCTGCAACACAAGCCGGGAACGGAAGCAGGCGGCCATGGCCCAGAGTTTCAGCATTTCCACCCAGGCGGCTCCGGCGGTGCGCGGCGGCTACGGTTTCTACGCGGGCATGGCGGTGCTGGCCGTCTTCCTGTGGTGGATGTCGACCTACCACATGGCGGAGATGCCGTTCTGGGCGCCGTGGGATTTCTCGCCGCTCTGGTTCGTCGCCGCGGTGCTGGCGGTCTACTGGTACGGATGCGGGCTGGCCCGCACGCCGGCGGCGGAGCGCCCGGCGCTCTGGCGCATCATCTTCTACTATGCCGGCATCGCGCTGATCTGGATCGTGCTGCAGACGCGGTTCGAATATATGGCGCAGCACATGTTCTTCCTGAACCGCGCCCAGCATGTGGTGATGCACCATCTCGGGCCGTTCCTGATCGCGCTCGCCTGGCCCGGCGCGACGCTGATGAAAGGCATGCCCGAGGCGGCGAGAAGGTTTACACGCTGGCGGCCGCTCAAGGCGGTCGTGGCCGTCGTCCAGCAGCCCTTGTTGGCGGCGTTGCTGTTTTTCGGCCTGATCGCGCTGTGGCTGACGCCGTCGATCCATTTCCACGCCATGATCGACCCGGCGCTCTATAGGATCATGAACTGGTCGATGGTGGTCGACGGTCTCTTCTTCTGGTGCCTCGTGCTCGATCCGCGCCCGGCGCCGCCGGCCTACACCTCCTTCGCCATGCGGGCGACGCTCACCATGCTGGTCATGTTCCCGCAGATCCTCATGGGGGCTCTGATCGCGTTCGCCGAGCATGATATCTATACCTTCTACGACTGGTGCGGCCGCCTCTATCCGACCGTCAGCGCGATCGACGACCAGCAATATGGCGGCATGATCGTGTGGATCCCGTCGGCGATGATGAGCGTCATAGCCCTCATCATCGTCATCAATTTCCTGCGGCAGGCCGAGGAAAGACAATGGAGCGAGGGCGATACGGAAAATGCCACAGGCCCCATCATCGCGTCGGCTCCGTGGACGGGCCGCTAGTCTCTGTCTTGCGCTGCTGACGGCGGCTGCCACGCTTCCAGCATCCGCCGACGAGGCGGGAATGGTTCTCTCCAATGCATGGGTGCGCAGCGTAGTGCCGTCGCGGCCGGCGGCCGGCTATTTCACGCTGAAGAACGACACCGGGAAGGATCGGAAGATCGTTTCGGCTGCCTCGGCCGATTGCGGCATGCTGATGCTGCACCTTTCCGGGCATAATGGCAGCGAGCACATGGAGATGGTCGACAGCGTCGATGTGCCTGCCGGCGGCTCGGTCTCGTTCGCGCCAGGCGGTTATCACCTGATGTGCGTGCAGCCAGCCGAGCGGGTGAAACCCGGCAACACCGTCCAGATGACGCTTACCTTCGACGATGGCGGCACGCTGACAGCCGATTTCAAGGTGCGCAACGCCAAGGGCGAATGACGGTGTGAAAGGCGCCGCCTACACCACGCCTTGCAGCCAGTCGAGCCATCCCGGCCCGCCGCTTTCGCCGATCAGGCGGTGAAGATCGGCTCCGATGCCCTTCAGGTCGGGCTTGCCGATGCCGAGATTGCCGATCAGGAGGCGCGCCTTGCCCTGTTTGCCGAAGACATAGATGGCGGGGCTGTGGGAGACCTCGTACCTGGACGGATCGTCGTTCGGCTTCACCGAATAGGCGATGCGGTAGCGGCGCGCGAGCGCGGCAAGCTGGTCCGCCGTGCCGGCCAGGCCGTCCACTTGGGGCGCGAAGGCGTCCGTGTACTGGTTCAGGATCTTGGCCGTGTCGCGCCCCGGATCGACCGTGACGAAAAGGACGCGCACCTTACTTGCCTCGCCACCCAGCCCCTTCAATATCTCCGCCACATTGGCAAGCGTGGTCGGACAGATGTCGGGGCAGAAAGTGTAGCCGAAATAGAGCAGCGTCACCTTGCCGCTATAGTCGGCGGCGGTGACATGCCTGCCGTCCTCGGCGCGGGTCATCGCGAGTTCCAGATCCGGCGAAACCCCGGTGATGTCCGTCGCGTGCCAGCCCTCGTCCCTGTTGCAGGCAGAAAGCGCCGCGCCCATCGAAAACAGGACGAAAGCGGCCGCAAGAGCGCGGAATGCAGGATGGAGGTTCATTGCGACGGCAGGAATACGCCGCGCAGGCGCCGCCGCCAGTCCTCAAATTGTCGCAGCGCCGTTCGGCTCCGCGCTCTGTCCCGCATCCTCGCGGCCGACGCGCAATGGCGAGCGCGGGTGGACCAGGAGGAGCAGCGTCAACGCACAGCAGACAACACCGATGAGCGCGATCAAAAGCGCCCAACCCGGCGTCCAGACGATCGTTTCCAGCGGCGTGCCGCGATAAAGCGCGAAGGAGCTCAGCGCGCTTTCATGCGAAATCAGCAGGAAGCCGGCGACATTGTTGGCGAAATGAGCGCCCATGCCGGCGCCGAGATTGCCGGTCAGGTAGACCAGCGCGGTGACCAGGGCGGCGAAGGCGCCGATACTGGCAAGCACGCAGGCATTCATGGCGAGCGGCGCGCCGATATTCCAGTGGAGGCAGGTGAAGACCAGCGCTGGAAGCAGGCCCCAGACCAGCGGATTGCGATAGCGGCGCGCCAGCCCGCGCAGCAGGTAGCCGCGGAAGAGAAGCTCCTCCGACGAAGTCTGCACGAAGGCCAGAAACAGCACCGGCAAGAGGAATACCAGCCACGCACCCCAGCCGATCGCCGTGCGCTGGATTTCGGGCGCGATCAGATAGATCGCGATTTCCGAAACCGCAGAGGTGATCAGCACTGCGACCAGCCCCTTGGCGAAGTCGGGCCATGAAATGCGCCGCGCCGCGCCAAAAAGCGCTGAGAGCCTCTCTTTATGCACGAAGCGCATGGCGAGCCACGCGCCGAGCCAGATGCCCGAAAAGGTGAGGAGCGATATCAGCACGCCGAAGCGCGTCTCCATGAAGCTGCCCATGGAGCTAAAGCCGAAATCGTAGCTTTCGGAAATATAGAAGCCCGAGAAGACGACGACGAGGGTAACGAGCAGCCATGCGAGCACGATGACGATCGTGCCGAAGACCAGGCGCGGGAGCGTGGTCTTCTCTCCCGCCGAACGCCGGTATGTCTCGAATGCCGTCCCGTCGAGCGCCATTGCCGCGCCTTCTCCCGCGTAGGATGCCGATATCCGCGCAGAATATCGCATGGATCGGATAACCGACGGAAATGAAGGTCTTCTTACCGTCGGGATGCGGCATAGACGCAACTTGTTCGTGCAAAAATGCCGCATGCGGCCGCGGAAGATGACAAAGCAGGCTTTGACTGGCACATTCCGGCGCGAGTTTTTGGGATTCTGTCAGTCAAGGAGAAAAGTATGGGGTTGCGCTTCGTGGGCCGGATAGCGGCGGCTGTCGTCGCCGGCATCGCCCTTGGTTCGGGAGCGGCGCATGCCGCCAAATGCGGCTCGAACGCCGCCGGCTTCCCGGCATGGCTGCAGGCCTTCAAGGCCGAGGCGCAGGCGCAAGGCATCTCCAGCCGCACGGTGCATTCGGCGCTGGATCGCGTGACTTACGATCCGCGTGTCATCCAGCTCGACCGCAACCAGCATTCCTTCAAGCTCTCGCTCGATCAGTTCATGGCGCGCCGCGCGCCGCCTTCCTACATCAAGCGCGCCCGCGGCATCATGCATTCGAATGCCGGGCTCCTGTCGCGCATCGAGAAGCGCTACGGCGTGCCGCCGGAAGTCCTGGTGGCGATCTGGGGCATGGAGACCGGTTTCGGCGCCAATTCAGGCCACATGGAAACGATCCGTTCGCTGGCGACGCTCGCCTATGACTGCCGGCGCACGGAATTCTTCACCAACGAACTCTATGCGGCGCTCAAGATCGTGCAGCGCGGCGACATGTCGCCGGGCGAGATGCGCGGTGCCTGGGCGGGCGAACTGGGACAGACGCAGTTCCTGGCCTCGAAATATCTGGACTATGCCGTCGATTTCGACGGCGACGGCCGCCGCGACCTTATCCATTCACGCGCCGACGTACTGGCCTCGACCGCCAATTTCCTGCGCGGCCATGGCTGGCAGCCGGGTGCCGGCTATGAGCCGGGCCAGCCGAACTACGCGATTTTCGCGGCATGGAACCGGGCTACGGTCTACCAGCAGGCGCTGGCGCTTTTCGCCAGCAAGATCGCCGAGTAACCTGGCTATCAATCGTCCGGACTTGCGGCCGGATAGGGCGTCGGCAGCAATATGCCGAGCCCGCCGAGCAGGAACAGGATGATGACGGCCATGCCGAGCCTCGGCGAACCGCTCGCAGCGGTCACGGTGGCGACCAGGAAGGGCGCTGCGAAGCTGGTGGCGCGGCCGGCCAACGCATAGATGCCGAAATAGCGGCCGGCATCGCGCACCGATACGCTGCGGGCGAGGTAGGAGCGCGAGGAGGCCTGCACCGGCCCGAAGGCGAGCCCGACCAGAAGGCCGAAGGCGACGTAGGCCTTTTCCGCCGGCGTGCCGAACAGGCCGCCCGTATCGGAGACTGAAAGCGGCAAGAGGCCGAAAAGCGTGTAGCCCTTGCCGGTGGAGACGATGCCGATCGTGGCCACCGTCAGCATCACGAGCGAGACGATCACAACCTTCTTCGAGCCGAATGCCGTATCGAGCCGGCTTGCCGCCCAGCAGCCGAAGATGGCGACGATGTTGAGGATGATGCCGTAGACGCCGATCTCGGTGATCGACCAGCCGAACATCAGCGCGGCGAAGGCGCCGCCGAGCGCGAGAAGCGCATTGACGCCGTCCTGGTAGATCATCCGGGCAACGAGGAAGCGGAAGATGCCGGCCTTGCCGCGCACCTCGCCAAGCGTAGCGTAGAGTTCTTTCAGGCCCGCGCGGACGGCCGGTCCCGCCTTGCCGCCCTTCGCGGCGTCCGGCGTGAATAGGAACATCGGCAGGACGAAGACGAGATACCAGAGCGCGGCGATCGGGCCGGTGATGCGGGCATCCTCCCCGGCTGCCGGGTCGAGGCCGAAAAGCGGCCTTGTACCGATGATGGTCCGGCCGGTCTCGGGCGAACCGGCGATGAAGAGCACGATGACGATCAGAGCGATCATGCCGCCCAGATAGCCGAGCCCCCAGGCGAGGTTGGAGATGCGGCCGATATCCGGCTTTGCGACCAGGCGCGGCAGCATCGAATCATTGAACACGATAGAAAATTCCGCCGCCACGGACGCCAGCGCGAAGAAAATGAGGATCGGAACGACGCTTGAGCCCGGCGCGGCGAACCAGAGCAGTGCGAGGCTGACGATCTGGATGACGGCGAAGAAGCCTATCCACGGCTTGCGTGGGCCGGTCTGGTCGGCAATCGAGCCGAGTACGGGCGAGAGGATGGCGATGATAAAGCCGGCGGCGGCGATGCCGTAGCCCCACGCCGCCTGGCCGAACGCCGGATCGGCGACCATGCGCGAGACGAAATAGGGGCCGAAGATGAACGTGGTGACGACGGTGAAGAACGGCTGGGCGGCCCAGTCGAAGAACATCCAGCCCCAGACGCCGCGCCGCGACACGGCGCCCTGAGCGGTTCCGTTCTCCATGCGCGCCCGGGCTCTCCTACAATCCCGCCAAATCCGTCATCAGCCCGGAAGCCACCGAAAGCTTCGAGACGGTAACGTCGCCCCCCTCGGTCAGCGCCTGAAGCCGTTCGCGCGTGCGCTGGATACGCTCGCCGCCGGCGGCGATCCATGCGCGCACCGGATCGGCCTCCTTCGCATATCCGGCGAGCGCGGCGACGCAGATGCCGCGGCGCGCCTTGCCGAGCGCGTCGGTCGCCCGCTCCAGCGCCATCCCGTCATAATAGTCGGCCGTCGGGAGCGCCCGCGCCGCCTCCTCGATGCGGCCGATACGGAAAATGTCGGAGACCTCGAAGAAAGCACGGGCGGCGGCCGTGAGATCGGCTTTGGCGGCGGCGGCGACATGGACAATGTCGGGGACAAGCCCGCTGACGCCGAGCATGGCCAGTTCGCCGGCGAGCCCTTCCGGAGTGCCGGCTTCCTTCAGGCCTTTGGTGCGCTCCTCCAGCGAGGCCAGCATGAAGGCCGGCATGATCCTCGGAAGTTCCGGTTCGAGCGCGGCGCGGGCTTCCTTCAGCCTGCGGATGCGGGCCGAAAGATCGGCGATCTCGTCGCCGTCCTTGAGCAGCCATGATGTCACCTGCTCGAGCAGGTGGGCGACGATGGCGTAGAGATCAAGCTGCGCGGAGCCATCGATCCTGCTGTCGAGGGCGTCGATCTCGGCATAGAGGCGGTTCAGATCATAGCCCTCGCGCACCATTACGAAAGCGCGGCCGACCGCTTCGTCCGCCTCGCCGGTCAGATCCTTCAGCCGGCTGACGAAAGCCGGCCCGCCGCGATTGATGATGTCGTTGGCGAGCCTTGTCGCGATGATCTCGCGGCGCAGCCGGTGGGAAGAAATCTCAGCCGGGAATTCCTTCGCCATCCGGTGCGGGAAATAGTCCATCAGTTCATGTTCGAGGTAGGGATCGTCGGGCAGGCCGCCCTTCACCAGATCGTCGAACAGGGTGAGCTTGGCATAGGCCAGCAGCACGCCGAGTTCTGCACGGGTCAGCGGCTGGCCCTTGGCTTCGCGCTCCGCAAACGCCATCTCGTCGGGCAGAAGCTCGACCTTGCGGTCGAGAAGGCCGCGCGCCTCCAGCCCGCTGATGAATCGGCGCTGGTGGGGAAGATAGGAAAGGCCGCGCCGCTCGGCCATGGAAAGCGCCAGCGTCTGTTCGTAATTGTTGGCGAGCACCAGCGCGGCGACGTCCTCGGTCATGTCGGCCAGAAGCGTGTTTCTTGCTGCGCGTGTCAGCTTCTTCCTGCGCATGGCGGCAGCGAGCGCGATCTTGATGTTCACCTCCACGTCGGAGGAATTGACGCCGGCTGAATTGTCTATGGCGTCGGAGTTGCAGCGACCGCCGAGCAGGCCGAATTCGATGCGGCCGCGCTGGGTGACGCCGAGATTGGCGCCTTCGCCGATGACCGTGGCGCCGATCTCCGCCGCGGCGACGCGGATAGCGTCGTTGGCACGGTCGCCGACATCCTGGTTGGACTCGGTCGTGGCGCGCACATAGGTGCCGATGCCGCCGAACCAGAGAAGGTCGACGCGGGCCCTGAGGATCGCGTTCATGATCTCGGTCGGTGTGGCGGTGGTTTTCTTCAGGCCGATGGCCGAAGCGGCCGCGTCCGACAGGGTGATGGACTTCTGCGTGCGCGGGAAGACGCCACCGCCCACCGAAATCTTCGACTTGTCGTAGTCCTGCCAGGAGGAACGCGGCAGGTCGAACATGCGCTGCCGCTCGGAAAAGGCGGCGGCAGCGTCCGGATCCGGGTCGATGAAGATATCGCGATGGTCGAAGGCCGCGATCAGGCGCGTCTGTCTCGACAGGAGCATGCCGTTGCCGAAGACGTCGCCCGACATGTCGCCGACACCGACCACGGTGAAGGGTTCGGTCTGGATATCGCGATTCATCTGGCGGAAGTGCCGCTTCACCGCTTCCCACGCGCCACGGGCCGTGATGCCCATCTTCTTGTGGTCGTAGCCGGCCGAGCCGCCCGACGCGAAGGCGTCGTCGAGCCAGAAATCATGCGCCTGGCTGATGGCGTTGGCGGTGTCGGAAAAAGTCGCCGTGCCCTTGTCGGCGGCGACGACGAAATAGGGGTCGTCGCCGTCATGGCGCACGATCTTCTCCGGCGGCACGATCTTGGCGCCGTGGAGATTGTCGGTCACCGAAAGCATGCTGGAGACGAAATTGATGTAGGCGTTGCGGCCGGCCTCGAAGATCGCGTCGCGGCTGCCGCCGGAAGGCAATTGCTTCGGATAGAAGCCGCCCTTGGCACCGACCGGAACGATGACGGCGTTCTTGACCTGCTGCGCCTTGACCAGGCCAAGCACCTCGGTGCGGTAGTCCTGCGCCCGGTCGGACCAGCGCAAGCCGCCGCGCGCCACCGGGCCGAAGCGCAGGTGAACGCCTTCGATCTCCGGCCCGAACACGAAGATCTCGCGCCAGGGTTTCGGTTCCGGCAGGCCGTCGACCGATTTGGAGTCGAGCTTGAGGGCCAGCGAACGTGGGCGGCCATCCGTCACGGGAGCGAAATGATTGGTACGCAGCGTGTTGTGCACGAGGTTGAGGAAACGACGGATGATCGTGTCCTCGTCGATATTGGGCACGTCGTCCAGTTCGGCTTCGATCTCGACCTCGATCGAACGCGCGTCCTCGTTCTTGCCGGCGGTGTCGATACGTGCGGGGTCGAGGCGGGCGAAGAACAGTTCCCTCAGGTTCTTCGCGATCGCCGGATGGCGCGCCAGCACGGCGGCGATGTAGTCCTGGCTCTGCGGGATGCCGGCCTGTTGCAGATAATGGCCGTAGGCGCGCAGGATGGTGATATCGGCGGAAGCGAAGCCGGCGCGGTGGGCAAGCGCGTTATAGCCGTCATTGTCGTTCTTCCCGCGCCAGACGGAAAGGAATACTTCCTCGAAGAGCGCGCCTGCGTCGGCAAGATCGAGCGGCGCCCCATGTGCGCTTTGAAGCTCCATGTCGTGGACGAAGACCGGTACGCCGCCGGCGGTCGGTATCTCGAAAGTGCGTTCCGAGATGACGCGGAAGCCCATATTCTCCAGGATCGGCACCCGCCGCGACAGCGCCACGGGCGTGCCGTGATGATAGATCTTGAGGGCGCCATGCGTATCCGGCTGGTGCGGATGGCGATGGAAGTCTGCCGCGATCGGATTTTCCCCGGTGATGCGGCCGATTTGGGCGGCGTCGCGCAGCGCGACCTTCGGCGAAAAGGTGCCGCGATAGGAACCGGGGAAATGCGAGGCGATGGCGACCAGCGCCGGGTCGGCGCCTTCGTCGTGCGCGGCATCGCGCAGCGCGTCCTGCCAGGTGCGCACGATGTCGCGGATTTCGGCCTCCAGTTCCTCCTGCGGAACCTTCGGCGTCTTGCCGGCGGAGCGGCCGATGATGAAATGCACGCGCGCCAGCGCGCCTTCCGGGAAGGACGGGTAGTAGGCCGACAGATGGCCGTCGAAGACGGTCTTCAGGTAGTCGCCGATGCGTACGCGCACGTCCGAATCGTAATTGTCACGCGGCACGTAGACGATGACGGAGACGAAGCGGTCGAACGGGTCGGCACGCACCAGAACGCGCACGCGCGGGCGATCGCCGAGCGCCAGGATGGCCAACGCATTGTGTTCGAGTGCACCGGTGTCGATCTGGAAGAGCTCGTCGCGCGGATAGGATTCAAGAATGTTGATGAGCGCCTTGCCGGAATGGTCCGAAGGTTCGAAGCCGGAGCGCTTCAGCACCGCCTGGGCCTTGGAACGCAGATAGGGGATGGAGAAGACGGAGCGCAGATAGGCGGTCGAGGTGAAGAGCCCGACGATGCGCAGCTCGCCCTTCAGCTTGCCTTTGCCGTCGAGGGTCTTGACCCCGATATAGTCCAGATAGTTGCGCCGGTGTACGACCGAGCGTGTGTTGGCCTTGGTCACGATCAGCGGTTCGGGGCCGGTGAGGAAGGCACGGATTTCCGGCGTCGTCGTCAGTTCCTGGTCGCCACGGCGCAGGATGCGCACGTCCGGATCGCCGAGGATACCGATGCCGGGCTTGTCGGCGCGCTCCATGCCGCCGCCTTTTGGGCTCGGCGCGTAGCGGTATTCGCGCATGCCGAGGAAGGTGAAATTATTGTCGCGCAGCCATTCGAGGAAGGAGACGGCCTCGGCGACCGCGTCCTTGTTCAGATGCGTCTCGGAATAGCGGTAGTCGAGGATCGCCTGGTCGAGCCGCGCCAGCATGGCGCGCCAGTCGCGGACCGACGCCCGCACCTGGGAAAGTATCCATTCCAGCCGTTTCGCGAGCGCCGCGGCCTCATCGTCGCCGAGGCGCGCGACATGGACGTGGATGACGCTGACCTTGGCGCTGGTGCGCTCGTCGGCCTTGTCGGCCAGCCCGGTGACGCCGTTGCGACCGTGCTTCACGGCGATGATCGGATGCGTGACCAGCGTCGGCGACCCGGCAACATCGGCGATCTCGCCCAGCACCGAATCGAAGAGGAAGGGCATATTGTCGTTGACGACAGTAATGACTGTCAGGGGGCGGCCCTCGCGGACGATACGACGGTCATTGTCCACCGCGACCATGCTGGCGCCGCTTTTGTGCTTCTTCAGCGCATGCCAGGCAAGGGTAGTCGCTTCCTTCAATACGCCGCGGTCGTAGGCGGCAAGATCCTCCTCCGCCGAACCGGCCAGCAGCAGTTTGCCGAACCGTTCCGCCTCGCCCGCCATTTTCGGCTTCTCGCCCTCCTTGTCAGGTCGGGCGTGTTCGTTCACCTTGGCCATGGCACTTCTTCCTCCACCGGCGGTCGCGGCATCGTAGCAGAGAAAGCGATATTGGCGACCCCGGATCGGTCGGCCTTTGCCGGGAAAGTGGAAGACGGATCGTGAAAAAGGAATAAAACAGATGACCGGAAAGCTCACAGCGCTGGACCTCGAACCGTCGGACAACCTGAGCGAGGCGACGAAGGCCTATTTCGCCAAATGCGAGGAGAAGCTCGGGCTCGTGCCCAACGTGCTCCTGTCCTACGCTTTCGACGAGAAGAAGCTGCGTGCCTTCACCGACATGTACAACGATCTGATGCTGGGCGATTCCGGCCTGTCGAAGCTGGAGCGCGAGATGATCGCGGTCGCCGTTTCCTCGGTCAATCACTGCTTCTATTGCCTGACCGCGCATGGGGCGGCAGTACGCCAGCTTTCAGGCGACCCGTCGCTCGGCGAGATGATGGTGATGAACTACCGGGTCGCCGACCTGACTCCGAAGCAGAAGGCGATGTTCGATTTCGCGGTCAAGCTCACCGAAACGCCGGACAAGATGGATGAAGCCGACCGGCAGGGGTTGCGCGACGCCGGCTTCTCCGACCGCGACATATGGGACATCGCTTCCGTCGTCGGCTTCTTCAACATGTCGAACCGCGTGGCGGCGGCCGTCGACATGCGGCCGAACCCGGAATACCATTCCATGGCGCGGTAGGGATGCGGTCGCCGATGCGCGCTTCTACGTGAGCGCTGCCGCCGCTCGTCAAGGGCGTCTACGCCCGGTGATAGGGATGCCCCGAAAGGATGGTCGCTGAGCGGTAAAGCTGCTCGGCGAGCATGACGCGCACAAGCTGGTGCGGCCAGGTGAGCTTGCCGAAGGAAAGGACGAGGTCCGCATCGTCCCGGAGCACGGGATCATGCCCGTCCGGGCCGCCGATGGCGAAGACCAGGTTCTTGCGGCCGCTTTCGCCGAAGCGGGAGATCGAGCGGGCGAGTTCTTCCGAGCCGATGTCCTTGCCGCGCTCGTCGAGAAGGATAAAAGCCGTGGCACCGTCCTTGCGGGCAATAAGTCTTTGGCCTTCCTCGCGGCGCCGTTCATCGACAGAGGCAGCCCGGCTTTCCGGGATTTCCGTGACGCCTGTGAAATCGAGGCCGACCGCAGGGCCGGCCTTGGCGAAACGATCGAGGAAGCGGCCGGCCAATTCCCGCTCGGGGCCGGCCTTCATGCGGCCGACCGCATAAACGGAAACGTGCATCGGCCCGTGCCTTAAATCAGGTCAGTGGACCGTTTCGTCCTCGAGGTCCGGCGCTTGCCACATCTCCTCGATGTTGTAGAACTCGCGGACCTCAGGCCGGAAGACGTGCACGATGATGTCTCCGGCGTCGATCAGCACCCAATCCGCGCTGCTCAGCCCTTCGACGCGGGCATTCATGCCGGCGTCCTTCAGCGCTTTCAGGAGATGATCGGCCACCGCCGCGACATGACGGTGCGACCGGCCCGACGCCACGACCATGTAGTCGCCGAGGCTCGATTTTCCCTGGATGTCGATGGAGACGATGTTTTCGGCCTTGGAGTCTTCCAGACTGGCAAGGACTGATTTGAGGGCCATGGAAGGGTCGTCATGCTGAACCATTCCGGCCGGCGAAGGCATGATTTCAGCCTTCTTCGAGAGTGCTGTTCTCAGCGTCTTTCCTTTCGAACAAGAACAACTTGCGTCCCCGATTCATTCGGGAACGTACCGAAGATAGGCAGAGTTCCCTGACAGTTTCAAGACGCGCCGCTTCCTATTTGGCATTCTGCCTTGCCGGCGTCTCTCCGTTCACGTCGATCGGACCTTCATCCGGCGGAGCGAAGGCGAGCTCCACCGGAAGCGGCGCCTGGGCGGCAAGCGGCGAGAAACTACCCGAATCTGCGGCCGGCACGGGCTTCTGGCGGGCGATGCGCCAGCCGACGAACAGGCAAAAGACAATCGCTATGACAACCGCTATCCACATGAAGGCACCGGTTCCGTAGAAGGCGGTGAGTGTCGTGGCGATCGCGGGAACGACGAAGCCGGAAAGCGACCAGGCAAACAGCATGGTGCTTGCCAGCGGCACGAGGTCGTCCTTGTCGGCGCGGTCGTTGGCATGCGCGCTCGACAGCGAATAGATCGATTCCGTCGAACCGCTCCAGACGACATAGATCAGCATCATGAGGGGAAGCGCGCTTCCGTCGAACCGGCTGGCCGCGAGCCCTCCAAGCACCACCAGCGCCGAGGCGGTGACGATGACAAAGCGGCGGTCGGTGCGGTCGGAGAGCCAGCCGAAGGGAATCTGGAAGAGCAGCGTGCCGATCGGCATGGCGAAGAGCAGCGTTGCCACATCGGCCTGGCTGTAGCCGGTAGCAGCGGCGTGGATCGGCGTGAAGCCGGACACCATCATCGAAAGCCCGCCGACCGCCAGCATGCCGGCCACCCCAACCGGCGAGATCGACCAGGCGCGGCGGAAGGCGACCGATGCGGATTTCGGCGGTGGAGGCGGCGGCAGTCGCGTCATTCCAACGGGCAGGATAGCAAGGGCGGCAAAGACAACGCCGATGATTGGAGCCATTGCCGATTGCAGATCGACGAAGCGCAGTGCAAAGGCGCCGACCCCGAGCCCGACCTCATAGGTGACGTAGAAGGCGGCCATGATGCGGCCGCGAATGCGGTTCTCGACCACGTCGTTCAGCCAGCTTTGTGCGACGATGAACATGCCGTTGATGGCGAAGCCGTAGACGGCTCGCGAAGCTGTCCAAACGACCGGATGGGCACCGGCGCCGATGGCAACATTGGAGAGGATGATGACCGCGGCGAAAGTCATGAAGGCACGCGCATGGCCGACCCGGCGCACGATCCGTCCCGTCAGCAGGCATCCCGCCATGCCACCGGCCGAAAGCAGCGTCAGCACCGTTCCTGCCCAGGTCGGCGGGAAGCCGTCCGACTCCAACCTGACCGGGATATAGGCGAAGAGCAGGCCGTTTCCGATGGCGATCAGGCCCATCGCAGCGATGACGCTGGCGATGGCGACGAGCGACGCCGTCCCGGTCTCTTCCCTCTCGATTTCTGGTGCGATCTGGTTCATCGCGTGCCAGTTAGTCGCGATTACGGTGATTTGTTGAGCGTCAAAAACGACACGGTGCCGGTGGACCGGCGAATTGGGGATTGTGGATCAAGAGGGCAGTCAGCCGCCCTTCGCCCTCAGCGCCGTCGATGAAAGCGAGGAGCGCGGGCCGTGGATGAAGGTCCATGCCGGCGGCTTCATTCGGGCCAGAAGCGGCGCGTCCTTCTCGTCGATGCGGGCATAATCGAACGTCTTGGCCATTACGGAAGACAGGAAGGACAAGGTCGAGCCCGGCCGGTCCATGACCGCGATCGGGAAGGTCAGCGCTATCTGCCGCCAGCGCTCCCAGCGATGGAAGTCGCTCAAACTGTCCGCGCCCATGATCCAGACGAAATCGACGCCGGGATTGCGCTCCTTGACCAACGCCAGCGTGTCGGCCGTGTAGCGGATATGGTGGCTAGCCTCGAAGGCCGTGACGACAATCCTGGGATCGGCGGCGAATGTTTCCGAAAGCTGGATGCGCTCGGCGAGCGGACGCAGTTCGTTCGCGTTCTTGAGCGGGTTGCCCGGCGTGACCATCCACCAGAGCCTGTCGAGCCCGAGGCGCCTCAGCGCGATTTCAGCGACCAGCGCATGGCCCGCATGGGGCGGATTGAACGAGCCGCCGAACAGGCCGACCGCCATGCCGCGCCCGGCATGCGGCATCTTGAGATAGGGCTCCGCGACGTCGGAATATTGCGTCGGCCGGGGGTTCAAGGGCGAATCTGGCCCGAGCCGCGCACGCGATACTTGAACGAGGTGAGCTGTTCGACGCCGACCGGCCCGCGCGCATGCATCTTGCCGGTGGCGATGCCGATCTCCGCGCCCATGCCGAATTCGCCGCCGTCCGCGAACTGGGTCGAGGCGTTATGGAGCAGGATGGCGGAATCGATCTCGTTGAAGAAGCGCGCCACCGCGGCCGCATCCTCGGCGACGATGGCCTCGGTGTGATGCGAGGAGAAGCGCTCGACATGGTCGATGGCGCCGCCGATGCCGTCCACCAGTTTCACCGAGATGATCGCGTCCAGATATTCCGTCACCCAGTCGGCATCCGCCGCAGGCCTGGCGGCCGAATAGAGCGCGCGTGTCTCGCTATCCGCCCGTATCTCGCAGCCGGCTTCGGCGAGCGCGTCGAGGATGGGGACGAGATGGGTCGAGGCAACCGCCCGATCGACCAGCAGCGTCTCGGCCGCGCCGCAAATGCCGGTGCGACGCATCTTGGCGTTGACCACGATCTCGGTCGCCATGTCGAGCCTCGCGGATCGATCCACATAGACGTGGCAGATGCCCTCCAGATGCGCGAAGACCGGCACGCGCGCTTCCGTCTGCACACGCTCAACGAGTCTCCTGCCGCCGCGCGGGATGATGACGTCGATCGCGCCATGCAACCCCTTCAGCATCTCGCCCACGGCGGCGCGGTCGGTCGTCGGCACGAGCTGGATCGCCTCTTCGGGCAGGCCGGCACTGGCGAGGCCATCGACCAGGCAGGCATGGATGGCGGCGGACGAATTCACCGAATCCGAGCCGCCGCGCAGGATCACGGCGTTGCCTGCCTTTATGCAGAGCGCGCCTGCATCGGCGGTGACGTTCGGCCGGCTCTCATAGATAACGCCGATGACGCCGAGCGGCGTGCGCACGCGCTCGATATGGAGGCCGTTCGGACGGTCCCATTCGGCGATCACGTCGCCGATCGGGTCCTTGAGCGCGGCAATCGCTCGAATGCCGTCCGCCATGGCGCGGATGCGGTCCGATGAAAGTTTCAACCGGTCAAGAAACGAGTCGGCCAGGCCTGCCTTGCGGCCGTTTTCCATGTCGATGGCGTTGGCGGCAAGGATGTGCTCCTCGCGGTGCAGGATCGCTTCGGCCATTGCGTCGAGCGCGGCGTTCTTGGCGGCGCTTGAAGCGATCGCCAACGGGTGCGCGGCGGCGCGGGCCTGCTCGCCAAGTCGCCGCATCACGGCGGCGACATTCTCGTCCTTCTTTTCCAGCGTCTTGAGCATGTCAGCCCTCCGCCTTTTCCTTCCGCGCCAACTGCGCCCTTGCGGAAACCACGAGGTCGTCGCGATGCACCATCGCGCCCCGCGTCTCGTAGCCGAGCGCCCCGGCGATCGCATCGCTTTTCAATCCCATGATCTTTACGGCATCCGATGCATCATAGGCAACGAGGCCGCGCGCCACCTCGCGGCCGCTTTCCCCGATGATCGCAACGGTCTCGCCGCGCGAGAAATGGCCTTCGACGGCACGCACGCCGGCAGCCAGCAGCGATTTTCCCGACAACAAAGCGGCCACAGCACCGGCATCCACACGCAGCCGGCCGGCCGGTTCGAGCTGGCCGGCAATCCATGTCTTGTAGCCCTTCACCGGCGTATCGCTCGGCTGGAAGAAGGTGGCGCGTTCGCCCTGGTCGATGGCGGTAAGCGGGTGCAGCCGGTCGCCGGAGGTGACGATCATCGCGGTGCCGGCGGCGGTGGCGATCTTGCCGGCGTCGAGCTTGGTACGCATGCCGCCGCGCGACAGGTCGGATGCCGCGACGCCCGCCATCGCCTCGATCGCCGGCGTGATGCGCTCGACGAAGGGGATGTGCCTCGCGGCCGGGTCGAGGGCTGGCGGCGCGGTGTAGAGCCCGTCTATGTCGGAAAGCAGGATCAGGAGATCGCCGCCCATCATGGTAGCGACGCGCGCCGCCAGCCGGTCGTTGTCGCCGTAGCGGATCTCGCTGGTCGCGACCGTGTCGTTCTCGTTGATGACCGGTACGGCCTTCATCTTCAGGAGCGTGGAGATCGTGGCGCGGGCGTTGAGATAGCGGCGGCGTTCTTCCGTGTCGCCGAGCGTCACCAGCACCTGGCCGGAGCGCATGCCGTGCTTTGCCAATTCCTCCGACCATGCGCCGGCAAGCGCAATCTGGCCCATCGCCGCGCAGGCCTGGCTTTCCTCGAGTTTCAGCCGGCGGCGGCCGATATGGAGCATGGCGCGGCCGAGCGCGATGGCGCCCGAACTGACGACGAGCATTTCGGCTCCGCCTTCGGCGAGCGTGGCGATGTCGTCCACCAGCGACGCCAGCCATCGCCGCTTCAGCCCGCTCTCGCGGTCGACCAGCAGCGCCGAGCCGATCTTGACGGTGATGCGGCGATAGGAGGCGAGGGGAATGTGATTGTTCGAAAGCATCGCAGGACTATTCGTTAGGTTGCCACCGTGTATCGCTCGTCCGGGTGTCGGCCGTCGGCTCGTGCGCTTCCACGATAATCTTCATCAAATCACGCAAGGCCTGCTCCAGGCCCTCATGCGTCGCGGCCGACAGGATGATCGGTGCGCGGCCGGCCGCTTTCTTCAACGCGGCGGCTTTTTTCTTCCGCTCCGCGGCATCGACCGTATCGGCTTGCGACAGCGCCACGATCTCCGGCTTGCCGGCGAGATCCTGGCCGTAGGCTTCTAGCTCGCCGCGCACGGTTCGGTAGGCAAGGGCCGGGTCGTCTTCGCGCGCGGAGACGAGGTGCAGGAGCACGCGCGTGCGCTCGACATGGCCGAGGAAACGGTCGCCGATGCCGACGCCTTCATGCGCGCCCTCGATGAGGCCCGGAATATCGGCCAGCACAAATTCGCGCGCGTCGATGCGGGCGACCCCGAGATTGGGGTGCAAGGTCGTGAAGGGATAGTCGGCGATCTTCGGCTTGGCCGCCGTGACGGCCGCCAGGAAAGTGGACTTGCCGGCATTCGGCAGGCCAACCAGCCCGGCGTCGGCAATCAGCTTCAATCTCAGCCAGATCGCGCGCTCGTCTCCCGGCAGGCCGGGGTTGGCGCGGCGCGGGGCCTGGTTGGTCGAAGTCTTGAAATGCTGGTTGCCGAAGCCGCCATTGCCGCCGGCGGCAAGCCGGTACCGCTGGCCGACCGCCGTGAGGTCGACGATCAGCGTCTCATTGTCCTCTTCGTAGACCTGCGTGCCGGCCGGCACCTTGAGGGTCACGTCCGCGCCCTTGGCGCCGGTGCGGTTGCGGCCCATGCCGTGAATGCCGGTCTTCGCCTTGAAATGCTGCTGGTAGCGGTAGTCGATCAGCGTGTTCAGCCCGTCGACCGCTTCGACCCAGACATCGCCGCCGCGCCCGCCATCGCCGCCGTCCGGCCCGCCGAACTCGATGAATTTCTCACGGCGGAACGACATCGATCCGCCGCCGCCGTCGCCGGAGCGGATGTAAACCTTTGCCTGATCGAGGAATTTCATGTCACTGACCGCTATTGGTTCTGTTCAGGCCGGCCCCCTCCTAGCGCAGGACGGGCGCCGGCGCGAGGGGTCTTGCACAGGAGGGACAGGGAGCGGCCGGGTCCGGTCGCTTTCCCGCCCACTTGCGTTCAGTCGCGCGGCCATGTCCGCAAGCTGATCCAGGTCTTGCGGTCGAGCGTGTAGCGCTCCGTCGGCGTGCGGCCGGCGGCGATGGAATCCATCATGCCCTGGCCGGCATACTGGAAACCGCATTTGTGGATCACCCGGCGCGAGGCTCCGTTGATGACGCGGCAGGCGACGTGCAGCACCGGGATGTCGGTCACCCGAAAGGCGAGGTCGACCAGTGCGTGCGCGGCTTCCGTGGCGTAGCCATGTCCCCAATAGGGCTCGCCGATCCAGTAGCCGAGCTCGAGCCCGCGTTCGGTGCCGTTCAGTCCCGCGCTGCCGATGAAAGCTCCGGTCTCGGCGATGGTCACGGCGTAGACGCAGCCGGCGGCCGGCGGCCGGCGCGACATCTCGATGAAGGCGCGGGCCTCGCCGACCCCATAGGGATGCGGCATGCGCGCCAGCATCTCGGCGATGCGGCGGTTGGCTGCCAGTTTCGCGAGGTCGGGAATATCGTCGTCATGCGGCGGGCGCAGCACCAGCCGCTCCGTGACCAGCACCGGGCAGTCGATCCTGAGACTTTCGTCCTCGCTCTCTTCCTTCTCGGCAACCATTTGTCTTTCCTCCAGGCAAAGAAAAAGGGGAGATGGCGGCCCATCTCCCCTGATCTTTCCGGATTTTCAGACACCGGGACCCGAGATGGGCGCCGGTGTTCGTGTCGCGGTACCGGCTACTCCGCTTGTTCCGTAATCGGGTTTACCGACACGTAGGTACGGCCATTGGCTTTTTTTCGGAACGCGACAGCGCCTTGCTCAAGCGCGAAAAGCGTGTGGTCCGTGCCCATGCCGACATTGGTGCCGGGATGCCACTTGGTGCCACGTTGACGAATGATGATGTTGCCGGCCAGCACCTTCTCGCCGCCGAACTTCTTCACGCCGAGGCGCTTGGAGTGCGAATCGCGACCGTTGCGCGACGAACCGCCAGCTTTCTTGTGTGCCATTGCTGTTCTCCTTGTGCCTTACTTCTTCTCGGCCGCGAGGGCCTTGGCCTGCTCGCGCCAATCCTCGATCTGCGCGGTGCTGAACGGCATCGCCGCGTCGATCCTGGCGATCTCCTCGTCGGAGAGCGCCGCGATCTGGGCGAATGTGGTGATGCCCTGCTCGTTCAGATCCTTCGCGGCGACCGGGCCGATGCCCTTGATGACGGTCAGGTCGTCGCCCTTGCCCCTCGGCGCCTTGAACAGCGGCGCCGCCTTTGCTTCTTCCTGATGCTCGGCCTTCTTGGCCGGAGCTTCCTCCGCCTTGGCGGCCGGCGCCGCCTCTACCTTCTTCGGGGCCGCGGCCTTCTTGGAAGGCTTGGCGCCGCCGATCAGGATTTCGGAAATCCGGACCGTGGTCAGAAGCTGGCGATGGCCGCGCGTGCGGCGCGAATTCTGGCGGCGGCGCTTCTTGAAGGCGATGACCTTCGGCCCGCGGCCCTGCTCGACGACTTCGCCGGTGACGGTGGCGTCTTCCACGAAGGGCGAGCCGATCGTGACCTTGTCGCCCTCGCCATGGGCGAGCACCCGGCCGATCTCGACGATCTGGCCGACCTCGCCTTCGACGCGGTCGATCTTCAACATATCCTCGGCGGCGACGCGATACTGCTTGCCGCCCGTTTTGATGACTGCGAACATTCTTTGCCTTTCGCTGTTCGGTCGGCCTTGTGGACTGCCTGCCCGGAGGAAGAGCGGCCCGGCCGTCTTTTTATCAGTCTGTGACGGGTTCAAAAACAAACTGGCGCGGGAGCGACCCACGCCAAGCTCGGGCAGTCCCTAACCGAAGGGGAAGTGGGTGTCAAGAAAGAAGGCCGGCAAACGACGAGAAGGCAGCGTCTGCCAGCAGCGTCGAAGTAGCGTGCGGAGCAGCGCCCGGAGTAGCGCATTGTTCATCGCGCGCCATGACAGCCTGTCGCAAAGCGTTATTGGCATCCCGGCGCAGTCAATGCGACCTACGGCGCGCGGCGGACCTTCGGGCGAGCGGCGGGGCGGTTTCAGGCAATGCTCCCTCGGGAGCGCCGCCCTTTTTATCCGAAAACGCTCCGCACGCCTTCGCCCTGCGCAATCCGGTCTTTGCCGCTCTGACCTTCGCGGTTTGGGGGAAGCCGCCGATCATGCTTCTTTCTGATGGAAGGGAGTTATCTGCAGCCCGCTGCCGACAATGCCCGGCTGGAGCATGATCCGGGAAAGTGGGTACCGGTTTTCCGAAAAGATCATGCTCAAACAAAGAGATGGGAACATGATGCGATTCAATCCGATCGCACCATGTTCTAGCGATGCCTTTCCAAAAGCACCTGCACGTTGTCGCAGATTATCTTTCGGCGCAAGGCCGGTTCGACGCCGGCCAATTGGTCGTGCGGATCGGGCAAGCCCATGGAAAACGGCCAGTCGGAACCAAAAAATACGTTCTCTTCGCCGTGAACCGCAGCGGCCAGTCGCAATGCGTCGGCATCATGGCAGATGCAATCCACGCAGACATTGCGGAAGACTTCCTTGGGCGTCCGCGCCCCTGTGTCCGCGCCTGGTCGGCCGGTCAGTTGACCACGTTCAAGCCGCCCGGCTACCGCTGCCGTCGCTCCGCCGCCATGTGCGAGGCAGATTTTCATCCTCGTATGGCGGTCAAGTATTCCCGAAAGCGCCAGGTGCGCGGCGGCAAGCGCCGTCTCCACCGGGCTGCCGAGCAGATTGTGAAGATAGAAATGATCGTACCGCGGATCGCATCCCTTGCAGGGATGCAGGAACAGGAACGCCTCCGCATCGTCCAGGGCCGTCCATAACGGCTCATAGGCGGCATCGGAAAGGAATATGCCATGGCTGGCCGATCCTGCCGGCATGGCAAAGATCGTCTGGCCCTTGGCCGCCCACTCCCGCGCGACCGCGCTGGCGAGCGCCGGATGTTGCAGCGGAAGATGCAACATGGCCTTGAAGCGCGATGCATGGCGCCTCGCCGTGGCTGCGAGCGCCTCATTGAGGCGCGACGTCCAGACCCGTGCCTCCGTCTGAGAAAGATCGAGCCGATAAAGCGGTGGCGGCACCGAGATCCAGGCCCGCTCGACGCCATTTGCGTCCATCCAGCGAAGAAGCGCGTCAACGTCGTAAACGGATGGCGTCGCCAGGACATAGCCGTCAATCGACAAAGCCCCCTCTTTCCATTCGACACCTTCGATACCGTTGGTGTCGTCCTGCGTCAGCGGGACGAGGTGGCAATGAATGTCGAGCGCGATCTTTTCGGTCATGGCTCAGGCCTCTCCGAAACCGACGATTGCCTTGGTCTCGAGGAATTCGAGAAGGCCATACTCGCCCCATTCGCGGCCATTTCCGGATTGCTTGTAGCCGCCGAAAGGGGCGCTCCGATCGACGGGCGGGTAGTTGATGTGCACACTGCCCGCGCGCAGCGCCGTGGCAACCTGCCGGGCACGCGCGATGTCTTCACCCTGCACATAGGCGTTGAGGCCGTAGGGAGTGTCGTTGGCAATCTCGATCGCCTGCTCGACGCTTTCGTAGGGCAGGATGGCAAGCACGGGTCCGAAAATCTCCTCCCGGGCAATCCGCATCGTATTTTCCACGCCCGCGAAAACCGTCGGACGAACATAGTAGCCACGGTTCAGGCCGTCGGGCCGGCCAGGACCGCCAGCCACCAGAATCGCGCCTTCTTCGATGCCGGCCCTGATGAGCGCCTGCACCTTGTCGAACTGCGTCTGGCTGACGAGCGGGCCGAGCACGGTGTCGTCGGCCTCGGGAGATCCCGTCTTGTAGGTCTGGGCGGCTCGGGCGGCGATCTCGATCACCTCGTCATGCCGGTCCATCGGAACCAGCATCCGGGTCGCGGCGCTGCAGGACTGGCCGCTATTGCCGAAGCAGCGCGCGATGCCAAGTGTTACGGAGCGTTCGAAATCGGTGTCCGGCAAAAGGATGTTGGGCGATTTGCCGCCAAGTTCCTGTGCGACACGTTTTACTGTGGGTGCGGCAGCCTGGGCGACGAGAACGCCAGCGCGGGTCGAGCCGGTGAAGGAAACCATGTCCACGTCGGGATGCGAAGCGATGCGCTGACCGACCGTCGGCCCGTCCCCGTTGACAAGGTTGAACGCCCCGGCGGGGACATCGGCGCCGTGCATGATCTCGGCGATGATCAAAGCGCTGAGCGGTGACAGTTCGCTCGGCTTCAGGACCATCGTGCACCCCGCCGCAAGCGCCGGCGCCACCTTGCAGATCAGTTGATTGATCGGCCAGTTCCACGGGGTGATGAGACCGCAGACCCCGATCGCTTCGTGCATGATCCTGGTGCTGCCGTGCGGCCTTTCGAAAGCGAAGGTTTCAAGCACCCGGATCATTTCGCCAAGCTGATTGGGTCCGCTCGCCACCTGGGCCGAAAGGGCGAACTTCATCGGTGCGCCCATCTCCTCGCAAACCGCTCTCGCCAGATCGCCGCTCCGTGCTTCGAAGCCATCCTTGATGCGGGAAAGAAGAGCGATCCGCTCCTCGCGAGTCGTCATCGAGAAGGTGCGGAACGCCTTTCTGGCGGCCGCGACAGCCGCATCGACATCGGCAGCCCCGCCAAGCGCGATCTGGCAAATAGCCTCTTCCGTCGCAGGGTTGATCACGTCGATGACCGAGGGTTCGCTCGGCTTCACCCATCGACCGTCTATATAGAACTCACCTAGATGCATTGCTTTTTCCGATCCGTCAGGATTGTGGTCGGCGGTCAGGCCGGGAAAACGTCTTGATAGACGCGCAGCCAGTTTCCGTAGGTGACCTTGTCGATATCCGCCGCCGAAAAACCCGCGCGTTGCATGGCCGGTGCTATGAGCTTCAAATCCGCAAAGGATCCGAACCAGTCTGGCGGCGCGACCTTGCCGGGGCGCGCGGCCGAGCCGGCACCATAATCCACGCCGCGCGTCCAGCGGCCTTTGCGCATCCAATCGTAGTCGGCCGCTTCATGGTTGTGGCTGCGGTCGGTTCCGATGGCGACGTGATCGATACCGGCGATCTCGATCGTCCGGGCCACCATTTCGACCCAATTGTCGACGGTACGGCAGAAATAGTCACCGGTGATGTTGCGATACGCGGCACAGCCGATGACGCCGCCATTGTCAGCAAGCGCACGGATGACGTCGTCGGTCTTGTTGCGCTTGTGGGGAAACAGTGAATCCGCGTTGGCATGCGTGATCGCGACCGGCTTCCTCGAATGCTTGATCGCATCGAGTGTCGAACGATTGCCGACATGGGAAAGGTCGACGAGGATGCCCGCGCGGTTCATTTCGTGGATGACCTCGCGGCCAAATCGGGCGAGACCGGAATCTTCCGCTTCGTAGCAGCTTCCCGCAAGTTCGTTCTGATTGTTGTAGGTGAGCTGAAGAACCCGAACGCCAAGTTCGGCGAACAATTCCACAAACCGGATACGGCCTTCCAGAAGGTTCGAATTCTGGAAGCCCATGATCAGCGCCGTGCGGCCGCCGGCGATGATCGTGTCGATTTCGTCACGCGAAGTCGCGATACTGGCGAGATCGTCGTTCTCCCCCACCAGGTCACGCCATTTACCCAGGGAATCGAGAGACTCAACCGTCCCTTCCCAAAAACCGCAGGTCACGGTCACGCAGCCAATGTCGCCACGCTTGAGCTCCAGCAGGCTTTCGCGGTCAAAATGGCCGCATTGCAGCCCATCGATCATCATGTTCTTCATGTCCTCGTGAAATGTCTGCACGCAGCCCGGCTAGGTCACGCTTTGGTACGCCAGCGCCGAAGGCTGAACGGATGCCAGGTCCTGGAGCACCGCCTGCGCGGTGTTGTGGCCGGCGATCCCCGAAACGTAATTGCCTGGCCACGTGCCATTGCCGGAAAGATAAAGGCCCTCGGTGGGCGTTCGATAGGCATGCAGCCCGGCCATTGGCCGCATCCAGAAGCTGTTCCAGGGCAGCGTGTCGCCATGGGTGATATTGGCTTCGACCAGCCCGTAACGCGCTTCGAACTCGGTTGGATCGATACATCGGTAGTCGGAGATCAGATCGGGCAAACCCGGCATCCATTCGGCCAAAGTGGCGATCGCCCGCCTGGCGAAGATGTCGCGCTGCGTGCTCCAGCTGCCCTGCCGCAAATGATAGGGGGCGTTTCCGATATTGATGCTGAGAACCTGCTTTCCCGCGGGCGCCAATTCGGGCGACGTCATCGAAGGGCACAGGCCCCAGAGCACGGGTTTTTCCGAAAGGCGACCGACAAGCATGTCGGAATGCGCCTCCTCGAGATAATCGACGCTGGGCGCGATACGGAATTGGGCCGAAGCCAGCAGCCTGGCTTCCTCGGTGTCCTTCGCCAGCGCGTAGCGCGGCATGCCGTCCAGCGCCAGCACCACTTTGAAGGCGCGGCCGCGCATCGGCTTCCGCTCCAGCTTGCCGCGCAGGTCACCCCAGTCGGCGGTATCCTCCAGGAGCGATACGGTCGTTCGCGGATTGATCGCCGAGATCACGATCGGCGCATCGATTTCCTCTCCGCTCGTCGTCACAACGCCCGAAATCCGGTTGTTGCGGACGCGGAACAGCTCGACCCGTTCCTCCAGGCGCACGCGGCCGCCATTTTTCTCCAGCCCGGCCCGCATCGCGGCGATGATGGCGCCCATGCCGCCCACCGGCAGCCCCGTCGACCCACGCAACGGCATGCGTCTCGGATCGTGCTCGGAATCGCTGCGAATGGACGCGAGCGACAATGGCCGCGTCAGGAGGTTGAACGGCGACCCCGGGCTGGCTGGGCTCACCTGCCCGCCAACGACCGCCAACGGCGCGATGAGCGCCTGTGTCTGCGGCGCCAATTCGAATTCGTTCATCAGATCGCGCACGCTGCCGAACAGGATCCGGCTGAACGCTTCCTGATCTTCCAGTCGCGTCAGATTGCGCACCAGATGCTGGAGGGAAGGAGGCGGTTCGAAAAGCGAGATGCCCAGGCGGTCGGCAAAATCCTGGAAATACTTGAAAAAACGCGCGTATCGTGCCGCTTCCCCGGGCGCGAAGGCCTCGATCTGGGCATTGTTGCGGGCCGGATCGCGCCATCCGACATAAAGCCCGAAGCCGTCGAGCGGCTGTACGAGGGTCGGATCGGGGCGCACGAAACGCAGGCCATATTCTTCCAGCCTCAGATCATGAACGATCTTTGGCTCGAGGGATCCCGGCGAATTGCTGATCGTGGAAAAGTAGCCGGGCATGAATTCGACGGTCGCAACCGGGCCGCCCAGGCGATCGGCGGCCTCCAGAACAAGAACCTTCTGGCCGGCATTGGCGAGATAGCAGGCGGCGACCAGGCCGTTATGGCCGCCGCCGACAATGATGACGTCGACGCGCTCACGCGCGCCGGCGCCATTGACGCTGATGTTCATTTGGCCACGAAATCGTTGGTGTAGTAATCGGAAATCGGCTTGTCGGATTCGAGTTCGCCGACGCTGCGCAGGGTCTCGGTAAGGGCCTTCCACTCCGCCTCGGTCTGCATGCCCCAGTCGTTGGCGCCGGGTGATGTGGAAAGCGCGAAGATGCCCTTCGAATAGTCCACGCACCGCTTCTGATCGCCGGCGAGATGCACCTCCTTGGCCATAAGGGCACAAGCTGCCGCGATGTCCTTCTCCTCGTCCTGGAATGCCTTCTTGGTCGCGGCGAGGAATTTTTTCACCGTCTCCGGGTTCTTCGCCAGAAAGTCGTCGTTGACGGCGAAGCCGAAGCCGATGAGGGGCAACCCATAGTCCGACAAAAGCAGCGTCTCAGGTTCCTGGCCCGTTGCGCGGACATAGGAATTGAAGGCTGGCGCATCGCCGCTCACCACGTCGATCTTACCGCCGAAGAGGGCCGCGGTCTTGGCGTTCGCATCCAGGGAAATGATATTGAGCTTCGAAGCGTCGATCCCGGATGTCTTGCCGAATATCTTCAAACTGAGGCCGTCCGAACCACCGGGGGTGCTGCCGATCTTCAGCCCGATCAGCGATTTCGGGCCATCGAGTTTGACCTTGCCCTTGATGCCGACGAAGGAAGCGCCGGATTTATGCTGATAAATGCTCACGACCTTGATGGCACCGCCCTTGCCGATCATCTGCGCGGCGTTGGTGATGTTGAGATGGGCGATGTCGAACTGCCCTTGCGCAAGCAGAAGCGCGGTGCTTGCCGAGCCGCGTCCCTGCTCCAGTGTGACGTCCAGCCCGGCGTCACGGTAGTAGTTCTTTTGCTGTGCGATCAGGAATGGCGAATGATAGGGAAGCCACGCCCAGTCCAGCAGTAAGCGGATCTTGTTGGTTTCCGCATGGGCGCTGCTGACGCTCATCGTTACGCCGGCAAGCAGCCCAAGGGCCGCACGTACGGCTTTCGATTTCAACCAGTTCATCATTTCCTCCACTTCTAGAATGTTTCTTTGGCTTGCATTACCCACGCTGGCTCGGATGCCAGGGGAGAAGCCTGCCTTCCACGAATTCGGCCGCCCGCCACAGGAGAACGCCGAAGATCGAAAAGAGCGTGACGGCCGCGAAGGCCAACGCCGTATCCATGTCGCCCACCGCCCTGATCAGAAGATGGCCCAGTCCCTGATTGGAGGCGACGAATTCACCGATCACGGCGCCGACCGGCGCCAGCGAGATCGAAAGTTTGATACCCGACAGGATTATCGGCAGCGCTGCCGGGAACATGATCTTGCGCAGCACCTGCGTCCGCGAGGCGCCCATTGAGCGAACCATCTGCAGGACGTCGGGATCAGCCGACTTCAGGCCCGTTATGGTGGCTACCACGATTGGAAAGAAGGTGAAGGTGACGACGAAAAAGATCTCGCTTTGCACCCCGAACCCGAACCAGATCAGAAAGAGCGGCGCGACCACGACCTTGGGTACCGCATGCACCACCACCAGCCAGGGGGTAAGCATGCGGTCGGCGGTCGACGAGAGCCCGACAAGCGCCCCGGCCAGGACGCCCAGCACGATTGCGAGCACAACGCCGGACGCTGCCGCCAGCACCGTCCATCCAAGCTGGGTGAGGAGATAATGCGCGTTGCGAATGAGTTCGACGAAGACGAGCGAGGGTGCCGGCAATACGTATGGCGCGACGGCGTAATAACGGACCAGCCCTTCCCACAGGCCGAAGCCGATCACGGCGCTTAGCAGGGGAGGCAGGATGTCGGTGACAAATTTGCTTCGGCCGACCGCCTGATCCGGCGGGGCCGCGATGCTTCCATCGTCTCGCGGGAGCGATACGGCCTTCATTCGGTCAGGTCTCCCGTCTTCTCGAATTGTTGCCGGATACGGCCTACGATGGCGGTGAATTCGGGTGTTTCGCGCAGGCTCAGGCGCCTGGGGCGCGGAAATTCGACGGCGATGTCGTCGATGATCCTGCCGGGACGGCCGGACATGACGACCACCCGATCGGCAACGAAGACCGCCTCCAGAATGCTATGGGTGATCAGCAGGGTTGTGACGCGGCTTGCCGATTGAACCTCCTGAAGCAGCACGTTCATCTTGTCGCGCGTCATGGCGTCCAATGCGCTGAAGGGCTCATCCATCAAGATCAGGCTGGGAGAGGGAAGCAGGCTTCGCGCGATGGCGACGCGCTGCCGCATGCCGCCGGAAAGTTGCCAGGGAAAGTGCCGTGAGAAGTCGCCGACGCCGAATTGCTTGAGCAGCTCGCCGGCGCGCTGGCGCGATTGCGGACCGTTCAGCCCCTTGATCTCGGCGGGCAAAAGCACATTGTCGAGAACGTTGCGCCAGTCGAGCAAGAGGTCGCGCTGGAATACAATACTCATGTCGGAGAGCGGGCCGGCGACGGCACGCCCATCGACGGTGATGGCGCCCGACGAGGGCGCCTCCAGCCCTGCGATGAGACGCATGAGCGTGCTCTTGCCGCAACCGCTCGGCCCAACGATGCTGACCGCCTGGCCCTCCGGCAGCGACAGATCGACCGAACTGATCGCCTCGACGGCCCCCGCGGCTCCGCCATAGACCTTACGGACCTTGCTGAGCACAATCTTGTCGGCCGCTGCATTCGCATGGCCTGAAACGGACGGCTGAACGGAAGCTGCCACTTGGAGATACCCGTTGTGAATTTGCGTATGTAAAGGTTTTCAAATCGGATGAAAACGTTTACATTTCCATAGCTAAGGATTTTTGGTTTTATGTGTCAAGCCGAATGAGAAAGAAATCAGGGATTCTCGAAGTTGCCCGTCAGGCTGGCGTATCGTCGGCCAGCGTCTCGCGTGCGCTGAGCGGCCATCCGGCGGTCAGTGAGAATATGAAGGCAAGGGTTTTGGCCGCCGCCGCCGATCTCGGCTTCCACCCGAACCAGATGGCTCAGGGACTGAGGCGCGGGCGAAGCACGACGGTGGGCTTGCTGGTCGGCGACATCGAACAAGGGGTGTATGCCTCTTTGACCAAGGAGATACAGGCCGCGCTGGAGACGCTCGGTCTCGATCTGCTCCTGTACAATCTGGGCCACAGCCACGATCGCCTGAAAAACATTCTGGCTCGATCGGACAGCCTGCAACTGCACGGAATCATCATCGCGGCAAGCGATACGCTCAGCAACGACAACCTGGCCGTGTTGTCGCAGAAAGCGGCCGAACAGCACTTCCCCATCCTCGCTATCGGCCTGTCGCTGCACGGGCAGGGGATTCCGTCGATCGTGTATGACGACAGCGAGGCCGTGATGCGTTCGGTTTCGCATCTGATTGCGACGCGCGGCCCAGGCATCGCATATCTCGGAAGAATTGGCGGGTCGGCCTCCGGCACAAAACGATTCAGCGGATACAAGGCCGCCCTCGCGGCACATGGAATCCAGATCGACCAGAGGCTGGTTTGGGACGCCGCGTTCCGCTACCGGGCCGGGCATGACAGCGTCGAACGGGCTCTCGACTCGGGATTGGCATTCCGCGCCATACAGGCGGGCAGCGACGAACTGGCGCTGGGAGCCATGGCCGCACTCAACGCGCGTGGCCTGCGTATACCCGAAGACGTTGCCATTGTCGGCATCGGCAATATCGAGTCCTCGGCCTATTCGAGCCCGTCGCTCACGACGCATGGAGCAGCGCCGGAAACCATTGCCGGCCTTGTCGCGGAACGGCTGCAGAAATGGCAGTCCAACGCCCCCGAAATCATCACATTGTCCAGGCCCTTTATCCGCCGCGCTTCGGCATAGGCCAGGTCGACCCCGGTCGTGGTCGAACGAAGCCGGTCCGCAATGCGGCAGGCTTATGACGCGGTCACTTCAGGTCCACGGAAAAGTCGAGCCGCACGAGATCGCCACGGAAGAACAGGTAGCCGAAATAGATGATCGTGCCGGCCCCGTCGCGGATGACACGGCGCAATTCAGCGATTGGCGTCGCCTCGTGCACGCCGAGGTGACGGGAAAGCTCGATGTCGGCTTCCCCGATCGTAAGGGTTTGCTGGATCTGGCCGAGATCGGCGTGGCGCGCCGCCAGCCGCTCGAGGATCGGGCGGTCGCGCTCCCCGTCTTTGCGTGCGTGATTTTCCAGATCGGCATAGATCCGGCTTTCGATCAGGATCTCGGTCATCGCCACCGGATGGGGAAAATCCGGATGATGATGCAGATGGACGACGCGGTGATAGGCCTCGGCCGGTCGCCCCTCCTGCCTGGAAACGGGCAGCGGCCGCTCCCACGGCCCGGCTTCGAGCTCCGAAACCGTGATTGCGGAGGAATGCGTTTCCAGTTCCGCCAGGTTGAGCGCGAGGGTGAACCAGCGCCGGTCGAGCGGATGGGCGATGACCGAACTGCCGCGCCGGTCCCGATGCCGCGCGATCAGTCCCTCGTCCGCGAGAAGGTCGAGCGCGTGGCGGACGGTGACGCGGCCAACGCGGAACTCCTCCACCAGCGCATCGAGCGCTGGCAGGCGGTCGCCCGGCTGCCACTCCCCGCTTGCGATGCGACGCCTCAAAACCGATGCGACCCGCCGATAGGTCGAGATGCCGAGCCGCCTGGGGCGCGACGCGACGTCCGCCTCTCCTGCCTGCTTTGCCCGCGATCCGGAAGTCTGCTTCAAATGCGGCCCCCCCGGCGAAGCGTCCGCAAAGAGCGGCTAATCCCCAGCCCCCGGCGATGCAACTTCGGCCTCGCACTCATCACAGGATACAACCACATACATAGGCCGCGATCCACCAACGCCTCCTAACGGACTTCAAATTCTTCGAAGATTTCCTCGCGGAAGAAGCGGTCGCCCAGCCCCGCTCCCGCCGGCAGCGCCAGTCTGCCTTCCCGCACCGATGGCGCCTCCGGCAGCAGCATCCCGAACAGCGGATTGGGCATGGAATCCATCTCCAGCCACGACATACCATCAATGGCGGCGGCGAGATGGGCGCTGGCATAGAGCCCGACCGGTCCGCCATACATGTGCAGGCAGGCGCGCCGCCCGGTCGCGATGATCGCCCGGCAGATATCGCGGCCCTCGCTGATCCCGCCGGTCTTGGTGATGTCCGGCTGCACGATTTCCGGCCGGACGACGTCCAGTATCCGCCGAAACCCTTCCAGGCGATAGCTGTTTTCGCCGAGCGCCATAGGCGG
>Ga0209941_1000331_pt1 | contig 68173 bp, 56 predicted proteins | sample ThiBiot_300_plan_FD_183945 | JGI IMG/M metagenome (GOLD analysis project Ga0209941, IMG submission 183945) | Wastewater bioreactor microbial communities from Cape Town, South Africa - Thiocy_solids_1 (SPAdes) | ecosystem: Engineered > Bioremediation > Thiocyanate > Unclassified | place: South...
CAAAACAGCAGTTCTTTATCTATTTTTTAGTCCGCTTCACCAGGATTTTTTTACGGCCTTTTTGAAATCGTTTTTTAGGGGGTCAATTTGAAATGGCGAAAGGGGGTCAATTTAGCCGGAATTTACATGCGTACGGAATTTGAGAATAAATAAAAAATAATTATTCATCATTTGGGGATTAAGCAAACCAAATATGAAAGTATTAAAGACTCCAATCAGCTACTATGGCGGCAAGCAAAAGCTTGTCAGCACCATCCTAAAAATTATTCCACAGCATACACTTTATGCGGAGCCGTTCCTGGGCGGAGCGGCTGTTTTCTTTAGCAAACCAAAGTCGGAGATAGAGGTACTCAACGATACCAATAAAGAGTTAATGAATTTCTACCGGGTGCTGCAAAATGACTTTGTAGGGCTGGAAAAGGAAATAAGGATTACACTTCACAGTCGCGATCTGCATCGCAAAGCTTCCGTGATATATAATAATCCGGACATGTTCAGCGAGATCAAAAGAGCCTGGGCTGTGTGGGTATTGTCATCTCAATCATTCAGCGCCATTATGGATGGCAGTTGGGGATATGATAAATCAAAGAATACATCTACCAGAAAGATCAGTAACAAGCGGGAAGGCTTTACGGAAGAATATGCAATCAGACTGCAGAACGTTCAGTTAGAGAGCGCGGATGCACTTTATGTGATTCGTAGCCGGGATACAGGGCAATCGTTCTTTTATTGTGATCCGCCATACTTCAATAGCGACTGCGGGCATTACGATGGCTATAGCCTGGATGACTTTGAAGCGCTTTTAAAAACACTGTCAAAGATTAAGGGCAAGTTCCTGCTTTCATCCTATCCATCCGATTTACTAAAACATTATACAAAAGCCCACAAATGGCGCACATGCAGCTTGGAGCAGTCGGTAAGTGTAAATGCTAAGGGCGGCTATCAAAAACGAAAGGAAGAGGTATTTACGGCCAATTACCCGATTTAATAAAAGGCCCGGACGGTATAGGTGTTTGCCAACATCCACAACCATAGCGCAGCGGCAAGCCGCTTTGTTGTCCGGGCTTTATTTTGGGAATTAAGCCAGAGTTAAACGCTATGATTGATTTGTGAATGTTGGCGCTGTAAAGATAGTAACTTAGCGGAATGAAACGGCTTTTAAAGAGTATTTAAATTATCATTTCGGAAGGAATTTCAATACTTGTAAAAATGTTCCGTCTGGTTTTAAAAAGTGTTCCGTTTGGTTTTTGCGATTATAGTAACAATATCTTTAGATTCAGGGAAAATAATCATAAATAAAAAGATAAATTATAAAGCATGGATGTACAAATCGAAGAAAGCTGGAAAGAGGTTTTAAAAGAAGAATTTAATAAAGAATACTTTCAACATATCATTACTTTTCTTAAAACTGAAAAAGCAATGGGGAAAATAATCTATCCGCCAGGGCCCCTGATCTTTAATGCTTTTAAGAAAACACCATTTTCAAAAGTAAAAGTGGTTATCCTTGGCCAGGATCCATATCATAACAAAGGGCAAGCACATGGGCTTAGCTTTTCGGTGCCTGATGGGATCCCCAAACCTCCTTCACTTGTTAATATTTTTAAAGAACTCAAAAATGATTTAGGCATTGAAATGCCACATAGCGGAAACCTCGAAAAATGGGCGTTGCAGGGAGTGCTATTGTTGAACGCTTCATTGACAGTGCGCCAAAATGAGCCGGGAAGCCATGCTAAAATCGGATGGCTTCAATTTACTGACCAGGTCATTAAAAAGATTTCAGAACTGAAGGAAGGAATTGTTTTTTTATTGTGGGGAAAATTTGCACAAGAAAAGCAATCGCTGATTGATGAAACAAAACATTTTGTTTTAAAGGCAGCGCATCCTTCTCCTTTCAGCGCTGACTATGGCTTCTTTGGATGCAAGCATTTTTCTAAAACGAATGATTTACTCATGAAACAACAAAAAAGCCCCATTGACTGGAAACTTTAACTTCAGTTTTAATTTTATAAAACAGGCATCCTTGAAAAACTTCTTTGCAAAAATAATGGCGGTATGGGCTTTAATTTTTTTTATAGCCACTTTGCTTCCCGTAGCATTTTTAATGTGGATCATAGGAATCATTAACGAACCCCTTCGTACAAAGATCTTCAGGCAAATTTCCAAGGGGTGGATGCTTACTTTCTTTTTTCTTACAGGCTGCAGGTTAAAAGTTATTGGCAAAAAAAATTTCAAACCCGGTGAGAAATATATTGTGACATGTAATCATAATTCGTTGATGGATGTTCCTGTGGTTACGCCTTTTATTCCTGCAGCCAACAAAACTATTGCTAAAGCTTCTATGGCGAAAATTCCTTTATTTGGCTTGATATATAAAAGAGGTTCTGTGTTGGTAAACAGAAATGATAAAGACAGCAGGAAAGATAGTTACCGGAAAATGAAAAACGTATTGGAGATGGGAATGAATATGTGTATCTACCCGGAAGGCACGCGAAACAGAAGCGATCTGCCATTAAAAGAATTTCATGATGGAGCTTTCAAATTGGCTGTAGAAACAGGAACAGAGATCATACCTGCTTTAATCTTTCACACAAAAAAAGTACTGCCCCCGGGAAAATTATTTTATTTCTGGCCTGCAAAAATGGAACTACACTTTCTGCCGCCTGTACCTGTAACTTCTGATTGTGATTACAAACTGCTCAATAAGAAAATATTTGACATAATGAAGCTTTACTACGAAGAGCACATTTAAGAATTATCCTGATCTTAATGGATCCCATGCATCTTTTTGATAAGCATCTTATTTAAACCAAACATCACTAATCCGGCTGCAATAGGAATGATGGTGAAGATCAAAAAGAAAACTGAAATGGAATATCTGGCTGAAATATCATCAATGAAGCTACCGGTAAGGCCTGCAAGCGTATTAGCTATAAACGTTGCTACGAACCATATCCCAAACATAAGGCCTACCATTTTTACGGGAGAAAGCTTACTGATATATGAAAGTCCTACCGGCGATACACAAAGTTCGCCTAACGTATGAAACAGGTAAGCAAGAATTAACCATATCATGCTTACAGATGCCGTGTGTGCACCGCGTTCTATCGGTCTTCCTCCATACGCAAGAATGGCAAAGCCTAAGCCTAATAAAATAAGTCCAATTCCAAACTTTACCGGGCCTGAAGGGTTATACCTGCTCTCCCATATTTTTGAAAATAGGGGAGCGAGAGTAATGATGAAAAAAGAATTTAAAATGCCAAACCACGAAGCAGGAACTTCGGTAACAGGACCGGAAAACTCTTTACCTAACATCCAAAATAATAGGCCCCAAATAATTATAAAACTGGTTCCTAAGAAAATATTAGACAAGGCATACTTTTTAAAAGTCTTTTTAAAAAGATTGATCAATACGATAGTAAGTATAATCATCGAAACTACGATCACTAATGTATTAACCCATCTGAAAACAGAAGCAGAATTGCCAGCTAATACTCTGTTAGTATAGTCTTTCGCAAAAATGGTCATTGAGCCTCCGGCCTGTTCAAAAGCCATCCAGAAGAAAATGGTAAAGAATGAAAACACTGCGATTACTATGATCCTGTCACGTACAATCTTCTTAGATTCACAGCTCTCTTCAACTAATTCCTCGGTCACGGGATTGGCATGTGGGTCAACTGCTGCAAGCCTGGCCTCTGCCTTAGGCGAAAGGCCAATGGTACCAAATATTTTTTGGGCAAATGCAAACTGAAGCATTCCTAAAAACATAAAGACACCTGCAAGCCCAAATCCATAACTCCAACCTACTTTTTCACCGATATATCCGCATAGCAATATTCCAAGAAATGCCCCGGCATTGACACCCATATAGAAAATAGTATAAGCAGAATCTTTACGATCGCTGTTATTACTATACAACTGCCCGACAATAGATGAAATATTTGGCTTGAATAAGCCATTGCCAATGATCAGGCAGGCCAATCCGGTATAGAAGAAAAAGTGCGTTTCGGCTGCCATACATGCATGCCCTGTCGTCATTATTAATGCACCTAAAATCACTGCTATTCTATAGCCTGTAAATCTATCAGCAACCCAGCCGCCAATAATCGGGGTAAGGTAAACAAGGCCGGTATAAACCAAATAAAGTTGAAGTGCTTCTTTTCTATCCCAGCCCCAGCCACCGCCTCCTAAAGAAGTAATCAAAAAAAGTACTAATAATGCCCTCATTCCATAATAGCTGAATCTCTCCCACATCTCAGTAAAAAAAAGAATAAATAGTGATGGCGGATGGCCGGTATTATCAGAATGATCTTGCATTGTTTATTTTTTAATAAAAAAAACGGTTAAAAACTTTTGTAAAATAATAATTAATACGAAAAGACAGGGTTTTAGCTAATAACTTTTTAAAGTTAAATTTTCCGCTAAAGAAATCAATCTCTAAGTTTCATAACTTGCCGGCTCTTTTTTTTAACTATCAAATAAAATAATTTTGAATATTCTTATTCTTGGATCGGGAGGCAGAGAACACGCATTTAGCTGGAAGATGAAGCAAAGCGCCTTATGCTCACAACTATTCGTTGCTCCCGGCAATGCAGGCACAGCAGAACTTGGTGAAAATATTGACATTAATATCAATGATTTTATCGCAGTAAAAGAAGTATGTATTTCAAAAAATATTGAGATGGTAGTCGTGGGGCCTGAAGAGCCTCTCGTAAATGGCATCTATGATTTTTTCAAAAAAGATGAGGCCTTAAAAAACATTGTTATCACAGGCCCTTCATCCACAGGAGCACAATTAGAAGGCAGTAAAGCATTTGCAAAAAAATTTTTACAAAAGCATCAGATACCCACTGCAAGATACCGGGAGTTTAATACAACTAATTATAAGGAAGGAATTGATTACATTCAGGATCATCCTTTGCCTATAGTCCTCAAAGCAGATGGATTAGCAGCGGGCAAAGGCGTAATTATCTGCAATAATTATGCGGAGGCTTTGAACGAATTTGAGCTAATGATCAATCAATCTAAATTTGGAAATGCAGGAAAAAAAGTAGTGGTTGAAGAATTTCTGGACGGCATAGAGTTGAGTGTTTTTGTATTAGCGGATGGAAAAAATTATGTGTTGCTACCGGAAGCGAAAGACTATAAAAAAATAGGCGAAGGCGACAAAGGCCCGAATACAGGCGGCATGGGCGCGATAAGCCCGGTTCCGTTTGCCACGGAACATTTCATGCAAAAAGTGGTAGAAAGAATTATAGAGCCTACCATACAAGGCTTGCAAAATGATGGAATTGATTATAAAGGGTTCATCTTTTTTGGTTTAATAAAAGTAAATGAAGAACCTATGGTAATAGAATACAATTGCCGCATGGGCGACCCTGAAACAGAAGTGGTTCTTCCCCGTTTAAAGAATGATTTGGTGGAATTATTCATTGCTATGGACCGGCAAACATTAGATCAGGAAGAAATAATAATAGATGCAAATAATGCAGCCACCATTGTTGCAGTGAGCGGCGGATACCCGGGAGAATATGAAAAAGGATTACCCATTGATTTTGGGTATCTTGAAAATCCGGAAGCTATCAAACATATAGATGCAGACGGTGGAGCAATGGTTTTTCACGCAGGCACTAAAGTACAAAATGAAGAAGCGGTAACTAATGGCGGAAGAGTGCTTGCTGTGTCAGGTGTAGCAGGAACATTAGGTGATGCAATTGAGCTTTCTAAATTTATTTTAGAAGAAATCCACTTTGATAAAATGTATTACCGCGGCGACATTGGCTATGAGTTTGTGGACTGATGATTTCTTAATAGTTTAGTAATTAGTTTATGCCGGAGTTCTCTCAAACACCTATGTTTAGATAGGTTAGGCGGTTTAGAGTAGCACTAAATTTCAAACTATTAATAAAATTGGCAACCTTCAATACATCTCTTGTAGCCAATTCGGTTTTCCAGAGCGTGTCCTTCCCCTTCGGGGAAGGGTTGGGATGGGGCACATCCCCAATAAAAAAACTTATAATTTTTGATACCTGTTTTTTTATTCTATAAAATCTGCCTTATATTGACGCAGTAAAATAAAATCCGTATGCTTCATAAAGCGCCCCTAATAAAATTATTGTCAGGCTTTTTATTACTTTGTATTGGTTATGGATGTAACAATCATGATGCAGTAAAGGAAAAAGAAATTGTAAAAACACCTGAACAGATGGACGACCAGGTGGCTGATAATATAAAATCTGTTTTACTTTTTGCAAATACACACAATGGCCTCATTAACGATTCTATACAATTATCCCAGTTTCAATTAGTAAATTCTTTTTATCAAAAAAATAATTTCAGAGGAATATGGAGTAAAAAGGAATATTGGAAACCTGTAGCGGATTCGATGTTTTCCTTCATCAAAAACTCAAAATATTATGGGCTTTATCCTGAAGATTATCACTATCATGAATTAGACTCGTTACGATCAAAAATTCAAAACGATTCGCTCGCAAGAATGGATGCGGTAGCCTGGACAAGGGCAGACCTGATGCTTAGCGATGCATTTATGAATACCTTAAAAGATTTAAAGGAAGGAAGAATAGTGCCGGATAGCCTGTCCATCGTCAATAAACAAAAATTCATAGATTCTTTTTTCATCACCAGGCAGGATAAAGCCATCGCATCCAACAATATTTCAGAAATGTTTCAGAGCGTTGAGCCTGATAATACCAATTACCTGGCTCTGAGAAATGCGCTTAAAAGTTTTGTGGATAGCATGGATACACGCAAGTTCTTACACATTAGTTATCCTTATGGTGATACCATAAAATTTTATAAAGATCTTCATAAAAGATTGTTGCAGTCTGGCTTTGGGAATTCCGGAATAGAAATACCGGACTCTGTAGCATTAAGCAATAGCGTAAAGAAGTATCAATCAAAACATAAGCTTACAGCAGATGGAAAACCCGGGCAAGGTACCATACGGTCTTTAAATTCCAATGATAATGAAAAGTTCAGGCGAATTGCGATTACGCTTGACCGTTATAAACAGCTTCCTGAACTGCCGGAAAGTTATATATGGGTAAATTTACCGGGCTTTTATTTAAAAGTTTGGAATCATGATACAGTGGTACTCCAGTCAAAAGTGATTATAGGAAAACCTTCTACCCGTACACCAGTTTTGGCTTCTGCAATTTCCAATATGGTTATTTATCCCAATTGGACCATCCCTGAAAGTATTATCAGGAAAGAAATTTTACCAGCTTTGAAAACAGACCCGGGCTATCTTTATAGAAAAGGCTTTAGCCTCGTAGATCGTAAAGGTGAAACGGTAGATCCGTTCACTGTTGACTGGTCGAAATATAAAAAAGGTATTCCATGGAAAATTGTTCAGGGAAGCGGTGATGATAATGCGTTGGGGATCTTTAAGTTTAATTTTAATAATCCATACAGTGTTTATTTACACGATACCAATCAACGATATTTATTTAAAAATACCGACAGGGCACTAAGCCATGGCTGTGTAAGAGTTCAGAACTGGGAGGCGCTTGCTTTTTACATTACCCGGAATGACAGCCTTGCTACTAAGGAAGGCCACACCCCTGCCTACAATACCGATTCGCTGAAAACATGGATAGCCAATAAAGGCCGTAAAACCGTGATGGTAAAAAAAAGGTTGCCTCTTTACATTGAATATTTTACCTGCGAAGAAGAAAATAATAAGATCGTTGTCTATAACGATATATACAATGAAGATGAGGAGCTGGCTTTAAAATATTTTGCAAATAAATAATCGTATTAATACATGCCTTCAATAAAAGGAAATATTGTTGACATTGAATCGAAAGAAATATATTTCGGTGAGATCAATATTGAAGGCGGATCAATAAAATCAGTACAAAAAATAAGCGATACTCAAAAAGATGTTCCATACCTGCTGCCTGGTTTTATTGACGCCCATGTCCATATTGAAAGCTCTATGCTCACGCCATCAGAGTTTGCAAAGTTAGCAGTAGTTCACGGTACAGTGGCTACTGTAAGCGATCCTCATGAAATAGCCAATGTGTGTGGAACAGGTGGTGTGGAGTACATGATCAAAAATGGCAAACAAGTTCCTTTTAAATTTTATTTTGGCGCACCGAGCTGTGTGCCTGCTACCGTTTTTGAAACTGCCGGCAATGCATTAGACGCTACGGCTGTTGATCGCCTTTTAGCAAACGATGATATTTATTATCTCAGCGAGATGATGAATTTTCCTGGTGTGCTTCACAAAGATGAAGAGGTATTAAAAAAAATTGCCTCGGCTAAAAAATATCATAAACCTGTAGATGGGCATGCGCCAGGTTTGCGCGGAGAAGAAGCCAAAAAATATGCTGACGCCGGCATCAGCACCGATCACGAATGCTTTACCAAAGAAGAAGCGCTTGATAAATTACAATATGGAATGAAGATTCTTATCAGGGAAGGAAGCGCGGCAAAAAATTTTGAAGCATTAATCAATTTACTCAACCGGTATGAAGATGAAATGATGTTTTGCAGCGATGACAAACATCCCGATAGTCTTGTTAAAGGCCATATCAATGAGCTATGCAGGAGAGCAGTTGCAAAAGGAATTGATGTATTCAAAGTTTTAAAAGCAGCCTGCATTAATCCTGTGAAACATTATAAAATGAACGTAGGCTTATTAAAGCCTGGCGACCCTGCGGACTTTATCATCATCGAAGATTTGAAAGATTTTAAAGTACATGCGACTTATATCAATGGCACACAGGTAGCAGAAAATGGTATCTCAAAAATTAAAACCCAGCCAGCTCTCATCATTAATAATTTTAATTGTGATAAGAAGAATATCAATGAATTTAAATTTCCTGTTCAGCAAACGCCTCCACAGGTAATTGAAGCGATAGAGGGACAGCTTATTACCAACAGATTATCATTGGAACTAAAAACAGAGAATGGTTTTTATATGAGTGATGTAAAGAATGATATATTGAAAATGGTGGTCGTAAACCGTTATCAAAATGCTCCTGTCGCCAAAGCATTTGTGAAAAATTTTGGATTAAAAAAAGGAGCCATTGCCTCATCAGTCGCGCATGATAGCCATAACATTATAGCAGTCGGCGCAGATGACGAAAGCATTGCTGACGCTGTAAACAACATTATTAATGCGAAAGGGGGAATAAGCGTTGCTGACCACTTTAATTCATCATTTAATAAAATACTACCATTACCTGTTGCCGGATTAATGAGTTCTGAAGACGGATATAAAGTAGCTGCATCTTATACAGAGATTGACAAAGCAGCCAAAGAATCAGGATCCCAATTATCCGCTCCGTTTATGACTTTATCTTTTATGGCTTTGTTGGTAATTCCTCATTTAAAATTAAGTGATAAAGGCCTTTTTGATGGAGATGCTTTTCGCCTGGTTGGTAGGAAATAAAGCAACTGGTTTTTAGCAAAAAATTCTATTTAAACACCTTTAAAAAAATTAAGAAGTGAAAAGAATTTTCTTTGTTGTCCTGTCATCAGCGTGTTACTTTTTGATGTCTCCTGCTGTTGCACAAAAGAAATCTAAAGCTGGGGTTAAGTTCATGATCCATCCAACGGTACTAAGGTTTTTTCTTTGTGGCTTAGTAACAAATCTTTGAGTAATAAGCTGGTTTAAGGAGCACCAGGAAAATAGCAATAGCTGCTGTCTTTATCATACTTTTTCAAATACCATGAGCCATCATGATTTCCTGTAACGTTACCATGAAAATGCATTACTTCATTCCCTTCAGGAAAACAAACTATAGTGGTAATGTAGTACGTGGGATAAACGAAACTATCTAAAGTAGGAGTGTTTAATATTATACCGCATCTTGGAATCGGGTCTGGTGTAACCGCACCCGAATCTGTAGTCTTTTCACATGAAGATATTATTAAGATAAGACTGACCAATATCAGTTTATTCAATATCCGGTTAATAGCATGGTCTATCACAATGCTTAATCAACGATTGCCACTGAAAAAAATTGTGCATTAAAACAACTGGTAAGTGAGTTAGTAGTTTAAGCAATGAAATATTTCTAATTACATTTGTGGCCTAACTTTAAAAATATTGAAGACTATAAAGAATATTGCTGTAATAGGCACGGGCACTATGGGAAATGGTATTGCACATGTATTTGCGCAAAATAATTTTTCTGTCAATCTTATTGGCATTTCTTCGGCACAGTTGGAGCAGGCGATGAATACTATCAAAAAAAATCTTAGCAGGCAGGTCGAAAAAGATCTTATTTCCGAAGAAATAAAAAATACGGCAATCAATAATATCTCAACTTTTACTTTGATAAAAGATGGTACTCAGCATGCTGACCTGGTAATAGAAGCTGTTACTGAAAATGAAGAACTAAAGCTTAAAATTTTCAAAGAGTTAGATGACGCTGCCCCGGCAGATTGCATCCTTGCCACCAATACTTCTTCTATTTCTATTACTAAAATTGCTTCTGCTACAAAAAGGCCTTCGCAGGTAATTGGAATGCATTTTATGAACCCTGTGCCTGTTATGAAACTGGTAGAAGTGATCAATGGCTATGCTACTGATAAAAATATTACAAACACAATCATTGAGCTTGCGAAACAAATAGGAAAAATTCCCTGCGAAGTAAATGATTACCCCGGTTTTGTAGCTAACAGAATTTTAATGCCCATGATCAATGAAGCTGTCTATTGCCTGCATCAAAATGTAGCAGGGGTTAAAGAAATTGACACCGTGATGAAACTGGGTATGGCGCATCCTATGGGGCCTTTGCAGTTAGCTGATTTTATTGGGCTGGATGTTTGCTACTTTATTTTAAAAGTGATGCATGAAGGATTTGGAGATGCTAAATATTCTCCCTGTCCCTTATTGGCAAATATGGTAAACGCTAATAACCTGGGCATAAAAACCGGAGAAGGTTTTTATCAATATACGCCTGGCAGTAAGGAATTGGTGGTTAGTAAAAGATTCAGGTGATGATATTTTCATTGGAGTGCCAACCTATCTAAAAGGCTAAACAATGCCCGTCTATTATCTTCAATTAAATTTCGATGGTTTAAGATCGTTTCTGCTGTTTGAATAAAAGGTAATGGTTTTAATTCTGCTCTGCCATTTTCAATCATTTCTTTCAAAGAAAGCCCGGTCATTTCAAAATGAAACTGAAGCCCCATTACTTTCTCATTATAAAGAAAAGCCTGGTTTCTACATGCTTCTGAAGAGGCTATATGAATAGCATTTTCGGGTAAGTTGAAAGTATCTCCATGCCAGTGAAAAACGGTTAACGTTTTATCAAATCCCTTAAATAATTTATTTTCTATGGCTTCCTCACTAAGTTGTATAGGGAACCATCCTATCTCCTTATAATGATTGGGATAAACTTTTGCACCCAACACTTCTGCTATTAATTGCGCGCCAAGGCATACCCCGATAACCGTTTTACCGGATTCAATAGCTTTTTTTATTAATTGCTTTTCGGGCGCCAGCCAATCATATTTTTTCTCATCATATACTCCCATAGGCCCTCCCATAACGATCAACCAATCTATATCTGCCAGCTCAGGAAAAGTTGAACCGGTAAAAAGTTGTACAGCCGTTAATTCATGCTCATGTAAATACACCCATTCAGCAATATTGCCTAAGCCTTCAAAAGGTACATGCTGCAAATAATGTATTCGCAATTTTTGCATCAACTTTTATTTAAACTATGTATTTCCATGTTCTTAATATTTTCTAAAGCAGCCATTACCTCGTTGACTTTAATCATAGCAATACCTATCTCCATCTTACAAAATAATTGCAGTTCGTTTTTTAAGATACTGCAATTAAACACCTTTATAATATGCATCACTTCCTGCATTTCAGTATAGTTGAATTGCAATTGAAGATGAATCTGCACATCTTTGCGAATTACAGGAGTACATTGCAAAACCAACGCAGAGACGGTTTTGTATGCTTTTATCAAACCAGGCACCCCTAATAAAGTCCCGCCAAAATAACGCACCACTATTACCAAAATGTTAGTAAGATTTTTAGAATCTATTTGTCCTAATATCTGCCTGCCGGCTGTTCCCGAAGGCTCACCTGCATCGCTCACTCTGAACTGGCCTCTATCAGCGCCAATCCTATATGCAAAACAAAAATGAGTTGCCTTCGGATGTTCTTTTTTAATTTCCTGGAGCTTATTTTTAAAATCATTCGTATCCCTTAAATGAAAAGCATAAGCCAGGAACTTACTTCCCCTGTCTTTAAATTCAGCTACAGCATTATCACCGATGGTGAAGTAATGATCCATTTCATGCTTTTTTATTATTGGGTTGCCTTCGTAAATTTTATTCATTTTTTATTCATTGCTTACCTTTACCAAAGAGGCAAAGATTCTGCATTTCAAAATGTCGCTGGTTGGTGGGGACACCAACCGGGGCACAATGCCGTGGGCGGTGTCTCCACCGCCCACCGTTTGGCAGCGATGCTACATTTTGAAATACACCCGGCAAAGATTCAAAATTTTATTGATGATTATAAAAGAGTAAGGAAAGGATGCTCTTTTATCTTTTCGGTTTTATAAAACAGAATAATGAACAGGAAAACTTTAGTACAGCAGGTCAAAGAAAAACAATCTTATTTGTGTATAGGCTTAGACACAGACATTGAAAAAATTCCTGTGCATCTTCAATCACATCCTGATGCTGTTTTTGAATTTAATAAACAGATCATTGATGCTACCAAAGACTTATGTGTGGCTTATAAGATCAATACCGCCTTCTATGAAGCGCAGGGAGTAAAAGGGTGGGAAGCCCTGGAAAAAACGGTGAATTATATTCCGTCCACTCATTTTAAAATTGCTGATGCCAAGCGGGGAGATATTGGCAATACTTCTCATCAATATGCCAAAGCTTTTTTTGAAACTATTCCTTTTGATGCTGTAACCGTGGCGCCTTACATGGGCAGCGACAGCATAAAACCTTTCCTGGAATATAAAGATAAATGGACGATTGTTTTGGGATTAACCTCGAATGCCGGCGCCAGTGATTTTGAGCTTCAGCAGATAATGCCTGAAGGAACTTACCTTTATGAAAAAGTGATTTTTGAAGTAAGCAAATGGGGTAACATTGATAACCTCATGTTCGTGGTAGGCGCTACCAAAGCCGCTGATATTTCTTCCATAAGAAAAATAATTCCCAATCATTTTTTATTGATTCCCGGTGTAGGTGCGCAGGGAGGCAGCCTGACAGATGTCTCAAAGTATGGGCTGAATGCAGATTGCGGGCTTTTGGTGAATGTATCCAGGGCGATCATTTATGCAGGAAACAAAGAAAACTTTGCCGAAGAAGCAAGGGCAGTCTCTTTGCAATATCAAACAGAAATGAAGAGTTATCTTTGAGATAAAGTGCGGTATCGCAAATTAACTTATCAAACAAAACCGTCATGGCACAGGATCTTTTTCAATCTCCTGATTACTTCAACATAGATGAGCTACTGACAGATGAGCATAAACTAATAAGGGAAATCGTTCGTAATTATATAAAAAAAGAAATTTCCCCCATCATTGAAGACTATGCCCAGAGAGCTGAATTTCCTCAACAGGTAGTAAAACAATTGGGCAATCTTGGATGTTTTGGCCCTACTCTTCCGGCCGCCTATGGCGGTGGCGGCCTTGATTATATTTCTTACGGGTTGATGATGCAGGAGCTGGAACGTGGCGATAGCGGTATTCGCAGCACTGCAAGTGTGCAAGGCTCGTTGGTAATGTTTCCCATTTATACTTATGGAAGTGAAGCTCAGAGAAAAAAATATTTGCCCAAACTGGCAAGTGGCGAATGGCTTGGTTGTTTCGGGCTTACAGAACCAGATTATGGAAGTAACCCTGCAGGAATGTTGAGCAGCTTTAAGGATGCAGGCGATCATATTATTTTGAATGGAAGTAAAATGTGGATCAGCAATGCACCTTATGCGCAGATAGCTATTGTGTGGGCAAAAAATGAGCATGGAGAAATTAAAGGCCTTATTGTAGAAAGAGGAATGGAAGGCTTTACCACGCCTGCTACAAAAGGCAAATGGAGCTTGCGCACCAGCGCCACCGGCGAATTGGTTTTTGATAATGTAAAAGTTCCAAAAGAAAATATTTTACCTGGCACAGAAGGGTTAAAGGGGCCATTGAGTTGCCTTACCCAAGCACGTTATGGAATTGCCTGGGGCGCCGTAGGCGCCGCAATGGATTGCTATGATACTGCGTTACGCTATTCAAAAGAAAGAATACAATTCGACAAGCCAATTGCAAGCTTTCAATTGCAGCAAAAGAAACTGGCAGAAATGATCACTGAAATTACCAAAGCGCAATTGCTCAACTGGCGCTTAGGTGTGTTGATGAATGAACAAAAAGCTACTGCGCAGCAGGTAAGCATGGCTAAGCGAAATGCCTGTGAGATAGCCTCAAACATTGCACGCGAAGCCCGCCAGATGCTCGGCGCAATGGGCATCACAGGAGAATACCCGGTAATGCGGCATCTTATGAATATGGAGAGTGTAATTACTTATGAAGGCACGCATGATGTCCATCTTTTAATGACCGGAATGGACGTTACAGGATTGAATGCGTTTAAATAAAATCATTATTATTTTGTAAATTGCTTTAGATGAAAACAAAAATTTATAAAAACATCATTGCAGATGATGAAGTATGTAGCGGCAGGCCCACTATTGAAGGAACAAGAATAACAGTAAAAACTATTATTGGGCATCTTTTAGAAGGTGATAGTGAAGAGGTAATATTGAAAGGCTTCCCACGTCTTACCAAAAGCGATTTAAGTACTATAAAAGAATATGCAAGTGCGCAATTCGATCCAAAATTTTTTGCAAGAATACTATCTTAAATTAATGAAGTACTGTTGGCGGTAATTTTAATTCATGCATAAACTAACCTTATTTATTATTATTCTGACACTCAATTCTTGTGACTTTACCTCTGCAAGAACTTATTTTACAGAAGCTACAAAGTGTGAGGAACAGAATAATCTTACAGAAGCAATCAATCTTCTTGACAAAGCCATATTGAAGGACGAAAGCTATATTCCTGCCTATATAAGCCGTGCTGTAGATAAAGCAATGTTAGGGAATTATGCAAGTGCAATTGAAGATTATGATATTGTATTGAAAAAAGACCCTGAAAACACATTAGCACTTCTAAACAGAGGCAAAAATAAACACCGATTATCTGATTATAAAGGTGCTGTACAAGATTTCCAAAAAGCTTTGGATTCTAAGAGTTTTAAAAATATTGAGAGAATTTTAAAACCAAATAATAACGTTGATTTAGCCAATGAATGTTCAGATGAGGAAATAAGAATAGAACGAGGAGTGTCCCTTTATTTTTTAGGAGACTTAAATCGGTCTTTCGCAGATATTCAATTTTGTATTGAAAGGAATTTTGAAAAAAGAATAGCATTATATTGGAGAGGAATGATTTATATTTCATTAAATCAAAAAGAATTGGGTTGCAAAGACTTGAATGAATCTTCAAGTTTGGGGAATAAGGATGCAACTCACGATATTGGAAGATTTTGCAAATGACAAAACTTACCGCCAACGGTTGATAAAAGCTTATCCAGTTAAAGGCTTGGGCGTCTGAAAAATTTCTTCTTGCTATGAAAATTTAGAAAACTATTCATGCTATTATTTGTAAATTGCTTAAATGGAATATCAATTATATAAAAATATTATTTCTCATCCTGATATTTGTAATGGAAAACCAACCATCATAGGAACACGAATAACTGTTCAATCAGTTATGAGTTTCATTTTAGCAGGCGATTCTGATAACAGTGTCTTAGATAGCTATCCTAGATTGAAGAAAGAAGACATTCAAACCTGCAAAGAATTTACCGTAAAGCTTTTTGAAAAGCCAACTTTAATAAATTCTATCAAGCATTCTGCATAATGATCACTTATCTTATAATTGTTAGTGAAGACAAAATAGAAAGATTTTGAATACAAATATTTTCTTAATTGGTTTTATGGGTAGTGGAAAATCCTATTGGGGCCATAGATGGGCATTGCGGAATGGTTATACTTTTTATGATCTTGATACCGAAATTGAAAAAGCATTTGAGATGCCGGTAGAAAAAATTTTTGAAAAACATGGCGAAGAAAAATTCCGTGAGCTGGAAAGATACCATCTTCAAAAATTTGAAAGCAAAAAAAATTGTTTAATCGCTTGTGGAGGCGGCGCACCGTGCTTCTTTGATAACCTTGAGTGGATGAAACAACATGGAACCATCATTTACCTTAAGGCTTCACCGGAATACATCCTGATGCGCACCATGAATGAAACGTTCAAGAGGCCTTTATTAAAAAAAGTAAATTCTTCTGAATTATTATTTTTTATTCAGAAAAAATTAAAGGAAAGAGAACCGGTATATTTGAAAGCCCATTATATTTTAGAGGTGGAAGAACTGACCGATGATTCACTCGGCTTTTTGAAAAATAAGATACAGAATAGCGAATGAAATAAAAAAAATTCAGGAAATCCTATTCGCTTTTATAAAAAAAGATTTACAAAATAAATTATAAGGATAATGCATAGAGGATATATAAAAACTGCAGCCCTGTTAGGAGCGCTTTCTGTTGCTTTGGGGGCCTTTGCCGCGCATACTTTAAAAAATGCAATTTCTGATTATGCCTTTGGCATTTTTGAAACTGCGGTCAAATACCAGTTCTATCATGTATTTGCTTTGCTTATAGCAGGCATTCTTTTTAAAGAGTATGCCGGTAAATGGTTGTATTGGTCAGGCAGGCTGTTCATTGCCGGAATTATTTTATTCAGCGGCTCGTTGTATGCGCTTACTGCTATTAAGGCGGCTGTACTGCCGGGTTATAACTGGATAGGGGCCATTACGCCTTTTGGCGGCTTGTGCTTTATCCTTGGATGGATATTTTTATTTTGGGGAATAGCTGCCAGGCCTAAATCATAATTTCATAAAGATAGATGAAGAGCTTATTTATTAAACACCTTATAACAATTTAACCCTAAAACAATTTAACCCTTTCTCTATCTTTGCTGTCAATGGCAACTACAAAAAAGAAGACTAAAAATATAAAAGCTGATCCTTCTAAAATGAACCCTGATAAAGTGGAGAAAATAGAAGTCAAAAAATTAATTCATGATGAGCGTTCTCATAAGATCGCCGGAACGGTTCTGATCCTGATCTCGCTTTTATTATTTATCGCTTTCACATCTTATTTATTTACATGGCAACAGGATCAATCCAAAATTTTACAAGGTGCAAAGATCCTGCTGCCCAGCCACGACCAGCCAATGGCGAATGCGCTTGGTGCGGGCGGAGCTTACTTTGCAGATTTATTTTTCCGATCCGGCTTTGGAATTGCCTCGTATTTATTTTGCCTTTTCTTTTTTGTGGCCGGTGTTAATTTATTTGCACCTAAAAAAGTATTCTCTGTCAGCAGAAACATCAGGTATGTGATCACAGGGCTTTTAGTGATCAGTGTTTGCGCATCCTTTTTAATGCATACTCCTCATACTGCACATACTACTTCTTCCAGCCCTGAATTTTTCTGGGGTGGCAAAGTAGGAGATATGATCAACGAATGGTTGCAGCAAATACTTGGATATATTGGCACCGCAGCGCTTTTATTAGTTGTCCTGCTGAGCTACATTATCTGGCGTTTTAATCCTTCTTTTAACTTTAGAAAAAAGATTGATGCAGCCAATAGCTTCTTCTCAACTGATAATGAAGAATACCATAATGAAAATAGTGAAGTTGATTTTCAAACAAATTCCAATGCGGCTATTTTACCCTTAGATAAAAATTCGATAAAAGACTATTCTACCAACAATCACACTTTTGACCTGGTTGAAAAAAATGAAGAAACAACTTCCGGAATTAATCCCGTAAAAGAAGAAAAAAAACTTACGATAAGAGATAATGCCCCCGAGAGCAACCTGACACTTGAAGTAAAAAATCCGGCGACCTTAGATATACCCCAGGAGCCGGTTTCAAAGCCAAAGGTGCAACAGGAACCTTATGATCCCATCCTTGATCTTAGAAATTATAAATATCCAACGCTCGAACTTTTGGAAACTCATGGCAGCGATAAGATCATACAGGATGCGTCAGAACTGGAAGAAAACAAGAACCAGATCATACACACACTCAGAAATTATGATATAGAAATTCAGAAAATTTTTGCTACAGTAGGCCCGACCGTTACTTTATATGAAATAATTCCCGCGCCAGGTGTGCGCATTTCACGCATCAAAAACCTGGAAGATGATATAGCGCTAAGCCTTTCTGCGCTGGGCATTCGCATCATTGCTCCTATACCAGGAAAAGGAACCATCGGGATAGAAGTTCCTAATTTCAAGAAGACAGTAGTAAGTATGAAGACCTTATTAGGAGCGGAAAAATTCCAGCACAACCATTTTTCATTACCAATTGCTATTGGCAAAAAAATAGATAATGAAAACTTCATCGTTGACCTTGCTTCCATGCCGCACCTGCTCATGGCTGGCGCTACGGGCCAGGGAAAATCTGTAGGGCTTAATGCTATTCTTGTTTCACTTTTATATAAGAAACATCCGTCTCAATTAAAACTGGTTTTGATTGATCCAAAAAAAGTAGAGCTAAGCATTTATAAGAGCATAGAAAAACATTTCCTTGCCAAATTGCCGGGTGAAGAAGAAGCCATCATTACTGATACCAAAAAAGTAATCCATACGCTGAATGCATTGTGTATTGAAATGGATAACCGCTATGATCTGCTTAAAGAAGCAGGAACAAGAAATATCAAAGAATACAATCAGAAATTTGTAAGCAGGAAGTTGAACCCGGAAAAAGGGCACCAGTTCCTTCCTTTTATTGTTTTGGTAATTGATGAATTTGCTGACCTGATCATGACAGCAGGAAAAGAGGTAGAAATGCCAATTGCACGACTGGCACAGCTTGCAAGAGCTGTTGGCATTCATCTTATCATTGCTACACAACGCCCTTCTGTGAATATAATTACAGGAACTATTAAGGCAAACTTTCCGGCACGCATTGCTTTTAAAGTAAGTAGTAAAATTGACAGCCGCACTATTTTAGATATTGGCGGGGCCGAGCAATTGATCGGAAAAGGAGATATGCTCATCAGCTATAATGGAGATCTTACCCGATTGCAATGCGCCTTTGTAGATACGCCTGAAGTAGATAAGATCACTGATTTTATTGGCGATCAGCAAGGCTATACAGAGGCTTTCATGCTACCGGAATATGTAGATGAAAAAGAATTTGAAAATAAAAGTTTTGATGCCAACGACCGTGATCCATTGTTTGAGGATGCCGCCAAACTGATCGTTCAAAGCCAGAGTGGAAGCACTTCTTTATTACAACGCAGGATGAAATTAGGTTATAACCGCGCAGGCCGCCTGATGGATCAATTAGAAGCTGCGGGAATTGTAGGGCCTAACCAGGGAAGTAAAGTACGTGATGTAATAGTAAAAACAGATGCTGAATTACAACAGTATCTATCTTAGTATCTTTTTGAGAAAATGCGGGATAAAAAAAATTGGAAGGCAAAATATCTATTATAACCTGTCATGTATTTGTTCTAATACAAGCACAGTTTGCTTTAACCAGTTCGTTTGCGTAGTATCCCAATCATATTTTTGCAAAAGAACATCTTCAAGTATCTGTCTTGCTTTAAAGGCTTGTTCCACTGAATAGAAACAGTTTGCCCATTTTTTGTCAAGCTTGTTTTCACTTTGAATAGTAATACCTCCCTGATACCAGTTAAGGCAACATGGCAAAGCAATGAAATCAAATTTATCAGCGCCGCCATTTATAACCCCGTTAAAATAATAAGCATAAAACTGAACATTATCTTTAAGCCGCTTCTTAAGCGCTTCATCACTTTCAGGCTTTTTGGGTTTCTCACTCCACTGATAATTTGATTTTGAAAAAGGATTCTCATTTGCATCAGGCCAGTAAGTATGAGTAGCTTTGAAGAATAACTCAGACGTATGCCCGTTTTCGATTCTTTGCATATTAAGTGAATCCTTGCTCAATTTGCTGATCAAATAAATTGCTTTTCTTCCATGTTCAAAGTCCACATTAACTGTATCTCCCCTTACTTTGAATTTTCCATAAGCCATTTCACCCCCAGGATTCTCAAGCGCAGTAGAATCAGTCATAAAAACAATGCCCGACTGAAATAAAATACCTTCTTCGTTGGTAAACGAAACGTCCCGTGAAGTGGGATGATCCGCCTCATCTAATTTCCAATATTGGCATAACAAATGAAAAGTATCCTGTGGAATATTCATCGCAACATCAACCGCCTTTTCATCGTTATCGCGTGTAGATGTTGTGCAGCCATAAAAAAGAATTAAAGAAAAAACAATAACAGAAAAAATTATTCGCATCTTTCAAAAATAATAAAATTGAAGATGAAGTACATAATAAATGTACTTTCACAAAATATTATCTTCACACTATGAGATTTACGGCTTTTATCTTTCTCCTCTTCAATGTCCTTTTATCAAACGCCCAACAAAAAACGGCTTATGTATCAGGCAAAGTAGTTGATGAAAATGAAGACCCATTACCCGGTGTAACCGTTACGCTTCTTGGTAAGCCCGCCGGGATCCTTACTTCAGATTCAGGAACCTATCGTATCAAAGTTCCTTCAGGCAAAGCATTCGCACTGACCTTTTCGCATGCCGGATTCCATGATGAACAAAAAAATTTTTACCTGAGTGAAAATGAGGAAGAGCAACTAACGGTAAGGCTTATACGAACAGGGAAAACTCTGGAAACGGTTGTCATCAATAATGACAAATCAAGAACCGAAGCAGGATTGATAAAAATTAATCCAAAAAGCACACTGGCCTTGCCTTCTGCAACAGGCGGCGTAGAAGGCCTGATAAAAATACTGGTAGGAAGCAACAATGAACTTACTTCCCAATATGCAGTGCGAGGTGGCAACTACGACGAAAATCTTATTTACATTAACGACTTTGAAATCTTTCGCCCATATCTTGTAAGAAACGGACAACAGGAAGGGTTGAGCTTTATCAATCCTGAATTAGTGAAAAATATTAACTTTTATAATGGAGGTTTCCAGGCAAAGTATGGAGATAAAATAAGCAGCGTACTTGATATCCAATATAAAAACCCTGTTTCATTCGGCGGGTCCGTTTATATAAGCGCTTTAGAGCAGGGGCTGCACCTGGAAGGTGTTTCCAAAAATCAAAATCTTACCTGGCTAATAGGGGTAAGAACTAAAACCAACAGAAATCTATTAAGCAGCCAGGAAACCAAAGGCAACTATATTCCTTCGGCCTCTGACTTGCAGGCATACCTGTCTTATAAAATCTCTGAGAAATCCCAATTAGAGCTTTTGGGAATTATTTCTGGTTCCCGGTTTACCCTTATACCCGAATCAGCGCAAAAATCAACTGCTGTTGTTTCGCCATTGTTTACGGCTAACATTGGCCTTGATATTTTCTTTGAAGGGCAGGAAAAGGATAGTTATAATAACAATCTTTTGGGTATAAGCTTCCTTCAAAATATAAATAAAAGAGTAAAATTAAAATGGATGGCAAGCCGGTATGGAGATAATGAAAATGAAAATTTTGATATTGCAGGAGCTTATCTTTTTGGCGAAAGAAATTTCGATAAAACACAACCTGATTTTGGAAAGATAACCAATCCACTTGGAGCAGGACTTTATCAAAACTATGCCCGCAACCAATTGAATATACAGGTCTATAATATAAGCCATAAAGGAAGCTATAGCCTTGGAAAACATTTTATACAATGGGGAGCCGGTGTAGATCATACTGTTATTTCTGATAAATTGAATGAATGGGAATACCAGGATAGCGCAGGCTATTCTTTGCCCTTCAATCTTAACCAGGTGAACCTGAGCAGTGTGCTGAGATCGAACGCTGACCTTACTGTAGATAAGTATGCCGGTTATCTCCAGGATAATATTCGTGTAACTACACGGAGCTCAGATATTACTTTACAGGGAGGTATAAGGTTTAACTATAATTCTCTTAATAAAGAATTTCTTGTAAGCCCGCGTGCACAGATCAGCTACAAACCAGACTGGAAGAGAGATGTCCTTTTCAAAGCATCTGCCGGCATATATGACCAGCCTCCTTTCTATCGCGAAATGAGAAGATATGACGGCACGATCAACACAGCATTAAAAAGCCAAAAAAGTATCCAGTATGTAGCCGGCTTCGATTATAATTTATCGCATGGCAACAGGCCTATGCGTATCACTACAGAAGTTTATTATAAATCATTAACAGACGTAGTTCCTTATGATATTGAAAATGTACGCATCCGTTATTTTGGTGAAAATGATGCCAAAGCTTATGCAACCGGAATTGAGACACGGTTATTTACAGAGCTGGTAAAAGATGCTGAAAGCTGGTTCAGTATTGGCCTGAGCCAGACAAAAGAAAACCTGGACAATGATTTTTACTATACCTATAAAAATGCCGCAGGTGAGATCATTACTTCCCAGAGCGCTGACCAAACCGTTGCTGATAGCGTGAAGACAGACATTGGTTATATAAGAAGGCCCAGTGACAGGCTGATCACTATGGGTTTATACCTGCAGGATTATTTAAGCACCAACAAAAATTTTAAAGTACATTTGAATATGATCTACGGCAGTAACATGAGTTACAATATACCTGGCAATCCGAAATACCGGAATGCATTGACCATAGAGCCTTACATCAGAGTGGACATTGGTTTTAGCGCGCTACTGCTAAGCGAAAGATCTTTAAGACGCAGCCATTCGCCTTTCCGCAGTTTTGAAAATATATGGGCAAGCCTTGAAGTATTTAACCTCATTGACCGCGCTAATACTATTTCTTACCAACTCGTAAAAGACTTTGCTAACAATACTTTTAGCATTCCTAACCGGCTGACTCCACGATTAATTAATTTTAAATTAATGGCCAGATTTTAAACTTAAAAAAATATGAATACAAAATTGTTTTTGTCTATAGCTTTTATTGCAGGCGGTATCTTTTCTGTAAACGCACAGCAAAAAATGAAACCTGAAGAAACAGAATTTTATACCCCGGTGCCGCCGGTAGTCACTCCGGGCATGGCTTGCGGCATAGCGCCGTCTGACGCTATTGTTTTATTTAACGGGAAAGATTTAACTCAATGGGTTTTATCGAAGGATACCAATAAACAGGCTGATTGGATAGTGAATGACGGAATCCTAACAGTGAACAAGCCTTCAGGAAATATACAAACAAAACAATCATTTCTGGATTACCAGCTTCACATAGAATGGCGCATTCCTAAAGATATAGCCGGCTCCGGCCAGGCTCGCGGCAATAGCGGATTATTCCTCGCATCTACAGGTAGTGGAGACAGCGGGTATGAATTGCAAATATTAGACTCTTACAATAATGCTACTTATGTGAACGGGCAGGCAGGAAGTATTTACAAGCAATACCCACCTCTTGTGAATGCTAATTTTCCTCCCGGTGTTTGGCAATCGTATGATGTAGTATGGACGGCACCCCGCTTCAATCAGGATGGTTCTTTAAAATCTGCGGCAAGAGTAACCGTACTTTTTAATGGAATTTTAGTACAGAATAATGTATCATTAAAAGGGCCAACCTTATACATTGGCCACCCGGTTTACAAGGCGCATGGCCCAAGCCCTATCAAGCTGCAGGCTCATGGAGATAAAAGTATTCCTATAAGTTTCAGAAATATCTGGGTAAGGCCTTTGTGAAGTATTGGCCAAAACCCGTTTACACATCTCTTTCCATAAGGTAACTGGCAAGTCCTTCCAATGGTTTTTTTCTTGCAGAAAGAACAGCAATTTCTTCGAGATGATCCATAGCAATGGAAAAATATTTTTGCTTCAGTTCCTTTGCCCACTCATCTACGTTGCATGACCTGAAAATGTGAAGCACTCCTTCAATTTTCTTTTCATCATTTATTTTTAACAGATCATCCAGCTCTTTTCTTTGTGCATTAGTAGCTACTTTCATTGCCTGCAGCAATAAAAATGTTTTCTTATTCGCCATGATATCACCGCCTTGTTTTTTACCAAATTTTTCAGGATTGCCAAAAGCATCCAGATAGTCATCCTGCACCTGGAAAGCAATGCCCAGGTTTTTTCCAAACTCATACAAATGTTCCTGGTTATCCCGTCCGGCTCCTCCTAAAATACTTCCCAACCGCAAGCTGGCGGCAAGCGCTACAGAGGTTTTGAGTGTTACCATTTTTAAATAATCATCAAAGTTGACATCAGGCATCTTTTCAAAATCCATATCAAATTGCTGCCCTTCACAAACTTCTCTTGCTGTCCTGTTAAAAAGAGTAATCACTTTCGGTAAATGATCAGCACGCACCTTACTCAGGTTTTCATAACCCACTACCAACATCACATCGCCGGCGAGCAGTGCGGTAGATTCTCCAAATTTTTTATGAGTTGTTGGCATCCCGCGGCGCAAAGGCGCCTTATCCATAATATCGTCATGTATTAAAGTAAAGTTGTGAAAAAGCTCAATGGCTGTTGCCACATGATAAGCATCTTCATTGATCTCATCAAACATTTCATTCCCCATAAGGCACATTACAGGCCTGATACGCTTACCGCCCAGTGTGAGCAGGTATTGAGCTGCATCATATAAATTTTGCGGCTGTTCGGGAAAATGAGAATAAGCAAATTTTTTTTCAAAAACTAATGATAACTCCTTAAAAGAATGCATCCCGTTTCCATAGGAAGGCAATAATCCACTTTCGTTCTCTTTACGAGGTTTCATCTTATCATCTTCCTTTTTAAAATCATGAACTGTTGTATCATCCATTATCTTTTCTTCTTAGATTTTTCTGCTTTTTGTTTTAAGCTGCCTATACCGGGAATCCAGTCAAAATCCAACTGGCGTTTTTCCAAATTAGCAGCCACCAATTTCACCTGCACTTTATCGCCCATTCTGAATTTTTTACCCGTGCGAAGCCCTACCAGCGCATATTCCGTTTCGTCATGGTGGAAGTCATCGTAATCAGAAAGGTCTTTAACAGACACCAAGCCTTCGCACTTTTCATTTACTGTTTCTACCCAAAAACCAAAAGAAGCAACCCCGCTTATAACCCCTTCCATATCTTCTCCCAACTTATCCATCATAAACTCTACCTGCTTGTATTTATCTCCCGCACGCTCTGCTTCCATTGCAGCACGCTCACGCTCACTACAATGGATACATTTCTCTTCTATCTTTTTATCGGGATGAATGTTATTCTCAAGAATATCCTGCAATATCCTGTGAACCATTATATCTGGATACCGGCGAATGGGTGATGTAAAATGACAGTAATTTTCAAATCCTAATCCATAATGGCCAATATTTTCCGAAGTATAGATTGCCTTAGACATAGTGCGGATCCCTAATTGCTCCAACACATGTTGTTCAGGCTTACCATGCACATCAAGCAATAACTGATTAAAGGATTTGGCTACCTCAGCTTCATTTTTCATATTGAACTTATAACCAAACTTTTTTGCAAAAGCTGCAAACGGCTTTAACTTTTCTTCATCAGGCGTATCGTGTATCCTATATGGAAATGGTACCGGTTCTTTATTTATTTTAATTTTGGAAACATGCGTGGCAACAGTGCGGTTAGCAAGCAACATAAACTCTTCGATCAACTGGTGTGACTCTTTATTTTCCTTTACAATTATACCCAGAGGCTTTCCATTTTCATCCAAACGAAACTTTACTTCTGTTGAAGAAAAATTAATAGCGCCATTTTTAAATCTTTCTTTTCTTAATATCCGCGCTATATGATTCAGCAATAAAATTTCCTCAGCATATTTCCCTTCCTTCGCTTCTATAATTTGCTGTATTTCGTCATAAGTAAACCGATGATCGCTATGAATAAAAGTTTTGCCCAGCCAATAATCTTTTACTTTTCCTTTATTATTTATTTTGAAAATTACCGAGAAGGTATATTTATCCTCGCCAGGCCGCAACGAGCAAAGCTCATTAGAAATTTTTTCTGGTAGCATAGGGTTCACACGGTCTGGCAAATATACACTGGTAGCTCTTGCATAGCCTTCTTCATCAAGAGCAGAACCTGGCGTTACAAAATGGCTTACATCGGCTATATGTACGCCTATCTCACATTCATTGTCATCCAATTTTTTTATGGAAAGCGCATCATCAAAGTCTTTTGCATCGGCAGGGTCTATGGTAAAGGTAAGCGCCTCGCGATAGTCTTTTCTTTTCGCAAGTTCTTTCGCATCTATGGCCTCACTGAAAGCATTCGCTTCGGCTAAAACCTGTTCTGAAAATTTTAAAGGAAATCCGTTTTGGATAATGATCTCCTTCATAGCAATATCTCCCGGATTCTTTCCTTTCAATATAGATAAAACTTCACCTTCAGGTTTTTTAGATCCGTTTTCCCAATTCAAAAATTTCACTACCACCCTGTCATGGTTTTGAGCGCCGTTCAGATTTTTAATACTGACATAAAAATCCGGCAAAGATTTTTGACTGTCGGGAGAGAAGAAGGCAAAATTTTCATGCACTTCTATGCTTCCAATAAACTCAGTTTGTTTTCTGGTTACTACTTCCTCTACCACTCCCTCCAAACGCTTGCTATAATTGTCTTTAATTCGCACGCTCACTGTATCTCCATCCATTGCCTTATTAAGATCGTGTGGCTTCACAAGCAGATCTTTGTCTCTTCCTTCCACAATCACATATCCCATTCCTGAACGTGTAATTTCCAATTTACCTTTCAATAAAGGGGTAGGTCTTTTCTTACCGGATTTTTTTTTCATAAACTTTTCATCTCAATTATTCAAGTACCACAGGCACAATGCATCTAACTAAACGCTAAGTTAATTTATTGCATTTGTAAAACTGAATTAAATAATTCATTCAAAACCAAAATCCTGTCTTCAAGCTGTTTCCGTAATAAATTTTTTCTGGTTTTTACATGGAGCACAGTCTGCCTGCAGTACCAGCCGCTACGGAGCTTTTGCAGGCATCGGTGGCATAGGCCTGTTACTTTGCATATCTTTCTTTGGAGGAGTATTTTCAGGATGCGGATCTCCATGGTGACAGGTGTAGCAGGTAACATATTTAAGCATATAGCTCACAGAAGATGTATCGGAGGCAATCGCATGTTTACCACTATCCATACTTTCTTCAATTTGCTGAAAATGGTTTTTATTAATATCAATTGCCATAAGCATCATCTTGCGTGCAATTTCCTTTTCAGGCTTGTCGTCTTTTGCAAAATCCATTTTGTTGGTTTCCATGTTTTTCACATGGCAATAATTACATTTCACCCCGAGCGAAGCAGTGAAATGATGCATTACGCTATCAATACCATCTTTGGAAATATCCTTAGGCAGTATCTGTAAATTCTTAAACTTCGGTTCATAAGAAGTGGTAAAAGCCTGGAAAACGAATACTCCCAATATGCAAAAAACAACTATGATACTTTTCTTCATATTTTTTATTTTGGAACCGAAGTTATTAAAAAGGTTGATTATCCTGAATTAAAAAAATTTTATTATAGAAGACCTAACAGGTTTTTGAAACCTGTGAGGTCTTGCTTCGGTTGGCGTCCACGCCAACCGCAAACAAAATTCCATCCAGGCTTTCTTGAAAAAGTTATGGAACAAATCTTTAACATTGTAATTCTGATGTGAATAAGTAAATTAGTAAAATAATTTTCATCTTTTATATTTGACCTATAAAATTTCACCTATTGACAGAAACAATTATTAACCTCGATACCGTAAACCCTATAGAATTTTTTGGAGTAAATAACGGAAAACTTGACATCTTAAAAAAGAAATTTCCAAGGCTAAAAATCTTAAGCCGGGGCACACAAATAAAATTAAGCGGCGCACCTGACCAGATAGAAGATGCAAAAGAAAAGATCAATTTAGCTGTTCAGTACCTGGAACGTAATGGTCAAATGAGTGAAAACTTCCTGGAACAAATATTAGGCGGGGATGACGAACAGGTGATTGATCACTTTATGGGAAAATCTCAAACAGATATTCTTGTTTTCGGCCCTCATGGAAAAAGCGTAAGGGCAAGGACTGCCAATCAAAAAAAAATGGTACAATCCGTTGATAAGAATGATATTGTTTTTGCCATTGGCCCTGCCGGTACAGGAAAAACCTATACTGCTGTGGCGCTTGCCGTAAGGGCTTTGAAGAATAAGCAGGTAAAAAAAATTATTCTAACAAGGCCTGCCGTGGAGGCAGGTGAAAATCTGGGTTTTCTGCCGGGTGACTTAAAAGAAAAAATTGATCCGTATCTCAGGCCTCTTTATGATGCGCTGGATGATATGATCCCTGCTGATAAATTAGGCTATTACATGACTACGCGCACCATTGAAATTGCGCCTTTGGCTTATATGCGCGGCCGCACGCTTGACAATGCTTTTATCATTCTGGATGAAGCACAGAATGCCAATGATCTACAGCTAAAAATGTTTTTAACAAGGATAGGCCCCAACGCCAAGGCTATCATTACAGGAGACATCACACAAATAGACCTTCCGCCCAAAATAAAAAGCGGGCTTGAAAAATCTGTCAGGATACTTTCGCACATTGATGGTATCGGCCATATAGTACTCGATGAAGAAGATGTGGTAAGGCACAAACTGGTGAAAGCTATTATTAAAGCTTATGATAAAGAAAAAATAAAAGAGCTGCAGGATTTGAAATGATCTATCGTTTACAATATTCTTTTATAAAAAGGTGGCTGTGTTGCTGCCTTTTATTTTTTGTAATGGCTTGCCATGCTCAAAAAGAAAATACAATTGATCCTGATATTGCAAAGAAAGATTCAGTAACAGAATATAAAAATGCAGCCCTGGCTTTTGTTCAAATTAATAATGCTCAACAGTCCGTACAATCAGGTGATTTGATTTTACGTACCGGCAGGGATTATACAAGTGAAGTCATGCGCAAGCTTTCGCGCCATGATAAGACCTACTCTCATTGTGGCATTGCCAGCATTGAAAATGATTCCCTATTTGTATATCACGCGATAGGAGGAGAATGGAATCCGGATCAGAAATTAAGGCGCGACCTTTTCACTCTTTTTTGTAATCCTTATGAGAACCGGGGATTCGGTATTTACAGGTATTCATTTAATAACAAACAAAAAAAAGAGATACTGCAGAATGCCCGTAAGTTTTATAAGGCCGGAATCATGTTTGATATGCAATTTAACCTCGATACAGACGACAGGATGTACTGTTCTGAATTTGTGTATAAAGCCATTAAGCCTGCACTGGTTTTGAAAACAACTACCATCAATCATATCGCTTTTGTAGCGATAGATAATCTCTTTCTTAATGCAGGCTGCAATGAAATAAAGCGTGTAAGATTTCAGGGTAATTAATATCTTTACTTCACAAAACAATTTGCTCTGTTTCATCTAAAAAGATAACTAATGAAAAAAATAATTCTATTGATAAGTACTGCTTTGGTAGTGATCTTATCTGGTTGCAATTCCAATAGCGGAGACCCCAAAGAAGTATTAGGCCATTTTTTTGATGCCATGTCGCATAAAAATATTGACGAAGCAAAGAAATATGTAACCAAAGACAGCGAAGGAATGATGGGAATGATGCAGATGGGAATGAACAGTATGGATGATAATGATAATGAAATACCCTTGCAAAAAGAAAACATGGAAATCGGAAATGCAGTCATCACGGGCGATCGTGCTACAGTGCCCGTAAAAGATAAGAAAAGTGGCGAGACCACCGACTTTGTTTTGAAAAAAGAAAGCGGCTCATGGAAAGTAGCTTTTGATAAATCTACCTTGCTGGAAATGGGCCAGAAAAAAATGAAAGAACATGGTATGGATATGGGAAATATGAAGGGAATGGATAGCATGAAACATGACATGAATAAAGCCATGGACAGCCTTAACGCCGCAATGCCAGATATGAAAGACAAAATGGAGCACGCACAAAAAATGATGGATAGTGCAAAAAAGATGATGGAAAAGATGCACCAATGATTTTAAGGCCTTGCAGGTTTTTTAAACTATAAGGTTTCCAAAACCTTATAGTTGTATAATCTCATAGGTTTAATAAAAGTTCTAACCTCCCAAATAAATCACTTACGGGTTCATGCTATTGAGCAGTTGCTATGCCTTTGATATAAAGTATTTCGGGGCTAAAATCCTGGCCATTTTTCCATGTGATGCTATCAAGGCTGGCTCGAACATTTTTAAAATACTCTTCATTTTTAAGTTCTTTAAAAATTCCAAAATCCAAATAAGGCCTTAGATCAAAAATGCGAACTTCTTTTGAATCAAACTCTATTTGAAGCCTATAATCATTAAGTGGTATTACACTGATTACTTTTTTCATTTTATTGTAAAGGATTTATTTTAACCAAGAATATTAAGGTATGACTTCTCAAAAAACAAACAGCCATTTCCAGGTAAAGCCAAAAGATACTACCTTCAATCTTTAAAATAAAAAAAATGAAACGGATATTAATTGTTCTGGCGTCTGCTATGTTGATTATTGCTGCATGTAATAATTCACCGGCGGCGGATAAAAGCGATCCGCTCGAATCGGGGCGCGGATTTATAGAGACCTTATTGAAAGGAGATTATATCAATGCTAAAAAATATTTATTGCAGGATAGTACCAATATCGAATATTTTGACGGGCTAAAAGATTTTAACCTGAAGATGAGCCGCGAAGATCGCCGGGGATATAGCGAGGCCAATATTATCATAGATTCATCTATTGCCAAATCAGATTCCGTGAATATCATTTATTACTCCAACACCTATAAGAACAAGCCTTCAAAAATAAAAATGGTAAAACATGATAATGAATGGCTGGTTGATTTTAAATATACTTTTTCAGACAATTAATAAATGTATGTTTTATTCCAATTTTGCAAAATGAAATTAGTGTTGATGATTGGCTTAGGTAGTTTTATCGGAGGGGCATCCAGGTATTTGGTTACTTTAGCTATACAAAATAAATTTTTATCAACCTATCCTTTTGGTACGTTCGCAGTTAATATTATCGGGTGCTTTTTGATCGGCGTAGTTTATGGGTTAAGCGAAAAAGGAAATATCAATATGGAATGGAGACTATTTTTGGCAACAGGAATTTTAGGTGGCTTCACCACGTTTTCTTCATTTTCCAACGAAACGGTGAGTATGTTGCGCGATGCACAGTATTGGCAGGCGTTTTCATACATTGCCTCCAGTATCATCATAGGGTTGGCTGCCACCTTTGGTGGAATTTCATTAATAAAATATTTGTAGTATGGTCAATGACGATTCAAACTTAATATGTGTATGATATCAATCTTCCAATATTAGAAATTAAACATCAACACTAAACTATCTAAGCCCCTAAACTTTCTAAACTCTAACCATCAATCTAAAACCATCTAAACTCTACCCCAATGTACACCCTACATCCCTGGCATGGCGCCACTTACGGACAGGAAGCTCCAAAAATTGTAAATGCACTTATTGAAATTCCGGAAGGCTCTAAATCAAAATATGAGATAGACAAAAAAACCGGCTTGCTGAAATTAGACCGTGTGATCTACTCCTCTTTTCATTATCCTGTCAATTATGGATTTATTCCGCAGACATTAGGTAAAGATGGAGACCCTCTTGATATTTTAGTGATGTGCTCAGAAGCCATACAGCCGCTGTGCCTGGTAGAAGCGTATGTAATTGGCAATATGCAAATGATTGATACCGGCCTAATTGATGATAAGATCATTGCAGTGGCCGTGCATGATCCCGGCGTCAATTATATTACCAGCCTCGATTTAGTACCGCAGCATATTTTCAGAGTATTGAAAAATTATTTTGAGCAATACAAAGTATTGGAAAATAAAAAAGTAGAGATCAATGACTTCCAGGAGAAAGATACCGCGTTCGATATCATTAATGAAGCCATAGCCTTTTATAAAGAAACTTATTCAAAGTAGATATTAGCGCCAGGCATCTATTTCATTTCCCTTACCATGATTGCATAGGCTACTAAACCGGATCAATTCAATTCCGGTGGAACATTACCATAAGCCCACGGTGAATGAAACGGTGGCGGTGGTGGCGGCACAGGAACATTACCTGGAGTCATTTCATTGGCCAGCTTGATTCCTGTATTGGCAAATTGCCGTCCGGCAGACACTTCAAGATTGCTGTAAGAGGTAAGGCGGGTTTCGTATCCTCCTCCATGAGGCCCCAGGGCTTCTTCAGTAGGCACATAGCCAACACAACCATTTGCCAATTCCACCACAAATGTGAAAGGAAATTTGCTGCCTTTCTTTATATCAAGTCCATACTGTACAAAGTATTCTGCGGGGTTTGAAATAAACACTGCCGGGCCGACTTGTATAGCCTGTACTTCCACTTCTACCTGGGGGTGAACTTTTAGCATGGCATCAAGCATCAAAGTCTCCTTTGCAAAAGTCCATTCTACCTCGCCCGCGTTTTCAGGCCCCTGGTTTACCAACTCAAGGGCACGTTTCACCTTTGCAGGTGAAGGTACTCTGCGATTCACCTTCCAAACTTTCTGCCGCACATCCAAAGGTATATCACTCCCTGCTCCGCGGCGGATCAATAATAACGTCTTGTATGCTTCTGCACCTACACGCCCGCCCACAATTTCTCTCCATTCTTCCGCAGCAGGGTTTGCATACTTTGCAAAGTTGTCAACCTGGGTAATATCGCCACACGCTCCTTGCATAAATACAACCGGCAATGCAGCATTGCCCGTAGCGCCACGTAATGCACTTTCCATGGTTCCTACCCAATTGGCAGAAATACCGCCGGGATTGGTTGTATTGTGGCAGGCAAAATTCACTATAACGCCAAGCAAATTATTCTTTAAGTCCCAAACGCCAATCGTACCAACCTGCGGATCTATCGGCCCTGCATAATCAATCATGTCAGGATTACCTACACCGGCATGAGAATAGGTGAGGCCATTTTTCATACGTTGGCGCCGGTTGAAAGATACTTTATCTTCATGGCCTATACCCACTGCAAGTTTCGCATCAGTACGGGCAGCATCCGCCATTACAACCGCCTGAACGATCTGGCTTTTCAGGTATTGAATAAAACCAGGGTCTGAAACGATAGATTTATTGTTTACCAGGTCTTTCACCAAAGGGGAAGCCTTATCGTAATCACCGGGTTCCGACATCCCAATCGGGCCGGATGAGTGAGAATGCGAGGCTCCAATCATTATCGCATCCGCAGGAATACCACACTGTTTCTGAATCTCTGCCCGGGCTTCCTGCACCACACTACGGGTTACAAAAAGTAAATCAAGGCCAACAAGCGCTACCCGTTTCTTACCATCATCAAAAACCACAGCACGGACTTTACATGGGTCATGAAACGTACGATGATAACTTTTACCATAATTACCTGGCTGCTCCATACCAATATCAGGTGTGATATCCCGCTCACAAAAGCCTGCTTTAAAAACAGGATCAGCTTTCTGGCCTCCTGTTGCAAAAGCTGCTGTGAAAAATAAACACGCAATAAAAACTGTTGAAAAATACTTCATGGGTCTAAATTTATTTTCGGTTAACAGATTTAAAATTTTTGTCAAGGCATAATTATGGAGCCAAACTTTTCCCTAAAATAATAAGGGGGAATAATCTCTATTTCAATGTTTTTATATACTCTATCAGATCAGCCATATCATCTTTATTGACCGATGTTTCCAACCCTTCCGGCATTAATGAAACAGGCATTGGCGCCATGGATTTTATATTGCTTTTCAAAATAGTTTGTACCACTCCGCCCGGGCTTTTAAGGATGACGTTGTTATCGCTTTCGCTTTCTATAATACCGGCAAATGCCCTGCCATCCGTGGTTTCAATGGTGTAGCCTTCGTAACCGGCAGCTATATCGTGGTTAGGGTTCAGGATCATTGTCAAAAGATTGATCTTCGTCTGATGGCTTATACTATGCAGGTCTGGCCCAAAATTAACGCCTACACCGTCCAATGAATGGCAAATACTGCAAACCGTTTTAAATACAGCTTTGCCTTTGACAGGATCGCCAGTCCGGGTAGTAGATACGTTATAGTCGAGGATTACCTGTTCCCTGTTTCCCCCGCCAACATCTTTAAATATTTTTTTTGCTGTCTCCCGGATCGTGGTATCTGAATACTTCAACAGCCTGTTTTGTGTATTTCTGCTGATCCATGTTGGTTTGATTTGATCGCTTTCAATAGCTTTCACCAGGGATTTTACCCTGCCTGTACGGGCTAAAAAACCAGCCTCTACTACCTCATGAACTTTGGGATTAAATGTATTCCATTTATTCAATAATATATTGGTAGATGCATCCTGCGGGTTCCTTAAAAGTACATTGGCTGCTGCAAGTTGAATATCCGAAGGCTGGTTGGATTGAAGCAATCTTTCCATTAAAGGAAAAGGAATTCCTGCGGGATCTAATCCGAGCACTTTAATGGCAAGTACACGGCTTTCGGCCGGCTGGCTTTCATCTGCAGCTATTGTTTTGGAACTGCTGATAATATTTGCCAGGCCGTTTGAAGGCGCCAATTGTAATCTTGAAGCCATTTCTATGGCAGCAGCCTTTATATTATTGGGTTGATTTGAGATCAACGCGATCAATTCGCTTTGACCTTCAGGGCTCAGTTTCATTTTACCATTGTTCCTTTTCATTCCGGTTACCACACCTTCCAGGCTCGATACTATTACGCCGGTATCTTTTACTCCTGATATCATTTTTACAAGCGAAGACAACTCACTTTCTTTATACTTGGCGCCAACGATGGATGTGGCCTTTCTCAAAAATTCTTTTTTTCCAACGTTCTCAGAATCACTTTTTACCTTAAAATCTTTATAAGCCTCATACCATTGAACTGCATTTTCCGAGGCGCCTAACAATACTGCATCCTGGAACCATTTGTCATTAATGTGAGTTGAAATAATTTTACTTAAGGCCGGGAAAATCTGAGGATTTGATTTTGCCACATTGCTTAAAGTGAGGGCTGTCTGAAATTGGACATACGGATCAGCATCTGCAGAAGCATTAATGATTTTTTGAAGAATGTCTTTGTTGTCCATTCTTTTTTCTGCCAGTAAAACAGCCTGCTTTCTTACCATAGGATCAGCATCCTGGAAAGCATTTTCCAATAAAGTGTCTGACAAAGCATTTAATCCATCGAGCGTCCAAAGAGAATGGATCTTTCCTTCAGGGCTAATGCCTTTTGATAATAAATCTCTGATAAGAGAAACAGCACTCTCATCCTTTCTATCTACCAGCAGCCGTTGCGCATTTATTCTCCACCAGCCATTGGGATTATTCAAATAACTCACCAGTGTCTGAACATCAGCCTTACTCAATTCCGGCATTTTCTTTTTATCGGCTTTATAATCTTTGGGCACAATTCTATAAACTCTGCCACGGTCGTTTCCTTCGAGGAAATCAGATTCTTTTATTTTACCCGCATGGGTGTAGAATCCTGTGGAATCAGCCATCGCCAGCCAATCCGGATGCTCTACCAATTTGCGATAAAAATCCACGATATATAAAGCGCCATCCGGCCCCACAGTCGAATTAACCGGACGAAACCAACTGTCTGTAGAGGCGAGAAATTCTTTTTCGTTTTCCGCTCTTGCGGCTGAGAAGGTAGGCCCGTCGGGGGACAGTACATCCGCATGAACCAGATTGGAAACCGGCTCGCACACAAAAGAAGCCCTGGCATATTTTCCTTTAAAAAGATTACCTGTATATTCACAAATTCCGCAGGCAGAGGTAAAGTGCCCCATTTCAGATTCATGGAGGTTCAACATATCTTTTGTGATGGAATAAACCGGGGCCGCATTTCCATGATCCGATATCTCTGCCATAGTAGTACCCACACTTAAAAAAGGATTGTTGGATAAATATTTATCATTAATTACCACATGTCTGATATGAACATTATTCCAATCGGTGAACTGGTTGCCAAAAGCGTCAAAAGATAAACCAAACTGCGACATTCCGCCTGATGGCTCTACTTTAAACTGGTCGGGCTGAAACCGGAAATTGGTGCCCGGAAATATTTTGGCTAATTCCTGTCCGGGTTTTTCCGGAAAATTTAACGGGTTTCCCTTGCCCTCAAACTCTTTGCGCCATTTTCCTCCGCCAGCACGGGAATAAGCGCCATAGATCCAGTTGTCTAAGCCATACCGCAGGCTCCCCATTCTTAATTGAGGATTGGTTACTGCAAAGCCTGTAAGTACCACCTTTTTTACATCTGCCTTTCCATCGCCATTGGTATCTTTTAAAAAGAATATATCAGGCGCAGAAGTAACCAAGACTCCGCCTTTCCATGGCATCACTCCATTGGCATAAGGCAATCCATCCGCAAACACAGTCCCTGATTCGTAAAAGCCATCTCCATCTTTATCTTCAAGCAACATTATTTTGCTTTTAGGCTCTTTGCCTTTTCCATAGTCATCCATATTTTCAGAGGGATAATCATCCATCTGCGCCACATACATTTTTCCATCTTCATCAAAAGCTATTTCTACAGGGTCGCTGATCAGGGGTTCTGATGCGACTAATTCAATACGATACCCTTCCGGTAGTTGAAAGGTAGATAGCGCGGCTTTCGGCGAATAAGGCGGCTGCTGATGCTGTTGTTCTTTACACGAAGGCGTTGTCATTGAAAGAACACCTGTTAATAATAACAGGAAAAAATTGCCTGGAATAAATCTCACTTTGGTTGTTTTAATTGGTATAATAAATAAACTGATTGTATAGTATTCAGGTGAAAATTATAATTATTATAAATTATACTTCAAGCCTAAAAGTATTTTTTATGCTCCATTCAATCTGACACTTTTATTTACATTGATAATATTATTTTTCAAAAACTATCAAAAACCGGGTATATAAATGAAGGCCTTCGTTTAAAGTAATTTTAAAGCGAACTATTTGAATGAATTATTTTAATGTTGAAAATAGCGACATTAATTCTTTTACGATCTTTTCTGACGCATCAACCTCCACTCTGTTGGTACTAAGCCAGGTCTCATAACCACCCAGTTTATGCTGATCCGGTGTGGGCAGGTATCCATAATATCCATTAGCAATTTCAATAGTGAAGGTTGGCTTGAACGGGCTTTTTGCTTTTATGTCCAATCCGGTTTTTGTAAAAACTTCAAAAGGAACGGCTGCTACTCCTAAATCACCTATTCTAAAAGTTTGTAAAGGAATCTTTATCTCATCAGGCCATTCCAATTCCATCTGCAACACCCGCTGAGCATATGCTTTTTCCAGGGGATGATATAATGGTTTTGCCGTATCCGGCCTCGAAACTACTCTTGCAATATTAGCAAGCATTTCCGGCGTAGCACGGCGAACTTTAAGCGGCAATTCCGATTGTGCTGCCTGTAGTTTTATCCAATTCTGATAACGTATCGTTTTACAAACTCTAAGAACTTCCTGGGCTACATCATTTGCCACGATCCGCATTTTCTCATAAGGCGGGTGTTTTTCAGGCTTTCCACCAAAATTAATATTATTTACATCGCCCGATGTGCCATTAGACAGGATACCTACAAATGGTGGATCCTGCCTGTCGGCTTTTAATAATTCCTGAATACGATCTGCAAACACAGCAAAATAATCGCCTGAAATATCTCCCTGGGGCACACCGCCTACATAGTGCAGGGAATAATTAGCAAGCAAAGCTATAGACCGCCCGGAAGTAGATTGAACAGAGATAAATGATACATCCGGATCTGTTCCCCCGGCAGGTTTCAACAGATTTGGATTGCCAATGCCAGGATTCATTTTTGCCTGATCCATTCCGCCAAAAGGATTCATTACCGGTTCCTTCATCAACCAGCGGCGGTTAAACAAGTGCTGCGGAAGCTTACCAACACCCCATCCTATACGGGCAGGCTCAAGGCGGTTAAGCGCTATTTGCACTCCATCAGAGATACGGCCAATAAGAAAAGTCTGATATTCATCAAAAGGCTTTCCGAAAGGCCAGCCCTTTCTATTAGCGCCCGCGCCCCCAGCGCTGACAGCCGAGTGGTCATGTACTGCAGCAATGAGTACGTGAGTTTTCGGTAGCCCGGTACGTTCGTTGATCAAACGCTTGGCTTCATCAAGCACTGCCTGATTAACTCCGACATTATCTACAAGAACGAAAACAAGCTTCGTTGTTCCATCGTCCAGCGCCAGGCAGCGGGCGTGCAACTCATCATGGATATTTGTAGCCAGCGGCTCTGTAAAATTACCCACTATAGGCGTGCCCAAAGGTGGTGTAATGTTACTCGTAGAAGCGCCTGCACGAAAAACTTTATCTGCCGCAGATACAGCAGTAGCTTTACCTTGGGCATTTACAACCTGCATTCCAAATGCTAAAAGCATATAACAGAGTATAGCGCCTGTAGTCCAAACTTTTCTTTTCATATAATTACTTTTCTTTTATTGTTGAAATATCGTTTAATAATCTAACTGCGGTATGAACCATCATTTCTCCCCCACCGGGTACCAACCTCGAATTGATCTGTTCATAGCCGCCTTTTTTATACGCCTGCTCAGTAGGAACATAAGGCAGAAGCCTGTTCGTACACTCAATTACCAAAGTGATCTTGAAAGGAGAAGCCTTTTTTATAGCCATACCAAGTTCTGTAAACACTTCGCCCGGTAAGCCTACAATAACCGCATCATCTCCTATCCGGAAAACCTGCACTTCCAAAGGCAGTATCCATAGGCCATTACCGATAGTCGGAGGAATTGCTTCTCCTCTTCGTTGCATATCATACAAATGCCAAATCTTGACAGCTCTTCTAATCGTTAAAAAAGAGTTTTCATGATAGAAAGAATAAGGATTTTCATGATAGAAAGAATCTTTCTGATCCCGGGATAATGCCCACTCAATTTCCTTTTCGGAATATTGTTGTAAGGGCACATATACAAATTCTGAACGGGCTGCAAACAAAGAGCCTTTGATCTTTTTAAGTTTAGGAATGTCTTCCTTAATAGCCAAAGCCAGCTTATCACCTATTTCTTTTGAAGAAAGCTTTTTACTCCCTCGTTGGACATTAATGTGATTAATATCGCCACAAGGTCCATTTCCGAATATAGAAATAAAATCTTTCCCAAATTCTTCTTCAAGCGCATTAGCAAGGAACCCCGGGTAATCGGCGCTAAATTCAGTGCCGCCAAAAGTATCTGCATGAAGTCCAAAATTGCTGACACATGCTATTGGTTTATTATCAGAGGCTCGCCGCACGAGCAGCATTCCAAGCGTAGAATCTACCGGGCCAGCCGGGCCAATAATATCAGGATTACCCACGCCAGCATTCATCCTCACAGTGCCGTCTTTTAAAACAGAGCGCCTGTTGAAGGCTATGCCACCAACACTTTTAGTCCCTGTTTCAATAGTAACCAATGTTGAACTATTGTTCGCATCAATAATCGCCTGGGCAATACGTTGCGCAAGCCAATCCGGGTAATCTTTTCCATTCTCAGTTTTGGGAGCCACATAAGAAGCAGGCCTTAAATTTTTATTCAGCTCATCAATATAACTGTTATAGGAGGGGCCGGTATGATTATGTGTGGCGGCAATCATTATGTTTAAATAAGAAATTCCTGTTTTGTCAGAAGCCAATGAGCGGGCTTTTTTTGTAACATTTATATCCATATAAAGAAGGTCACACACTACTAAGGCAAACCGTTGATCACCTTTACCAAAAACGATTGCTTTAGCATACAAGGAGTCGTGCACGCCAGTGCTCACGCCACGATAATGAGAATATCCCACAGGCGGCGTAATGTTAACTTGTGCAACTCCGGCGTAAATGCTACCCGCAGACATTCCTGTACGAAAAGATTGGATAGCCACCGGTGCTGGCGTAGCGCCGTTGATCTGAGCTAAAGCTGCAAGCCCTGTGAAAAGCAAAAAAATTACATAAAACTTTTTCATTTTAAAAAAAATATTCATTTCATTTTTCCCTACTTATTCTTCAATTCATAAAGCATTCTCAATGCGTTTTCAACCATGATTTCCCCGGAACCAGGTGCAGCCCTCGTGGACAGCGGCTCATAATTCCCTTCACCATAGGCTTTCCTGTCAGGTATATATCCGTTAGAGCCGTTAGTCAACTCTGTAATGATCGTATATTTATAGGGCGATCTGCTCTTAAGATATTGCCCCAATTCTGTAAACATTTCATTAGGAAAACTAACAATGGCGCATGAATCACCTAAAGCAAAAACCTGAATTTCAGTTTGAATGGGTTTGCCATTCATCTTTTCAACTTTCAACATCTTAAATGCTTTCACAAGGTCTAAAAAAGGCGCGGCATCAGGCTTTCCATATTTTGCAGCAGTTTCACGCGCCCATTTTAATTCATCTTTGGATATCTCAATTAAGGGAACCGGTATGATCTCACTTTTTGTTTTTATCGCATTGATCTCCAGGAGTGATAAACGAGGGTAAGTCTTGATAACTTCTCCGGCAAGAATATTCCCATTTTTTTCAGCCCTGAAATTACCTGATTGGGGCGCCTCTCCATTTACATTAATATGATTTATATTTCCCGAGCACCCTTGTGAAAAGATAGTAACCATATCACTTCCTTTTACTTTCTCAAGTACATTAGATAAGTAAAAAGGAAGATCCGCAGAAATATCAGAACCACCCACTTCATCCAGGTGTAAAGCAAAATTCACGAAAGTAGAAATAGGTTTGGCATCAACAGATTCTGCATAAAGAACACTAACAACGGGATCAATAGGCCCGGCGGATTTAATCACTTTAGGATTGTGAAGCCCCGGATTCCAGCCAACCGTACCATCTGTCATAAAATAACGACGATTAAAACTGATAGACTCTTCATGCCCCAATCCAAATGATAATTTTGCAGGCTTCAGAGATGCGTTGGCTTGCTCAATGCTCCGGGCAATAAGCTCAGGCAGTTTTGCAATATAGCTTTCTAATATCTGCTGGCCTTCGCTGCTGCTCTTTGAAGAATTAACATCAATATTTAATGAAGAAGGCCCGGAAGGAATAACAGGGCCGGTATGGCTATGAGTGGCTCCTATCATTACCTGAGCAGGATCCATACCCAACGATCTTTTGACTAATTTTCTAACCTTATCAACAATAAATTCAGAGATGCCCACAAAGTCAGTTTCAACAATAGCGATCTTTACACCGTCTTTCTCAATAACCAATGCCTTGGCATAAAGGTCATCATGAACTTTTTCTGCACCTCTTTCATAATAATAGCCAGCCATTGGCGTCCCTATAGGTGGAGTAACTTTCACAGATGCAGCGCCAATCCTTAGATCATCTGCCAAAGCAGATAAAGTGATAAGCGATCCGGCAAACAGGCAGGCGATAGCTTTAAATAAAATAGCTTTCATTTGTAATAGTTTTAGTATTAAAAAAGTATATGTCAGATTTCAACAAGTCTCAACATAAGCCCTCACTTACCGACCGATAATATTTAATGCACGTTAGCAAAAGCTACCGTAAAAATAAACAGGCAATAAAAAATGTTGAAAACACTTCATTGGTTTAAAATTATTTTGGTTTTATAAACAATACTTCTTCACGATGTATCCAGCCAGATCTTAGATCCATCCTAAACCAACCTTCGGAGTTCTTATAGTTTATCCGGGCAATTGATCTTGGACCGAGTTCTTTCAAATCATATCTACGCCAGGTTTTTCCTAAATCAGATGAGTACATAACTCCCATTTTATAGGGAGAAGCTACAGCATAATATCCTGCGATAATTACACCATCCTGAATAAGCATGTGCCCTACCTCGTAGTCTGGCTGGTACAATAATTCATGCTTTTCTTTATTTAAAAGATCAGCAGGGTTACAACGAAAAATTCCCCTGTCATAAGGTTCTTTTCCATTAGCATCGCTGGTAAAATATAATTTACCATCTACAAAATTTATTCCTCCGCTTTTATATCGCGAATTAAAATCAACCTCAATAAGCACTTCCCAGGTCCATTCATCTTTAGTTGCATTATATCTCCCTTTCAGCCATTTAACTTCCTGTTGCGCTCCGTCACTGGGCCGCCCATCACCCGTACAGGCATAAAAAGCATCTTCTCCAGGGTTGTAGGTCACACAATGTACATGACGGCAAAACTTAGGGTTATCAGGATTTCCAAGAAGAACTCCCTGAGATACATCCTTACCATCACCAACGTCTTTAAACCGCGGATTCTGGCCAAAGGAATAAGCAATTTTAACCGTGTGGCCATTATCTGTTGAGTAATAAATATTTACCGGAACTGCTCCTCCCTCCACATTAGAATAATTGCCCCATACCAACATTTCTTTCCCATTTATCATCCAGGAGTTCTCGCCTGGTAAAGTAAAAAAATACCACCCGGGATAATCAGGGTTTTTAGGTACATGAGGCAGGTAATCAGAACCATCAGGATTTTTGACAGCAATTTCCTTTATGGTCTTAAGGCTATCTGTACTCAGATACAATCTATTCCTCGTTCCGATCAAAAGATTTCCATTTTTAAATATGTGGCTGAAAGTAATATTCTTCGCATCCCAAAAATTTAACTGATCAGACCAGGTATTGCAGTTGTCATGTGACAACAATATTTGATTATCTGTAAAGCCGATGGCCAGATTTCCACGCTGGGTATCGATGAAGGGGCCATCCGTTACCCGCTTATACCAAAAGTCTTTCGTAGATGGATCATCTTTTCTCATGATATTAAAAATACCACGCTTTGGCAAAATGAGGCTCGCAGCCGCTGTAGTCGTAGTTCCGATAAAGCTTCGCCGGTCAATCATGTTTTTAGCTTCCATAACATTATTTTATTTTGGTTTAATAAAGATACATTCAGAACGATCATTATTCCCAATCGGGATTTTGAACTCAAAATCGAAGTTCAATGCCAATTCCAGGGAAGGAACTGGGTATAAATAATTTATTAGTTTGACTTCTGGTTTAGTTAAGCAATGAAAAATTCAGAAGGGCTGGTTGTTATTCCAACTCAAGAATAAAAATAAGCTACTACTCATAATTCAGGCTAACACTTTTATTTTTATTTATGGTACTTTCTTTCAAATTATATGGAGTAAGCATCGCCAATAATAACTTTCAAAGAAAAATCAATTTCCGGCAATACTAACGCAAATGGCTATGTCCAAATACAAACCATCAGTAATAAAGAAAGTGAAATTGCCTCTTTGAAAAAAGAAATTGAATATTTACGTAATCAAAATCAAGAGCTACTAAAAATTGTTGGAGAGAAATTGGCAAGGAGTTAATCATATTTATCCGACGTTTTCGCACTATGTACCGGGTATGGATTTTCTGCCATCTTTTATTGAATAAAAATTTTACAACAGAAAGCGCTTATTTCTTTTTATTTAAAGCAGTCCGCACTTTTTTTACAAAGGCTTCGGTTACACCGGCAAAGTTGGCTATTTCTGCAATAGTAAATTTTTGGACTGACAAAAGATTTTGTACTACCTGTTCTTTACCTTTTTCAATACCCTTTTCAATACCTTTTTCAATGCCTTCCTCTATACCTTCTTCCCGTTCCATTTTCTTTATGGTTTCTATAATACCCATAGTAATTTTTTTGCCTGTTAATTGATGGATTTGCTTATCGAAATTACGATTTATTTCTTCGTTTCCAATATAAAGAAAAGCCTTAAGAAAAAATAACAGTTTTGCAATTTTCTTATGGCTGAATTTTTTACTTTGTATCAGGGCACGGGCAATGGTAAGCCTGTGACCGGCCAGTTCTTTTTCCGCTACTTTGCCCTGTAGTAATGCTTTCTGTGCAGCCAGTACGATGAGGGCAAATGGATTATCCATTGACAGCAGTTCAGCTTCTGTGTGGTCAAATATGTGGTAAACATTATACCTGTACAAAACTTTTGTTCCTAAATAAGATCTATAAAATTGAGAAGGCCTTTTCTGTTGTCCGTTTCCGGTAAATATCGCCAGCGCCGTTACATCCACACTATAGCGGTCGTATATGCGATACCAGTACTGGAACATGCGCTTTGAGAAATCTTTTGTGCTTCCACCCTGTATTTCAATATGCACCAATATCCATTCTTCTTTTCCATCTTTAAGAAAAACTTTTACCAGCATATCCACGAATCTACTGCCGCCTTTTTTTTGTAGTTCGGGAAACAGTTCGGCCAACTCTTTATCAAGAAACACAAAGCCTTTGCTAAAATCAAATATCTTGTCAGCGCCGGGAAAACAAAAACGAAGCAGGTAAGGAAAAAGTTCTTCAAAAGCAGCTTTTAAAAGGCTGTCGTCTTTTTTTCGTGGCGCTATATGATCAGGTAAGAATTTTCTCTTCACCGCCGGTTGGTTTATCTACAAATATAAAGCCTTATAAGGGTAATAAGTTATAAAGAGCTATTTCCCGCACTCTGCAAACGGAGGCTCGAAGAACGCGAAGATGTTTTTTCAAAAAAAATAAAAAAAGAAATTTTTCCTCATGTATTTTATCAAACCAGCGGCTCCCACCCTGGTTCATATTCTCTTTTCCAATACTTGCCGGCTTCTGCATTGTCAAGAATGTGTCCATTCTTTTCATCTGTTTTAAGGATAGTACCTGTGCGAAGCGCTATATTACCCAACTGGCTAAGAAGAGTACTTTGATAGCCTTTTAATATTTCAGCATTTAATGGTGTTCCCTTGCGGATACCATCAAAAAAGTTTTGTATATGGAAAGCATCCAAAGACTGTGAAGGATTTACCACATTGCGTGCATCTACGGTGGTATCGTTTTTAACTTCTTTTAGCAACTTATTATTCAGATCGTAAATTTTATAATCATTTCCGCCAATAACAAGAGAACCCGTCTCACCATAAAATGCGGCTCCTACTGCCTGGTTATCTATATAGCGGCCGTTGCAGCTTCTGCCTTCCCAATCCATAAATTTATCATTGGAAAATTTCCAGGTAACCACGTGTGTGTCCGGCGTTTGCCAGTCATCTTTATAACGGTAACGCCCACCCGAAGAAGTGACGCTCGTAGGATATTCAACCTCCAAACCCCAGCGCATCAGATCCACTATATGAGTACCGGTATTTCCTAACTCTCCCGTGCCCCAGTTCCAGAACCAATGCCAATTATAATGTATAATATTGTCCCTGTATGGTTCACGTGGCGCAGGCCCCTGCCACAGATCATAATTCAGCCATGAAGGAACAGCTACTTTTTTACCGGTCCCGATAGAAAGGCGATTACTGGTGAACCAGCCTTTGGCATAGTACGTCCGGCCAATAACGCCATCATGAAGCTCTTTTATAGCAGCTACGTCATTAGGCCAGGAACGGCGCTGCGAGCCCATCTGTACCTGACGATTGTATTTTCTGGCGGCAGCTACCATTAGCTCTCCTTCATGAGGGTTATGAGAACAAGGTTTTTCTACATATACATGTTTTCCCGCCTTACAGGCAAGAATAGTTGCCGGAGCATGCCAGTGGTCGGGAGCTGCAATTACCAATGCTTCCAGTGATTTATCTTCTAAAGCTTTTCTGAAATCAGGGGCGGCTTTGGGACGTTTCTTCTGTATTTTTTCTACCCTATCAATGCAGGTATCCATAACCTGGCTATCTACATCCGACACATAGATAACCTCACAATTTTTCTGTGCAGCATAATTCTCAGCCAAAGCCAATCCACGCGCATGAACACCCATAATGGCTACATTAATTCGCTCATTAGCTCCTGATATGCCCGCATAGCTCTTCGCACTAAAGCCTGGTAATATTCCGCCTAACGAAACTGCTGCTGAAGCGGCTATCGTTTTTTTTATAAAATCTCTTCTCGAATCTTCCATAATTATAAATTATAGGTTTAGTTAGACTATATATGAAGTTGTTTAAATTTATTTTAATAATGGAAAGCCCCGGGAATTAAGGATTTTTGTTTTGATAATAAAAACGAATAACTCCGTGACTCACAGACGAAGATAAGGCAGAGCAGTGGATTCTCATTTAAGTAAATATAGCTGTATCATGCAAGAACAATTTTGACTAATTTTATTGTGAAATTAAATCATTACTTTTCCTGACTCCTTAAAAAAATTTTTTATGAAACATCTTCTTACTCCGTTTATATTATTCGCAGCTTTTACTGTGTCTGCCCAGCAGCATCAGTTGGTAAAATTATGGCAGACAGATACCATCGTAGCTGTTCCGGAATCAGTGCTTCCTGATCTTAAAAACAATATTTTATATGTTTCCCTGATTGACGGCGGCCCCTGGGATGCAGATGGAAAGGGAGGTGTAGGCAGATTATCGAGAGATGGCAAAAAGTATAATGGCTCATGGGTTACCGGCTTAAATGCTCCGAAAGGAATGGGTAAATATGGTAACCGCCTGTTTGTAGCAGACATTAATGAAGTGGCCGTCATTGACCTTAAAAAAGGAACCATAGAAAAGAAAATTTCAATACCGGGCGCTGAAGGGCTTAATGATATCACAGTAGCAGATAACGGAACTGTATATGTATCTGACTCACGCACCGCTAAAATATGGAAGATTGAAAACGATATACCTTCCTTGTATTTGGAAAATGTAAAAGCAGTAAATGGATTAAAAGCAGTAAGAAATGATCTATACATCGGCGCCGGTAAATCGTTTGTGAAAGCAGATGCCCAAAAGAAGCTACATACTATCGTTGAACTTCCTCAAGGTATTGATGGTATTGAGCCCGTGGGCAATGGTGATTTTATCTTAACTGCATGGGCAGGATATATTTTCTATGTACATGCCAATGGAAAATTTGAAACGTTGCTTGAAACTCATTTAGAGAAAAAGAATTCTGCTGATATCGGGTTTGATCCCGCAAAGAGAATTGTATATGTTCCTACATTTAATGGTAAAACAGTAGCTGCTTATCAATTAAAATAAGCTTCTAATCCTTTACAATGTATTGAGGAAAGTCTTCAACTTTTTCACAGCATATCTGTTCCATTACCTGCTGCAATTGTCTTTTGGTAATTGCGATAGTGTGAGCGGCTCCTTTATTACCCAAAGCGGCTACGCCATACATAAAGGTGCGTCCCATAAAAGTGAACTGCGCTCCTGAAGCAAGCGTGCGTGCTATATCCGGTCCCGAACGCAGGCCGCTATCCATCATAAGTTTGATCTTATTGCTATAGCTTTCAGAAATCTTTTTTAATGAATGAATACTGGACTGCCCTGCATCCAGTTGTCGCCCTCCATGATTAGAAACGATAATACCATCTATCCCCAACTGAATTGATCTCTCAACATCTTTCTCATTTACAATTCCTTTTAAAACCAACTTACCTTTCCATCTATCCCTGATAGCTGCTACTTTTTCCTCGTTCAAACGCCCGTTAAAAGTTTTGTTCATAAACAATCCGAGGTGGTGCATGTTCATTCCTTTGGGCATGTAAGGCTTCATCACCCGGAAGGAAGGCTGGCCATGAATGAGCGTTCTCAAAGCCCAGTTGGGCCGGCCCATGATCTGCAAAATATTATGAAGCGTCATCCTTGGAGGCATAGCTAATCCATTTTTTATTTCTTTATTACGATAGCCAAAAGTGGGCACATCGCTCAGGATCACCAATACAGGGCAATGCTCTGCCGCTCTCTGAATGATCTTATCCCTTAAACTATCTTCGGCAGGATGATATAGTTGAAACCAGGCTTTTCCTTCAGTGATCTCGCTAATGCGCTCTATGGTGCTTGTGCTTACCGTGCTTAACACAAACGGAATATTATGTTCAAAGGCAGCCTTTGCCAATATCTCCGGCGAATTAGGCCATATCAATCCCTGCAATCCCACCGGGGCAATTCCAAAGGGAGCATCATAAATATGACCAAAGAGTTCAGTCTTCATATCCGACTGAGCATGCTTTTTTAAATATTCAGGAATAAGCTCCACTTCCCTGATCTCGGCTGTATTTTTATAAAGATTAAGCTCTTCATTACAGCCGCCATCCAGGTAGTCGAAGGCAAACCCCGGTATTCTTTTTTTTGCTTTTCTTCTTAAATCTTCTACGGATGGGTAACGCGGGTTATAGGGAAGTTTCATGTTGAAATGTTTAACGATTTATGAGAATCAGGCAGCCAGGCCTTTCGAAATATAATGTTATTATCAACTGTTGACCGGCTCTTTTATTCACTGATTCTGTTTCTTATATCCATACTTGAATGTAAAATTCTGATAATTTTCACTTCTTTCTAATTTAAAATAATATAAAATACAATATGCTTTTTATATGAATATCCAAAAATTGAACTGTCAATTTGTTTGTAGTTTTTTCCAATAGAAGGCTTTTTTGCTATCCTCTGAAATATATTAATGAGTTCACCATAATATTTGTCAGCTTGTTTTTCTGACCAGAAATCGTATGTATAATTCCAAATATCTTTAAGATCTTCTACTGCTTTATTTGAAAGAGCATACTTAAACATTCTTTTGTTTTGTAGCTTTTAATTTCTGAAGATGTTTTTTGGGGTCGAACCCAACAGCGACTCCGCTGTCAAGCCCTTCCTTAATTGCATTTTTTAAAAGCTTAATTTTATTCTCCTCTTCCTCCAAAAGCCTTAATCCTGCCCGAATGACTTCACTTGCATTTCTATATCTTCCTACTGAAACTTCGCTATCAACGAAATCTTCAAAATAATTACCTAAAGCAACCGATGTATTTCGTCCCATTTTTCAAAAATTTTTATGGGCCTAAGTTACCAAAAATTGGTAATTAGAAGAAAAATATTTAAGCTCAATAATATCGTTAGGCAATGCTTTCTGATTCCACGATTTATGAATGCAAAGTGCAGCGCCTATTGCAGTAGCCTGTGCCATTGAAGCGGCAAATACTTCCATTTCAGGAAATACAGCGGCAAGAAGATTCATATAAATTACATTTTTGCTAAAGCCCCCATCCACAAAAATCCTTTTAACTTCCGTTCCCTTTAAAACCAATTGTGTCGAAACATATTGCTGCGCAATAATATCAAGCATTAACTGGTGATAGGCTTCTTCATCATTAGCAAAGCCAGACAAATCGCGGGCTGCCAATAATGATCCTTTCAATATATTTTCATTTTGCAATGTTTCTTTAAACGGTTTATTTCTTTTTTGAAGCCTGGTAATAATTTCCGGATTAAAATCCATCGTGCGGTACTTACCAGAGTTTTGATTAAAGTGTTCACTAATTCTTTTTACCTGCTGCTCATGTTCATTGCCCGCAAATAATCTTGAAGCCTTTACCGGCTCTGCCTTATAAGTCATATAGCAGAGGCAATCGCTCTCCAACTCTTCCTTGGTTAAAGGTGAATGATTAAAAGGATTTAAAGAAATGCACCAGGTACCTGTTGATATTAAAATAAAAGGATCATGAAAATTCACGAGATAAGGTATAAGCGCTGCAGAACTATCATGAAGCCCGATACCAACAGAATAATTATTGCCAGAAAAAGATGCAGGTATCACTTCATCACAAGGGGCTATTGGCGCCAGTTTCTCAAGAATCCCTTCCTGCTTTACCCAGTAATGGTATTCATTTTTATGGAAATCCCAAAGATTGGTATGGCACCCAATGCTCGTAATATCGCTGCAAATATGCGAAGAGATGAGGTAGCTTAAATACTGGGGCAAATGCAATGCATACTTAATTTGATTAAAGAGGTCAGGTTTTTCATATTTGATGCGATATAGCTGCATTCCTGAATTAAGGCTTCCTAAAACGGGGGAGGCTGTACGAAATGAAAATTCTTCTTCTCCTCCATAGGTATCATAGAATTGTTTTTTTAAAGATTCAGGATATTTTTTCAGATAATTATACAATGGCAAAAATGTTCGGAGTTCATTGTTCAAATAAACTAAACTGGCGCCATACCCTGAAAAATTGATTGCTTTAATTTTAAACTCTTCGAAGTTGATCACTTCATTAAAAGAATTCAAAACAAACGACCTGAGACTTTCAATATCTTCACAGGCTTCTCCATCTTCATCAATAATTTCAGGAAGGCGGGCAGAACGCTCAAAAACTATTTGATAATTCTCATCGAACAGAAATAGTTTTTTATTTGTCTTTCCTATATCGAATATTGCTATGACGGATTGTTTATTCATTATTACTCAAAGATGATTTTTTAAAGCCTGGCGGTCCCCGTCTGACTTTTTTGATATTTAACGGTCAGACGGAGACCGTCAGACCGTTCACAATCCCGTTGCCATCGTTTTCATTCCTCTTTCTTTTATCAAATTCTCTCTTACTTTTTCGTTGCGAAATACTGACAACGGATTCAATGCACCGCCTTCGCGCAATCTTGCTTCAGCTATAAGCGGACGTACATCAGTATTAAATGCCTGCTGAATAATTTCCTGCGCAGCAACTACATCATTATTGTTTTGGGCTTCTGTCAATTTTTCTCTATCAACCAATAATGCTTTTGCATAAGAAATTTTGATCGCCTGTAAAGATTGAAGGAGATCTTCAAGCGGATCTTTCACATTATGCGAAGCATCAATCATCCATCCTAAATCTTTTGCATGATTCATTTTCCTTGCATCCATACCTTCTACCAATTCATTAAAGATAAGGAACAATTGGTAGGGCTTAATGCTTCCTACAGTAAGGTCGTCGTCTCCGTATTTTGAATCATTAAAATGAAAGCCCCCAAGCTTTCCTTCCATTAGCAATAAAGCAACGATCTGCTCTATGTTGGCATTAGCGAGATGATGGCCAAGATCAACTAAAGTGTAGGCTTTGCTTCCAAGCTTTGATGCATAAAGAAAAGACTGACCCCAATCGCCCACAGTTGTTGAATAAAAATTAGGTTCATAAGCTTTGTATTCTACAAACATTTTCCAATCATCGGGCAAGGCCTTATATACTTCCTGTAAACTTTCCAATGTATTCTGAAACACTTTTCTAAAATTCAACTGGCCGGGAAAACAGGAGCCATCGCTTAGCCACACAGTAAGCGATTGCGACCCCAGTTCAATGCCATATTTTATTACTTCGATATTATGATCAATTGCCTGTTGGCGCACTGCTTTATCTACATGCTGCATCGAGCCAAATTTATAACTCAATTTTTGACCGGGCTGATCCTGGAAAGTATTGGAGTTCATCGCATCAAAACGAAGCCCGTTTTGCTTTGCAAGCGCTTTTATATTTTCAGGATCGGAAGGAATATCCCAGGGTATGTGCAAAGAGATGGCATCACTTGAGCGGGTAAGCGCGTGTAGCAAGCCAATATCTTCAATTTTTTCTTCCAGGCTACGCGGTTCGCCGCCACCGCCAAACCTTCCAAAACGTGTACCACCAGTGCCCAGCGCCCAACTGGGAACAGCTATCTGAAAGTCAATTAACTTTTTTATGATATTTTCTGAATCTTTGATCTCGTTTGTAAACCAGGCATATCTTTTTTTATGATCGTCCAGATAATTTTTATTATTATCCGCAATCAGTTCTTTGTTTAGTATCATTTTCTGTATTTTATTTCGGTGAGTAAAACTGTTTGCAGTTGGCGGGGACGCCAACCGCAGCAGGCGCTGCTTTGGCCGGCGTCCCGCCGGCCACTTTATGAAATCTAAGGCAGATAAAAAACTTCTTTTAAAGAAATACTTACTGGTGAATTATCCGCGTTAGCTTCCATAATATCTTTCATGTATGCCCACCATTTTTTCATAACTGCATTTTGCCTCATATCTGCTAAATGGCTGTCGTCATCTATCGTAAAACAGGCAAATAGATCATTGGTCTCTTCATCTAAAAAAATGGAATAACCGGCTATGCCTGTCTCTTTTAAAAGCGTCTTTAGCTCACTCCATATCTCATCATGGCGCTTTTTATATTCGGCCTCACAGCCCTTAAGCAATTTCATTTTAAAAGCGATACGTTTCATGATCTGTGTTTTTGTCGCCCTTCAGGCAATGTCATTAAATTAAGTCAGTTCGTCAATACAACGGACTAAAGTCTCCCGCCTTAGGCGGGATTACAAAATCAGTCGTTCCTACGGAACTGGCCTCTCGTAGAGCCGTAGGCTCGATTTTATTTTGTAAGGATGGACTTTAGTCCGTCCCAAATAATCCTTAACTTAACGACATTGCCCTTCGGGCCGGCGGTTTTTATCTTACAAAAGCCGCAGCTACTCCCCCATCTACATTTAATACGTTGCCGGTAGATTTATTTAATAAACCGCCTACAAATGCAAAGCAGGCATTGGCTATATCTTCGGTGAGTATGGATTCATTGAGCAAAGTCCGTTTCGCATAATAAGCCGGCAATTCTTCTACAGTAATTCCATAAGCTTTTGCTCTTCCCTCGGCCCAGCCATTTGCCCATATATTGCTTCCATTGATCACTGCATCAGGGTTAACCACATTTACACGAATTTTATCTTTACCTAATTCCGCAGCATTTAACCGGCTCAGGTGCAGTTGCGCTGATTTTGCTGCGCCGTATCCTGCATTATTAGGGCCGCTTACCAGTGCATTTTTACTCACTATATTAATTACATCGCCGCCAAGCCCCTGCAGGCGCATGATTTCAACTCCTTGCTGCGTAACAAAAAACTGGCCTTTTACCAATACATCATACAGTAAATCCCAATCTTTTTCAGTATGGTCTTCTATGGGTTTTGAAATAGAGAGGCCGGCATTATTTACAATAATATCAATTCCTCCCAAAGCAAGAGCAGCAGAATGAAAAGTTTTTTGAATGCTTTTAATATCCGTTACATCCAGCATAGAACCAATAAAGGCATCACGCCCAAATTCTTTATTGAATTCATCTTTTGCCTGCTGAAGCCTTTCTTCATTATTATCAGAAAGCACCACACAAGCTCCTTCATCCGCAAACTTTCTCGCAATAGCTTTGCCTATACCACCGCCGCTTCCTGTGATCAATGCAATACGGCCAGTCAAGGGTTTAGGCTTTGGCATTCTTTGAAGTTTGGCTTCTTCCAGCAACCAATACTCAATATCAAAAGCTTCCTGGCGCGGCAGCGATGTATATTCAGACACAGCTTCTGCACCGCGCATTACATTGATGGCATTAATATAAAATTCTGCCGCTACCCTTGCAGTTTGTTTATTTTTTGCAAAGGTGAACATTCCTATTCCGGGAAATAAAATAACCACAGGATTGGCATCCCTTATAGCAGGGCTGTTGGGATGTTTGCAGGAATTATAATAGTCCTCATACATTTTCCTGTAAGCAATGAACTGTGGCGCTATCTTTTCTTTAACAGCGCTCGCATTGCTGACATCATCACTTGCAGAGAGATTTAATACAAGAGGTGAAATTTTTGTTCTTAAAAAATGATCCGGGCAACTCGTACCCATTGGCGCAAGCCTGTCAAGGTCGTTTGAATTAATGAACTGCAACACTCTCTCATCGTCAGTAAAATGGCCTATAGCCCCCCGGCCCCCGAAGGGGGAGAAATGTGCAAGATCACTGCTGGAACAAAATCCTCTTAAAATGGGCGCTAATTGTGCAGCTTTATTTAATCTTTCTTCTTTCGATAAAGATTTAATTTTTTCACCGCCAAATACAGGCCGTTTTTTACCATAATTCTCTTCGAGATATTGAGAGCAAATTTCAATTACTTCAAGCGTATTGATATAGCTTTCATAAGCAGTATCTCCCCAGGTGAATAAGCCATGAGAACCAAGCATGATGCCGCGTATGCCGGGATTTTCATCCAGACATTGTTTTAGCTGAAGGCCCAGATCAAAACCAGGCCTCTGCCATTCCACCCAGCCAACAGTACCTTTAAATAATTCTTCGGTAATTTTTTTACCGTCTTTTGCGGCAGCAATGGCAATGGCTGCATCCGGGTGCAGATGGTCAATATGTTTAAAAGGAAGAAAGCCATGCAAAGGCGTATCAATAGACGGCGCTTTTGAATTTAAATCATAAATGCAGTGATTAAATAATTCAACCATCTCATCTTCATGTTCTATACCTCGGTATATATTCTTTAAGCTTCGCAGTCTGTCAACATATAAAGCAGCCAGGCCACTGCGTTTCATAGTTCCCAGATCGCCACCACTGCCTTTCACCCACATTACTTCTACTTCTTTACCTGTTAACGGGTCTTTAGCCATTACCTTACAGGAAGTATTGCCACCGCCATAATTTGTAAGTCTCAAATCTGCTCCCAGCAAGTTAGAGCGGTAAACCAATAAGGCTACTTCATCTCCTGCAAGCTTTGCCGCTTCGGCTTCATCCCATAAATAACTTACGTGTTTAAATTCTTTGCGTTTTGTATTAGCTTCTGTTTTCAAGATTGTTTTCATATTTTTTAATAATAAACTTTTAATTCATATTTGAGAGTTGTCAGTTGTGAGTAGCTCACACCAGTGACCATTGACCACTCACCCTCTCACCACTCACTGATGTAATGCATTCCCATACCCTACCAATATCACAGACGCAATGATTGTAATAATTCCTATTATAATTGTTGTACGGGTTTTATTGCTTACGCCTTTCCATTCTTTAAGTGCAAAGCCCCACAGATTGGCTACCAGGATAATGAAAGACATGTGAAGTATCCATGAGCTCGCACCGTTACCTAATTTACTTTCGCCCATGCCATAGAAGAAAAACTGCAGGAACCAAAGTGTGCCTGCTAATGCACAGAAAAGATAATTCCGGACAAGAGGTGTTTTTTCATTAGCATAATCGCCAAAAGTTTTATTCCTGAAATTTAAAAACATGGTCCAGATAAAATTGGTAGTAAGGCCGCCCCACAACAATACAATGTAAATAACATTATTGCGATATAAAAAATTAACCTTTTCAGTTGGGTTAGCAGCTTTCCACATTTGATCAGCGACGTCAGCCATTTTAGAACCAGCTTCTATTCCATAATTAAAGCAGGCGCTAAGAATACCAGCCACAATACATACGATCAATCCTTTTACCAGGTTAAATTCTTTTATACTTTCTTTCTTTTTTTCTTCCGGTAGTTCGCGCTCTTTTAAAACGCCGGCTCTGCCACAAATAAAAATTCCAAGTAAACAAAGTACTACTCCGATAAGTACTATTTGGCCCCATGAATTGGACAGCAGATCAGTAAAAGTGACTTTTCCTTCCTGCGGATAAAAATTATAATAAACAGATGGCGCTAACGCTCCGAATGCAGAAGTAAAACCCAGCAATACAGAATTCCCAAGCGACATACCCAGATAGCGCATTCCCAGTCCGTACATCAATCCGCCAATGCCCCAAAGTACACCCCAAAAGTAAGTCCACCAAAAGGTAGAAGAAGATGTTTGCGAAATAATCTCTCCAAAATGAGGTACTGTGATCCATGCAGCAATTGGTGGAACAATCAGCCAGGAAAAAAGGCCGCCGACAATCCAGAAACTTTCCCAATGCCACCCTTTCACTTTGTTGTAAGGGACATAAAAACTACCCGAAGCAGCGCCGCCAAAGAAGTGGAAAATAATGCCGAGGATGATTTGCATGCACTTTAGGTTTGATCTTTATGTAAAGCAAAATAGGTTCTACATAAAACAAGTATCGCTTTAAACTGTGCGAATATATCAACAATGAATAATTGAACTATCCTGTTCTTACCTGACATGTCCTTTTTATCTTTTAAAAAATTCTTAACCTTCCGGTATTTTAAGAAAAAAAATCGAGCCTCTTTTTAATTTAATCATCAATCTTACGAAATAGACACTTCAGCAAACCTGCACCACTTCTAATCCTAACAAAGCCCCGAACTTCTCCAATTTAGAAGCAATATGCCCAACGCCTACAGCGCAATGATGTGCCGGGCCATAATGGTTCCAATCATTTACAAACCGCCTGGCGCCAATACTAAATTTATAACGACTGTTTGTATTTCCTATTTCCAATATAGGTCCCCGGACTGATTCTCCTTCTGCAACCAATAATATTAATTTGTTCTCTGCTGTTTCAACGACAGACAAAAGAGTTACCGGCCCACGCCTTACTGCCATCTCCACCGATAAACCTTTACCCACTTTTCCATGATAGACTTTCAGCTCCCGGACTTTTATTTTCCCTTCTGCAATCTTTATATGACCGGGGCCGTCATGCCCCATCAATACCACATCATCAATAAAATCCATCGCATAGTATTCTGTAAAAGATCCCCCTGCGCCAAAGCTGTCCATGATTTTCATTGCCTGCGCATTCTTAATCTCGTATTCACCTGCAATAGGAACTCCGTTTGCCGTAAGTAAAGAATTTCCAAGAATAACGGAACTCATGGTATCCTCATTTTCAATATTACCTGTTCCTTTATAGTAATAGGCCATTGACCCTAACTGGTATTTTTGAACCAACTGGTCAAGCGCTACAGATGTTCTCGCTGCCCGCTCTAACTCTGACAGGGAACAATCATTCTCTACTAAGAATATTTCAAAAAAATCTTTTACTCTTTTCTCAATTTGCTGCTGGCTTATTTGCTTGCGCATTACAGATAATTCATCTACTTCAATGATCTCAATATGCCCGCCAAAAGTGGCTATCTGAAGAGTTAAGTCAGTATAAATGTCGAGCATTCCTGAATAGTAATGCCCCATTGCGCCCAGCTTATTGTGAGCCATAATATTGGCCACTTTAGCCGCTTCGATCCATTCGTCTATTTCATTCCAGCATCCCTTGTCATTATGAAGCATCCCGGTTACCTGATAAAACTTTATACCGGACCTTTTGAAAACATTTGCAATCTCAGGTACAGGGCAGGCAGAGCAATAAGCCAGCCATTCGCCTGTCATCTCGGTGCGGTCATTTATTTTATTGAACTGATCATAATTGATGGATGCTTCCGGGGAAAGATTCAAAATAATTACGGGAACCTTTGCCCTATGTACAACAGGTAAAACGGTTGATGACAGTGCATAAGTAGTTACGTAAAGGAATATAAGATCTACATCTGCCTGCCTGAATTGATGGCCTGCCTTCATCGCTTTCTGAGCAGTATCTATCAAACCAAGATTAACCACTTCAACATCATGATGTTTTATTTTGTCAGAGACAATGGATATATAAGATTCTAATCTTTCTTTTAGTCCTGTAAATTGCTCCCAGTAGGCATCTAAGCCAATTCCGAACAAACCAATCTTTAATGGAAATTCTTCTTTTGTCATTTAATTTATTTTTTGGCAAATGAACTGCGACATATTTTTTATAACATTTCTAAAATTCACTTTGCTGAATAGTAACAGGCCCTAACAGCCCCGACGGTAATAAAGGCGAATCTTTTTTATAAGGATTATACGTAGTAAATGTATATCTATTGCCGGTTCGCTTTTCATTTTTTATCAACCAGTCGGGCCATTTACCATCCTTGACTCCATCATCCCGATACTGCTGATCGCCAATCAATCTGTTGGGCCATAAATTCGCCACTTCTATTTCTAATTGATTTCCCTTTTCCTTTATAATGCCTGTAACATCCACCTCCCGGGGCGCTGTCCACACTACACCCATATCATGTCCATTCAACCGGACGCGAGCCATATTCTTCACTTCTCCCAAATCAAGATACAGCCTGTTTTTACTATAACCGGCAGCATTTAAAAAATCAAATGTTTTACTGTAAACGGCTATTCCTGAATAATATTTAATCCCTGGCTCGGGACGCTCAGTCCAATCTGTTAAGTTATCAAAAGTTACTTTGGCAGGCCCGCCCCATTTGGGATCAAACGAAACAAACCAGTTGCCATTTAACGTAGCTAATTTTGTTTTCTCCGGAAAATTTTTTCCCGAGGATAAAGTTTGAGATGTATGTTTTGAGAATACTATAAAAAAACTCTGATAAGGGGCGAACTCTAAAGGAACTTTTATCTGTAAGCTATTAATTGTAAATTCAGATAGCAACCTGCTTTTACCGGTTAATGGGTCCCATAATTCCGGCGTCCCCTTTGTAGTCCGGAATCTACAATCTGCTTTTACTGATTGATTGGAACGGTTAGACACAAAATAGATATCTACATTCTCTAAGCTGCGATGCGTATAACGTATAGGGCCTGTTGATTCAAAATCCACAGGAATGTGCATCTGGTCTAACAGTTCAGCAGTGAGTTCATATTCAGGATACAGGAATTCTTTATGTGAAGTAAAAGTTCCGCCAAAGATCACCTTCCCTTTTCCATAAATACGCTCTGTTTTTTCTGCCGGAGATCCTTTTGTGCCCCACACTTCTTCCGCTATAGATTGTACTTTTTGATCACAAGCTGGAAAGCCTGATAAGCCTGGTGATTTTATAGGAGGGACGCCCACAACAGTAGCGCCATCTTTCACAAGCGCTTGAATTTTTTCAAGTAATGCAGGTGTCATTGTTTCAACGGTTGGCAATACAAGAATCCGATATGAAGCGCCACCGGGAAAAACGATTTTATTATCTTTTACAGTTGCCTTGTACAGTTGGCTGGGCGCGCATCCATTAAAATTATATCCTTTTCTGTCTGGTATAGTATCATTACCGGTGAGGGCGGAAGACGGCGGCAAAAATACCTGTGGCGCACCTTCCGGTGTCAGATAAAGAATATCAGCCACCGCTTTCCCCTGTTGCAGCATAAACTGGCATCTTGAAATATAGCGGTGATAAGCAGCCACCATTGGCCACCAGGTTTGCTTTCTGTCCCAATGCACACCATAAGGCCCCATGGTCATGCCCGGCATTAATGAATCGGCTAATGGCTTATGTTCAAATGTATGATAAAAGAAGCGGTTGATTCCTGTGGCAAAAGCCCAGTCGCCCTGATCCTTCATTGAACCCGGATATTGTTTCCATGCTTCTTCCGGGTCGCCGGTAAATGCTTCGGCCTGTACAACAGGCGTTCCTTTAATATGAGCTATGGAAGTGGCTTCTATACAACTGAACGATGTATTAAAACCAAAACCTTTACTCCAAAACTCACACATAGGGATATCAGCAACAGAGCCAAGTTCAAGGTCTGCCGTAGGATTCATGTCATAAGGTTCGATAGATAATCCTAATCCCCGGCGATGAGCGTATTTTTTTACCTGCCCCGCGTGATAAGCCAAAACCAACTCCTGGCTCGTTTGGCGCAAGTCCCATAAAAACCGTTCGCTCATTTCTTCACTTTCTACAATTTTACCTGCATATACCGGGTAGAAGGGTAATGGGTCGTAGCCTCTTCTTTTAATGAATTCTTCCCTAAACCTGCCTGTCCAGTTTTGCGCTCCCATTTCCCAACTATCTATATGCAAAAATTTAAGTCCTCCGGAAGAAGTACTATAAGGCTTCCCAATTTTATCAAGAATCTTACCGACGTACGCTTCAAGATGATTATTCAACGCAACCGTATCAAATTTATCTGATTCAAATCCTAATCCCTGTACGGGTGCAGGCCTTGTAACAGCGCCGTTGTTACGCCTGCCAAACCGCATGATGGTCCATTTACCTTCAGGCACGTCCCAGTCTAATGTACCATCAGGATTGAGCTTATTAGTAAGATTAAGAATCTGATTTTTTGAAATGATATCCTGAGCAGGCAATGTATTGTAATATGCTAATGAAGGCAGATAGGATTTTACATTAGGAACCGATGAATAAGGCGCACGATAGTAAAGGGCTTTTTCATAAATATCCGGTATCTTTTTAGAAGTATCCCGGCTGGGGAATGCCAATACCGCCACATCTTCATAAAAATTCTGCCATTCCTTTTTTAATTCAGGCGTAAAAGCTCCTTCCCCAAAATAAGGCTTCATGGGCGGGGGTTTACAAAGTTGGATATGTTTATTTCCCGAACCCGATACCTCAGTACAGGATGAAACCAGGTGCTGCATAGATTGAGCAGGCAATACCCATGGGCCTCCACTTCCTGCCCATCCCGGTCCTATGCCCAAAGTCATGTTAATGCCTAATCTCTTACATTCGTTAATAGCGTGTTTAAACAATGCATACCATTGTTTACCTAAAAAATCAATCGGCCCACGAGGCACTCCTACATTTACCTCAAGGAATATAACATTGCCTATTCCGGCTTGTTTCATTGATTCTAAATCAGCAGTCATGCCTTCCCCGGATAAACTACCATCCATAAAATACCAATAAACTCCCGGGCGGGCCGATGCCGGGGGATTTAAAAACCCTGCTTTTAGCTGCTCAATCTCCGGCTGGCCAACGCTGTCAGAGTTGCCGGATATTTTACTATGCCCGGCAAGGAATAATACAGAAATTAAGAAAAAAATTTTTGTGAACAATATGTTTCTTTTAAATGGTTTCATTTTATTTTTTGAGGGCACGGGTAAACCGTGCCCCTACGGAATTCATTTTTGGGCACGGGTGAACCGTGCCCCTACGTGAAAATGATATTCACCCGACCCAATTGCTATCAACACTTTTCCCTGTTCGTACTTTAAAATTTTGACATCATCTCTCTTCGTTACCGGTTTACCACTTTCTGTAATTTCAGATTTTCTGGTTGCAGGAAGATAAATTACGGCAGTGGTATTAACCGGTATTTCTGTATTTAATTCGAAAGCGTCATTCTCTTTTTTCCATTTGGTAGAGATAGTACCGTAAGGAGACAAATAGCTTGTTTCAGCGCTTGTTACGTCACCTACAGGTTCGGGACGGATATCAATACTTTTAAAGCCAACTGAATTTTTTGTTTGCCTGATACCGCCCAATCCACTATAAAACCATTCCATTAAATGCCCTAACATAAAATGGTTGTTAGATACAAAGCGGTAGGCTTGCCATGATTCGGTAAGCGACGTTGCCCCATGCGCTAATTGAAAGCCATACCCGGGTACATCCGACCGGCTGTTCATATCGAAGATTACATCTGAACGGCCATTATCTTCTAAGACTCGAAGCAAGTAACGATAACCAATGTCTCCTGCAGTAAGGCTATTTTTTCTATCGCGGATATCTTTTACGATATTTTCAACAACAGCATCTTTAAATTGCGGTTCTACTAAGTCCATATATACAGCCATCGCATTGGCAGTCTGGCTGCCGGTTGCATATTGTTTGGTCTCTTTATTAAAGAAGGTATTATTAAATGCAGCTTTCACTTTACGGGCAATCATCTCATAGTTTTGAGCATCTTGTTGCCTGCCCAACATTTTTGCCACTTTATTTAAAATTGTAAGGTCATAATAAAAAATAGTTGTCGCGGTTACACCTTTGGGAGTTAGCTGCGATTCACCGGGATTGCCCGGTCCAATGTCAAACCAATCGCCCAATCCATAAGACAATATGTAGTTGTTTGATTTTTTCAAAAGATAATCTGCATAATGTTGCATCATCGGGTATGACTCTGTCAGCGCTTGTTTATCACCATACCATTCATACAAGTACCACGGAAGAATAATGCTATTGCTTCCCCATTCCGGTGAATCTCTGAAACCATCCTCGAAATGAACATATTCGGACGCTATGTCGGGTACCAGTCCATCTTCTGTTTGCGCATTCATCATATCCATCAGCGCTTTTCTACCTAAGGATGCGATATTATAATTGTATTTTACAGACGATCCCATTAAATGATCTTCTTCCAGCCATCCTAATTTTTCCCGATGCGGACAATCTGTAAAAACACTCGCCATATTGCTTTTGATAGCCCATTTTATGAGCGTGTCAATACGGTTAAAGAGATTATTGGAACAGAAAAAACTACCTACTTCTGAAGCAGCATTGCGGGTATGCAAACTTTCTATTCCGGTAATAACCGGCAGCCCTTGCGGGTTGGGTTCTCCCTGTGGTACTGCACCTTCTACCTGTATATACCGAAAACCATAGTACATAAACTGCGGTTGCCATGATTCGGTTTCTCCTCCTCCCAGGGTATAATTAAAATAGACAGGAGATCCTACTGCGTCCTGTGTAATCAATCCATCATCCTTAATAAGTTCTGCAGGCCTGAATGTAATTTGGTCACTTCTTTTACCCTTCACATTTATCTTAAATATACCGGAAGCATTCTGCCCAAAATCATATACCCAAATACCGGGTTTTGGTTGTGATATTTTTTTTACAGAAAAAGAATCTAAAATTTTAAGAGGCATGGCAGCCTGGGAAATGAGTAGCGGAGGGCCGGTAACTACAAGCGCTTTCTTCCACGATTTATCATCAAATAAAGGTAAGTCCCACCCGGCCTGTTCAAGGGTGGCATCAAAATCTTCTCCTCCATAAATACTCGAAAAGGTTACAGGGCCGCGATTCGTTTTCCACGAATTATCGCTTACAATATTTTCCACAGAACCATCACTATACTCTACTGCCACTCTGCATATCATTTTCGGGTAGCCATAAGCGATAGTAATCTTGCGATAACGCTCCCGTGGAGTATAATAAAAACCATTGCCAAGCATAACGCCAATGGCATTCCTGCCTTTCCTAAGTTGATTGGTAATATCAAACGTTACGTACAAGGCATTTTTGCTATATTGGGTCCAACCTGCATCAAGGAAATGATCGCCCACTTTTTTACCGTTAAGCCTTAAATCAAAATTACCTAAACCCGCAATAAAAAGGGTTACTTTTTTAATTGTTTTTTTAATTACAAATTCTTTTCTAAGTATCGGTAATATATCTTTCCCCTGGCCTAAATTAGGATTGCCGTTACCATGTATGCCCGGCACAATACGCAGCGAATCCGGCATGTCAGCATAAGCAATCCATTGAGCGCCTTTCCAATCTTTCCTGTCAGGCAAACCCATTTGCCATGCAGACGATTCACTCCATTCAGAAGCAGCATTTTGATTATCCCACACCATTACTTTCCAATAATATTCTTTTCCGGGTTGAAGTTTTTTCCCTTGATACATCACCTGGATTGATTGACCGGAAATTACTTTTTTCGAGTCCCAAATATTGCCTGTGTTTTTTTTAAGTAATGCCGTATCATCGGATACTAAAATGCGGTAAGCCGATTGCATTACATTCCGGCGCGAAGAATTGATTTGCCAGGCCAGGTGCGGAGAAGCATCTTCAACGCCTAACGGATATTCCTGGTATTGACACCGAAGGTGAGATACAACCGGTTGCTGTGCCTGTATGTGGCAATAACAAAAAGCTGAAAGGAAAAAAATGAAAAATTTGTTCATTTTATAATTTAGATGTTTGCGTATGTTGCCGTCATTAACAATCATACTTACATAAAAACAAGTAATAACCTAAAATTCATTTTATTTAAAGAGCTTACTCTTAACATCAAATTCTTTAATCAGATTCCCGTTTAGCAAGATCAGCTATATCTATCCAGGCCAATCCAATATTCCGCCTCATGTGATAAGTACTGTAGCCTTCATAAGCATCATATAAAACGGCCAACTTGTTGCCTACTCTGATTACTGAAGGCATGCCAATAGCGCCTTTAGACCAGGTACAATTTATACTGTCTAATACAACGGCTTTGTCATTTTCATTCCAATGGTAAATATTCTTTGACCAATATACCCAAATAGCATCTGTATATTCTGTTTTATTTTTATCAATCCCGATATGGTTTGTAAAAAGATACCAGGTCTTATTCGCGGGTTCATAATAAACAGAGGAATTCTCAACCTGTTCTGTGATTGGAAAAATCGGTTTTTCGTTTACTGTCCAGGGGCCGTCTAAATTTTTGGTAGTGGCAATGCCAAGTGTTCTCTTAGTTCCTGAGCTATCCTGCGTTGCGCCGCTAAAGAACTGAAGATATTCTTCGTTATACTTTACTATAAATCCCGGGCTTGCCGTTACCGAATAAAAAGAATTTTCCTTTACAAAAAAAGGAGTTACATCGTATTGCTTTACCCACGGGCCTTCCAGGGAAGTGGACTTGGCTTTCATAGTCAGGTAGGGAAAAGACGGTATGCGGTCAGGAGGCGGAGATGTATGTGGCGTGCCTAAGTAAAACATGTGCCACGTCTTTCCTTCTTTGATCACCCACGGCGCAGATGCACTTTTAGAATCGTTAGCGCCGGGCTTCCCCAATTGTAAAATAGCGCCTTTTTTTATCCAGTGTTTTAAATCTTTGCTTTCTGCCAGGCAAGACTTCCAACCGTCTTTTCCCGCGCCGTCATAAAACAAATAATACGTCCCGTTATCTTTGACAACATTGGCTTCCCTTGCTCCATAGGCATCGCAGTTAGCCGGCCCATCGCCGTATCGTAATACGATACCATCATCCTTACACACGATTCTTTTATCAGTCCATGGCCTTCCATCAATATAAGGAGATTGCCCGGATAATAAATTGGGCAAATACATACAAAGAAAAAAACAGCAGCATTTTAAAAGTTGATGGCCTTCAAACCAGAGACGGACCGGACGAAACAGGTTATATTCAGTCCATCCGGGGCCATACAATTTATTATGAATAACCGATGGGTGATAATTAGGAAAAGTATAGCAGGCTACAGTAAGATTCTCAGGTTCCATAAGGAGTGTTTCGTCCCTAATGCTCTTTTTAAGATATGCCGGAATGCCTAACGATTCTGTGTCAGCAACGTTGATTTTTTTACTGGAATCATTGGCAAAAGCAGCGCTTGCCTGTGCAATGCCTGTGGCGCTCACAGTTGTTGATAACGAGCTTAATCCTACCCGGTTTAAAAATGATCTCCGATTCATATCTTTACTTTATTCCCGATTCTCTATTTATTAAAGTCAACCACAGCCACCGAAAATCCCCTGAGCTTAACTGTATTGTCGGTCAATTTACTTTTTGCCGGCGGGCCTTCACCTGTTGATGGGTCAACATAGGTAATAGAGACTGCAGTTGCATCTCCGGGTAATTGAAATTGAACGTCTTTTAGTTCTTTATTGATCAATAAAAGTTTATTTCCGTCATTAGTTACAAATCCCTGTGTTGCTACACCCGGTGTGTTTGAATGAGTAGCCACTAATTTATCCCCGGTACCGAAGTTATCCCTGAGTAATTTCAACACCCAAAAACGTGAATTGGGCTTTCCGTTCACCCAGTTCATCATACTTACTGAAGGGAACTGCGTAGGATAACCCACCAATTGAGATTCACCCGCAACATCAACTCCCATCTTCGTCAACTCAAGGTAAATGTATGCGTACATTGCGCCGGATAAATTCCAGTAAGTATTTGGTATTGGTTCGTTCACCCCATCCCGTGATAAAATATTGCCAATCTCATTGATCGTGGTAAAAACCTGTGGAGACAAACGTTTACGGATACTTTCTATGTATCGCACTCTGTCGAGAAAGCCATTTGCCTGATTAAAAAATGAATATTGATAGGTACCTATGGATTGATCCTTGCTATCCGGTCTACCATAAAAATGATAGGAGACACCTTCCAAAGTGACACCCGGATCATGATTTTTGGGATTCAAAAAATACTCGAACCATTCCGGGTTGTGTTCCATCGCCAGCGACATTCCAATGAATTTTGTATCTGGCGATACTTTCTTTAGTGCAAGCACAATTGCATCATACATCTTCGTGTAGGACTGTGGGGTTATATTGTGCTCAAGATCAGGCTCATTCAGCACTTCCCAATACGGAATTTTATAATGGTGGGCTGATTGATGAAATTTTCCCAACTCATCTGTAAAGCCACCCTTAGTGTACCAACTCAATAATCGTACATAGTAACCAGTCAATTCTTTCAAAGACGAATCTCTCAGTTCTTTTCCTTCGTTGTAGGACCAAAATACCTGGTTAGGATCTGTTGGAATAACAACCGGTTTTTCTGTCCTGAACATCCACGCGGGTATGGTGCTAAAATTCATTACCACACTGTGCCCATCTGTGGCATTCATCAAATCTTCCACGATGGGATCAATATGAGAAAAATCCCAGAATGTTTGTGTAGCTGTGGGCGGCTTCAATTCTGCAACAGCCATGTGTGGGTATGGAAACCATGGAACGAAGCGGACATAATCAGCTTTCAGTTCTTTTAAGGCTTTAAAACTCCCCTTATGGATTGGCGAATTGCGGAGTAGCATTGGGTTGACCACCACCTGTAGTGTGGGAGTTGTTTTTGATTCGCTCAAAATTTTATTCCAATCAACAGAAACTTTATTTTGTGCATCTGCAAAGCGGAATGATAAGAATATTAAAATGACTGTGTAAAGAAATTTCGGTAATTTAAAAAAGTAAAATTTTTTCATGATTTTCGACATTTAAATGGCTTCTGATTCCACAGGAAACTTTGAAGCCGTTTGCTAAAGATTGTGCTCCTTTTTTTACGTTAAGATATACTGAACCAATTATGAATTCGTAATTTCAAGAACGAACTTACGTTATAGTATTTAATCAGAAAATATGCAAACTGATATTTTGCATGTAGATTTTGAACGTACAAACCAGGTACGATAATTCATCATTCATCTCTAATCAAAAAACTGTGTTTGTATAAGAATACGCCCGCCATCCTAATACGGCATAAAGGTGGGTATCTTTATTTTGATTTTACAGTCGTATATTCATTCATTCTTAAGCCCATGACCAATTATTACAAATACCTGCCTACAAGCACGGAAGATGAAAAATGGGGCATGCATGTACTGAGTGCAGGCTGTAACAGGATAAGTGCTCATGTTGATTACCCTGCGCCGGAACACCCCGCTCATCACTATTTCAATTGGAGCAAAGGACGTGTGCTGGATGAGTATCAAATTATTTATATTGCCGCAGGAAGTGGCCTTTTTGAATCCGCTAGTTGTAAGCAGCAGCGAATTAAAGAGGGAACTATTTTATTTTTATTTCCCGGAGAGTGGCACCGGTTCAAACCAGATCAACAAACCGGATGGGATGAGTTCTGGGCAGGATTTAAAGGACTAATCATCGAAAATATAGTATCCCAACATTTTTTATCAAGAAAAAATGCTATCATGGAAATTGGATTATCTGAAAAAATAATTCAATTATTTACAAATATCATTGAGATTACAAAAGAAGAAAGAACCGGATACCAGCCTTTGGTATCCGGCATTGTAATGCACCTGCTCGGTGAAATTCATTCGCTCTCAAGACAGCAACTTTATACCGGAGAAGAAATAACTGAATCTATTATTAACCGGGCAAGAATTATCTTCAGAACTAATATTGACCAGGATATAGACATGGAAAAATTGGCAAAAGAATTATGTGTAAGCTATGCCTGGCTTCGAAAAGCTTTTAAAACATATACAGGCATCGCCCCTCATCAATACCTTATCCAATTAAAAATTGAAAAAGCAAAGATGCTTCTCATCAACCGTTCCAGGTCAATAAAAGAAATTGCTTTCAGTTTAAATTTTGAATCTGCTTTTTACTTTTCAAAATTATTTAAAGAAAAGGTAGGACTATCTCCAAAAGAATACAGAAAAAAAATTTGAAAGATCAATTTGAGACCGAATTAAATTATGCCTGTAATTATCTTAAAAAAGTTTCTTTCATCATCCTGCTTTATTCCACAAAAGGCACATTATCATAAATTTCAGAGAGAAAAATGCTTTCGTCTATAGCTTTAATGATTACAGCACCGGCAAGCGAATTGTATTCTTCCAGTTCCCAATGATCATTTTCATTCAACCGGAATGTTTCAATGTGAATACTTTCAGAATCTACCAAAATATATTCTTTGAGTGTTTGTATGTCGCGATATAATTTAAACTTTTCACCGCGGTCATAATTCTTTGTTGACTTCGACAGTACTTCAATAATCACGGTTGGATTCAGCGCATTGTAATCATCATTATTGAGTGTGATTACTTCTCCACAAATGATAGAAATATCAGGATAGGTAAACAAACTATTTGATGGGATATGGATGCGTTGGTCACTGTTGAACGGCTTACATTTTTTTCCTCTTAGTCTTTGCCCAAGCGTAATTAACAAATTAGCAGAAATAATGTTGTGCGGTACTTTAGCACCAGACATAGCAAAAATTTCACCCTTATAATATTCATGCTTTTCATCAGCAGCATTTTCCATTTCAAGATATGCTTCAACAGACATTTTTTCTTTGCCATAAGCTACGGCGGGTTCTCTTACTTCCATGGGATAAAAATACGAAATTTAATGTACTAATGGTATCGCCCCATCCCAACAGGTGCATTTCAAATTTTCGCTACTTCAAGCGGCTACATTGCAAAACTCCTTTTTGGCAAGTTCGACAATTTTTGACCACTGCTGATTCTTTTTGGTAACTCTCAGATGCAACATATTTTGAGCGCC
>Ga0209941_1000335_pt1 | contig 67647 bp, 65 predicted proteins | sample ThiBiot_300_plan_FD_183945 | JGI IMG/M metagenome (GOLD analysis project Ga0209941, IMG submission 183945) | Wastewater bioreactor microbial communities from Cape Town, South Africa - Thiocy_solids_1 (SPAdes) | ecosystem: Engineered > Bioremediation > Thiocyanate > Unclassified | place: South...
AGATAGCGATCGATCGCTGGAACGCCACTCATCTTGCAACGCAGCTCTCGGGAGACGGATTCGAGCTGATAGGGTTCGGCCAGGGCTACGCTTCGATGAGTGCTCCTACAAAGGAATTCGAGCGGCGCGTGCTGGCGCAGGAAATAAACCATGCGGGCAATGAAGTGCTCCAGTGGATGGCTTCAAACGTGAGCATCAAGCAGGATGAAGCGGGAAACATGAAGCCGGACAAGAGCAAATCGAATGGACGTATTGACGGGATCGTGGCGGCTTTAATGGCGCTGGGCCGGATTATGCAATACGACGATGAGCGGGGCAGCGTTTACGACAGCGGACAGATTACATTCGTCTGAGCTGGTTACAAAACGGTTACATCTTAGGAAAACAAGAGGAGTTACGGTTCCTGATAAGTAATAAGTTACTGATTTTATGGGGTGGCTGATGGGGATCGAACCCACGACAACCGGAATCACAATCCGGGACTCTACCGCTGAGCTACAGCCACCATCCGAGAAAATCGCAATACTAATTCCGAAACCCGCCGCAGAGCTACGACGAGAGATAGCCTGTGGCGTGCCCGACAGGAATCGAACCTGTAACCCCCAGCTTAGAAGGCTGGTGCTCTATCCGGTTGAGCTACGGGCACCACTCAAATCGGATTTTGCCTCGAATTAGCATGAATGGTCGGGGTGGAGAGATTTGAACTCCCGACATCCTGGTCCCAAACCAGGCGCGCTACCAGGCTACGCTACACCCCGGAAAGGGCGATAATATACCTTTCCGCCGCAAAAAGGTCAATTTTGCGATCCTCTTCGGGCTGAATCAGATCCAGCGCTCGATTGCGCTTATATGACTTGTATTACTCCCGAAGCACGGCAGCGGATCGGTGTGACTGGGGAGGGAAGCAGATCGAGACCGGAAGGGATTCAGTTCTTCAATTTGTCGCACTCGATCAGTGCATATGCGGAATGATTATGAATGGATTCGAAATTTTCCGCTTCCACTGTGTAAGCCTCTATCCGCTCGTCCCGGTTGAGCACTGATGCGATATCCCGCACTGCATCCTCGACGAACTTGGGATTACCGTAGGCCTTCTCGGTGACATACTTTTCGTCCGAGCGTTTAAGCAATCCATAAAGCTCACAGGATGCCTGGTCTTCCGCGATACGGATCAGATCTTCTATCCATACAGAATGATTTGCCCGGATTGATATGGACATATGGGATCGCTGGTTATGCGCTCCATAGTCCGATACCTGTTTGGAGCATGGGCAAAGGCTCGTTACGGGCACAACCACTTTCAAAGTGAAGCGGTATTCTCCGTTTCTGATTTGCCCGATGAACGTAACGTCATAGTCCATCAGGCTTTTTATTCCGGAAACCGGCGCGGTTTTGCCGATGAAATACGGAAAGCGCATTTCGATATCGCCGGATTCCGCCTCGAGCTTCTTCACCATCGAAATCAGCAGCTTTTCAAACGTTTCCACCGAGATTACCGAATCATGCTCATTCAGCATCTCGACAAAACGAGACATGTGCACGCCTTTGAGGTAATGCGGCAAATTTACATACATGTTGAACATGGCCACTGTATGCTGAACAACACGAGCCTTATCCATTACCCTTACCGGATGACGGATTGACCTGATCCCCGCCTTGTCGATGGCAATGCGTCTCGTATCGGCCACACTTTGCACATCTGCAATGAGCGTTTCGTTCATTGTGTACCGTTGCAAGGAAGAACATCGCATATCGAAGGCATGCGATGCAAAAGTGGGCGGTTTACTTTGGGACTCTCGCTCTTACGGCGTGTACGATACCTTCCCCATCCAGCCCGCACTCGCTCAACATCTGAGAGGGATCGCCCTGGTCGAGGAAAGTGTCCGGCAGGCCCAGCTGCAATACCGGAACTGTGCGACCTCGGGCAGATAGCGATTCCAGAACCGCGCTGCCGGCCCCACCCATGACAGTATTTTCCTCCACCGTAACGAGCAATTCGTGGCGGGCTGCCAGCGAGGCGATGAGATCATCGTCCAGCGGTTTGACAAAACGCATATTGGCGACTGTCGCATTCAATTCTTCCGCTGCCTCAAGGCAAGGCTGGAGCATGCTGCCGAACGCGAGCAATGCAATTCCTGCTCCCTCCCGGCATATTTCGCCACGCCCGATCGGCAGCATCTGCATTTCTTTCTGCAGCGCCACACCGCTACCTGAACCCCGAGGGTAGCGCACAGCGGCAGGTGTACTCATCTGAAAAGCAGTGTACAGCATCTGGCGGCACTCGTTCTCATTCGCAGGGGTCATTACGGTGATGTTCGGAATACAGCGAAGGTAAGTCAGATCGAAACTGCCTGCATGGGTAGGTCCGTCTGCTCCCACCAGTCCGGCACGGTCTATGGCAAACACGACAGGAAGATTCTGAATGGCGACGTCATGAATCAGCTGATCATATGCGCGCTGGAGAAATGTTGAATAGATCGCCACCACCGGCTTCAACCCGTCGCATGCAAGGCCGGCTGCAAAGGTAACGGCATGCTGCTCGGCGATGCCCACGTCAAAATAACGATCGGGATACTCGTGGGAAAACCTCACCATACCGGATCCCTCCCGCATGGCTGGCGTAATCCCTACCAGACGCTGGTCCAATGCTGCCATATCGCACAGCCAGTCCCCGAAAATCTGGGTATAGGATGGCTTGGCTGAAGCCTTGGGAATGATGCCCGCATCGGGATTGAACCTGGTTACGCCATGATAAAGAATCGGATCATCTTCCGCCGCCTTGTATCCCGCTCCTTTACGGGTGACCACGTGCAGAAACTGGGGACCGCGAAGATGCTTGATGTTATTGAGTGTGCTGACAAGCACGTCAAGATCATGGCCATCAATAGGTCCGATATAATTGAAACCGAATTCTTCAAACAGCGTGCTTGGCGTCACCATGCCTTTTACATGTTCCTCGGCCCGCTTGGCAAGTTCCAGCACGTGTGGGACCACTCCCAGCATTTTCTCGCCGGCGCGGCGCGCGGTCGCATAGAACTTGCCGGACATGAGCCGCGCCAAATAATTGTTGAGTGCTCCCACTGGCCGGGAAATCGACATATCGTTGTCGTTCAGAATGACCAGCAGGTTAGTATCCATGGCGCCGGCATTATTCAAAGCTTCGAACGCCATGCCTGCGCTCATCGCGCCATCACCGATCACCGCGACCACGGACCGCTTCTTGCCCTCCCGCTGCGACGCTACTGCCATCCCAAGCGCAGCGCTGATGGAGGTGCTGGAGTGGGCGGTGCCAAAAGCGTCATATTCGCTTTCATCCCGGCGCGGAAAGCCGGCGATACCGCCGCGCATGCGCAATTTGCTCATGCCTTCGCGCCGTCCGGTCAGAATCTTATGAGCATAGGTCTGGTGGCCCACATCCCAGACCAGGCGATCGTAGGGTGTATTGAAAACGTAGTGCAATGCGATGGTCAGTTCGACCGTGCCCAGATTGGAGGACAGATGACCGCCGGTTTTGGCTACCGATTCAACCAGAAACTGGCGCAACTCGTCTGCAAGCTGCGGCAGCACTTTGCGTTCCAGTGTCCGCAGCTTGGCAGGATCGGTAATGGTATCGAGCAATGGATACATTTAAACCTTGAAAATTACAAAATCTTTTTTTCCGGAAAACACGCCGGCCTTAAAATTCCCGCTGAATGATAAAGTCGGTTACCTGCCTCAATCGTACCGCGGCCGCCTCAAATATCTCCAGGGAGGCATATGCCTCCCGCCGCAACTCCTCCGCAAGCTCGCGCGCCCGTGTGCTCCCCAGAATACTCACGTAGGTGGGCTTATTGTTTTCGGCATCCTTGCCGGCGGTCTTGCCGAGGGTGGCAGTGGTTGCCTCGGCATCGAGAACGTCGTCGACAACCTGAAATGCAAGACCGATGCATTTGGCAAAATGATCGAGGGCTGCCAACTGGGCTTCGCCCAACCTGCTGCCACAATAGGCACCCAGCATTACCGCGGCACGAATAAGCGCGCCGGTCTTGTGAATATGCATGAATTCCAGTTCGGGCAGACTTAATGTCCTGCCGACACTGGCAAGATCGACAGCCTGTCCTCCCGCCATGCCGCGCGAGCCCGCTGCCTGAGCCAGACGTCCGATCATTTCGAGTTGCATCTGCGGGGCGTCAGCCAGGGAATATTCCGCCAGCAACTGAAAAGCAAGACTCTGCAAGCTGTCACCGGCCAGTAACGCGATCGCTTCCCCATACTCGATATGGCAGGTAGGCTTGCCCCGGCGCAATACGTCGTCATCCATGCAGGGCAAATCATCGTGCACGAGTGAATAGGCATGAATGAGTTCCACCGCAGCAGCAGCAATCGTTACCCTCTCCTTATTCGCATTGTTCAGCTCACCCGCTGCAAAAGCGAGCAGGGGCCGTACGCGCTTGCCCCCACCCAGAACGGTGTAGCGCATCGCTTCATGCAAACGCTCAGGCGCGATGTCTGCGGCGGGAAGCAGGGTTTGCAGGGAATTTTCTATGCTTACCTGGTGGCTTCTCGCCCAATCCTGGAAATCAGCGGTCATCAATACCGGAAGGGGAGAAATTTTTCAGTGTGCTGGCTTCAAGGAGGCGTACCTGTTGCTGCGCATCCTGCAGCTTGGAGTGGCAGTATTGTAGCAATTCCACTCCCCGTTTGTGAGCTTCGAGGGATTCTTCAAGCGGCATCTGCCCTGCTTCCATTTCCAGAACGATGCTTTCCAGCTCAACCAGTGCGGCTTCAAAACCTTCCGGAGGGGAAAATTTGACGGGGTCGGCGGGCTTTGTCATGATAAACGCGCTGTCAGAATGGGTGTATTGCGGACAAACGGCAAAAATAACGCAATAAGTGGTAGCAGGTCAATTAAATCCACGAAACTTTCCCATGAAAGAGGTTTCTTAGTCGGATTATAAGCGTTTCCGGGCAAGGGCATGAGGACAAGCTCATCTCTTCCTTGGCTTCCCTGCCGTTCCTGGTTTTGATAATCCAGCCATCTTTATTTGAAAGGTGAAAAGTAGCATATGGTCGATCTGATTGATGTTTGCCAATTGGCTCCAACGCAACTGCCGGTTGACTGGTATCTCGACTCTCGAATCCTTGAACTGGAAAAACGCATTCTGTTCGACCAGGGACCAGGCTATGTCGGCCACGAGATCATGGTGCCAAACATTGGCGACTATTATGTGCCTGAATGGATGGATAACGCGAAAATGCTGGTGCGCAATAAGGATGGTATCGAGCTGCTGTCCAACGTCTGCCGCCACAGGCAGTCACTGCTGCTCAAAGGGAGTGGCAACACCAGAAACATCGTTTGTCCCGTGCATCGCTGGACGTATGACTTGAAGGGCACGCTGCTCGGCGCGCCCCATTTCCCCGAAAACCCTTGCCTCAATCTTTCCAATACGCCTTTGCAGAACTGGAACGGACTCCTGTTCCAAGGCGGGCGAAACGTTGCGCGCGATCTGGGCAACTTGCAAATCCTGAAGAACTTCGACTTCTCGGGTCATGTGCTGGAACGCCTTCAGATAGATGAATACGCCTGCAACTGGAAAACCTTCATAGAAGTTTATCTGGAGGACTACCACGTCGAGCCATACCATCCGGGCCTGGGCAACTTTGTTGACACGACTGCGCTGGAATGGGAGTTCGGGGAGTGGTACAACGTTCAGACTGTGGGGATCAATAACGCCCTGACCCGCCCGGGAACGCCCGTCTATGCAAAATGGCACGAGCAACTGTTGCTGCAGACAGCGGGCAAAATACCAAGGCATGGCGCAATCTGGATGCTGTATTATCCCAACATCATGATGGAATGGTATCCCCATGTATTGGTCATCAGCACGGTGCTTCCTGCCGGAGCGGAGCGTTGCACCAACGTGGTGGAGTTCTATTATCCTGAAGATATCGCTTTGTTTGAGCGTGAATTCATTGAGGCGGAACAGGCCGCCTATCGTGAAACCGCTGCTGAGGATGATGAGATCTGCAAGCTGATGACGGAAGGGCGCCGTGCGCTGTACAAACAAGGCGTAAGCGAGGTCGGACCGTATCAATCGCCGCTGGAAGATGGCATGGTGCACTTCCACAAGTTTCTGCGACGAGAAATTGAACCGCACATCTGAGCGATAAGTGATATCCTTTTGCTGAGCGTATTTTTCTTCGGTAACCCGAATTTTTTGGGCTATCCGGATTTTTTCCTGCCCGCGCAATTTTATATTGTGGGTAACACATGATAACCATTGAGGAAACAGAAAATCTGATCAGTATCGCTGTTTTCGGTGAATTCACCTTGGCCGATTACCGCGAATTCGAGGACAAGGTGCTTCGCAAGGCCGGCCCCGGCGGCAAGGTGAACGTACTGTTCGATTGGCGGGATATGCTGAGCTACACCATCGATGTCGCTTGGGAGGACATCAAGTTCGTGCGGGAACACGACAGCGAATTCAACCGCATCGCGATAATCACTGAAAACCAGTGGCGCGCCTGGGCGGCTTGGGTATCCAATCTATTTGTCAATGCCGATATACGGGTATTTCGGGATTATGCCGAAGCAACGGCATGGCTCGAGGCATGAAGTGACCCGGTATTGAGTGAGTGCAAATCCGGTCTTGCGCCTTTGGCATCAGCGGAAGACTCATTTCAGGCGAGGAATTTTTTCAGGGATTTTCGCGTGGTACGTGGCGCGATTCCGGAAGATCGCGCTCAGGTCCTGCAATAATCCGCCTCGAAAATAAAAGTAGAGTTGATCCATCGAAAGATGGATTCCTGTAAAATGTCGCGCGGCTGCGAAAGAGATTGAGATCAGTTCCAACGCAAAGCTGAAGGGGCCGGTTCCGGCAAGTGTTGCAAAAAAGACACACATTTCCCTTCCATTCTCCAAAACTTCTTTATATCGTCTGCCAACTCGTACAGAATGGAGCTTATCGCCTATCCTGTAAGTATCGAAAGCAGACTGCGAGCTAGAGACAGCCTCTTGCACGCGAAAGGAGCATGATCCGGTATGCGGAAGTACATGCCTGTTACGCCTGTTACGATATGAGAACTGAATATAAGAAGGTTCGTTAATTTCAAGGATTAGCGCATTTATTTTTTGTTTTTCGAGCTACTGTCTTTACCGGGAGCCAGGTAGAGTCGATATCTTCAACAGCAACTCGAACACGCGACAGCGGATGACGGCCAAAACAACGATTGCCCGACTGGAATCCTTTATATTATAAAAAGATGACTAGTACGATTAATTTGGAGGGGAAGACCTTGAGTTCAACAATAGCGAAGTTGAACGCTCCGCTAACGCAAGCGTTTAACCCTCAATTATTATCAAGCGAGCAGCCGACAGCTGCGATCCCCACGCCTACGTATAATACGCAAGCTCAGAGATTAGCCGACTTCGACACTCTGATCGCTGCGCTCGAGTATGCAGCGGCCGGTACATCCGGGTATAACTTTTATGATGCCAAGGGTAATCTCCGCTCCGTTCTTTCCTATCGGACACTAAGTCAAAATGCCCAGGCAGCGGCGCGCCAGTTGCTCGGACTTGGATTGGCGAGAGGAGACCGTGTTGCGATTATTGCCGACACGACGCCAGAGTTCGTGGAAATCTTTTATGCATGCCGCTACGCAGGACTGGTACCTTATGCAATGCCTGTTCCTGTCAACCTCGGCAGCCATGCGGTTTATGTTCGGCAACTGCGCGGAATGCTGGAGGCAGGTCAGGCAAGCGCCGCCCTGGCGAACGTTGACTATGTCGGCTTTTTGAAAGAAGCAGCCGAGGAGTCGCAATATCTGCGCTGGGTGGGAACGGCGGAGCAACTCCGGGAGCTGCCGGCACCGGACACCAAGCTTGCGGCAAACAGTCCCGATGAAATCGCGTACCTGCAATTTACTTCGGGAAGCACGCGCATGCCGCGTGGAGTGGTAATTACCGAAGGCGCACTGATGAGCAATCTCCAGGGCATTGTCCGTCACGGCCTGAATATTCGGGCAGGAGACCGCTGTGCGTCCTGGCTGCCGTTTTATCATGACATGGGTCTGGTCGGCATGGTAATGGCGCCCATGGTGGCGCAGGTTTCCGTCGATTATCTGGCTACCCGTGACTTTGCAATCAGGCCGCTGCAATGGCTGCGCCTGATCAGCAGAAATCGCGCCACTGTCGCGTTCAGTCAACCCTTCGGGCTCAAGCTCTGCACGCTTCGCGTGCGCGATTCCGACCTGGAAGATCTTGACCTCAGCAGTTGGCGTGCAGCGGGAGTCGGCGCGGAAATGATCCGCCCGGACACTTTGAGGAATTTTGCGGAAAAATTTGCACCCGCCGGTTTTGACGCGCGCGCATTTCTCCCCTGCTATGGGCTGGCTGAATCCACGCTCGCCGTTACTTTCTCCCAGGTTGGCCAGGGCTTTCAGAGTTTGCGAGTCGACGCGGCTACCCTCGTTGACAGGAAAATGGCGGTACGGTTACAGGTGGAAGGCCGGAAATACAGTGAATTCGTCAACTGCGGTCGCGCGTTGCCGGAACATACCGTCAAGGTAGTCGACGAGGCTGGCCAGCAACTTCCCGATTTGCGCGTGGGCAGCGTACTTGTGCAGGGCAGCAGTATCATGACAGGGTATTTCAACAATCCGGAAGATACCTGCAAGACACTCAAGCCTGGGAACTGGCTGGATACCGGGGACCTGGGGTTTCTCTTCGAAGGTGATCTATATATCACCGGGCGTCGCACCGATGTAATCATTGTCAATGGGCGCAATATCCGTGCCCAGGACATCGAGGAACTTGCCGAACAGCAACCCGAGGTGAGAACCCGCGAAGCATCTGCCTTCGGGATTACTGATGCCCATGACGTCACCACCATTGTCCTGGTCATCGAATGCCGGCTTACCTCCGTCACGGATCGCCAGTCCCTTACCAGCCGCCTGCAACGCCTGGTCTATATGGCGTTTGGCGTGAACTGCCTGGTGGAACTGGTTCCACCGCACACCCTGCCGCGTACTTCCTCCGGAAAACTGTCCCGTTTTGCGGCACGCCAGGGCTTTATCCAGCGCACGCAAATGGCAGACCAGTTATCTGTCGAATCCGGGGACAAATAATCGGCGTATGTCAGGGTCCTGGGTCGCCGTTACCGGCGCCACTGGATTTATCGGGAATGCGCTGTTGCAGTCCCTGATAAAGGAGGGATGGAAAGTCAGGGCTCTGACAAGACGTGCCCGAGTCGATGACGGGTGCACTCAATGGATAGAAGGTGATCTGCATAACCTCGATGCATTGCGAAAGCTCGTAAGCGGCGTTTCTGCTGTTGTACATTGCGCCGGTCAGGTGCGGGGAAGCTCTCTCGAGAGCTTTGCCCATACCAATGTGGAAGGTACGAGCAACCTGATGCAGGCTTCTCTGGAACAAAATCCGCCTCCACGTTTCCTGCTGATCTCTTCTCTGGCCGCGCGACAACCCGAGCTTTCCTGGTATGCCATGAGCAAGCACATGGCTGAACGACTGATAAATGAGCGTTCGGCTGGCATGGCTTGTGCCATTTTTCGTCCAACAGCCGTTTATGGCCCCGGAGACAAGGAAATGAGCCCGCTTTTCAGGATAACCCGCCGGGGTATCTTACCAATGGTCGGACAGCCTGGCATGCGGTTTGGATTACTGCATGTCGCAGACCTGGTAGCAGCCATCACCTGCTGGCTTTCGACTGTGGTGCCTGTACAAGGTACCTACGAGCTTGATGATGGCAGGCCGGGAGGTTACGATAGCCAGGCGGTAGCCGCTATTGCGCAGGAAGTATGGAAACGTCCGGTACGCTGCATCTTTTTTCCCGTGCCACTGATTTCATTGATCGCAAACGTCAACTTATGGTCTGCCCGATCGCTAAGCTATTCCCCCATGCTGACTCCCGGAAAAGTGAGAGAATTGCGGCATCCTGACTGGGTTTGTGATATTGATCCCCTGACCCGGGCACTCCCTGGCTGGCGACCCCGCATCCACCTCCGCGAGGCTTTGCCGCAAGCGGTCTAATTTCAATCATCGAATCATTTTGAATCCAGATGTTGAACGATTATAACGACGTTCTGCAAAAACTTTGCCATCACCTCAAACAGCTTGTCGGTCCGGAGGTGGAAATTACACCGCAGACCGATCTTATCAACGAGCTTGCAATCGATTCTGTAAAATTGCTGAACCTGATCATGGAAATCGAGGACGAGTTTGATATTTCCGTACCGATCAACGCACTTGCGGATGTGCAGACCGTTCATGAGCTCGCCAGCTTGATCCACCGGATAAAGTCTCAAAAACAATGAGCTTGCTAGATAAACTGGATGCCGTGGCGGCGGCGAGAAAAGCCCTGTTGCCTGAGGGTGTTGAGGTTTTTGGAACGCCCATAGAAGAAGTTTATTCCTCGACTGAAGCCAGGATCGGGGATCACCGGATATTGTTTCTGGGAACAAACAATTATCTGGGGCTTACCTTCGCGCAGGAGTGCCGCGACGCAGCGCAGGAAGCCATTCACAGTGAAGGTACAGGTACAACCGGATCGCGCATGGCCAATGGCAGCTACAGCGGGCACCGGGCCCTTGAGCGCGAGTTCGCCGAGTTTTACCAATGCCGGTCCTGCATCGTATTTACTACGGGGTACCAAGCCAACCTTGCCACCATTTCAGGTCTGGCTGGGCCGGGCGACATCGTTCTTATTGACGGCGATTCCCACGCAAGCATCTATGATGGCTGCCGTTTGAGCGGCGCCGAGATAATTCGCTTCAGGCATAATGATCCAGCAGATCTGGAGAAGCGCCTCCGCCGCCTGGGGGAACGATCCCGCTCCACGCTCATCATTGCCGAGGGTATCTACAGTATGCTCGGAGATCGCGCGCCGCTGGCGGATATCGTCAAGATAAAGGATGCGTATAACAGCACGCTTCTTCTCGACGAAGCGCATTCACTGGGAGTACTCGGTGAAACCGGGCAAGGCCTGGTAGAGGAAACGGGCCTCCTCGACAGGGTAGACTTCATCACAGGCACCTTCAGTAAAAGCCTGGGCGGGATCGGCGGCTACTGTGTGAGCAATCATCCTCAACTGGATCAGTTGCGCTACGTGAGCCGGCCTTATATTTTCACCGCCTCGCCTACGCCTGCCACCATCGCCTCCACCCGTGCAGCTCTCAGGCTGCTGAGGGAGGGCGTCGAATTACGCCGGCAACTCTGGAAAAATGTGCACCAGCTCTACTCGCAACTCAAGGAACTGGGTTACCGGCTGGGGCCGGAGCCAAGCCCTGTTATCGCAACAATACTTGAAACGCCGCAACAGGCACTGGCGCTGTGGAAAGGGCTGCTTGAAAACGGCATCTATGTGAATCTGGTTTTGCCGCCCGCAACCCCGGAGGGCAATTCGCTGGTGCGTTGCAGCGTAAGCGCTGTCCATACCAGCGAGCAGATGAATCGTGTCGGCAAAACTTTCGCCAGGTTGCGCGGGACTGTTTTCCAGTAAGGACTTTCGCTTTCCGACGGCTGAAAACCGGGACATTGAAAATCAACCCGGAGAGGAAGATTCCTGCCCTTGCCACCCCGGCCGCCTTGCACCGTCACCCCACGTTACGGTAGTCACCGGAGTCGCTGCAAGCTCCGGAGCAGGGCCAATGACGAATAAAAAACGGCGCCGGGATCAAGAAGGGAAAATATGACAATCCCTTAAAACCCGCCGCCGTTCGTTCAGGAGGATCCGCGGAAGTGCGTGCTTTTGATTTTGCGGATCGAGAATTGAATAACGCTGATTCTGCTCCGACGCTATCAGGACATTTTGGCGCTCGTCCGCCGACGCAGCAGGAAGAAGGCTGCTATGCCGGCTGCACCCAGTATCAGCGCAATCTCCGTCATGCCGATACCACCCCCATGTCCATCATGACCGCCACCTCCGCCCACGTGTACCGGAATGCGTACCGCCTGAGTCATCTTGCCATCCTTCTCGGTTTCCAGCAGCAACGCGTACTGCCCCAGTTCTTCCAGGTTTACCGTAAACGTAATGCTTCCGGAAGGATAGGGTTTGGCAGGTATCGACATGATTTCATGCCCGCCTTCTCCATGACCTTCCATCACCAGGCGCATGGCGATGGGAATTTCGCGGGATTCAGGATCGGTCAGATCCACCGTGAAATACAATTCGCCGGTTTCAGGAACATGGTCGCAATAGGCATGAGTAGGCGGAAGCTCGCCCTTGGGCTTCTCATAGGCGCTGAAGGATACGGGGAAGGCGCCCGATTTGATGGCACAGTCGCCTGAATGGTGGCCTTCATGCGCAAGCATGAGTTGTGCATGGGCAGGAACAGCCACGAGAGCTATCATCATAGCCGATGCCAGCGCGGCAGCCCACTCAAAAATTTTCTTCATAATATCTCCGGTTTTGTATCCGCAATTTAATCTGACGCCCCGAGCAAGCGGGAGCAATCGTCGATTGTATAACAAACCAGTCTGAAAAAGGAAACAGAGAATGTTCACTCAACAGGCTGTGGAGGGGCGGTCGAGAGGTATATCTTTTCTGTTTTATGCTGTCCGGAATATGCGAATGGCTTGCCGCCTGGCCCCGCGCACTTTCTTCTTTATGGAGTCAGAATCAACAGGAATTCCGGAAAGAAGCTGGCCGATAAGCCGGGTTCTGTCAAGGACAGTCATTCCTCTAGGCGTGCAGTCACCCGCACGCTCAAGCAACCTACCCGCAGGCTCAGCGAGCAGCATCATCGCCTGCCTATTTGGTCTTGCTCCGGATGGAGGTTACCGCGTTTCACCGTAACTTAATACGCTCGTCTCTGTGGCCCTGTTCCTCGCCTTACGGCGGCCGGTCGTTAACCGGCATCCTGCTCTACGGAGCCCGGACTTTCCTCCCCCTGCACTCGTCACCGAGGACAGGCAGCGACTGTCTGGCCAGCTTCGGCCCAATGATAGCCCAAAGCCCGTGCGCACCGCAAACCTCCGCACTCCCCTGGCATCGGGGTCCACGCTCAGCAGAACAGATTGAAATATTCGGGTATGATTTTCCCGTTGCCACAGGTGGAATCATGAGACGAAGCGTACTGGTCATATCAGCCCTGATTTTTTGCCTTTCCGCGTGCGCGGCTCTCAGGCCGCAGGAGGCATTGCGAATTTCCGTTGCCGGGCTTGAGCCGCTCGAAGGAAGAGGCATGGAGGCGCGCTTTGCGGTCAGCCTGAGAATCCAGAACCATGGCGCGGTTCCGCTGGATTATGATGGCATTGCGCTCGACCTGGACCTGCGTGGAATGAGCTTTGCCAGCGGAGTGAGCGATCAGCAGGGCACGATTCCCCGCTTTGGCGAAACGCTCATCATCGTTCCGGTAACGGTTCCTGCCAGCGCAATCATCCGACATGTATTCCGCCTGACCACAGGCGATCATGGAAGGATCGATTACGAACTGCGTGGTCAGCTTGGTGCACCGGGCTTTGCCATCGGGCGCCACTTTGATGCAAAGGGTGAAATCACACTCCCCAACCTGCCGGAGGAGGAGGTCCGGTAAAACACCTCAGCCAGCGCGATGAATGCCATCGCCGCGTTCAGCCGGCTCTACTGGCCGAGTAGCGGCTACGATATTCTTCCACTGCCGGGAGGTGATGGGCCAGCTTCCGGCTCTGGCCCAGGTAATCGACAATGCTTTCCAGGTTGACGATACTGGTGACAGGAATCCCATACATGCGGCGCACCTCCTGTACTGCGGAAAGTTCGCTTTTGCCCCGTTCCATGCGGTCCAGGGCGATGGCCACTCCTGCGGGGGTGGCGCCTGCGGCATGAATATACTCGACCGATTCCCGCACCGACGTGCCGGCGGAAATCACATCATCCACAATCAGCACCCGTCCGGCGAGAGGCGCGCCCACGAGATTTCCTCCTTCTCCATGGTCTTTCGCCTCTTTGCGGTTGAAACAGAAAGGATAGTTGCTGCCCCCGTCAGCCAGGGCAATGGCAATGGAACTTACGAGCGGAATGCCCTTATAGGCGGGACCGAAAAGCATATCGAACGGAAGCTGGGCAGCAAGGATGGCTTTGGCGTAAAATTGACCCAGCTTTCCGAGAGATTCTCCATCGTTGAACAGTCCCGCATTAAAAAAATAGGGCGAAAGACGTCCTGCTTTGGTTTGAAATTCGCCAAAGCACAGGACGTTCCGGCTGATGGCAAACTCGATGAACTCCTTTCGGAAATCAGGCATGATAATAGCTTCGAAAAATCGACGTGCGAATTATAACGCTTAACCTCAACGGAATACGCTCCGCTGCCAGCAAGGGTTTTTTCCACTGGCTGCCCTTGCAGGATGCAGATATCGTCTGTGTACAGGAACTCAAGGCCCAGGTGGGCGATATTACCGGGGAAGTCCTCTCCCCCGACCGCTACCGCGGCTATTTCCACTGCGCTGAAAAAAGAGGATACAGCGGAGTAGGCATTTACACACGGCATGAGCCGGACAACGTGACCGAGGGCGTCGGTGTGTCGGAAATCGATGCGGAGGGGCGTTACCTGCGCGTAGATTTCGGGCAGTTGAGCGTCATATCGATCTATTTTCCGTCCGGTTCCGCAGGCGAACATCGGCAGGCCGTCAAATATTTCTTCATGGAGCAATTTTTTCCCATGCTTGAGAAATTGGCAGCCTGCGGCAGCGAGATTATTTTGTGCGGGGACTGGAACATCGCACACAAGGAAATCGATCTCCGGAACTGGCGTTCCAACCAGAAGAATTCCGGTTTCCTGCCGCAGGAGCGCGCCTGGCTTACCGATGTATTTCAGGAGCTTGGATTCGTAGACGTCTTCCGCTGTATAAATCCGGACCCGGACCAGTATACCTGGTGGTCCAACCGCGGGCAGGCCTGGGCGAAGAACGTCGGCTGGCGTATCGATTATCAGATCGCCACCCCCGGTATCGCAGCCAAGGCCAACGCGGTTTCGATTTACAAGACCGAGCGTTTCTCCGATCATTCCCCCCTTATCATAGACTACGATTACAGCCTTTCCGCCTGATCCGGCAGTTTGCCGCGAACGCCGATAATGTCCGGAAATCCCCGCCAGAATGACTGAGCCAGAATAATGCCAGCTACCCTTTCGAGTTGGCTGCACGCCTTTCGCATCTATACCCATCCCCGGGTACTGGGCATGCTGTCTCTTGGCTTCTCGGCGGGATTGCCCCTGCTCCTGGTGATGGGCACACTTTCCTTCTGGCTGCGGGAAGCGGGAATCGACCGTTCCACCATAGGCCACCTGAGTTGGATCGGACTGGCTTACGGCTTCAAATGGATGTGGTCTCCACTGGTGGATCGTCTGCCTTTGCCATTATTGACACGATGGCTGGGCCGCCGCCGCGCATGGCTGTTACTGTCACAAATCGTTATCGCCCTTGCCCTCATCGGTATCGCGCTTACCGATCCACTCCAGAATCTCTCGCAAACAGTCTTTTTTGCCCTGGCGGCGGCCTTCGCTTCCGCAACCCAGGACATTGCCCTGGATGCATACCGGATCGAGGCGGTCGCACCCAGACTCCAGGGCGCGATGGCAGCGACCTATCAGGCAGGGTATCGTCTGGCAATGATTCTGGCTTCCGCGGGCGCGCTGTGGATAGCCGCCGCCGCAGGCTCATCAGCAGAAATCTACGACTACGCGACCTGGCGCATCGCCTACCTGAGCATGGCTGCCTGCATGTCGGTAGGGATCATCACTACGCTCATCATCCGCGAACCGGAAGTTCCTCTCACCCGCCTGATTTCAGAAAATGAGGAACGTGCGAGGGCCGCCATTGCACACTGGCCGATCAGCACGACCCTCAAGCAGATGCTGGCCTGGCTGTATGGAGCCGTGATCGCCCCTTTCCGCGACTTTATCGTCCGTTATGGTGGACAAGCCTTGCTGATTCTCGCCCTGATCGCGGTCTACCGCATTTCCGACGTGGTAATGGGGGTCATGAGCAATCCCTTCTATGTCGACATGGGCTATACGAAAGATGAAGTGGCGACGGTTTCCAAGGTCTATGGCGTCCTGATGACTATTGCAGGCGCAGCGCTGGGAGGCGTTCTGACAGCCAAAATCGGTATCATGCGCACACTGTTTCTGGGAGCGATTCTGTCCGCGGCAACCAATCTGCTGTTTGTCTGGCTGGCAGGGCGCGGGCATGACTTGACGGGCCTGATCTTCACCGTATCGGCGGACAATCTCTCAGCCGGGATAGCGTCCTCCGCTTTTATCGCCTACCTTTCCAGCCTGACCAATTCCGCCTATTCCGCTACTCAATATGCGCTATTCAGTTCAGTGATGCTGTTGTTGCCTAAATTTATCGCCGGATTCAGCGGAGACTTCGTGGATGCGTACGGGTATGCCACCTTCTTTACCGGCACGGCGCTGCTCGGCCTCCCGGTGCTGGTTCTGGTCTGGCTGACTGGCCGCGCAAGATTCGGGCGCGGAATCCCGGAAGATTGAGGCTTTTCCGGGGAAGCAGCTTTCGCAAAAATAGCTATTTCTGCTGCTCAAACCGGTAAAAGGCTAACATTCCCAGCAAGTTGGGCATGAACGTGATCTGGTAATTTCCACTCATTACCCTGCGTTCGAGAATGCGTGCCCCATGCTGGCCGCAGAATTCCTCGAAATCGCCCAGAGTGCAGTTATGGATATTGGGAGTATCGAACCATTGGTAGGGCAGTGCTTCGGAAACCGGCATATGGCCGGAAAGTACCTGCAAGCGATTTTTCCAGTAGCCGAAATTGGGGAATGACACGATGCCTTCCTTGCTCACGCGGAGCATTTCCTTGATGATGTTCTCGGTATTTTTTACAGCCTGCAGGGTTTGCGAGAGCACCACGTAATCAAACGACCCCGATTCAAAATTCTGCAAACCGGACTCCAGGTCGCTCTGGATCACATTCACACCATTATTGAAACAGGCCAGGACGTTGACATCGTCAATTTCCACCCCGTAGCCCCGCGATCCGCGGGAATCCTGCAAAAAACGTATAAGCGAACCGTCGCCGCAACCGAGATCGAGCACCTTGGACCCCGGTTTGACCCATGCTGCAATCACGGCAAAATCGGGCCGGGCAACCTTAAAGGATGAATTCATGCCAGCGGATTTCGTCATACGACAATGTTATCCATGTAAGCCCGCACCAGCCTGTGATAATGCCGATCCTCCATGAGGAACGAGTCGTGGCCGTGACTGGATGTAATTTCGGCATAACTGACGTTCAGTTCGTTGTCCAGCAGCGCCCTTACGATAGCGCGCGAACGCTCCGGGGAAAAACGCCAGTCGGTAGTAAACGACAGCACCAGGAAATTCGCCCTGGCGAATCGGAATGCGGCGCTCAGGTCGTTGTTGTGCGGGAAGGCAGGGTCAAAATAGTCTAATGCTTTTGTCATCAGCAGGTAGGTATTCGCATCGAACTGGCTGGCGAATTTATCTCCCTGATAACGAAGATACGACTCGATTTCGAACTCCACCTCGTAACCGAAGGCAAGCGTCCCGTTTCGCAGTTCCCGGCCGAATTTGGCGGCCATCGAATCGTCCGAAAGATAGGTGATATGTCCCAGCATGCGCGCCAGCCGTAATCCTCTCCGCGGAATGACGCCATGTGAATAGTAGTCGCCACCATGAAAATCAGGGTCGGTAATGATAGCCTGGCGGGCCACATCGTTGAATGCGATGTTCTGCGCAGTCAATTTTGCAGCCGCGGCGATGACCAGCGCGTGACGCACCCTCTCGGGAAAATCAAGTGTCCACTGCAAAGCCTGCATTCCGCCAAGACTCCCACCCGCCACAGCGGCAAACTGGTCGATGCCCAGATAATCGGCAAGGCGGACCTGTGTCTGTATCCAGTCTTCCACTGTCACAACCGGAAAATTCGGGCCGTAACACTTTCCGCTCCTGGCATCGATACTCGCCGGGCCGGTGGATCCATGACAACCGCCCAGGTTGTTTACCCCGATTACGAAAAATTTCTGGGTATCGATCGATTTGCCCGGCCCGATCATATTGTTCCACCAGCCGGCACTCTTGGGGTTATCGTCGTAAAGGCCTGCGAGATGGTGGTTTCCGGACAGGGCGTGGCATATCAGTACGGCATTCGACCGCGCCGCATTGAGTTCCCCGTATGTTTCGTACACCAGTTCGTAGCTGTCGAGCACCGCGCCGCTCTTCAAATGCAAAGGCGTGTCAAAACGCGCCACCTGCGGAGTAACAGTACCGAATGAATTCGAGTCTTGCATGAGCATGAAAAAAGTCAGAAGGCTGATGTCACGATTTGTTCCTTATGGAGGAACTCCCATTCCCGGATAATCGCATCGCCTGATTGTAACCGGCAATTATAGCCGCACACACTGCTCATATGCATTGGCATTCTGTGAAATGGGGCAGAGAACCGGTCGTTCAGCCGTTGAGCTTCAGCCGTTGAGCTTCGCCAGCAGCGCGTGAATTTTCTCCGGATCAGCGGTTTTCAGTATTTTTTGCGTGACCGGGATGAGGTCGGGCAGATTTGCGCGCAGGATTTCACGTTTTACGGTCAGCAACTGGGCAGGATGCATGGAAAACACCCGTAAGCCGAAACCAAGCAGCAGACGGGTAAATGCCGCATCCCCTGCGATCTCGCCGCACACGGACACGGGTATGTCTGCCCGGTTGGCGCTGCGTATGACATGCGCTACCAGCCGCAGCACTGCGGGATGCAGCGAATCATAGAGGTGCGCGACACTGTCATCGGCCCGATCTATCGCCAGCGTATACTGGATGAGATCATTGGTACCGATTGACAGGAAATCGAGCTTGCGCATGAAAATGTCAAGGCTCAGCGCAGCGGCTGGAATTTCTATCATCCCCCCCACCTGCACTTTTTCATCAAAAGGAATTTTTTCCTTACGCAGGCTTTGTTTGGCGCTCTCGATCAAATGCAGCGTCTGCGTTATTTCAGCAACGTTGGAAAGCATCGGCACCAGAATCCGGATTTGCCCATAGCGCGAGGCGCGTAAAATTGCGCGCAACTGGATATTGAACATCTGGGGTTCGGCCAGGCTCAGCCGGATGGCGCGCAGTCCCAGGGCAGGATTCGCGGCTACCCGTTTGGCATGGTCCAGATTCTTGTCCGCGCCAAGATCGAATGTGCGCACCGTCACCGGCATTCCACGCATTTTTCGCGCCACGGTTCGATAAGCCTCGAATTGCTCTTCCTCGTCGGGCAAGCTATCCCGATTGAGGAACAGGAACTCGCTCCGAAACAGGCCGATGCCGGTCGCTCCATTTTCTTTTACCTGATCGACGTCCTGCGGCAACTCGATATTTGCATACAACTCCACTACCGTGCCATCCAGCGTCGCCGCTATCGTCGTCCTCAAACGCTTGAGCTTCTGTTTCTCCAGCTCCAGTTCGCTCTGGCGCAGCCGGTATTCCGCAAGCACATGCTCGTCCGGATCTACGATGACCACACCCTGGTTGCCATCCACGATCAGAACATCATTTTCCCGGATGAGGCGGCGGGCATGGTGAAGCGCGACGACGGAGGGGATGTTCAGGCTGCGCGCGACAATGGCGGTATGCGAAGTCAGGCCGCCAAGATCGGTCAGGAATGCAGTAAACGAATACTGCTTGTATTGAAGCACATCGGCCGGACTCAAGTCGTGCGCTACCAGAACACTGTCGCCATCCCGCTTTTGCCCAGGGGGGATATATCCGGGATGCCCCAGCAATACCTTGAGAACGCGCTCCACCACCTGGATGACGTCCGTTTTACGTTCGCGCAGATAGGGGTCTTCTATTTCTTCGAACTGCGCCATCAATACCCCCATCTGCTGGGTAATGGCCCATTCGGCATTGCACTGGTTCTGGGCAATATACGCTTTTGCCGCCGTCAAGAGCGTGGGATCATCCAGAATCATCCGGTGCAGATCGAGGAACGCTTCGTATTCCGCGGCTGCGGGTCCGCTGACGATCGTGTCGTGCAATGCCTGAAGCTCTTCGCGAACGGTCGTGAAAGCGGAGTCCAGCCGGGAGATTTCATTGGCGACCTGATTCTCGGGCACGACGTGGTGAGCAACCTCGAGCGCGGCATGAGATGCAAGATGAGCATGGCCTATGGCGATACCTTCCGAAACGCCCACGCCATGCAGTACAAAGCTCATTCGCTTTCTCCGAAGCGATCCTCGATCAGTTGTACCAAGGCCTGCATTGCCTCAGTCTCGTCCTCACCCGTGGTTTCGATGACCAGAGTCGCACCCTGGTTCGCCGCCAGCATCATGACCCCCATGATGCTTTTTGCGTTGACTTTGCGATCGTTTCGGGTCAACCATACCTCGCTCCGGTATCGACTGGCCAACTGAGTGAATTTGGCGGACGCACGGGCGTGCATCCCCAGTTTGTTCAGGATCCTGATCTCTTTATGTTGCATTTATCAACCTGGGTTTATACGAAAAACACCATTCCGTCCGCCTGAGAGCGCCTTCTCCGCCACCGATTCCAGCGGCTCGGTGCGATAAGTAAGCGCCCGCACCAGCATGGGCAGATTCACTCCCGCAAGGCATATCACCCGTTCTGTGGAAGCAGCGAGTCGGGTGGCTATATTGCACGGGGTCGCGCCGCAGATGTCGCTCAATACCAGCGCGCCCTCGCCGCTATCCAGTTCCCTTACCGATTCCACCGCTTTTGAAAGGATAATGTCAGGATCATCCCGAGGGTGAATGGCAATGTGTGCCAGATCCGGCAATTTCTTTCCCATCACGTGGTTGGCGCTCTCGACGAGGCTTTTGCCCAGATTGCCGTGAGAAATAATCAAAATCCCGATCATGATATTGTCAGCAGCAGGAACAGGAAAGCAGCGGAATGAATCAACGCGGCATCTTTTCAAGGGCATCCACCATCATTCCAGCTACATTGAAGCCGGTCTGATCTGAAATTTCCCTCATACCCGTAGGACTGGTGACGTTGATCTCGGTAAGATAATCCCCGATGACATCCAGTCCCACCAGCATCAAACCTTGATTGAGCAATGCGGGACCGAGTGCTTCGGCAATTTCACGATCCCGAGGGCTGAGTGGCTGAGCGATGCCGGTAGCACCCACATTCAGATTACCCCGGAATTCCCCGGGCCTCGGGATGCGGGCAAGTGTATAAGGGACTGGCTCCCCCGCGATCAACAGGATGCGCTTGTCTCCCTGAGTGATTTCGTGGATATACCGTTGAGCCATGATGGTCTTTGTGCCATAGTGCGTCAATGTTTCTATTATCACCCCGATATTGTGATCCCCCTGCTGAACCCGAAATACGCTTGCTCCGCCCATGCCGTCAAGCGGCTTGAGAATGATGTCGTCGTGCTCCGCAAGAAAATGGCGCAGCAGGCTCTCGCTTCGCGTCACCAGCGTTTCCACGGCATATTCGGGAAACTTCGCCACCGCGAGCTTCTCGTTATGGTCCCTGATTGCGCGTGCGCTATTGATGACACGGGCACCACGCGTTTCAGCCAGTTCCAGCAAGTAAGTGCTGTAGATATACTCCATATCGAATGGCGGATCCTTGCGCATCAATACGGCATCGAATTCCTGTAGCGGTATTTCTTCCGGCTCGTCCACCCGATACCACAGCCGTCCCTGAGGATCCTCGCCGGTCAATTCGAGTGTGCGCGCGAAACCGACCGTGTCCCCTCGCTGCCAGGCCAGGTCTCCCTGTTGCATCGAGAATAACGTGTGACCCCTTGCTGCCGCCTCGCGCATGATGGCAACACTCGAATCCTTGCGCGTTTTGATTGATTCGAGGTGATCAAGAACAAAGGCCAGTCTCATGAGTTATCAGGAGGATTATATGGAGAACAGGATGATGAGGCATCAGAGGTGGGAGAGTGAACAAAACGCGCGTTATCAAACCAAAATGTGCGGGCGGCTATTATCAGCATAGCATCTGGGACAGATTGCTGGCTCCTTTCATCAAGCCGTGCGGTTTTTAATGGACTCACCCCTGCAAAGGAGCCGCTGTCCATTTTCGGGATGCGTTTTCAGGAAAACTTTCCAAAATGGAGAGAATGGATGGATGAGGCCACACTAAGCTACGACGGCTTCGGTTCTCACCTCACTTTTTTCCAGTTCTTGTGCAGCAGCCAGTAAAGCCAGGCGGGCTATGACGCCATAAGCATAGAACCGGTTGGCACTGCAACCCGGCTGCGCTTCCCGGTCTGGCAGAAGGCACGTATCTTCGAAAGCCAGCGGTACAAAATGCATACCGGGAGCATTGAGGTTCTCGTCGACCCCCCGCCCGGTATGCACCCGATAGAAACCACCGACGACATAGCGATCGATCATATAGATGACAGGCTCCGCCACAGCGTCGTTGACACTCTCAAACGTATAAACTCCTTCCTGCACCATGATGTCCGTCACCTGCAACCCTTCTTTTACGACCGCCATCTTGTTGCGCTGTTTCCGGCTGAGCGTACGCACTTCTGCGCCATCTTTCACGGTCATTATCCCCATTCCGTATGTGCCCGCATCGGCCTTCACAATCACGAAGGGATCTTTCCTGACTCCATACTCGGCATATTTCTCCCGGATCTGGCCCAGGATCTCATCCACTGTGCTGGCCACGCAGTCTTCACCCTTTTTTTCACGAAAGTTGATTTTTCCGCAGGAAGCGAAATAAGGATTGATAAGCCACGGATCAATACCGATCAGGCTCGTAAACTGCTGCGATACGTTATCGTAGGCGGTAAAGTGATGTGATTTCCGCCGACTGGTCCATCCCGCATGCAGGGGGGGAATGACCGTCTGCTCAAGATCCCGAAGGATAGCCGGTGTGCCGGTGGAAAGGTCGTTGTTGAGAAGCACGACGCAAGGATCGAAATCTTCCAGAACGATCCGGCTGCCCTTCCGCTGGATCGGTTCGAGCGTGAGCTTGTTTCCATCTGACAGATCGAGCGCAGTGGGCGCGGTGATCTCAGGGAGCAGCGTACCGATACGGACGTGGATGCCGGCGTGCCGCATGATTGCTTGCAGGGTCGCCAGATTTTGCAAATAAAAAGTATTGCGCGTATGACTTTCCGGAATCAGCAGCACGCTGCGCGCGCCGGTACAGATTTTATCAATTGCCGCCATCATTGCCTGGACGCATAAAGGCATGAATTCGCGGTTGAGATTATTGAAACCGCCTGGAAACAGGTTGGTATCGACGGGCGCCAGCTTGAACCCGCTGTTGCGCAAATCCACGGAGCAGTAAAAAGGCGCCGCATGCGTCTGCCATTCATTGCGCAACCATTGCTCGATCGAGGGCATGGCATTGAGGATACATTTTTCGAGATCAAGAATGGGACCGCTCAGGGCAGTATCAAGATGGGGCGCAGGCATGAAGGAAGCGGGTATCAACAGGAAACGGCGATTGTAACATCAGGAAAGCAGGGAATAAGCCGCTTCTCCCACAAAGCTGCGGCGTCGGGACAAGGAGGCAATGTTTGGCGCAGATTATTTCAGTTCACCCAGGGTACGCAATTCCGGATCGAAAGCGGTCTGGTATTTCTCGGGAAGTCCAGCCACCGCCATGCTCGCTTCGTATTCGTCCGGATAAAGGCCGTAGGTGACGATAAACCCGGTCTTGTCCCTGGAAAAGGGATAAACATAAATATTCGACAGATCGACGAGCGCGCGGGCTCGCACCAGAAACCGTTCCACGCGATCAGGCTTAGCATTGTTGGTGATGTATAGCAGGATGGTATACAGATTCCGGTCTTCCTTGGAGAAAACCCCAAGGGTCGCCTTGACCCGTTGTTTCAGCAACTTGTACTCCGCCAGATCGACTCCTGCAATAGTGTCTGTTGTGTTTTTTGCGCCCCCGGCGGGCTGGTTTTCGGCAGAAGACCCGCTTCGTGCAGTCGCACCTGCCACCGCTGCCTTTCCGCCCCCGGAAGGCGTTTTATCAGCTCCGTTCATTGTGGCAGTTTCCATGTTTTCCTTGCCCGCGGCGGTCTTATCCGCAGCGGTCTTGGCGGTGGCGTTGCCGGCAGGCGGTATCTTCCCCCCGGACTCCTTGCTGCTCCCGCCGGGGGGGGGCGGAGTGGCGCCGGAGATGGAAGAGGAAGATGGAGCATTTGCAAGAACGCTTGGGGGAGTACTCGCGCTCGTTGCGGGATAAATCGTGGCAGCGGGAGCAGACAATGTCGCTGGCGCCCCCGCTTCAAGCGGCAGGGAAGCAGAGGCGTTGCCGCTGCCTGCCGGTTGAGGGTGCAAGGCCTGCCAACCCGCGACGCCCAGCACTATTACGACTGCTGCACAGGATGCGGCCCCCGCTCCGGCTATGAGATGTCCCACGAAATCGGGGCGATTGCGCTTGTCCCTCCAATCGAGATGCGGCTTGAGTCCGAGATCCGTCATCACTTTCCTGACATGATCCGCCTCCACGCTCGAAGCCCGCGCAAGAAACGCTGCTGTCAGCGACTTGTCGGCGATCATATTCAGCTGGCGCAACAGTCCACTGGCGGCAACGTCGATCAATCGCAGCGCGGCAGGTGAAAAAATGTCCGGCCCTTCATAACCCGCGATCGTCCTCATCCGATAGAGCAGATATTCGCTCGCGGCTTTGCGATCCAGCAACTGCAAAACATAACGATGGCGAACCGCTGTTCTGATCTGGATAAACTGCTGCGAAGCCAGTGTGTGTTCCAGTCCCGGCTCACCCACCAGAACGATCTGCAGCAGTTTATGGTGGGACGATGCCCACTCATATAACAGCCACAGCGCTTCCAGTGTTTCTGCTGGCAGAGTATGCGCTTCATCTATCAGCAGCACGACTTGCCTGTCGCCAGCCTGCACGGCGGTGAGAATTTCCTGCAGCTCATCGACATCAGCCGGCGCGGGTGGAAGGACCAGGCCTTCTTTCTCCGATTGAAGTCTCAATTCGTCCATTATGGAATTCAGTAAAGCTTTCTTCGACGAGTCTTTCTTTGCAGAATAAATAACCCGCATGCCATCAGACAGCCATTTCATCAACGCCTGGCATAGCACGGTTTTGCCGCTCCCCGATTCGCCGGTGAGAGCAATCATGCCCTCTTCGCCTTCGCCGTGCGTCAATACATAGATAAGGGCATCCAGGATTGCGCCTCGCCCTCCTCCTTCATAGAAACAGTCACCATCAGTGGTTGACGATTGAGAAAATGGCTGCCTGGATAAACCGAAATGATCAAGATACATTGGTGCCTCGTTGTCCGATTCGCCTGGGGGGATGTGTTTCGTAATTGATTCGATCAGAAAATACTATCTATGAATCCCGTCATTCTGCCGTCATTCTGGGCCTGGGCCGGAATCCAGTCCAAGCCAATCAAGAATTCTGAATAAGATACACTATGGAACATAAAATTCCTCGATGAACCAGATATCCCATCCATTATACAAACTGGAATGAAACCATCCGGGAGCCTGGCTTCCAAAGGAGCTTTAAACCTTGTATTGATCCCGCTTGCTAGGGTATAGTTCGAGTTTAGCCATTTATATCCAAGCGGAAGAGCGCGAACTCATCGTCGCCGCCGAAGGCGCAACCCCCCGGAATCGCTCAGGCGCAGATCATGTCGATCTTGATCCCTGGTAACCGCTTGCGAAAAGGCAATCTGGAGAGTGTCGGCATTGGGCTGGCCACCGAAGGGGCAGACGGAGCAGGGAAAACCCTGTCCGAAATCTCTCAGGTAAAAAGGACAGAGGGGTGAGGTCATCAGGCGTGACCTCACCTTTTTTTTGGGACATCGATCTGTGAAAACGACTCCTCTAAATCAAACCCACCGCGATATGAACGCCAAGATGGTGGATTTTGGCGGCTGGGACATGCCCCTGCATTACGGCTCCCAGCTTGACGAACACCACAAGGTACGCAGTGATGCGGGAATGTTCGATGTGTCCCATATGCTCGCCGTCGACATCGAGGGGGAGGATGCACGCGCGTTCCTGCGGCAACTGGTCGCCAACAATATAGACAAACTGACGCAGTCAGGCAAGGCGCTTTACTCCTGCATGCTCAATCCCGATGGCGGAGTGATAGATGATCTCATCATCTATTTTCTGACGGAATCGCATTTCCGGATGGTTGTCAACGCAGGGACCGCCGATAAGGATATGGCATGGATGCTTTTGCAACGCGACCGGATAGCCCCCGGTCTCGAAATCACGCCGCGCAGGGATCTGGCGATGATCGCAGTGCAAGGTCCCAATGCCCGCGCCAAGGTGTGGCAGGTACTTCCGGGCTCGCAGACGGATACGGAGAATCTGAAGCTGTTCCAGGCGGCCTTTTTTGGCAAGTATTTTATTGCCCGCACAGGTTACACCGGTGAAGACGGCTTCGAGATTACGCTTCCGGCAGCCGACGCCGCGAGTTTCTGGAACAAGCTTTATGCCGCAGGAGTGACTCCTGCGGGCCTGGGTGCAAGAGATACCTTGCGGCTCGAGGCAGGCATGAACCTTTACGGGCAGGATATGGATGAAACGATCAGTCCGCTGGAAGCGGGGCTGGGATGGACGGTAGATTTGAAGAGCGAGCGCGACTTCATCGGCAAGCAGGCGCTTCTCACCAAGCCGGTCACACAGCAGCTGACCGGCCTGGTGTTGCTGGATCGCGGGATATTGCGCAGCCATCAGAAGGTGGTTACGCCAAAAGACGAGAGTAAAGGCGAAATTACCAGCGGGGGCTTTTCGCCCACGCTCAATCAGTCGATCGCTCTGGCGCGCCTGCCCCTGGCCGTATCTCCCGGAGACGAAGTTCAGGTCGTCGTTCGGGATAAACAGTTGAAAGCGAAGGTCGTGAAATATCCTTTCGTCCGCAATGGCAAAATTCTCGTTTGATGAAACGGCAAGGCAATATCATTTAATTCTGGAGCAAAAACATGAGCATTCCGAATAATTTGAAATACACGAAATCCCACGAATGGGTGCGCCTCGAAGATGACGGCACGGCAACTATCGGTATTACCCAGCATGCCCAGGAATTGCTTGGGGACATGGTATTCGTTGAAACTCCCGCAGTCGGCCGCCAACTCAAGCAAGGCGATGAATGTGCCGTAGTTGAATCGGTAAAGGCGGCGGCCGATGTTTACGCGCCGATTACGGGAGAAGTCACGGCCGCCAATCAGGAGCTCGCCTCCGCTCCGGAAAAAATCAACCAGGATGCTTATGCGGCCTGGCTTTTCAGACTGAAACCGGCAAACACCGCTGACCTGGAAAAATTGCTCGATTCCGCCGGATACCAGAAACTGCTCGAAAGCGAAGATCATTAATCAAATCACTCGAGGGAAATGGAACGGGACACTTCTCCCGCCGTCATTTCGCCTGCCTTTTACGCTCCACCGATGATTCACGGAACAAATCATGCCGTTCATTCCACATACTGAAGAAGATATACAAGCCATGCTCGCGAGCATCGGCGCAAACAGCATCGATGAGCTGTTCGATGAAATTCCAGCCGCGCTGAAAACCGGCACCCTGAAGCGTGTGCCGTCCGGTTTGAGCGAAATGGAAATATCGCGTTTGATGCTGGAACGCGCCGAGCAGGATGGACGCTACCTGAACTTCATCGGCGCGGGCGCTTACGAGCATCATATTCCCGCGGCTGTCTGGCAGATTGCCACGCGGGGGGAGTTCTACTCCTCTTATACGCCATACCAGGCGGAGGCCAGCCAGGGCACCCTGCAGTTGCTCTATGAGTACCAGACCATGATGGCGTCGCTGACGGGGATGGATGTTTCCAACGCCAGCATGTACGATGGCGCTTCGGCCCTGGCGGAAGCCGCCCTGATGGCCGTGCGTTCGCACCGGACCTCGCGGCGGATCTTGATCCCGCAGACCGTTCACCCGGTCTATCGCAGCGTGGTTCGCGCCATTGTCAAAAACCAGGGAATCGAGGTGGTGGAGATTCCCTACGACAAGCTGTCCGGACAGACTTCACCGGACGCACTGAAAAACTTTGGCAGCGAAGAATTTGCAGCACTCGTGATTCCCCAGCCGAACTTTTTCGGCGTGCTCGAAGATGTCGACGCGCTCACCCATTGGGCTCAGAGCAGGGATGCTTTTGCCATTGCCGTTGTGAACCCCATGGCCCTGGCAATGCTGACTCCGCCCGGCGAATGGGGGGAGAAAGGTGCAGACATTGCCGTCGGCGAAGGACAGCCCCTGGGCATTCCCTTGTCCAGCGGGGGACCTTATTTCGGTTTCATGGCCTGCAAGCAGCCCCTGGTGCGCCAGATGCCGGGGCGCATTATCGGTCGCACGACGGATCAGGAGGGCGGCGATGGCTTCGTGCTGACGCTTCAGGCACGGGAACAGCACATCCGGCGATCCAAGGCCACCTCCAATATTTGCACCAATCAGGGACTCATGGTCACGGCAGCAACCATCTACCTGGCCTTGCTGGGTCCCGAAGGCCTGCGCCGGACTGCTGCCCAATCGCATGCAAACACGGCAGCATTACTGGAAAAACTCGAAAGGCTGAAGGGAGTGAAAAGAATATTCAACGGCCCTCTGTTCCATGAAGCGGTTATCTCCCTGCCCCGTCCCGCTGGCAGCGTTTTGCAGGCGCTCGAAGCCCGGCGGATATTGGGCGGGCTCAATCTCAAGGAGTACTATCCGGAACTGGGAGAGGCCGTGCTGGTCTGCGCAACCGAAACGAAGACCTCTGCGGACATCGATAATTACGTCACGCAGCTGGGCGACGTCATCAGAAATTCATAGCACCGATTTTCCATCGGACGTTTAACAACCATCCCATATCATAAAGGAGAAACAGTATGGTCACTCTAGCCGGCAACCCCATCAGAGTTGAAGGAACCTTCCCCAAGGTAGGCGACAAGGCAACCGATTTTTCTCTGGTAAACAGGGATTTGAAAGATGTCACCCTGGCCGATTTTGCAGGCAAGAAAAAAGTGCTCAACATTGTTCCCAGCCTTGATACCCCGGTCTGCGCCATGTCCACGCGCAAGTTCAACGAGCAGGCCAGCAACATGGAAAACACGGCGGTGTTGATCATCGCTGCCGATCTGCCCTTCGCGATGAGCCGCTTTTGCGACATGGAAGGACTCGACAAGGTGGTACCGCTTTCCACGATGCGCGGCTCGGAATTCATGAAAAACTACGGGGTGGCGATTACAGACAGTCCTCTTGCAGGTATTACGGCCCGGGCTGTCGTGGTTCTGGATGAAAACAACAAGGTCATCCATGCACAGCTCGTGCCGGAAATCAAGGACGAGCCGGATTATGATGCGGCGCTGAAGGTCCTGGAATCCTGAACATGACGGAAGGGATGCGGAATGTATCGCGACGGTCGATGACATCGATACCCGGCGCCCGCGGAATGCGCAGCGCTTCCCTTCTCCGAGGCTGAGGTACAGGCAGGCGATGCCTGCCTGTCAATATCTTTCAACACATTCACTTCACATTCACTTAGCAAATACCGGATTGAACCCATGCTGATATTTGAACATTCTCGCCCTGGCCGGCGCAATTATTCCCAATCTCCGAAAGCTGCGGAAGCAACGGATATTCCGGAGAAGCTGTTGCGCAAGACCCTGCCGCTGCTGCCGGAAGTGTCCGAGATGGATGCGGTGCGTCACTACACACGGCTGTCGCAAAAGAATTTTTCGATAGACACGCATTTTTATCCGTTGGGTTCCTGCACGATGAAGTACAACCCGAGGGCGTGCAATTCACTTGCGATGCTGCCCCAGTTTCTGGCCCGCCATCCCAGATCGCCGGAAAGCACCGGCCAGGGATTCCTTGCGTGCATGTACGAGCTGCAGGAAATTCTGAAAGATGTAACCGGCATGGCCGGGGTAAGCCTGACACCCATGGCAGGCGCGCAGGGCGAGCTGATCGGGATCGCGATGATACGCGCCTATCATGAGTCGCGAGGAGACACCGCCCGAACCGAAATCATCGTTCCGGACGCGGCGCATGGCACCAATCCTGCCACAGCAGTCATGTGCGGCTACAAGGTCGTCGAGATTGCCACCGACAGGGAAGGCAATGTGGACATGGCCGCCCTGAAAGCAGCAGTCGGCCCGAAGACGGCTGGACTGATGCTGACCAATCCTTCCACGCTCGGTGTATTTGAAGAGAATGTCGCCGAGATGAGCAGGATTGTCCATCAGGCAGGCGGATTGCTCTATTACGATGGCGCAAACCTGAACGCCATACTTGGCAAAGTCAAGCCGGGCGACATGGGCTTCGACGTGATTCACATCAATCTTCACAAGACGTTTTCCACCCCGCATGGCGGCGGAGGCCCGGGCTCGGCCCCGGTGGGTGTCGCGCCGCGGCTGCTGCCGTTTATGCCTGTGCCTATCGTGGCATTTGAAAACGGGACTTATCGCTGGCAAACAGAGAAGGATATACCGCAATCGATCGGAAGACTTTCAGCGCACATGGGGAACGCAGGGGTTCTGCTGCGCGCCTATGTATACGTACGCCTGCTTGGGGCGGAAGGCATGCACCGGGTGGCCGAGTTTGCGGCGCTCAACGCCAACTACCTGATGGCCGAACTGCGCAAGGCGGGTTTCGAGATTGCTTACCCCAATCGCCGCGCCAGTCATGAATTTATCGTTACCCTGAAGGACCTGAAGGAAAAAACCGGCGTCACCGCGATGAATCTCGCCAAACGCCTGCTGGATAAGGGTTACCATGCCCCGACAACCTACTTTCCGCTCCTCGTGCCGGAATGTCTGCTGATTGAACCGGCCGAAACCGAATCGAAGGAGACACTGGACGCCTTCGTAACAGCAATGAAGGAAATCCTGGAGGAAGCCCATACGCAGCCGGACATGGTGAAAAGCGCGCCTCACGCCACGCCCGTCCGCCGGCTGGATGACGTCAAGGCCGCACGCGAGCCGGATCTGGCCTGGAAAGCACCCACGCGCAACATAAGCGTAACCAGGACTGAAACCCTTACCGCGATCCCAAGCGTAAGCGTAGCTTAACGGCTCGGGCTTCGCAGGCACTTCCCCATGCATACACTCATTTGCGGCTCCATCGCCTATGACACCATTATGGTGTTCGGCGATCATTTCAGGAACCATATCCTGCCGGAAAAAATTCACATACTGAACGTCGCTTTCCTGGTGCCGGATATGCGCAGGGAGTTTGGCGGCTGCGCCGGCAATATCGCCTATAATTTACAGATGCTGGGAGGCTCTCCCCTCATCATGGCAACGGTGGGGGATGATTATCAGCCGTATGCGGAACGCCTTTCAACTCTCAATCTGGCGCAAACACACATCCGGTCCGTGCAGGGCTCGTTTACTGCCCAGGCGTTCATCACCACGGATCTGGCCGATAACCAGATAACCGCTTTCCATCCGGGAGCAATGAACAGCTCGCATGAAAATCACATCGCTGCCGCGGAAAACGTGAGCCTCGGCATTGTGGCGCCAGACGGGCGTGACGGCATGCTGCAGCATGCACGCGAGTTTCATGAAGCCGGCATTCCCTTCATGTTCGATCCGGGCCAGGGACTGCCCATGTTCAATGGCGAGGAGCTGCTCGATTTCATCCATAAGGCGGACTATGTCGCCGCTAACGATTATGAAGGGCAGTTGCTGCAGGAACGAACCGGTCTCACGCTGGAGACACTGGCGAAGCTTGTAAAGGGACTGATCATCACGAAGGGCGCACAAGGATCGACAGTTTACGCGGAGGGTCAACAGATCGAGATTCCGTGCGTCAAGCCGGATAAAGTGGTCGATCCTACCGGTTGTGGCGATGCATACCGGGCAGGCTTGCTCTATGGAATCGCCAGGGGAATGGATTGGCAAAGCGCCGGGCGGCTCGGTTCGCTCATGGGGGCACTGAAAATCGGCCAGCGTGGCGGGCAGAACCACCGCTTCACCAGGGATGAGATCGACCAGCGCTACTTTGAGGTTTTCGGCAACCGCATTCTATAGAATGAGAGGCGCAATGAAACAGCACATTTTAGCCATAACCTTCCTCTGCTCAGCCGCAGTACTTCTGAACGGCTGCGTTGCAGGCCAAGGGGGAGGCGACTATGCTCGCGGCCAGGCGCGGCAGGAGCAGAGCGTGCGAACGGGCGTGGTCGAAAGCGTGCGTGAAGTAAGACTGGAAGGCACGCGCAGTGGTATCGGGACAGTAGCAGGAGGTGTAGCCGGCGGAATCGGGGGTGCCCAGATTGCGCATGGGTGGCTCGGCGCCCTGGGGGCCCTTGCCGGAGCAGTGGGCGGGGGTCTGCTCGGCCAGGCGGCGGAGGAGGGCGTAACCGGCGGGAAGGGACTTGAAATCACGGTGAGACTCGACAACGGTTCCCTTGTGGCCATCACCCAGGCGGCCGACGAAGCATTCAGGCCCGGCGAACGGGTAAGGATTTTATCGGGTGGCGGGGTCTCCCGCGTTACCCATTAGATGACCTCGGGCAGCAGGCAGGATGTGAACTCCAGCATTCCGGTTGCTTGGATTCCCGCGTCCGGAATACGCTAATATTATGGGATGTCCAACGTTACAAACAGTGCCGCAACCAGTAGACTGACGCGAGCTATCCGTTCTGCTCGCCTGCTGCTTCACATTGCTTCCGGGTTGATTCAATCCGCGATCTATCCGCATGTCAGTCAAAGGACTCAGAGACGCATGGCGCAAAAGTGGTCAGCCCGGCTTCTCTCAATTCTTAGCGTCAGGCTACGCTATCAAGGAATATTGCCTGCCGCCGGAACACAGCGCGTCATGCTGGCGGCCAATCATGTATCCTGGCTGGACGTGTATTCGATCATAAGCGTATGCCCGACCCGATTTGTCGCAAAATCTGAAATCCGCGGCTGGCCCCTGTTTGGCTGGCTGAGCAATAACGTGGGCACCTTGTTCATCGAGCGCGCGAAGCGCAGTGACACGGTCAGAATAAACGACCATATTGCAGAAGCGCTCAATAACGGCGATCGGGTAACGGTATTTCCTGAGGGCGGCACCAGCGATGGCACCGTACTCCATCATTTCCATGCCTCGCTGCTGCAACCCGCGGTGAGCGTGTCGGCCATGCTCCATCCGGTGGCTATCCGCTATACCGACATGGCAGGTAACATCAGCAAGGCGGCGGCATACTTTCGTATTTCGTTACTTGAATCGGTAAGGCAGGTATTGAGTCAGCCGCACATCGATGTCGAACTCATCTTTATGGAGGCGATCGATAGTCACGGAAAAAATCGCCGGGAACTTGCGCGAAGCGCGGAACATGCTATTGCCAACGCCTTGTCGCTCCCCCTGTCCCACAAGCCGTCTGGAAAACCATCCGATCTTCCAGACGAACAGCCGTAAGACTGCCCCCCCATAAGCAACCGGTATCGAGCGCCATCAGATTGCTCCTGATCTCAAGACCCAGTGCTGACCAGTGACCGCAGATGACGGTTGCCTTCCGGCTGGCTCGCCCGGGCGCATCGAACCAGGGCAAATAGCCGGGTGGAATGTCCTTCACCGAACCCTTGTGGGTAAAATCCATTCTTCCCTGGGGAGTACAGACGCGCATGCGCGTCATGGCATTGATGATCACGCGCAGCCGTTCATATCCGCTGAGGGCTTCATTCCAATGATCCGGCTGATTCCCGTACATTTGGCGGCAAAGTTCATGGAATTCGCTTCCCCGCAAGGCACTCTCTACCAGTGTGGCAAGCGCTTGCGCTTGTTCGACGCTCCAGGAGGGCAGCAGGCCAGCGTGCACCATGACGTAGTTTCCGTCCACATGCAAAAGCTTCTGTTGCCGCAGCCAGTCGAGCAGCTCATCCCGATCGGGCGCATCGAGGATGTCCTGCAAGGTATCGCTTCGGTTTAGCTCCGCGCACCCTTCCGCAACCATGAGCAGATGCAGATCATGATTGCCCAGCACCGTTACTGCGGAGTCGTTCAGCTCTCTTACGAAGCGCAATACCGAGAGCGAGTCTGGCCCCCGGTTGACCAGATCTCCCACCAGCCACAGCCTGTCTTCCGTCTCGTTGAAACGGACCAGGTCAAGGAGCTCCCGAAATTCGCGATAGCAACCCTGCAAGTCACCGATTGCGTAAATGGCCATAAGATGGAAGGCTGATTGCCAGCAGGCTGAAGAGCAGAGAGATAAGCGGAGTTATCCTTGAAGAAAAAACAAGGGCGATATGGAATTCTCCCTATCGCCCTGTCCCGCCTTCAATTTCTCAGCAGGTCATTTGGACTGGCTGACCATATAATCAACAACGGCTTTGACGTCGTCATCAGGCAGCCCCGCGTTTCCGCCCTTGGGCGGCATGGCATTCTTGCCTTTCAATGCACTGGTATAAAGCGTCTCCATGCCTGTCTTGATGCGGGGCGCCCATGCTGCATCGTCTCCCAGCTTGGGGGCACCGGCGGCGCCGGTGGTGTGACAGGCGGCGCAACTGGCGGTGTAAATTCTCTTGGCTTTTTCCGCCGGGTCTTCCGCCACGGGAGCGGCGCTGACGGTTGCCGGAGCGGCCGTGGCCACCACTGCTCCTTCCCCTGTTTGCGCTTCGGACTGGGTGGAATCACCTGCAATCATCAAATTGCCCACTGGATGAAGACGCTTCGCTATGGCCTCTTCCGAAAAAGCAGGACTGTTTGGATCCATGGAGCTTTCTCCGATGGCAAACCGTCCGATCATTGATAAAACAACGACTGGAACTATGAAAGCGGCCAGGACGACAGCAATCAACTGGCCCGGTGTCTGGATAGGCGTGGAATGCCCCTCGTCTTCAACGTCGCTCACAATAACCCCCAGTAATAAACGTTAAGAACGTTTATTGTATAGGTTCATGTATCTAAGCAAAAGCGGTTTTATTCAGGTTGGACGGAGGGGTTAAAAAGCGTTATTCTATGCGCCCGATTCAAAAATGCTTTCCATCCGCGCCCATAGCTCAGCTGGATAGAGTACCGCCCTCCGAAGGCGGGGGTCACACGTTCGAATCGTGTTGGGCGCGCCAACTGCCCTTCAATCTGCTTTGGTTGCGAACGCCAAACGCCACCGATTGCCGCGCAGTTTGGCATCAGAATGAGTTCGGTAATCAAGTGAGGCCGTCGCTTCCGCGAGACTGGCAACGTTGCGTCGGGTGGCCAGCCACCCATCGCGTGGTCCGGGTTAGTGCATTGTCGGCCTGATCCCAATATTTGGACCGCCGGAAGGTGGAATTTCCAGCCTATCAAAGAAGATGGTAGTCTAGTATCATGTCGCGTGAACCGGAGTACATTATGATAAAATCATTAACCAATAATAATAATGTCTACAAACTTCCGTCGTCTTTGAAAGTTGATATCCGTTGCGAGGACAATATCGAGTATATGCGCTCGATGAGGAAGAACAGCTTCCATCTCATCGTAACGTCGCCCCCCTATAACGTCGGCAAGGAGTATGAGCGGCGCACCACCCAAGACGCCTACATCAAGGAGCAGTCCGCCACTATTGCCGAAGCGGTTCGTCTACTGCACCCAAACGGCTCCATATGCTGGCAGGTCGGCAACCATGTCGATGACGGTGAGGTATTTCCCTTAGATATTATCCTATATCGACTGTTCAAAAATCATAGCTTGAAGCTCAGGAACCGCATTGTATGGCAGTTTGGCCACGGGCTTCATTGCCAGAACCGCTTTTCGGGGAGGCACGAGACGATACTCTGGTTCACCAAGGGCGACGATTATATATTCAATCTCGACCCTGTACGAATTCCGTCCAAGTACCCCGAAAAGAAGCACTTCAAGGGGCCAAAGAAGGGCGAACTATCGGGCAACCCCCTTGGAAAAAACCCCTCTGATGTGTGGGACATCCCGAACGTCAAAGCCAACCACGTCGAGAAGACGGATCATCCCTGCCAGTTTCCTGTCGGCCTAGTTGAGCGACTGGTGCTGGCACTGACCAACGCCGGGCAGAACGTCCTGGACCCCTACCTGGGCGTGGGATCATCCGCCATTGCGTCGCTCAAGAATGGGCGCAACGCCTATGGCTGCGACATTATGCAGGAGTATATCGACATCGCCAACGGGCGGATCGAACAGCTCAACAACGGCGAGCTGCGGGTGCGTCCGATGAACAAGCCCGTCTATGAACCCCCACTGAAAGACCGCAGATGAAGCTATCATATGTCTACGATCATCATAATGCCGTTGCGGAATGGCAGCGCCGAGAGCTGGACGAATGGCTAACCGACATCTTTGAGGTTCCGCAGATACAGCTTCGCCCGAAATGCACCCCCCAAATCCGCCAGCATGTCGCTGGAGAATTGGAGAAGGAAGGATGGGCTCTCGATGTGAAACTCGATCAGGAGCTAGGTCTGACGATCTTTGCCATGCGCGATGATCTAGCCTTTCAGCTCCAGACTGGCAACATGAGCAGAGCACCCTACGATCTACTCAAGCTTCAATATCTCTACACATCCCAGCGTATTCAATGTGCGGCCCTCGCTGTGCCCACCCGCGATGGCGCGAACGCCATCGGCGACAATATCGCCAATGCAGATCGGCTTTCGAACGAGCTCAAGCTTTTCAGCCGAGTGATTTCCGTGCCTATCATGCTGATCGCGTTTGAATAATCGAATTAAGGGTGGCGTTCGTGAAATATGTTGTTTCAATCAAGGGGCGATCCGAACGAGAGGCATTCATTGCGAAGGGCGTAGCATCACCGTTTTCGACCTTTGATTTCTACGAGTTCCGAAATGCTCACTATCGCCTGCCGGTCATTCGCATAAGTATCTATCTGCCCGTCTATCGGATGCAGAACTTCAGGACCTTTACGGACCAAGCCGAGTATATTGCCAAGGAAGGCGTTATCGCGGATTTTTTCGCAACCGGCCAAGAGATAGAGAGCGTTCAGCAGATACAGCATGAAATGTTGGCCCGACTGGCGCAGAAGGGCGTCTCCGACTCGGTTGCTCCTATCTCCGACGTACTTAAGAGAGACCGCCAGCGTGAACCGCTGCTTATTACGGCCTCGGGCGTTGTCGTGAACGGAAACCGGCGTCTTGCTGCGATGCGCGAACTATATATGGAAGATTCTGGCACCTTCGCCGACTTCAGCAATGTCAACTGCGCAGTTCTTCCTACTGACGCCACACTTGCGGATGTCATCGACATTGAGGCTGGTCTTCAGGCCAAGCAGGAGACAAAACTTGACTACGATTGGGTGGGCGATGCCCAACTCATGAGCGCTATGGTCAAGCAGCACGGCGGAGCAGCTGAAGTTGCCAAGAGGCTGAACCGAAGCGACCGCGAGATACGTAACACCATGCAGGCGCTAGCCGAGGCTGACATCTACCTCAAGGAATGGAGCGGCACACCCGGCCAATACAGTCGGGTAAGGGACGAGGCGGAGCAGCTTTTCAAGGACATTCCCAAGCGCTTGGAAGGCAAGGAGCCAAATCTTCAACAGGCGAGCCGTGTCATTGCCTGGACCTTATTCGAGAACAGAGATCGCCTCACAGGCCGAATCTATGATTACAACGCCGCGTTCGGCAAACTTGCTGCCGATGTAATGGAACGTGTTGTCGAAAAGCTGGGCATTCCAACCGAGGAAAGCGATAGTGACGATGATGGAGATTTCGCGGTCGATTTCGGGAACGACAGCGGCGAGATCTCTTACGACGCGGTGTTCGAGCAGCTTCGGGATCCAGATTCAAAATCGGAAATCATCGATACCCTCATCGATGCAGCTCAGAGCGCTATTGAGATCGAGAAAGGGCAGAAGTCCGGTCAAGCATCCTTGAAGGCCGTCAGTCAGGCTCACGCGAAGCTGATGGCAGTAGATATATCCCGCGCTGCGCCGGATACGCATACTACAATGAGGAAGCAGCTCGAAGCCATTGAGCAGCTCAGCCGGGTACTCATGAAAAAGATCGACAACTACCAAGAAGAAGAATGAGGGCCTGTTACCTTTGGATAGCGCGCCCGATATCATTACCCTGTCCTATATTCCAAACCGCGTGGCTGGGCGTTTCAGTCGCGCGACGGTCGGTTCCACGTCTTCGATCTGGGAGCGACTGAGAGCACGTCTCGCACCCGAGCCGACCGCCGTCACGATTGGAGACACAACCTTCGAGGTGCCTTGGCCTCTCGCGCTTCAGGTATTGAGGGAGATGGGTACGCGGCCTCTGCAAACCTCACTCAATTTTCGTTTTCAGCCCGATGAGTCTGCACAGTGCCAAGTTAGCCGCTTCGCTGAGGAAGTGCGTGTTGCGCGTCAAGCAAAAGGCAAACTGACCGCAACGCTCTCCGAAAAAGAAATAATCTCGTCCCTCCAAGCAAAGGGGTTCACGAGACAGCTGAAACCGTTTCAGCTTCGCGATCTGAAATGCCTTCTCGCCTTGTCAAATGGAGCGAACTTTTCCGTTCCCGGTGCGGGCAAGACCACCGTGACATTTGCGCTACACCTGCTGGTGCGCAAGCCGGGCTATCATCTCCTCATTATCTCGCCCAAGGCAGCTTTTCCGGCGTGGCGGTCTATCGTCGAAGAGTGCATGAGCGCCGATGCATCGGACGGAGAAAGGGAGCCGTTCACATTCCTCGATGGCTCAGAAGAAGAGAATGACGCACTGCTGCGCTCAGGCCGGAAGCGATTTGTCATCTCTTACGATCTCATGGTGCGACAGCAGCAAATCATCGCGAATTACCTCGCTCGGCAACCTGTGCACGTGGTGCTCGATGAAGCACATCGAATGAAGACAGGAAGTCTTTCGCAGCGTGGTGCGTATCTGCTCAGTGTCGCTACTCTGCCTGCGCGCAGAGATATCCTTACCGGTACGCCGATGCCTCAAGGGGCATCGGACCTCGCATCACAACTCGCATTTCTGTGGCCGGGCCAAGGTCTGGACGCTCAGATATCTCGGGGCACGCCCCCAAAGGATGTTCTGGGCCAACTATTCGTCCGAACCACAAAAAACGAATTGGGGCTACCTAAGCCCCGTCGCTTTTTCCATCAGGTCGATATGGCTCCGGCACAGTTGGCGCTCTACTCCGTCGTGAGAAACGAGGCGCTGCGCCAGCTAACGCAGACAATCTCGCGGCGCTCAGACTTTGACTTCATTGCTGCTAGGCGTTCAGTGATGCGCCTGCTTCAGCTGTCGGTGAACCCGTCGCTGGCGCTTCGCTCGATTGCAACGACAGGGGCGCAGCTTGAAAGCTCGTTGATCGACAAGATTCTCGAAGAAGCCATTTCGAGCAAAATGCGCGCTGTTGCCGATCATGCGCGCGAACTCGTGGAGTCCGGTCGCAAGGTTGTCATCTGGACAATTTTCACCGGTACGATCCTCGAAGTCGAGCGCATGCTCGCCGACCTCAATCCCGTTTCGATCTACGGCGCAGTCCCCACGATAGCCTCAGAAATGGGCGACGGTCGGGAATCACGTCTGGAGAGATTTCACAAGGATTCCAGCTGCGGGGTTCTGATCGCCAATCCGGCCGCGGCTGGGGAAGGCATAAGCCTGCATACCGTGTGCCACGATGCGATCTATTTGGATCGGAGTTACGTCTCGACGCACTATCTCCAATCCATTGATCGGATACACAGACTGGGTCTGCCGCCGGATGTGGAAACAAACATCCATATCTATGAGACAAAGGCTCCGCCGCAGATCGGCAGCATAGATTTGTCGGTCCGTAGAAGGTTGGCCGTCAAAATCAGAGGGCTGCAACAACTGCTCGATGATCCAGATCTGCACGAAGTTGCACTTGATGAAGAGAATGCCGACGAGCCGGTAGATTACAATGTCGAGCTTCAGGACCTTGTCGACCTCGTGGAGGAGCTGGAGGGTCGTGCGCCAGAAGCTGCGGACGAATGACAGGTGGACTCCCCTTTGAGCGGCTCTTTTCATTGCCTGCTTTCGAGGGCATGCGGACCGTACGTTCACACTTAGTGCAGCAACCCGGGATCAGCGTCGCCGAGGCGATTTCGATTGTTCAGGCCGTAGAAATCGACGCGCTTGGCTTCGACTTGGTGGCCAGTGCGGCGCTTTTGGATATCATTCCGGCATCTCTCTCCAATGAGGGCGTTCCTTTCTATCGTGGCTGCATACGGCAGGTTCTGCTGACCTTTCAGCCTAGCTGGGCAAGAACGATGCTCCAGGGACGAACACGTTTCTACGCCACGCTGGAGCGAGATGAGCAAAGCCTATTTCGACAGGCTGGTATTCTCGACGATCCCCCAGGTGACGACTTCGTCGAGTGGTGGGATGCGCTGACAGGTGAGCTTCGCCTAATTGTCGATATGAGGAAATTCCTGCAAGGGCGCCGCGCGGAACGGCTCACATTGGCGCTTGAGGAACAGCGACTGGCGAAGGATGGGATCGACGAGAAGCCACGCTGGGTGGGGCTGGACGACAATACGAAGGGCTATGATGTCCTCTCATTCGAATGGGCCGAGGGGAACGTCGTTAACAAGCTGATCGAAGTGAAATCGACGATAGCTTCGCCCTTGCGATACAGGGTGACTCGCAATGAATGGGAGCAGGCGAACCGCTCCGGGATAGCCTACGTTTTCCACGTTTGGGACATGACGCAGGATCCGCCGATCCTTCATATGCGAACTGTGGAGCAGGTAAGGCCGCATATCCCGGTGGATCAGGACAAAGGCAAGTGGAAGGATGTCGAGATCCCGGTGGGACCTCCTCCGGCTTAGGGTCGACCTCACCCTACACGTCTATCAGTATCAGTCAGTTGAGGGCAATCTAAAGAATTGCGCCACGGAGAGAAATGCGACCGGAATCTGTTATTTAAGCAGGTTACAGCCAGACTTCGTTTGTCATTTTAGAGGGCTATGTCGTAAACGTAGTTCTCATCATCACCTGCAACGGCTACGCACGACGAGCCGTACAGCCGGCGGCAACTTCCTTGTCAACAATTATTCCCAAGCTTACATAAGGCAAATCGGCACTCTGCTACCCGAATTCAGGGGCAGGAAGAAGCGCACCTTATTCCCCAAGGTATATACGGGGGAGATTTACCGCTCCTGCTCATGGGATTTTTCAGGGTAGGGATCGAAGGCGCGCTCGACATCCATGCCAGGGTGTAGTAACCGTAGAACAGTAATCCCATCTTTCCGGGAAAAATAGAAAGCAATGTGAGAGGCAACGGTAAAGGAGCGCACTTGCGGCGCGATCTCCTTCCGTTCAAGGCCGATGCGAGGCGGCAGGCTCAGTTTTTTTCAGGGCAAGTTCGAGTTCTTCCCGGTAGCGACGCACCTGCACAATGCCCCGGGCTTGCTTCGTATAGCGGCCAATCTCCCGCAAATCCTCGGCAGCTCGCGCGGCGAACTCATAACGGGGCATTCAATCTGCTAATTCTCTATCAAGTTCCGCAAAAGCCTGTTCCCCCGATAGAATATCCCCTCGCTCTGCTTCCTCCAGACCCCTGCGCACCTCCTGTTGCAGCAGCTCCAGTTTGAGCCGCTGATGTTCCGCAAAGGCGGTAGCTGACATAACAACCGCCACGGCGCGTCCGTTCTTGGAAATCGTCACAGGCTCGCGCTGGGCCTTGTCGAGCAGGGCACCAAAATTGGTTTTCGCCTCGGCAGCCGGAATAGTATCCACGCCAATTCTCCTTTCTATCATCATAAAGTGGCAGTTCAGATCTACATGCCCTGACTGTTGTCGAGCTTTTCCGGCACCAGCCGATAGCCAAGTGCATTCATGATCGAATTGACATTATCGAAGCGAGGATTCCCCTTGCTGGATAAAGCATGCTGAATGCCCTGCCGCGTCAAGCCAGTCTGTTCGGCAATGCTGCTGATGCCTTTCACCTTGGCGATGACGCGCAGCGACGCCAGCAGAGAGGCTGAATCGTGATCCTCAGCATAGGCATCAAAAATCTCGTCAAGATATGGATCGATTTCCTCGGGGTGGTTGCGGAAATACTCTTCCTCCACATCTCTGAATTGTCTATATGTCCGTTTAGCCATGATTTCTGTACTCCTTCCAGTATGCTTTTGCTGCCTGTATGTCCCGCTCCTGGCTGGATTTGTCTCCGCCACACAACAGAACGACTATGCAGCCAGCCTCTTCACCAAAATAGATTCGATAACCGGGCCCGAAAAATATCCGAAGCTCTGAAATACCGTCCCCGATGGGGCGGCAATCGCCTAACAGGCCTTGTTCCAGCCTGCCCACACGCTTTAAGATGAAGCGGCGACCTTTCTGGTCACGCAGGTTATGAAGCCACTCCGTGAAGGGCTCCTTTCCTCTCGCATCCTGATAAACAATGACTGTTTTAGTTTCCGCAGCCTGCACTGTTTCCTCATCTCTTACCATACCATACGCCAAATATATTTGGCAATCAATCTTATGGGGGGAGTGTATATTCAAACTCAAAATTGCTCCTGCCAAGCGCGCCATTCTCGTTTTACTGCTGGAAAAATCCGCTAAGGCATTGAAAGATAAGGCTGCGAGCTTGATCTTCCCCAACCGCACCTGCGGGAGGCTCTATAGCCTGAAGCAAAAATTCATCAGGCCAAGCCGCTCTCGCCAAAACGCCATGATGGAATATGCAAGCTTTACGGTTAAATGAAAGTCTGACCGGTCATGTTTCTTCTGCAGCCTGGTCCGGATATCTCGCTCCTTCCACCGGTTTGAGGAATTACCAGAATCTGTGTGCTGATGCGCTCCTTGAGAGTCGGGACATGCGAGATCACGCCGATCAACTTGCCGTCCTGCTGCAGGCTCGCAAGCGTTTCCAGAGCGGTATCCAGTGCCTCTTCATCCAGCGTGCCGAAGCCTTCATCCAGAAAAAGCGAGTCCACGCGAACATTTTTGCTGGCCATGTGAGACAGCCCCAGCGCCAGCGACAGACTGACGATGAAACTCTCGCCGCCCGAAAGGTTTTTCGTGGATCGAATCTCACCCGCTTGATAATTGTCAACCACGTTGAGTTCCAGGGGCTGCGTATCGTCGCGAACCAGCAGATAGCGATCGGTCATTTTCTGCAGTTGCAGGTTAGCATGGCCGATCATCATTTCGAAGGTCAGCCCCTGGGCAAAATTCCGGTATTTCTTTCCGTCCGCTGAGCCAATCAATTCGTGCAGATTTTCCCATCGGCGGCACTCTATTTTCTGTGCCTCGATAGCCGTTTGCCTGGCCTCCAGCCGTTCTTTGGCAGCAGCATTGTCGCTCAGTTTGTGCTGGAAGCGACTTATAGTATCCCGCAACTGTTTCAGCGACTGCTCGTAACCCTTGAATTGCGGTTCCAGTTCCTCAACAGGTTTATCGGTAATCTTCCTGGCGGCTTCCATGGCCAGACGTTCTTCCCGATCCTTTTGCCTGGCCTTGAGATCTATTTGGTGATCGTCCAGATTCTTTGCCCTTGCAGACAGTGCATCCCTTTGCCCCCCACTGAGTCTGCCTTCAAGAAACTGTTTTTCATCCGAAAAGCCGGTCAGTCCAAGCGCTTCTGTAAATTTGGCTTCCAGTTCCTTCAGTTCCGGATCTCTTTGACCGATGCACTTTTTCAGAGCTTCAATTTGAGTCTTCGCAGTATTCAATTTCTGCTGAAGATCATTATGCTGGACTCTGGCCTTCCTTTCAGTCCCCTCTGCAACGGAAATACTCTTGTTCAAACGGGGTTCTTCATCATCAGGATTTTTATCGCCGTACAATTCTTTCCGCTCATTACACCCAGCGGCGTGATCCTTTTTGAGGGATTCCAGATATTCCCGTTTTTCATCCAATGCATTGCTTTGAGTTTCAATAACTGCCTCCAGCCGTTTCAACTCGCTATCGAAATTTCCAATCTGTTTCTCGATATCGGCCTTTTTCCTGACTTGCGCCTGCCATGCTTTCAGGCGCTCTCGAAGGGATTCCAGCAGTGACGAAACATTGGAATCCTGAATTTCCGCAATGCCGAGCGGTTGGAGTCTGGCTGATACAATCTGCTTCAGTCCGGTAATATCAGTCTGGAGTTTTTCCAGATATTCCTTCAGCTCGACAAGGGTTTGCCCGGCCGTTTTTTTGTCATTAATCGCTGTTATTTCCTGCTTTTCACCGTCCATCAGATTTTTACGAGCTGTAACTTCAGTTTCTTCAAATTTTCTGATGGCGGTTTCATGATCCTCAGCCTTACTTATCAATCTGTCGAGCGCCTCAATCTTCTGTTCGATTTCGTCGGGAATGGGAACGTTACCTTTCGCAAATGGATGCTCCGTTGCACCACAAAGCGGGCATGGCTTGCCATCTTCCAATCTGGCCCGGTGATCTTCAAGTTCCGCTATTTTTTTCCGGAAAACCATTTCTCGAAGCAGGATTTCCTTTTCTGTGCGGTATTCACGTAGCAGCCGATCGCCCAGCAATTGGCTTAATTTATTTTTGCCTTGTTGGAGATTCTTTGATGCATTCTCCAGTTCCTGTTTCCGAGCCTCACATTGCTTCCGGCAGGCAGACAGTTTTTTTGCTGCCTGTTCCAGAGCCGTCGCTGCCTTCTCTTTATCGGCCTCTTTTTGAGCTATTTCTTTCTGCCTGGAGAGCAAATTGCCCAATTGTTCCTCGACGCCGGCCAGACCGCTTATCAGCCACTCATCCTGGGCATGCTCCTTGAGATAATCTTCAGCAACCTTCAGATTCTTTTCGGCATCGGCGCGTTTTGCCTGTTCTTTCACCTTGCCCTGTTTGTCAGCATCGATCTTTATCGTGTCTTTCCTGCAGCTGTCTTCATCTTTCGAAATAGCCTTTTTCCGGTCAGCAAGCGTCTGATCGAGCGAACGGACCTTCCTGATGAGCGGTAAAGCAGCTTCCAGCTCCGCTTTGGCTCTAGTGGACTGCTGCTCGGCCGATTTCAGTGATTCGGCCTGTTCCCTGGCAGAGGATGCCAGTTCAGGAAGGGCTGCTTCCCCGGTTTTCAGTGCCTTCTGCTCATCCGTATGTTGTGTTCGGATTGCTGTGAGCTTTGCGTAGGGCCCCTCCAATGATGCTGCCTGAATTGCCCGGCTGAGTTTGTCACGCTCCGGTTTAAAAATATCGATGTCGGTTTGCAGCTTGTCCGCTTCCGCTGCCAGATTGCCGATTTCCTTCCTCAGTCCATCTACGGCCTTCACCCACGTAATGGCCTTGTCGGTATCCATTAGTTTTCCGGTCAGGTCGAGCTCTTCTTTCTGTTTTGACTCGAGTTCCTGCTGGATATCTTTTTCCTGTTCCTGCTCCAGAATCACGATACCTGCTGTTTCAGCCTGAAGCAGGTTCATTTTTTCCCGCTCTTCACGCTGGCGCTCATGAACGCGGATGGATATTCTGCTATAAATCTCCGTGCCCGTTATCTGCTCCAGGATCGGCGCCCGCTCATCAGGTAACGCCTGCAGGAATGCGGCAAAGCCTCCCTGGGCCAGCAACATGGATCGGGTGAATTGGTCAAAATCCATACCGGTCGCCGCCTCGATCCGTTCGGCGACCCCCTTGATCTTGGATTCGAAAATCGCACCTGAATCGGCATGAGCAATCTCATGCTTCGGGGCCTGAAGTTCGCCATCCGGTTTTTTACGCGCCCGGTGCTGGCTCCAGTGGCAACGAAAACGGCCGCTCTGCGTTTGAAACGTCACCTCGGCAAAACATTCGCCGGTCTGACGAGACATTATCTCATTTCCGCTTTTGGTGACCTTGCTCAGCCGAGGCGTCCGCCCGTAGAGAGCGAGACAAATCGCATCGAGGATGGTTGTCTTTCCGGCACCGGTCGGGCCGGCGATGGCAAAGATACCGTCGGAGGTAAAGGCCGGGTGCGTCAGATCGATTTCCCATTCTCCTACCAGCGAGTTCAGATTCTTGAATCGTACCTGCAATATCTTCATCGACAGCCTCTCTATTCCGCTTGCATGCCGTCCTCATAGAGAGACGAAAGCGCTTCCTGATAAGCACGAAGTAATTCCGACCGCTGGTCTTCAGGCACTTCATGTACGGCCAGGCATCGCTCGAATACGTCGTTCACACTGAGATCGTCCAGTGTTTCTTCTTCATGGATTTTTCCAAGGACGCGATCGATAATAAGGGTGTTCTTCACCCGCAGAATTTCCATTTGAGTGCCGGTAATGGCGATTTCCAGGCACTCGCGCAGATCGCCGATTACTTCTTCACCTTCGTAGATGATTTCGAGCCAGGCTTGAGAGCCGGCCGCTGACAGTTTACGGATATGGGTTGAGATACTGCCCCAGTCTCCCTTGATACGTTCGAGCTTCTGAAACACCGGCACATCGACCAATTGAACGGAGGCCGCGGTACTGTGGAATTCAACCTGGCAAACGCTCTTCTGTTGTTTAGCCTCCCCGAACCCCATGGGTAGAGGAGAGCCACTGTAGCGTATGATGTCGGAGCCATTCACCTTCTGCGGGACATGGAGGTGGCCAAGCGCCAGGTAGTTGAAGGATGCAGGAAAAATCCTGGCGCTCACATGCGCCAGGGAACCGACATAAAGGTCCCGCACGCCGTCACCCTCGACAGTTTGCCCTCCAGCGGCGAAAAGGTGGCCGGTGGCAACAACGGGAATATCGGCTCCAAGCTCCATGCGCTTCCGTTCGGCCAGGGCGGCTATGGCAGCGTAGTGATCGCGAATGCCGACGAGCAGCTTCCGTTCCTTGTCCTCGACACTCTCGCCGGCTTCCGCCACACGGATGTCCTTGTCACGCAGATACGGCACAGCGCAGACAATCAGTTCAGGCACATCCTGCTCATTTCGAAGCACCAGTACTTCATCTTCAAGGGATTCGGACGCGCTACCGGTCACATGCACATCGAGGGTCTTGAGCAGTTCCCTGGGTGCATTGAGGAATGAAGGGGAATCATGGTTACCCGCGACGATGATCACGTGGCGACAGGATGAAGCGGCTACCTTGCAGAGGAAACGATAATAGAGTTCCTGGGCACGATTGCTTGGAGCGCTGGTATCAAAGATATCGCCGGCTACCAGAAGGACATCGATTTCGTTCCCCTGAATCGTCTCTGCCAGCCAGGCCAGAAATGCCTCGAATTCCTCGTACCGCTTTCTGCCGTACAGAGTCCGGCCAATGTGCCAGTCGGATGTATGGAGGAGTTTCATGCTGTTATCCAGCCGTTGCAGGAGCGGCGCGCTTCATGTATTCCTCGCTCCAGTTTTGCGGTTTTAATATCACTCGGTGACAGAGGAATAGAAGCTGATTCATCGGTCCCTGGATTCCAACTCATACAGCCTGTATTTCAGTCGGCTGCATAAACCGCTCAAACTGATCCAGCGGCAGAGGCCGGCTGAACAGATAACCCTGGTAAGCAGTGCAGCCGTGGCTGGCAAGAAAATCTTTTTGTGCTCCGGTTTCCACTCCCTCGGCAATTACTGCCAGCCCCATGCTTTTTGCAAGGAGCAGAATCGCGCGGATGATTGTTGCGTCGTTATTATCGGTCAGCATGTCTCTCACAAATGACCGATCAATTTTTACCCAATCCAGCGGTAGACGTTTCAGATAGGAGAGTGAGGAATAGCCGACGCCAAAGTCATCCAGGGCGAAGCCCACACCCCTGGCTTTGAGTGCCATCATTTTTGCAATCGCATCATCCATGTCATGGAGCAGGATACTTTCAGTAAGCTCAAGCTTGAGTCTTTGTGGATTCGCGCCGGTACTGTCGAGGATTGAAGTTATTTGCCCGACAAAATCGGGCTGGCAAAACTGGCGAGAACTGACATTCACCGAGAGATTGAGCTGTGCTGTCTCCGGCTGAAATGCCCAGTTTGCCAGTTGGCTGCATGCGGTTTCCAGCACCCACTCGCCCAAGGGAAGAATCAGGCCGGTTTCCTCCGCCACCGGTATAAATTCGGACGGAGGCAAAAGACCCCGACGCGGGTGCTGCCATCGCACCAATGCTTCAGCACCGATAATCCCGCGGCTATCCACCTGCAGCTGATAATGGAGAACGATCTCGTTTCTCTCCCAGCTTTTGTATAACTCCGACTCCAGAGTCGCTCGGGCATTCATTTCCGCCTGCATGTCCGGATCGAAAAAACGCACGGCATTGCGGCCTGACGCCTTCGCCTGATACATCGCGAGATCCGCCCGCTTCAGCAGTTCGTTTGTTGTTTGGGACTGATCGTTAAACAGTGCTATACCGATGCTCGGCGTAATGTGATGTGTGTAGGGATCAAGATCGAATGACTGAGTAAAGGCACCGCATATCCTTTCGCAAATGTCCCTTATCCAGGCAAGAGCCTCATCATGATCTTCGCTGAAGTCACTCATTAATAACACCACAAATTCATCGCCGCCCAAGCGCGCTACTGTATCGCTTTCGCGCAGGCAAGAGGCCAGGCGCGACGCAACCTGCCGAAGCAGCAGATCGCCCATATCATGCCCGAGCGTATCATTCAGCAGCTTAAAGTTATCGAGATCGATAAACAGTAACGCGCCCATGCGGCGGTTGCGGGAACTGACAGCTAACGCATGCCGGAGGCGATCCAGCAAGAGCCGTCTATTGGGCAAGCCCGTCAAGGAATCGTAGAAGGCGAGGTGCCGGATCTCATTCTCGGCGTTCTTGCGCTGGGTAATATCCGTATTGATCGCGAAGACAGACTGAGGCTCTCCATCGTCATTTCTGACCAGCGTCCAATGTGCTTCCACGATGAACGTGCTCAGATCCTTGCATCGCTGCGTCAGTTCTCCTCTCCATTCCCCAGCACTGAGTAGCGACCGGTTTGCTTCATCAAAAGCGGCAATATTGTCATATAGCATGTCAGCCGCCCTTCCCATCACCTCTATGGATGTCCATCCGTAGAGCCGCTCCGCACCCTGGTTCCAGAACTGAATACGATGATCGATGCCGCGCACAATGATTGCATCTGTCGCCTTGTCGAGCAGGGAAGCTTGTTGGCGGATGCGGGCATGGGCTTCCTGCCGCGCCTGCTCGGACTCCTTGCGTTCGGTAATATCGCGGAAATAGACAGTCAAGCCTTCTTCGGATGGATAAGCGTGTACCTCGAACCATCCATCCAGTGGAACGTAGAATTCCTCAAACGTCACGGTCTTGTTTTCCATGAGCGCCCGATGGTATTCGCGATCGAAGGTTGTTCCTGCTGCCTCCTTGAATTCCTCCCAGATCACCCTTTCCAGAAGATCCTCGCGATTACGCTGCAGCAGATTCTCCGCTTCCTTATTCACATAAGTGAAACGCCATTCCCGATCCAGGGTATAAAACGCGTCAGTGATACTTTCCAGAATCCTCTCTGTGCGAAGCTTCGCATTTGAAAGCGCGCGTGTTGTTGCTTTCTGCTCCTCCATGGCCAGCATCAGTTTTTTATTTACACGTCCCAGTGCCGCAGCCTTCTCTTTGTTCCCCGAAAGGACAAAGGAAACCATGGCGGTCAACATACTGACCACGATTCCGCCCAGCAGAACGAGAAGTGCTTCGTAATTTTTTATTGCTTTTTCAAATGCGGGACGGGAGGAAGCTTCGACCGCCCATGTTTGACCATATAAAGATACAGGTATGACGCGCTTAAATTTAGGTACGGGCGGCGGTTCAGATCGAAGTTTTACACTGTCGAAAAGGAGAGAATCTTCTGCCATTGCCTCCCCGTCGAAAATTCTCAAATCGAGGATGTCGAGTTCCCTCCAAAGGGTAGCGTGTACGAAGTCATCCATTCTGAAGGGGGCATACACATAGCCACCCAGTGACGCGTGCCTTTCTTCCACCGTTTTCGGTAGATTTGCAGCCCCATAGTAGGGGAGATACATAAGGACGCCTGCCTGGATATCTTCGCCGGTTTCCTGTACGAGCTTCACCTTGCCGGTAAGTGCGGCTTCTCCGGTATCGCGTGCGTGCGACATGGCGGCGCGCCGTACAGCATTTGAAAACATGTCATATCCAAATGCACGCAGATTCGATCCCGTAAAGGGTTCGAGATATATGATCGACGTGTACTCTTGCCGCAGGGTTTCAGGCCAGACTTTATAGGATGGAAAGCCTTCCGCACGTACTTCTTCAATATGAGCGGCAAGCCGTGACGCTGGGATATGTTTGGCGAAACCGATACCGTGAATGCCTGGATATCGGTCATTTATCCGGAGCGCATTCACGTATGTACGCCATTCGTTCCGCGAAACAGAGGGAGAGGCAAGCAGATAGCCAAGTCCGCCTTTCAACACCTGCTCATACCCTGAAAAGTGATGCTCTATCTTACGGATAGCTTCTGCTACCACTCTGTCGAATCGAATATTTTCATGTCGTTCCCCTAGATCCTGTACGACAGACCAACTCACCAAGGTAAGCGACATGAAAATTACAAAGGTGAGAGTGGCGATAGCCCGTTGGGAGAGCGCAGGGCCGCCAGGGATATGTGTTTTGTGGATTTCTGTATCCATCGCTCAAGGCTGATATTTCAATGATCACGCTGAAATTCCTCAAGCTGGCAATCTAACCGGCATTGGGTTTTATGGATAAATGGATAAGGGATATTAAAAATGCCAAGCTTTATGTTTTGAGGGGCCGGTCAATTTGTTAGAAATATCGAACTGGCTAAACAAAAATTCCCAAAAACCCGTCGAAGCGGGTTTCGAGGAAGCGGCAGTTACCTCGCTCGAGGTGAAGGCAATCGCGCACGGAAGAACAATATCTCTAAATCTCCACTCTCGCTCCCAGTTCGAGCACCCGGTTTGCCGGCAGCTTGAAGTATTCGGCGGCATTACTGGCGTTGCGCACCATTGCCGCGAACAGGCGTTCACGCCACAGGGACATGCCGGCACCGGGACTGGGCACCACGATCTCGCGGCTCAGGAAGTAGGAGGTCCTCAAGGGTTCGAACACGAGGCCATGCGGTTCACACAATTCGAGTGCGTACGGCAGGTTCGGCTCGTCCTTGAAACCGTACCGCACCGTAATCTGGTAACAGTTTTCCATCAGGGGTTTTATGGAGATGCGCTGCTCTACCGGCACCCAGGGAGTTTCCTCATATGCCACCGTGAGAAAAACCACACGCTCGTGCAGGACCTGATTATGGGCAAGATTATGCAGCAGGGCGTGGGGCACGCCGTCAGGATTGGCCGTCAGGAAAACCGAGGTACCGGCGACCCGTGTGGGGGGATGTGCGATGAGCGATTCGAGGAAGGATTGGAGCGGTATGGCGGCGGAACGCAGGTGTTCGACCAGAATTTGCCGTCCACGACTCCAGGTGATCATAATGAAAAAAATGACGGACCCGATTACGAGCGGGAACCAGCCTCCCTGGGCAACTTTCAGTATGGTGGCGGAGAAGAACGCGCTGTCGATCATCAGGAAAAACGCGGTTACCAGAATGCCCAGGAGGAATGGATAATTCCAGGCATAGCGGAGCACGAAAAAAGTGAGCGTGGTTTCGATAACCATCGTAGTCGTGACTGCTACGCCATATGCCGACGCAAGGTTGGAGGATGAACCGAATCCAACGACTGCCATGAGGACGACTGACAGCAGAGTCCAGTTGACAAACGGGATGTATATCTGGCCGATTTTTCGTTCCGAGGTGTGCCGGATCTGCATGCGCGGCAGAAAACCCAGCTGGATGGCTTGCCTGGTCACCGAGAAAACGCCGGAGATGACGGATTGCGAGGCAATCACGGTGGCCGCAGTCGCGAGCCCTACCGCGCCATAGAGTGCCCAGGAAGGAAACAATAGAAAGAAAGGATTGGAAATTGCGGATGGATTGGCAAGCAGCAGCGCGCCTTGTCCCAGATAATTCAAAGTCAGGGCGGGAAGGACTCCCCCATACCAGGCCAGCCGGATCGGCTTTGCCCCAAAGTGCCCCATGTCTGCATAGAGCGCCTCGCCGCCTGTCACTGCCAGTACCACAGCACCCAGGGCAATAAATGCCAGCCAGCCATTACTGAGGCAAAAAGCAAAGGCATGCACGGGGTTGAACGCGGCGACAATCTGCGGCGCGCCTGCGATATTAATCAAACCCACGAGTCCGAGGCTGACGAACCATATCACCATGACGGGTCCGAACAAGGCGCCGATTCCCCCCGTTCCTCGCTGCTGCAACATGAAAAGCGCGATCAGCACAGCCATGGTGATGGGCAGCACGTAAGGCTGAAGCAGCGGTGTTGCAACTTCAAGACCCTCGACCGCGCTCAAAACCGAAATGGCAGGCGTGATAACGCCGTCGCCAAAGAATAACGCTGCCCCGAAGGCACCGATCAGAAACAGAACGTTGTGCAAGCGCGGCCGGTCTTTAACGGATGAACTGGCCAGCGACAGCAGCGCCATGATCCCGCCTTCACCATGATTGTCGGCCCTCAGGATCAACGTCACGTATTTGAGCGACACCACGATCATGATTGTCCAGAAGATAAGCGAAATGATGCCGATCACGTTGCTCTCGGTGACAGCAAGTCCGTGGATGGGGTCGAAAACCGTCTTCATGACGTATAACGGACTTGTTCCGATATCGCCGTAAACGACTCCCAGCGCGGCAAGGCACAGCAGACCCAGAGGCTGGCGCTCGAGAGGATGTCCCGATGGCATCTGTTGATTCGTCATGTTGATTAACGTTGACTCAGCTCTTGCCTTGGACTGTCTTGAAGCAAGCAGATGGAAGAAAGGATAAATACTCTGCGGTTGTCAAACCACGAACTTCTTCTTTCGGTCTTTAGCAAGGAGGCCAGGAGTCTATATCCTTTAACGTGAGCATTTACTATCTTTCCGGCAGACGCGATACCGCATCTGCAATTGAGAGGAAACGGCTTTGCGCACATTTTACACGACCTGCGCATGCTGATGGCAAAAGCAGCCTTGAGGGCGTCCTGCCGATCCCTCGCACCCGCCTCTTTTTGGTTACCTCTTTTTGTTGGCTACCGAACCGACCCGGACCGCTCTCTTTCTTATTATTCGAGTCATCGTTTTCAGGATTGCGATTCCCGCAGATCATGAAACTGATTAATTATGGAGAGAACCATGGCCTATACAGATCGTGACACCTACAGCATGTACAAAAACTATGGTAAGGAAGGCAAGGGACCTGGTCCCCGTCTGATGGGCGCCGACACTCTGATCGGAGAGGACGTATACAACACCAGGGATGAAGACCTTGGCGACATCAAGGAAATCATGCTCGATATGAACAACGGCAAAATCGCCTACGCAGTGTTGTCCTTCGGCGGACTGATGGAAATGGGAGACAAGCTCTTCGCCGTGCCCTGGAGTGCGCTGATGCTCGATACGGAGAACAAGCGCTTCATCCTCGACGTGGATAAGGAACGCCTCAACTCCGCGCCGGGATTCAATAAGGACGACTGGCCCGACATGGCGGATACATCCTGGCAGAATACAATCAATTCCTACTACGGAACGAAGGCTTATACCGAGTCTTCCCGTATGAAACAGCCGACGGACAGCCCCGACACGCCGTACGAGCAGACGCCTTATGCAACAACCCAGACCTCGGGCAAGGATTCGGGCAGGGTCAGGTAAACAAGAGCCAAGACAATTGTATCCCCTGATACCCTTTCAATGCCTCATCTATTCTCCGTAGATACAAGAGAGGGGTGGAAAGTGCAACGCCCGCTACGTGGCTTGGCGTTGCGCGGTTTATCGGATGAAAGGCATAGCCGACAGTAGCAGCGCTATCTTTTGCTTTTAGCTCGATTGCTTCCAGAAACTGTATGGAAAAGCCAGAATCCAGCGAAAAACCTCTGATCCTCATCACCGGTTCTGAAGGCAGGATTGGCAGGGCAATTGCAGCCGAGCTTGGCGACAAATTCAGGATTATCGGCTTTGAGCAGGAATGCGACACCGATGTTGACTGCATCAGTGTCGATATATCTTCGGATGCGGCGGTATCGCGCGCGTTTCAGCGGTTGCGGAAAGATTACGGGCAGCGGATTGCGTCCGTCATCCATCTTGCTGCCTTTTATGATTTTTCGGACGAACCCGATCCCTTGTACGAGGAGGTCAATATAAGAGGGACGCGCCGGCTTTTGAAGGCGCTTGAATCGTTCGAAGTGGAGCAATTCATCTACGCGAGCACCATGCTGGTGCATGCACCAACCCAGCCTGGCCTGCCCATCAACGAGAAGTCACCGCTCGCGCCAAAATGGCCCTACCCGGAATCCAAGGTAGCGGCAGAAAAGGAAGTGCGCGCGTATCATGGACGCATCCCGTTTGTAATATTTCGCCTTGCCGGCGTCTACACCGACTGGTGCGAAGTACCCTCGCTCAGCACCCAGTTCCAGCGTATCTACGAACGCCAGCTGCAAAGCCATGTATTTCCTGGAGATTCTTCGCATGGCCAATCTTTTTCGCATATCAATGACATTGCTCTCGCTTTCCGGCTGGCAGTGGAGCGGCGCCTCCAGTTGCCCGAAGAAACCACGCTCCTGATCGGCGAGTCGGCGACCGAAAGTTACGAGAGCCTGCAGAACCTGATCGGTCAGTTGATTCACGGGACGCCGTGGGTCACGCATGATATTCCGAAATCCATGGCCGTTGTAGGCGCCTGGCTCCAGCTCCGGATCGAAGATATCGTGCCGGATGCCATCGACCGCGGGATTGAACCCTTTGTCCAGCCATTCATGGTGGCATTGTCCGATGATCATTTCGAGCTCGATTGTTCGCGCGCAAAAAAGCTGCTGGACTGGAGTCCGCGGCATATGCTGCGCGAGTGCCTGCCGAGGATGATTGCCCGGCTGAAGCACAATCCGGCCAACTGGTACAAGCGCAACAAGCTGCCGTTGCCCCCCTGGCTGGAAGAAATGGAAAAAAGCAATCTGCCGAGCGCCGCGCTGATTGCCCAAAGCCGTGAACAGGAAAGGAACGAGCACAGGCAAAGCCTGTGGTGCCACTTTGCAAACGTCGCCCTGGGGTTATGGTTGATTGCGAGCCCGTTCACTTTCGGGCTGACGGAGTCCTGGATGATAAATGAGGACATCATGACGCCGAGCCAGCGGGGATCAGCGATGTCTACAACCTGGATGACAGCAAGCGATGTCACGACCGGCCTGCTGATCGTGATATTCGGCTTTCTATCGCTGGCGCGTGACTACGGCTGGGCGCGCTGGATCACGGCGTTGCTGGGGGTCTGGTTGCTGTTTGCACCGCTCGTCTTCTGGACCCCGAGCGCGGCAGTTTATGCCAATGATACGCTGGTAGGCGCCTTTGTCATTTTATTTGCGGTGATCGTGTCACCTCCGCCGGGTATCGGAGCAGTTGCGCGCACCAATGGGCCGGATACTCCGCCGGGCTGGAGTTACAGTCCTTCCGGAATGACCAATCGTTTTCCCATCGTGGCGCTGGCATTCGTGGGGTTGTTTCTTTCGCGCTATATGGCTGCCTTTCAATTAGGTCATATTCAAGATGTCTGGGATCCGTTTTTTGGCGAAGGTACCGCCCATATCATTACTTCCTATATCTCCGAAGCGTGGCCGGTGGCGGATGCGGGCCTGGGTGCGACAGTCTATGTGCTGGAAATTCTCACGGGCGTGATCGGCGACAAGCGCAGGTGGCGGACGATGCCCTGGATGGTGCTGTTCTTTGGGATATTGATTGTCCCACTCGGGGCGGTCAGTATTTATTTCATCATCATCCAGCCGATTCTGCTGGGCACCTGGTGCACGCTTTGCCTTATTGCCGCAGCCGCCATGCTGCTACAGATTCCGTATTCCTTCGATGAGATTCTTGCCACGCTGCAATTCCTCCAGGATCGAAGAAGGAAAGGTAAGTCGTTATGGCACGTATTGTGGCACGGAGATACGATGGAAGACGGTGGACCGGATTACTCGGGCGGTTTCGAAGGACCGCCGCGAGCTGTGCTGCATGAAATCATGGCTACCGGTGTAAGCTTCACCTGGAGCATGTGGGCAAGCATCCTCATCGGTGTCGCCCTGATGTTTTCCCGCATCACCTTCGATACCGCTGGCACTGCCGCCAATAGCGATCATCTGATCGGCGCTCTCGTTGTCACCTTCTCGATCATGGCTCTGAGCGAAGTGGGACGTCTGCTGCGTTTGGCCAACATCATATTCGGCGCCTGGTTGATTCCGGCGCCCCTTCTGCTAGCTGGCTATACCGGACTGGGGGCGGCAGCCAGCGTCACAGCAGGCGTATTGCTGATCCTGCTCGCGCTGCCGGTTGGACCGATCAGGAGCCATTACGGCGCGTGGGATCGCTGGAATTCGATCGGAGCAGTACGGCGCAATTGACAAGACCGAGCCGGTACCGGGCAGAATGCCAAAACTTTTAAAAGACGGCGAGCTTATCGACCTCCTGCCTGCAGTGTGTCGGGAGAAACGACGGCCTGGAGCAGTAGCTCCCCGAAGTTATGGTTCCCTTTTTTCTGGGCGAACCACCATATCGAACCTTTCCGGATGGTCCATTGCGCGGGATCGCCTGACATGAGCAAAGCGGCGACTTCTCCGAGCGTAGGCTGATGACCGACCACCAGCACCGCACCTTTCGCATCGGGCCATCCTGCCGCATTCAGAACTGCCTTCGGGGAAACACCGGGACCGATTTCTCGGACTGCCTCGAAATCCTTGTCGAGTGCGGAAGCCGTTTGCTGGGTGCGCCGGGTCGGACTGACGATGATGCGCGTATTTTTCGGAAGCCTGGGCCTGAGCCAGGCAGCCACGAGATCAGCCTGTTTTCGCCCTTTATCGGTAAGTTCCCGTGCACTATCGGGAATACCCTCTTCAGCCTCGGCATGACGCCATAGTATGAGCTCCATGAGCTTCTCCTGAGAACTGTTGGTAATATCTGGAAGTATAGAGGAGATCGGCGCTTGTCGCGTTTGCAATCACGAGAGCACCTGGAGCAGGATGAGGTGAGGGTTCTGTTATCGTTACCGTCATCCTTGTATGTGATACCAGGCGGTATGCTTGCGAAGTGGGACGTTTTTTGACGAGCCGGCTATGAGGTAGAGGTAGTGAATGCAGCGGATCGAACCGGCTCAGGCAGACCCGGTAATGGCGGAATACTCCCTGGCCACCCGATGGTTACGGGGCAGGCGGGTTGTAGGCGGACATGATGCCCGCCATTTTATCGATTAGGACTTCAACGCCGACATGGGGGCGCCAAAGTTGATGTGGAAAGGTGCTCCGTTGATTACCAGCGCCGGAACAGACTTGACGCCAGCCGCTTCGGCAGCCGGAATCCTGTCCTTTTGCTCGCCGAGATGTACGAGTTCAACCTCGTAGCGATCGGGATCCAGGGCTTCAGCAATCTGATGCTCCGCCTCGACACATACGGGACAGCCAGCGTGATAGTAGGTAGCAGGTGTTTTCATTGTCGATCTCTCCAAAAAAATAAATATCGATGGGGAACTGCCCCCACTCGCACTACCAATGGCTATGGTCATGCGAGTCCGACATTATAAACGCGGGCTCATCCTTGTGCCAGCGTCTGCCAACGCTCCTCCATTGAGAAAGCGGAGGCAGCTGCATCTATCGATCATTCAGGAACCTGTGAGGCTGAAGTGAAAGTGCCACTGAATAAAGCCTGTTTTTACTTTCGCCGCTGATTTCCGCAGCCAGCTTCACCGCCTGCTTGAGGGGCAATTCGTGCATCAACAGCTGGAGGGTATGGCGAGCCTGTTCGCTCAGCTCGGTTTCTTTCGGGCGATCAGCCTCAGGCAGAATGAGTACGAACTCGCCCTTGCGGCGGTCGGAATCAGCCTCCAGCCAGGCAAGCGCCTCCCCTAGTGCACAGTCATGAATGGTTTCGAACATCTTTGTCAGTTCCCTGGCAAATGTAATCCTGCGGTCACTTCCGAACACTTCCGCCATATCCGCTATACACTCCAGAATCCGGTGCGGCGCTTCGTAAAATATGAGGCTGCAGGGGTGCGGCTTCAGATTGGCAAGCGCCCGGAGCCGCGGGCCGCTGCTGGTCGGGAGGAAACCGTAAAACAGAAAATGCGGACTGGATATGCCGGCAACGGAAAGGGCGCATACCGCGGCGTTGGGGCCGGGAATCGGCACGACTTTGAAACCCTGCTCCCGCACAAATCTGACGATAAGTCCACCTGGATCCGAAATTGCCGGAGTGCCGGCGTCGGTAACCATGGCGACCGTTTTACCTTGCGAAAGAAGCTCGGCAATTTTTGTAAACAACGCGCTTTCGTTATGGCGGTGCAGGGCGAATAACGTTTTTGAGATGGCATAGCGTGTAAGCAGATGCTTTGTCGTGCGGGTATCCTCCGCCGCAATGACGTCAACCGCTGCAAGCACATCAAGGGCTCTCAACGTGATGTCGCGCAGATTGCCTATGGGTGTGGCGACGACGTATAACGTGGCGGGGATTACAGCTGTTTTAGATTGGTCCATGCAAGTGATTTCCGCAGTTCTTTTCCGAGGATGGTTACCGATGACTGGATTTTAAAATATCCCCGGCGTTTGATTCCTCTGAAAAATTGAGTTGGATAACGAGAAATGAACCCTCGATCGAAAGGGAACCAGGCTGAGCGGTGCGCGGAAGCGTTTCTTGCAAGACACAAGCTTGTGCTGGTACAGAGAAACTACCGGTGTCGTTTTGGTGAAATCGATCTCATCATGCGCGATGGGGAAACTCTGGTGTTTGTCGAAGTGAGGATGCGTTCGAGCTGGAATTTTGGAGGCCCGGGCTCCAGCATCACTTTATCGAAAAAACGCAGGCTGGTGCGTGCAGCCCGGCATTATCTGCTCTCGCTGAGAACCGAGCCCTGCTGCCGCTTTGACGCTGTGCTGTTATCCGGCAATGATGGAAGCGATATCGAATGGATCAGGAACGCTTTTGAGGGTAACTATCCGTAATACTGGTTGCGACGTTGGACTGACGCATCTCGCTGACATGGGCGCTCATTCCGTTTGAAATATTCTTTTTTTAAAGGCATCATTTTACTGGTTTCCCGAGATGCCTGTGGTGTGACCCTGAACTTTCAACACGCCGCCTGCCGTAGCCGGATCCTGATGTTTCTTTAACTCATAAGCATATTATTATACATTTATCGTTTATTGGGGGAATCGATGCAATATCTTGATTTGAGATCGCTCTTGCTGGTTTTTTTCCTGCTTCCGTTTTTGACTGGTTGCGGCCTGCTGGTCGCCGGAGGAATGGCGGCCGGAGTGGGAACAGGGGTTGCAATGTCGCTGGACCGCCGTACAAGCGGCATGTTTGTAGAAGATGAGAGTATCGAGTTTAGAAGCAATTGGCGTATCAATGAGAGATTCAGTTCGGACGTTCACGTGAATGTCACCAGTTTCAATCGGAACGTCCTGCTCACCGGTGAGGCGCCTTCTGAAACAATAAAAGAAGAAATTGGCGATCTTGTGGGCAGCGTTGAAAACGTGCGTGACGTAACCAATGAAATTACCGTCGGCGCGCCAAGCTCGTTTACTTCCCGCGGCAATGACACACTGATCACTTCTCTGGTCAAGGGGCGCTTTATGGACTCGGGCCGGTTTCAGGCCAACCACGTCAAGGTTGTCACCGAGGACAGCATTGTCTATTTGCTTGGACTTGTAAAGGAAGAGGAAGCGGAGAACGCCGTCGATCTTGCGAAGCGGGCCGATGGTGTCAAGAAGGTGGTGAAGGTGTTCGAGTACATGGAGTAGGCTTCCGGCCTGGCATTTGTTGAAGAAGACCGGTCGATTTTCCGGTTCCGCACCGTGGGATGACTGTCTTTTCGCACACTCTTGATGCTTTCTGCCCTCCATATTGCGCAGCTTGGCAAACTGTTTCCACCAGATCGAGTCTATACCGATCCGGTGGAATGTTATGCGTACGCGTACGATAATACCCGGAAGGTTTTTCCGCCTGATGCCGTGGTATTTCCGTTGTCCGCCCTGGAAATTCAGGCAGCGGTAAAATTCTGTAACGAGACCAGGATTCCGCTTGTACCGCGGGGGCGGGGCACCGGCACCTCTGGTGGCAGTCTCCCGGAATCCGGTGGAATTGCGTTATCGCTGGAACGGATGGTGCGCGTCGTCAAGGTTGATCCTGCCAATCGCGTACTCGTTGCCGAGCCGGGGGTCATAAACCAGACAGTCCAGGATATTGCAAGAGCGCATGGTTTCTTCTGGCCCCCGGATCCCTCCAGTGCGGCTTTTTCGAGTATAGGGGGAAACCTTGCCACCTCGGCCGGCGGGCCGCACGCGGTAAAGTATGGAACCACCCGCGATCATGTACTGGGAGTAAAGGCGGTTACCGGCAAGGGTGAAGTGATCCGGACGGGTTGCTATACGACCAAGGGCGTTGTGGGGTACGACCTCACCCGGCTTCTGATAGGCTCCGAAGGGACACTCGCGGTCATTACCGAGGCAACCCTCAAGCTCACCCCGCTTCCGCAGGCACTGGGAGGCGTGACAGCCTGTTATAGCGACCTTGCCGGCTGCACCGACGCCATTGTCCGGATCATGGCGCTTCCGCAGACCCCCAGTGCGCTGGAGTTTCTCGATGCCGGCTCCCTGAACCTGATCAGGGGGCGCTTCCCCGGTATGCTTCCTGCCGAGGCGCGGGCCATGCTGATGATCGAGGTGGATGGTACCGTGCACTCCGTTGCAGAGTCACGAGAGGCTGTCCTTGAGGCTTGCGGCGGCAGCACATTGCTTCACGCAGTTCCCACGGCGGATGCTGCCACATTATGGCGAGCGAGAAAGACCTTATCGCCGCTGCTGCGGGATATTGCGCCAAAAAAAATCAATGAGGACGTAGTCGTGCCGGTTTCGGCTCTGCCAGAGTTTCTGCAGGGACTCACCAGGTTGAGCACGAAGCATCGCCTTTCCAACGTCAATTTTGGCCATGCCGGCAACGGCAATATTCATGTCAACTTGCTGGTGAACCCGGAGTCCATGGATGAGATGCAGCGGGCGGAAATGTGCCTGAACGAGATATTCGACCTGGTCATCGAACTCAATGGCACTTTGTCAGGAGAGCATGGTGTAGGCAGCGAGAAAAGAGCGTATATCGGAAAAGAAATCGATCCCGCCACTATGGAGCTCATGAAGGAAATCAAGCGCGTGTTTGATCCCAACAATATTTTGAATCCCGGGAAACTGTTTCCATAGACACCGGCGTCCGGCTTGCAAATCTGCTAACCCGAGGTTCTCAGGAGTTGGGAGATATCGTGCGCGAAGACATCGGCGCCTTTGTCATTGCTGACGTATAACCGCAGCTTCCCCTTTGTATCGTAGATGTAGGTTCCGGTGGAGTGGTCCACGCTGTCATGCTGATGGGCGCCGCCTTGTTGTTTCTGGTAGACGACGTTAAATTCTTTGGCGGTCTTCTTTATCGCACGTTCGTCGCCATACAGGCCGAGGAAGCCGGGATTGAAGGCAGACAGATATGCCTTGAGAACTTCGGGGCGGTCGCGCTCGGGATCGACTGTAATAAACAGTACTTGCACACGCGCTGCATCGGCGCCCAGCATATCCATTGCTGCCGCAAGATTGCCCATGGTTGCAGGGCAGGCATCGGGGCAATGAGTGTAGCCGAAAAATACCGTGACGACCTGTCCCTTGAAGTCGGCAAGGGTTCGCATCTTCCCGTTGTGATCGGTGAGATTGAAATCCTTGCCGAAATCGGCGCCGGTGATGTCGGTCGAAAGAAAAGCCGGCTTTTCCGTCTTGCTACATGCTGAAAGGAGCGGTACCACCAGTAGCGCCGCTGCCCACCATACTACAAGTTTGTAATAGTGCGGCCGATGCCTCACGCATGCCCCTTAGAAACGTATGTAATGGTCTACCAGCAGTACGGCAAACAACGCTGCCAGGTAAATGATCGAGTAGCGAAACGCGCTTCGGGCCAATTGATCACTGTAGTTGAGGTAAATTTTTACTGCATAGTATAAAAATATCGCATCCAGCACTATAACGCCGACCAGATAGATAAGCCCGCTCATTTGCGTGGCATAGGGCATCAATGTCACCGCGATGAGTATCAGCGTGTACAGCAGAACATGCAGGCGCGTAAATTTGTCGCCGTGGGTTACCGGCAGCATCGGCATGCCGACCTTTGCATATTCCAGTTTCCGATAGAGTGCAAGCGCCCAGAAATGAGGCGGTGTCCATGCAAAGATGATCAGAAACAAAAGCAGGGCGTCAGCCGACACTTCACCTGTCATCGCAGCCCAGCCCAGAACTGGCGGCATCGCGCCGGAAGCGCCACCGATGACGATATTTTGCGGCGTCATCGGCTTCAGGATCACGGTGTAGATAATCGCATAGCCGACAAAGGTTCCAAGCGTGAGCCACATGGTCAGCGGATTGACCAGTTGATGCAGTATCAGCAGACCCGCGCCGCCGACAAGCGCCAGGAACACAAAGGTTTCAGGCGAAGTAACGGTGCCTCGAGGGAGGGGACGGCCGCGCGTGCGGGCCATGACAGCATCGATTTTCTGCTCGACGAGGCAGTTGACGGCTGCGGCAGCTCCCGCGACGAACGCTATACCTACCGTAGCAAAGATGAGCGTGTCTAGGGGTACAGCGCCCGGAACGGACAGAAACATGCCTATAACGGCGGTAAAAACAATAAGCGATACAACTCGCGGCTTGGTTAACCGGTAAAACTGCTGCACGCGCGAAGCAGTTTGCTGCCAAGCAATACTCGTTGTAGACATAACGTTCGTCTCCTAATTATCGCGGGTTCTACGCCCGCCGTTTCGACAAATCAATGTGAATCACGACCAGTCTATGTGTAAGAGCAGTTCCCGCTGCTCACATTCAATCCAGTTGCCGTATCTTTCAGTGTTTCATATCCGTACCCATCGCATGTTCCAATTGGGATACCTTGAGCAACCGCTTGATGTCTTTCGCCATCTTTCCGGGATCAGGATCCTTTGGAAACCGCATCATCAGGTTTCCGATGGGGTCTATCAGATAAATATGATCATGCTGCGAACCGTTGGCCGGCACTTCCTTGAGCAGTTCACTGTTTTTCGCTAGGATGACATGCATTCCCGCGTAGTTGCTCAGTACTTCCGGGGAAGGCTTCTGCTCGTCATCGATCAGCCACAACCGCTCTATGCGGTCCATTTCAGCATTTTGATAGGTACGCACCTGACGCATGTAATAGAGCTTCTTCCGGCATTGCTCGTCACACGCACCCGCATCGATCGACATCAGCACCCACTTGCCGCGCAGGTCGCGCATGCGGAAAATTGTCTGGTCCGTGTCGTTCAGCCCTGTACCTTTCAATTGCCTGACCTCGATCAGGTCCCCGTAATTTACGGGCTGCGGCCGCACATTCCAGAAATACAGTGCATAGGAGGCTATAAAGGGCGCGCTGAATATCAGCGCCAACAGTATCAGCGTCCGTCTATTCTTTCTAATAACGCTCTCGTTTGACACTTAGCACCAGATAAATAATCAATACGGCGAGAGCCATCTCAAACCATTGGAAGGCATACCCGATATTCTTGGCCGAACCGGAATCGGGTCGAGTCCATTCCCGCACCAAACCATCATTCGTTTGATCTCTCTGCAATATCATTACCGGTTGCAGCTTCAGACCAGTACTGCTTCGATAACGTTCGAGGTCCAGGTTTTCCCATACCTGGCCGGATATCTGATCCGGAGATAATTCCAGGGTTTTTTGCATTGCTGTCGTCCCAATGCCCGAAACGACAATCCTCCCTCCTGGCGTAGCCACTTCCGGCAATTTACTCCGATCGCGGGTTGCAGCTATCCATCCCCGGTTTACCAGAACGTGCATTTCGCTGTTACCAATCCTCAATGGAGCTACGATCTGGTAGCCGGCGATCCCCTTGTATATCTTGTTATCAAGATAGATCGTATATTCCGGCACGTATTCGCCCCGTGCTTCAACCTGGCGATACTGAAAATCTTCAAGCTTTACCGGATGATCAGGGAGCGTAATTGCGGGCTCCTGTGAAAGACGGTCGAGCCGCTCCTGCCGGGATTCCTTTTCCTGAGCTCGCGAGAGCTGCCAGTTACCAAGTTGCACCATGATCGTTATCACAGCTATTGCCGCTACTGTTGACCATAATCGTGGCGTAAAACGCCAGCCTGAAATAGTCATTGGATAGGATGCAAAACTCGGCTAAACTTCTTTCTGAAGACCTAACAATTCCGGGATCAAGCCTTGAAAATCGTTATCGTACTGCTTCTGTTTCTCATATTTGCCAGCCTGGGATCCGCGCTCTACTATCTGGTCAAGGACAAGGGACATGACACACGTGTTGTCAAGTCTCTGACCTTACGTATTGGGCTTTCGCTTTTTCTGTTCACCCTTCTGATGGTTGGCACTTACTTCGGCTTTATTCCACTTTGAACCAGGATGGTTCCCCATCCTGGTCATCTGGCTGCCCTTCTTATATCAGCCAGTATACAAAGATGAACAGTCCCAGCCAGACTACGTCCACGAAGTGCCAGTACCAGGCAACCCCTTCGAAGCCGAAATGATTCTCGGGTGAAAAGTGGCCCTTCAGTACACGGCACCAGATGACGAACAGCATGATCGAACCCAGCGTTACATGAAAACCGTGGAAGCCGGTCAGCATGAAGAACGAGGCGCCATAGGCACCGGTGGAGAGCTTGAGGTTCATTTCCGAATAGGCGTGGCCATATTCGTAGGCCTGCAGGCCCACGAACAGGAATCCCAGGGCGAATGTGAGGAACAATCCCAGCTTGAGCTGCCCGCGCTTGTTCAGCTTCAATGCCCAGTGTGCCCAGGTGACTGTCACGCCCGAGGTCAGCAGGATCAGGGTATTGATCGCGGGAAGGCCCCAGGGCCCCATAGGCATGAATTTCTCAGTGATGCCGGGGCCCGCCGTGGGCCAGTCGGCGGTGAAGTCCGGCCATAGCATTTTGTTGTCCAGATCCGCCAGATCCGGCACGGAATGCATGCGCATGTAGTACAGTGCGCCAAAAAAAGCCCCGAAAAACATGACTTCCGAGAAGATGAACCAGCTCATCCCCCAGCGGAAGGATTTATCGACCTGCTTGTTGAATTTGCCGCTCTCGCTTTCGCCGGCCACAGTTCCAAACCATCCAAACATCATGTAGACGAGTATGGCAAAGCCCGTCGCCAGCAATCCGTAACCCAGGGGAATCCGGTTGACCGACAAGGCCGCGCCGAATCCCATGAATAACAGCGCTAGTGACCCTGTAATGGGCCAGGCCGACGGCGCTGGAACGTAGTAGTGACCTCCTCCTTGTTGGCTCATGCTCTTTCTCCTGCGTATATAAAATTGATTCTAAGTAACTACTTTAACCACTATTATCAAGCTCATGACGAACAGGGCGGCACCTATAAGTCCTCCGATGATTACCTGCGCCGGCGTCAATGAACTCGCATCGCTGTCGAGGTCACTCTGCTTGCGCACTCCAAAAAAAGCCCAGAATACCGCTTTTGCTATCTGTAGCCACGTTCCTTTGGGCGGTTGCTTGTTATCGTCTTTCAAAGCTGGCTCGCGTTGATATCCAGGCTGGCAGTATTATCGTTACCCAACTCGAAAAAGGTGTACGAGATGGTAACCGTATTGATATCGGCGGGCAGGTCGGGCTCGATCAGGAACTGAACCGGCATTTGCCGCACCTCTCTCGGTTTCAATACCTGCTTGCTGAAACAGAAGCACTCGAGTTTTTTCAGGTGCTTTCCCAGTAACTGAGGGCTGTAGCTGGGTATCGCCTGACCGTTGATCTCCCGATCGGAGTTGTTTCTCACCTCGTAGATCACTTGTGTCAATTCGCCCGGATGCACGCGCACGCTGGACTGCAGAGGCTTGAACTGCCAGGGCAGCCCCCGTGTGTTGGCATCCAGTTCCACCGTTACCCATCGAGCCGTATCGACCTGGGTATTTTCCGCCAGCGTATCCGCCTGTAACAGATTATTGAGACCCGTAACTTCGCAGATCTTCTCGTAAAAGGGAACGAGCGCGAAGCCGAAACCAAACATGATTACAGTAAAGATCAGCAGTTTCCTGAGTACGACAGAATTCGCTTCAGTTACGTTCATCACCAGTTTTTTACAATAACCGCAACAAAGAGTGCTATTACAGTCGCGAGCAGAAAGAGGGCTGTTCTGATTGCACCGCGCCTTCTTTCTGCATCGTCCTTCATGTTATTCCCCAATTCTTAACGAATAACTGGAGGAGTTTCGAAACTGTGGTAGGGAGGGGGCGACGGCAAGGTCCACTCCAGGGTCTTCGCACCTTCCCAGGTCTTGGCGGGTGCTTTTGCACCACCACGAATGCACTTCAGCACCACATACAGGAACAGCAACTGGCTCAAGCCGAATCCAAAGGCGCCAATGCTGGAAATCATGTTGAAGTCCGCAAATTGAAGCGCATAGTCGGGAATGCGCCGAGGCATGCCGGCAAGCCCCAGGAAGTGCTGTACGAAGAAGGCAAGATTGAAGAAGATCATGGACAGCCAGAAATGCCACTTGCCCAAAGTCTCGTCGTACATGTGACCCGTCCACTTCGGCAACCAGTAGTAGGCGCCGCCAAATATCCCGAACAGCGCGCCGGACACCAGCACATAATGGAAGTGGGCAATAACGTAGTAGGTATCCTGTACCTGAATATCGATCGGGACAATGGCGCACACGACACCGCTGAATCCGCCGAGCGTAAACAGAAAGATGAAGCCGATGGCAAACAGCATGGGCGTCTCGAAAGTCATGGAGCCGCGCCACATCGTAGCGGTCCAGTTGAACACCTTCACACCGGTCGGCACCGCGATCAGCATGGTTGCATACATGAAGAACAACTGACCCGTTACCGGCATGCCTGCGGTGAACATATGGTGCGCCCAGACGATGCAGGAAAGAATGGCGATGGAGGCAGTTGCATACACCATCGAGGAGTAGCCGAACAGCGGCTTGCGCGCGAAGGTCGGAATGATTTCAGAAACAATGCCAAACGCCGGCAGGATCATGATGTAGACTTCCGGATGCCCGAAAAACCAGAAGATATGCTGGAACATCACAGGATCGCCACCACCTGCGGCGTTGAAGAAATTGGTGCCGAAGTTGCGGTCGGTCAGCAGCATCGTCACCGCACCGGCGAGCACCGGCATGACCAGCACCAGCAGATACGCGGTAATCAGCCAGGTCCACACGAACATGGGCATCTTCATCAGGGTCATGCCCGGCGCGCGCATGTTGAGAATGGTGGTGATGATGTTGATCGAGCCCATGATGGACGAAGCGCCCATGATGTGAATCGCAAAGATCGTCATATCCATTCCCATGCCCATCTGAACAGACAACGGCGGATAGATTGTCCAGCCTCCGGCTGGCGCTCCGCCCGGAGCAAAGAAGGAACCTAGCAACAGCAGCGCCGCGGGAGGAAGCAGCCAGAAGCTCCAGTTATTCATTCGCGCGAAGGCCATGTCGGGAGCGCCGATCATCATCGGTACCTGCCAGTTGGCAAAACCGACGAAGGCCGGCATGATGGCGCCGAAAATCATTACCAGCCCGTGCAGGGTGGTGAGCTGGTTGAAAAATTCGGGATTGACGATCTGTATTCCCGGCTGAAAAAGTTCGGCCCGAATGGTCAGCGCCATCACGCCCCCTGTCAGGAACATGATGAAGCTGAACCACAGATACATCGTACCGATGTCCTTATGGTTCGTGCTGGTCAGCCAACGCATCAAGCCGGTGGGATGATGATCGTGGGCATGCGCAATGTCGTGATCGTGTACTGCTGCCATGGTTTCCTCCTTGAGGCTATTATCTGTGTTGATTGATTTCGGATGGCTGGACGGCATCGCCTGTCGAGTTGCCGAAGGAATTGCGCTGGTAGGTGATGACCGAGGCAATATCCACGTCCGAC
>Ga0209941_1000338_pt1 | contig 67093 bp, 69 predicted proteins | sample ThiBiot_300_plan_FD_183945 | JGI IMG/M metagenome (GOLD analysis project Ga0209941, IMG submission 183945) | Wastewater bioreactor microbial communities from Cape Town, South Africa - Thiocy_solids_1 (SPAdes) | ecosystem: Engineered > Bioremediation > Thiocyanate > Unclassified | place: South...
GCTCCAGGCAACAGGATGGCTCTAGCCGGGCCGAGGGCGCGATTCCAAAAATCCACCACATGGCACGCCCAAGGCAGCAGGGAGCAGGCGCGCTGACGCGCGCAGACCATGGAGAACGAAGTCGGAAGACAGCCGACGGCGAAATCCTCAACGGAGCAACTCCACATGAACTCACCAGGCCCACACTCGCAGCAAGGAAGTCTGTTCGCGCCAACGGGAATCTGGGACACCAAAACGACAGGCGGCGCATACCTGCTTAGTTGCCCACCGGGCCAAGTATTCAGGCGCGAGAAACAACTCGAGCACGCCATTCTGCAAGACGAACGCGCACTACATGCGCTCGGCACGATTCTAGGCACAACCATCCGCAGCGTCGCAAATCAAGTACGCACCCTAAACGGGCTTCAGGACCAGGCCGACATCGTCATCTATGACGACACTGCAAGGGCGCGCGCGGTGGCCGAATTGATGCTCGGGGCCCTCGATCGGGATCACCTATACCGCGCGCTGGTGTACGCCATCACGCTGCGTGCGAGCCAAGTCGTGCTCGTGGCTCACGCTTTCCCGAACCGTACCCGCCTACTCACCCACGACGTCCGCGAGTGGTTGGACGCACAGAGGGTGAGAATAAAGATTCTCCATATGCGCCTTGAAACCTTTGACGCGCGGTCCAACGGAGGAACCGGCCACCGTCTGATGCCGATTGCGCCAGTAGATGTGACGCCGGAGCGTCCAGCTCCAATCCTGGAGGCGCACTGCGAAGCCGTCATCGCGATGGGGGAAGCGTGCCTGAAAGGTTTGACGTTCATAGAGAACCGTAAGCTTGGAAGCTACCAGGGACTTGGGGAACATGACCGGATCCACCTGTACGTGGGTGAGAGCACGACGCCCAGCAGCCCATGCTTCCGCAACGTGCGCTTGCGCCACAAGATGCTCCGTAAGCGAGTTCCTGAACGACTCGCGCTACCTACCTGGATGGTAAGGAGCCAGAACTTGCACCGATCCTTGAGGGAGCGGCATAGTTTGTTAGTTCGCGTCTGTTTGGCCCTAGCAGTACTGCTGGCCAAGCAGACGCGCCCATCGTGGCGACCCTCTGACGAGAGCAAACCGAGGCCGCATGGATTGGTGGTGTCGGGCGTCCTGGAAGAACAGTTTCCGACTTGGGGCAGTTGCGTCCCGATATCGAAAGCGCGTGCGCAGTGGTGCGAGTTTCAGCAGCGGCTGGGACGTACCCAGCCTCGCGCCCGGCAACGTCGGGATGTGTCGCCAGCGTGATTGTGTTCATGTTACTGACCTCTGTCGGCGAGGCTGAACCGTCAACACCGACCGCTACACCGCCAGCTCAGTCGCCTACCAGCCCTGCGCGTGCGGCTTCCCCATAGGCATCATCGTCGAACTCAACCGCCTCGCCACTGGTGGCCTGTGCCTGTGGTTCGACCACACAATCCTAGTCGACCTCCACCCCCACGACGACAGCCAGAGCTAGCGCGGGGCGAGCAAGGACGCCTCGATACCGAAACCCTGGACCGCCGCCACCTAATGCTCCACGAGTACCCACCTCAACCCGAATTCGACCAATAGTCGGAAATTGCAATGAGTCAACGCCCCCAGGGTTCCATTCTTATTGAGTCGATGCGATGGATTGACTCGGGGGTTACCTTGTGTTCACGAGAGCGCCGGATTCCAGCCAGGTGCGGCGTCACCGGTACCGGACTGCTGGCGCCCCTGAAAGCGGGCAGAGTGGCTCAGAATCGGGTTACTGCCGCTGTTGCGCTTGAAGCCCTTCGGCAATTGGGGAGGAGTGCAGGGCAGGTATTTCCGTCCGGCAACGCCTACCTGCGTTTCGATTCCCGTCGATTGTGGCGTAGCTCCGCCTGGAGTCGCGCGAACTCCTGGTAGGCCTTCTTGCGCGCGCGACCCTCTCGGATGATGCGGTCGACGGTAGACTCTCCCGGTACTGGTGTGATGTTGACTGGCCGCACGCCGGTCGCTACCTCCTTGAGGACGCTTAGCTGCATCCGCTGTATGTCCTGGGCCCGCTCTGCTCGGCTCTGATGGCGGGAGCTCTGCTCCCAGCAGTTGTGAACGGGCCAGGGTGCGCCGGTAAGGTCATCGAAATAGACGCAATCACCGTTTCCGTTAGTGTGGTAAAACACTTCAGCCTTGCACCAAGGGCACTGCGTAGGGAATGTACGACGCATGAATCCTCCTGCGAGCTGCGAACCGGAGGAGCGCTCTTCCAGTCGCTAAGCTTGGGACCCGCACCGGCCACAATGGCCGACCTCAGGCGTGGAATACACGGGCGGACCGCAGCGGAAGCGGCAACGCAAACGTCCACCTTTCGTTAGGTATCTGAGGCAGCCGAAAAGGCGTAGTCGCCTCCTGGCTACGACTCCCTCGCCCCAATAGGGGCGGGGAAGAACCTTCCGCTTGTTCTTACAAACCATTTTACCACGCAGGCTACTTCCCTGTCACGCGTTGAGAAGGTGCGCCTGGGACAGAGAAACTGGCGTGTTGGGGAGGGCTGGAGCTAGGCTTTCCGACATCGAATCACCAGCATTGGGGGTAGCACTTTGAACATTCAGTTGGCTCGTCAATTTGAGCGTCAAGGGCAGGCCTTTGATTCCGACTCTTCCTCGATACAACACGCCTATGGCAGCAGACTTCAGACTCCATCCAAGAGGGTGCCGAATCAATGGGCTCCCGTACAAAATGCGCACTGGATTTGGTGGCGAGTAGGCCGCGTTGGCACCGGACGCCGAAGATGGCGCGGTCGTCCATCTGCCGTTTCAGGAACTTCGGGCGCGTGACCCGTTCCTCGCATTGAGCGTTGCCCCACGGCAGCTCAAGGCGGGTCCTGACGGCGGCGTAGTCGGCGCAGTTGCCGCGGGCGAAACTGCGCAGCGCGCGGTTGGCGCTGGTAGTGGTCGCATCAAGCAAGGCGTCGAAGCAGGGGCTGGTCTTGCCGCTGACGAGTCCGATGAAGGCCCTGTCAGCGTCGTGAATATCGATGAGGTCGGGCTTCTACCGCACGCGTGCAACGGTCGTTCTCTCCGACGCGCCAAGGTCGGTTTCGGTCTGGCACAGTAGCCAGGCTAGGCGTTTGGCGCCAGGCAGCGGCCTGCCAGCAGACATGCTTGGTTCCGCTGGCGTGAGCGGCTGGGCGGCGGCATTAGCTCTCTGGAGTACATGCTTAGAGGGCGCACGCCGGCGGGTGCTGCTCCAGCGCAGCAACTGCTTCATGGTGCCCGAGTACCCGCCTTCTTGCATCTCCCGCCATAGTCGCGAGGCGTTCTCACGGCTCGTCTTCCACTGGGCGTACAAGAAGGGCAGGAAGGGATCGAGCTGGCTCTCCCTGACGGCCTGGAGGTCGCGCTCGGGGAGGGCTCGTGCGTACGCGTACCGCCTTACTGTCTGGCGGTTTATTGCCAGCTTCGGGACTATGATCGCGATTCCCAAGCCTTGGTGCCTGAGCTGCCTGCCTTCACGCGCTCGTAGGCTTGACGGCGCGCTTCTCAGGACCGATGCTTGTCACCGCCTGGCTTCGCGGGCGGGTGAAAGTGTGCTGCCGCTCGGAGGCCGGTACCAGCGCTGCAGGCGGTTACGTCAATTCGCGCAGGCGCGGGAGCGCTCTAGGAGATACCCGGCGCACTACAGCAGATACCCCGGCGATCGGCGACCCGCAAGGCGTCCGGCGCGCCTTGTATGGGGCCCTTGGCGCACTAGAGCGACGGAGCGGGGCCTGGATCCAGTCGACGAACGTTGCGCAGCGCCATGTCAGCGCTGAGTGGCATTCCCAGGTCCGGCAGCCGCCTTGAGGACGCCTCACCGCCGAGTGCTACACCCACAACCGCCTGGACACCCTGCAACCGCACGGCTCGGTGGGCGCAACGCCTTAGAAGGTTAGACAGGTTCTCGGCGAACTTGCGCATGGCGCAGGCCGGGTTGAGGAACCGGAAGCGCCCCGGCCGGATAAGAAGCTTGACGCACTGGTCATTGACCGGCCAGTTACCAGCACACCGCTGCTAGTAGGTGTGCACCCTTGAGCTTCGCAACCGACAGTCCGGGCAGGGTTTCCACTTGATGCGGGTTCGCGCGGTGATGATGAGACGATTATCTACCTTGGCGGCGGGCGAACTTCGTCAACCTGGAACGATCGCAACTCTGGATATTCCGTATCATGCCGCTGTCACGTCCAGGAGGGCGCCAAGCCCGCACGACGATTGCCAAAACGAGCACGTAATGTGCGGGAGAGCCACGGAACCGAGGTCACTTCACGCCATGTACTCGAAACGCGCTAACCCTTTCGCCCCTGGCAAGGTTGATGGCGTGAACAACTAAGTTGGCGGTCCCCGCAGAACTCAAACAGGAATAGCGCCTGAGGTCCCTCACGCATCGGCCAGCGGTTACGGTATACTTCGCGAGCTTGGGTGAGCGGGCGAAGGTGGCCGCTCCCGCGCGCTTCCGGAGAGGTGCCAGAGCGGTTGAATGGGACGGTCTCGAAAACCGTTGTGTGGCTACGCTGCACCGTGGGTTCGAATCCCACCCTCTCCGCCAACGGAGGGCCGTCACATGTGGCGGCCCTCTTTTCATGCCACGTTCGCGGGGCGGCGGCCTCGCGCTCAACTCAAGGATAGGGAAGGAAGTCACCGTGGCCGTATCGGTAGTCGATCACCCGCTTGTCCAACACAAGCTCTCCATCTTGCGCGACAAGGAGACCAGCGTGCGCGAGTTCAGGGCGCTGTGCCAGGAACTTACGATGCTGATGGCCTTCGACGCCATGCGCGACCTCGAGTTGGAGGACGCCACCGTCGAGACGCCAGTTGCGCTAGCTAGGGTCAAGCGCCTGGCGGGCAAGAAGCTCGCCCTCATCGGCATCCTTCGGGCCGGGCTCGTTATGGTGGACGGCATCCTCAGCCTCATGCCTACGGCGCGAGTCGGTCATATCGGCCTCTACCGCGATCCAGACACCCTCATGCCAGTGCAGTACTACTCGAAGCTCCCGAGTGACGTTGGCGAACGCGACGTGTTCGTGCTCGACCCGATGCTCGCGACGGGGGGCAGCGCAGCGGCCGCCATCCAGCTCCTCAAGGACGTTGGCGCCACCCGCATCAGGCTGCTGTGCATAATCGCGGCCCCTGAGGGCGTCAAGACCGTCGAGGCAGCCCACCCCGACGTCGACATCATCATCGCGGCCCTCGACGAGCGCCTCAACGACCACGGTTACATCGTGCCTGGCCTCGGCGACGCGGGCGACAGGCTCTACGGAACGCGCTAACGCGTGACGGCACCGTTACCGTCTCACGCGCCGCGTAACCGGGGCTCATTAGCGCCTTACCAGCGTAGGTAGACTGGGGGACGTGCGCGTGACCCTCCTTAGCTTCTTACCGCTGGCAGCCGTTTCCTTCTTCGTCGCCTTGGCGGCGGTGCTGTGGCTGGTGCCACGCGTGCGCGACTTCGCGGCGCGGATCGGCGCCGTGCAGGCGGGAGGCGGCGCGCACGGCGGCGGCGTGCGGCAGCATGCGGGCACCATCCCTAACATCGGCGGCATCGCCATCCTTGGAGGCTTCCTCCTCGCCGTGCTGGCAGGCAGCCTCGTCGGTTCGCAACTCATAAACGAGTACCGCGTCGAACTGCTAGCCATTCTCCTCGGCGGGTCGCTCATGACGCTCGTCGGTTTCATCGACGACATGTGGGAGGTGCCGCCCGCGCTACGGCTCGCAACGCAGGTGGTGGCGGCCGGCATCCTCGTCGTCAACGGCGTGCGTATCGGCTTCGTCACCGACTACTTCGGGTCGGGCAGCTTCGTGTTCATCCCCGAGACGCTCACCGTCATCGTGACCATCCTGTGGGTGGTCGGGTTCACGAACGCGTTCAACTTCATCGATGGGCTCGATGGTCTGTCGTCCGGCATCGCGGCCATCTCGAGCATGAGCTTGCTCGCCGTAGCGCTGCAGTTCGACGACCGCGGCGCTGCCGTGCTCCTGCTGGCGGCTCTCGCCGGCTCCGCGCTTGGGTTCCTGCGCTATAACTTCGGTCCGGCGACGATAATCATGGGCGACTCCGGCGCCTACCTACTCGGCTACGTGCTCGCCGCCGTCAGCGTCCTCGGGGCGCTCAAGGTCACCGCCGCCATCTCGGTCGTCGCGCCCATCTTGGTCCTGGCCCTGCCAGTCGTGAACATCACGCAAGTGACGCTGCGGCGGCTGCGGCGCGGGTCGTCGCCCACGCTCGCCTCGAACGATCATATCCACGACCTCATCAGGGTCCGCTCGGGCTCGAAGCGCCTCACCGTCATCCTCTTGTGGGCCGCTACGCTCGTGCTGGGGGTCGTCGGCATGCTCCTTTCACGGACGCCGCCAGTGCTCACCCTGCTGACTCTCGTGGGGACGATAGTCGCCATCGCGGCCGTGTCGCTACTGCGCCTCGCCGAGGTTAGGCACGCCGGCCAACCGACGTGACGCACGCCAGACTCCGCACGCTCAGCACCACCGGGGCTCGTCCGCGCGTGGTGGTGGCGTTCGGAACGCGACCGGAAGCCATCAAGATGGCCCCGGTCCTCACGGCGCTCAGGGCCAATCCGGAACTCGAGGCCGTCACCCTCGTAACGGGCCAGCACCGCGAGCAGCTAGCCGCCGCCCTCGCCGCGTTCGGGCTGGTACCCGACTCCAACCTCAACGTCATGACCGACCGCCAGTCCCTCGCCGACCTCGTCGGGCGCATCGTGCCAGCGGCCGCTACGGCCCTGACGGAACTGGCAGCCGATTACGTGCTCGTGCACGGCGATACGACCACCACTTTCGCCGTTGCCCTCGCCGCGTACTTAGGGGGCGTGCCAGTCGCGCACGTCGAGGCGGGCCTGCGCTCGTTCGACCTTACGCAGCCGTTCCCAGAGGAAGCGAACCGCCGCCTTACCGACGTCATAACGGACCTCGACCTGCCGCCTACCTTACTGGCCAAGCGTCATCTGCTTGCCGAGGGCAAGGCCGCTGACGGCATGATCGTCACGGGGAACACCGCCGTCGACGCCGTCCAGCACATGCGCCAGTTGGCCGTGCTCCCTGCGCACCTTGGCTCGGGCCCGTTCGTGACGGTGACCATGCACCGCCGCGAGAACTTGCCCGTCATGCGGGACCTCGCTGAGGCGTTGGCTGCCGTGGCGCGAGCCAACCCTCACCTCACGTTCGTCTACCCAGTGCACCTAAACCCGGCCGTCAGGGACGCCGTCACGCCTGTCCTCACGAACGTAAGCAACGTCGTGCTCGACGAGCCGTACGACTACCTAAGCATGCTGGCGCTGCTGGCGCAGTCCGAGCTCGTGATCACAGACTCTGGCGGACTGCAGGAGGAGGGCGCGGCCCTTGGCGTGCCAGTCGCCGTGCTGCGCAACGTCACTGAGCGTCCGGAAGGGGTCGAAGCCGGGGTGCTCACGCTCCTCGGCAACGAACCGACGGAGGTGCGCACAGCCCTACTTGCCCTACTTGCCGACCCTGACGCACTTCGGCACATGCGCTCCCGACCGAACCCGTACGGAGACGGCCGCGCTGCCGAGCGCGTCGCGCAGGCCGTAGCGTGGCGCTTCGGATTGGCCGCCAGGCCGAGCGACTGGAACTACCAGCCCGCCGCGCAGGCGCCGTGACCCGTGGCGGAGTTCACGCGCTAGACCTGCCAAGCGGTCGCCTGGAGTGGCGCGCGCCTGGGCTGGTCGGCATCGTCAACGTCACCCCCGATAGCTTCTCCGGTGCTGGCGGTTTCTCGACCACTGAGCAGGCCGTAAGCGCCGGGTTACGTCTGCGCGACGAGGGCGCCATCATGATCGACGTGGGCGGCGAGTCGACGCGGCCGGGCGCCGAGCCGGTTGCCGAGGGTGAGGAACTACGGCGCGTACTCGGCGTCGTCGAGGCGCTAGCCGCCGCCGGAGTAGTGGTGAGCGTGGACACGCGCAAGCAGGCGGTGGCCGCCGCTGCCCTCGATTCTGGCGCCGCGCTCATCAACGACGTAGGTGGACTGCGGGACGCTGGCATGCGGGCAGCGTGCGCGGCTGCAGGCGCAGCGGCGATAATCATGCACATGCAGGGCGAGCCAAGCACCATGCAGGAGGCGCCCAGTTACACCGACGTCGTCGCCGAAGTGGAGGAGTTCCTCCTGCGGCAGGCGCGAGTGGCGGCAGCAGCGGGCGTGCGCGGCGTGGTGCTCGACCCCGGTATTGGCTTCGGCAAGGACGTGCGGCACAACCTGGCGCTATTGCGAGCCACCAAGCGCTTCGCGAGCCTCGGCTACCCCGTCATGGTCGGTGCGTCGCGCAAGGGCTTCATCGGGCGGCTGAGCGGAGAGGCTGACCCGCGTGCCCGGCTACCTGGCACGTTGGCTGCTCACTTGTGGGCGGCGGCAAGCGGGGCCGCACTATTGCGAGTGCATGACGTAGCTGCGCACGCTCAGGCGTTGGCGGTATGGGGCGCCATCGACAGCGAGGACTTGGAGACCGGGGAATGAGCGAGCACCTAACGCACGCGCGTGGCCACGACAAGATCGTTCTAAGTGGGCTGGAGTTCTTCGGCTACCACGGCGTTTACGAGGAGGAAGGCAGGCTAGGCGCTCGCTTCGTGGTCGACGTCGAGTTGACGCTCGCCCTCACGGCCGCAGACTCCATCAAGGAGACCGTCGACTACGGCAAGGTCTACCGGCTCGTCGAGAGCGCGGTTACCGGTCAACGCTACCGGCTCATCGAGGCGCTCGCGAACCGCATCGTCGAGCTCGTCCTCGCGGAGGAGGACCGCGTGGACGCCGTTCGCGTGCGGGTGCACAAGCCGCATGCACCACTGCCAGGCGTCTTCCGCGACGTCTACGTGGAAGTTACGAGGGAACGCGGCGCCACGCACCGGCCTTCCGGCCAGCAGGTGTGACGACCGCAGCGATGCCGCTGGCGTTCGTTGCATTGGGCGCCAACTTGGGAGACCCCGCCGTGCAATTGCGCGCTGCCGTCGCCCAGCTAGAGCTGCTTGCGCCAGTGGTGTCCCGCTCGCACTTCTACGAGAGCGCTGCGTTGGGCGGACCCCCCGGCCAGCCGCCTTACGTCAACGCGGTCGTGGCCCTCGCCGCCTCAGGCTGGCTAGGGCGCGAGGCGCTCCTGCTCGATGAGCTCCTCGCCATCGAGGAGCGCCTTGGGCGCGTGCGGAAGGAGCGCTGGGGCGCGCGGCGCATCGATCTCGACCTGCTTGACGTTGCAGGGCAAGTGCGCCTGATCGGGACGCCGCGGCTGCCGCACCCACGCATCGAGGAGCGGGCGTTCGTTCTCGCGCCGCTACTGGACGTGGCGCCTGAGTGGCGTAACCCGTTGAGCGGCCGGCGCGCTGCTGACGCGCTAGCCAAGGTGACGAACAGCGCGCGGCGGTCACGGGTAGACTGAGCGATCGATGCGCCTGTTCGCGATTGCCGACCCTCACCTATCTCGCGCTCAGGCCAAACCGATGGACGTGTTCGGCCCTGGCTGGGCGGGTCACCCTGAGGTGTTCTTCGACGGCTGGCGTGAGACCGTGACGGCTGACGACCTGGTGCTGATACCGGGCGACATCTCCTGGGCGATGCGCCTCGACGAGGCGCTGCTTGACCTCGAGGACATCGCGGCTCTGCCGGGCAAGAAAGTTCTCCTGCGCGGCAACCACGACTACTGGTGGCCGTCGATCAGCCGCCTGCGCGCCGCCCTGCCCCCCGGAATGTGGGCGCTGCAGAACGACGCCGTCGAGGTCGATGGGGTGGTCATCGCTGGCACGCGCGGTTGGGTCTGCCCTGGAGCCCACGCGTTCAGTGACGTGGACGCCAAGATCTATGAGCGCGAGGTCGAGAGGCTGCGGCTGTCGTTGACGCATGCGGCCAAACTAGAAGGGCGTTACCGGGTGGTCATGTTGCACTTCCCTCCAACTAATTCGCGGCTCGAGGCCAACGAACTTACTCGCCTCATCGAGGCGGCTCACCCGGACGCGCTCGTGTTCGGTCACGTTCACGGCGACCAGCCAGACGGCATCCTCAAGCGCTTGGCTGGCGTCGCCGTCCACTTCGTGGCGGCCGACGCGTTGCAGTTTCGCCCGCGCCTCATAGCCGACCTCGGAGATGCACCTTACGTGGGGGGCGCCGCGTGAAGCCCTCGCTTGTCGCCGGCGATCAGGTGCTGGTCGTGAACGCAGGGAGCTCGAGCCTCAAGATGAAGCTCTTGCCGTCCGGTGAGTCCTTGCTCGTCGAGCGCATCGGTGGGCCAAGCACGGCGAAGGCGTCGTTCACGCTCCTCGAGCGCCCGCGCCTCGAGCGCCACGATCAGGCGTTCGACTTCGCGCTAGCGGCCTTCGAGAAGCACGTGCCTGGCTTCGCGCCAAGCGCTGTCGGTCACCGCGTCGTGCACGGCGGCACCTTGTTCGTACGCGCCACCGTCGTAACGCCGCTGGTCGAGGCTGGGATCGAGCAACTAGCGGCGCTCGCCCCACTGCACAACCCAGGTAACTTGGCCGCGTTGAGGGCCGCGCTCCGCGCCATGCCGGCCGTGAAGCACGTTGCCGTGTTCGACACGGCGTTTCACGCCAACCTGCCACGCCGCGCCTACCTCTACGGTTTACCGCTCGAGTACGCCACGGAAGGCGGCGTGCGGCGTTACGGCTTTCACGGGCCCAGCCACGATTACGTGTCGCGCCGCGCCGCCGAGATCATTGGCAGCCGCCGCGAGGCGCTCAAGCTCGTCACCCTTCACCTCGGCAACGGTGCGAGCGCCGCCGCCGTCGACCGCGGCGTGTCGATCGACACGACCATGGGCTTCACGCCGATGGAGGGCCTCCTGATGGGCACCCGCAGCGGTGACGTCGACCCGGGGGTCGTCCTGCACCTGCTGCGCGGAGGGATGAGCGTTGATGAGGTCGACGCCCTCCTCAACAAGGGCGCCGGCCTCAAAGGCATGTCCGGCGTCTCCAACGACCTGCGCGACGTTACCGCCGCCGCTGCCGCCGGCTCATCTGGTGCGGCGGCCGCACTTGACGTCTTCGCGTACCGCGTGCGCAAGACGGTCGGTGCTTACGCCGCCGCCATGGGCGGGCTGGACGCCGTCGTGTTCACCGGCGGCATCGGTGAGAACTCGGCTTGGGCGCGGGAGGCTAGCCTGGAGGGGCTCGGCTTCATGGGCATCGCTGTGGACGCGGAGCGCAACGCGCGCGCAGCTGAGGTCATCTCGCCTGCCGGGGCCCAGGTAGCCGTCTTGGTAGTCAAGACGGACGAGGAACTCATGATCGCTAACGCCACGCTGGCTGCACTGGCAGGCCGCGTCGACGAGGAGAACTGAATGGTTACGTTAGGGCTTGACCTCGGAGGAACGAAGATCCTCGCCGCAGTCGTCGAGGATGGCAAGGTCCTCGACTCCGTTAGGGTCAACACGCCGCAAACGGGTTTCGCGGACGTCGTCGCGGCTCTAGTCGGTACGTCAAGAGAGTTGCTTGGCCGCGGCCACACCGTCACAGGTGTCGGCATCGGGTCGCCCGGCCCGCTGGACAAGGCGCGCCGGGAGATCCTCTTCGCGCCCAACATCGCTGGCATGCACAACGCCCCGCTGGTCGCCGAACTCGAGCGAGCGCTCGAGTTGCCGGTCGTGCTCGAGAACGACGCCAACGCGGCCGGTTACGCCGAGCACCGCTACGGCGCGGCGCGCGGGTTCGTTTCCTCCATCTACGTGACCATCTCGACAGGCATAGGCGGCGGCATCTTCATCGGCGACCAGGTCGTGCGCGGCGCCAACAGCCTAGCGGGCGAGATTGGGCACATGACCATGCTCCTCGGCGGCCCGATGGGCGGAGACGGGCACACTGGCAGCCTCGAGGCCATCGCCGCCGGCCGCTCGATGGCCCGTGACGCTAGCTACGCTTACGGCGTGGAGATGGACACCCGCGAGCTCTTCAGGCGCGCGCGCCTTGGCGAGATGAAGGCGCTCGGCATCGTCGAGAACGGCGCGCTGTTCGTAGGCGTTGGCCTCGCCAACCTGGTCAAGATCATTGACCCCGAGAGTTTCGTGATCGGCGGCGGCATAGCCGAAGCAGGGGAGTACTACCTCTCCAAGGTTCGTGGAGCAGCCGAGCATTACCTCGAGGGTTACCCCGTTCCGCACTTCAGGGTCGCGGAGTTGGGTGCCGAGGCGGGCGTGATCGGCGCTGCCGCCGTAGCCGCCTTGGAACTCGGGACGCGGGCATGAGCGAAGCCCTCAGCCTGACGCTGGCGGCCCTCATGATCTTCGGGCTCCGCATCGTCGACGTTTCGCTCGGCACGCTGCGGATAGGTTTCCTCGTGCGTGGTCAAAGGGGCCTCGCCGGACTCTTCGGCTTCGTCGAGTCGCTCGTGTGGCTGATCGCGGCCGCTCAGGTCCTGTCGAACCTCGACTCGCCAGTCAAGTTCCTCGCGTACGCGGCAGGCTACGCGACCGGCACCATGCTCGGCGTGAGCATCGAACGCTGGCTTGCCATCGGCGACTCCATCATGCGTGTGGTGACGCAAGTCGACTCTCCGCCCGTCGAGGATGAGTTGCGCATGGCTGGTTTCTTCGTGACCGTGTTGAACGCCCGTGGCCGCGACGGCGACGTTAGGGTGTCGTTCTCCGTGATCCCACGACGCAAGATGCCGGCCGCGCTGAAGCTCGTCGGCCGCATCAACCCGACGGCGTTCGTAACCTTCGAGAACACCACGCCCGTCCGTACCGGGTCTCCGGCGAACCGGGTCCGCAAGTGAGGCCGTGCGGCTTGGCGCCAGTTGGCTAGGTGAAAGTGACGCGCGTGAGGCCGCCTGCATCGTCGACCCACGCCTTCACCGCCACGCCGAGCGTGCTGCTTGCCCTTGATGACAGCAGTGGGTCTAACCGCTCAGGTGCCGTGGTGACGAGCACTGGGCGCGCCTCGAGCCCGAGGGCCGCGCTGGCCGCGAGGCGGTCCATGACGGCGTCGACCGTCCAGTCGTCGCGGTAGAGCTGCTTGACGGCTAGGAGCACGCCGCGGCGCCCGCTCACCGCTTTGCCTTCGCCGGCGCTCGCTCGCCGCACCACAGCTGCGCCGTTCCACGTGAGGGAGTCGTAGATCAGGTCGACGCTCTCATCGAGGAGGTAGTGCTGGGCAACGAGCGCCACGGCCGCCGCCTCCGCCTCCTCGACGATGTCCTCGTCCGGGTCGCCTGGGTCGAGTCCCTGGTAGAGGGAGAGTAGCTGGTGGGGGAGGTTATTTAGGCGGTAGAAGCGCTCCTCGAAACTAGCTGGCAGCGCGATGCCGTGCCAGGCGTAACCGGCCGCCACGAGGCGCGCGAGGGCCGCCAGCTCTTGGTCGGCGGCCACCTCGGCGTTGGGCAAGTGGCTGAGGGAGCCCGGTGGGATGACGACGGGGCCGTTCTGCATGCCCCATGCTAGCCCCACTCCGCGCGAGAGCGACCGACAGCCACACTTACGTGGCCCGGGTATCACGTCTGACACGGTATTCCGCGCTCATCAGCCTGTAATCGCCCGTGGTACAGTTCCGGGGTGAGTAGCGCCGCCACTACCAGCACAGGTCCACAGAACCGCAGGGCGGTTGGTTGGCTCCTTGCCGCCGCCCTCCTGCTCGTGGCTCTGACCGTGTTCGTCGTGTTCGACGCTGGCCGTTACTTCTCCGTCTCCGAGCAGACGCTCCCCGACCTAGTCGGCATGCCTTACGACCAGGCCGCGCGCCAACTCCGTAGCCTAGGCTTCGACCCCATCACGTTCGTCGAGTACGTAGAGGGCGTGGCGGCCGGTGCCGTCACCTCGCAGTCGCCGCAAGCCGGCGCGGTGGTCAAGCGTTTGCGAACCGTGCACCTCGGGGTCAACACGCCACCAGCCGCCGCTATCCTGCCTGACCTCGTCGGCCTCCAGGAGAAGGCGGCGTTAGCGCGCGCAGCCGACCTCAACCTGCCCCTCGGCCCCATCCAGTACCAGCACAACGGCAAGGCCGCTGGGCTCGTAGTGGAGCAGGTCCCGGCGGGTGGCCAACGGCTGGCGGAGGGCGGAGCCCTCACGCTGGTGGTCAGCTCAGGGCCAGAGCGGAGCGCGGTCGTGCTGCCTGAGTTGGTCGGCCAAGACATCGAAGCCGCCAAGCAGCAGTTGGCGCGCCTCGGCTTCGGCCGCGTCGAGACCCTGTCATCGAACGTGTCTTTCGCGCAGCCTGGTGCCGTCGTCTCGATGACCCCCGCCGCTGGCGAGGCCGTGCCGCCCGGCACCCCGGTGCTGCTCTACTACTCACTCTCCACCAGCACCGCGGTCCGGGTCCCCGAGCTGGTGGGGTTACCGCAGTGGCGCGCTCAACTCGCGTTGGCCGCGGCGCAACTCAAGGTTGGTACCGTCACTTACGTAACGGACCCCGCTCGCCCCGAGGGAGTGATCGCGGCCGAGCCGAGTGGCTACACCGTGCCCGGCACGCCGGTCTTCCTCACCGTCAATGGCAGCCCGCCGTCCAACTCGTTCGACATCTTCGGTCCCAATCCAACCGGACCTGGCACGGTGCCGCCAGCGCGTCAGGCGCCCGCGGCCTCCAATCCGCCGGACGCAGTGCCTGCAGACGGCAGCCGCCTGGTGCCGTTCACGTTCGACCCCACCAACATGGGCGTCAAGCGCCTCCTTGAGCAGCCGTACCAGTTGCGGCTCGTCGTGAGCGACGAGCGCGGAGAGCGCGTGGCCCTAGACCGCAGGGTGGGGGCGGGGCAGAGCGTAACGACGAGCGTGGCCATCTACGGCCAGGACGCCATGTTGCAAACGTACATCGATGACATCTTCTTCCAGGCTTGGCGTCCCTGACGCGCTGCGCCGCCAGCTAGTCAGGCTGCACGGCTCGCTAGTTGTGGAATATGCCGAACTTTAGTGTTGGGCTGGCACGCTATACTCCTCCTCATCATGCGCTAGTTGGATGGCGGCACGGAGTCGCTAGTGCAGTGTCAGATTCAGTGAGCCCGCCTTGGAGGAGCGCCAGTGAGCGAACCCGAAATCTCTAACCTCGCCCGACGTCTGGCCGAACAGAACAACGTCGACTGGCGCCGCCTGAGCGGTTCGGGTCAGAACGGTGCGATCGTCGAGCACGATGTCCTGGTCTACCTCGCCCGCGTGATGGCCGGGGAGGAAGCCATCGACCCGACGCCAGAGCCTCTCCCGGACGGCATGGAGTCGTGGACTGAGGTCGGTGCGGACTCGGTAGGCAATTATTCCCGCGCCTCCAACTACCTAGGTGCCTCCGAGCCGGAGGCCAATCCGGCGCTCGAGGCGCTCGACGAGGCGGCCGCGCAACTAACGAGTGACCAAGCTGTTGCTAGCAGCGAGCTTTCGGAAGACTTGTTCCTGTTAGACGACGAGGACGACTTCGCGGCGCAGGTCACCGCGCCAGCGATCGGTGGCGGCTTCGAAGCGGCGCACGAGGAGGACTCAGGCGCGTTCTCGGTAGCCGACGACGCCGACCTGCTCCTCGTTTCGGACGACGACCTGTTCGCAGAGGCAGCGCCCGCGCCGCAGCAAGCGTTCGCCGAGGTCGAGCAGGCGGAAGAGCGGACCGCCTTCGCGCCTAGCGCCGATAGCTGGGCAGGCAGTGACCTGCGGCTTGACGACGAACCGCCAAGTGCGCCCGTCAGCGCTTCACCCAACCTATGGGACGCCTCCGACGCCGAGGAAGCGACGGCAGCAGGCGACGTGGCGCTGTTCGAGTCAGTCACCGAAGACAGCCCTGCTTCCTTCGAAGTGAACGGCGCGGCGGGGGAGCCTGCCAGTAACCCCACCGGCTACGACCAGGGCGCTGACGCGACGAGCGACGCCGACGTCGGAGCGCCGGCACACGACCAGTTCTGGCTTGACGCAGCCGAGCCCGAACCAGTCACCGAGTTCCCAGACGGTACGAGCGTCGAGTACGAGGTCGCAGCCGACAGTGTTGAAGACGTCGACATCGACGCGCACGAAGAAGAGACCCTCGTTGGCGAGGTCGCTGACTTCGAGCCAAGCGTTTCAGATACCGCACCCGTGATCGCCGCCGCCGACGTCGACGAGCAGCCAGTACCGGTCCTCGCGTCGGTGCTGCCCCTGGTGCGCACTCCCAACCTGCTGCGCCGTAACGTCGACGTGAGCGCGTTGGCGGCGGCGCAACTAGCGGCCGGCCTCGAGTTGGGTAAGGAAGAGCCGCTACCCGTGGCGCCGTTCCTACTCAGGGCGGTTGCCAAGGCAGCGCGTGACGTCGGCGTAGCCGGCGGTCATGTCGCGCTAGCGGAACTTGGTAGCGAGATTCGCCTGCGCCGTGTCGATGGCGCGGCCGTTACGGCGTTCGTTGACCTGGTGACGGACCTCGAAGGCCAAGGCGCAGAAGAGGACGAGGTGGCCGTCGTCGCCGTCGACCTCAGCGGGCTCGAGGTCGACGAGGCGTTCCTTGACCTAGCCGTTCCTGCCGTTACCTTCGGCCGCATCCTCTACGATTCGGAGGTCGGCGGCTACCGCAGCACGCTTGCCCTCACCGGCGACCTGCCGTTGGATCAGGGCGCGAGGCTACTCGCGCGCGTTGCCGAACTCATCGCTACACCAGTGAGGCTGCTCGTCTAAAAAGCACCCTCACTGGCTACTTGCTAGCAGTCGGCGCAGCAGGAATGAGGAGCCACAGGAGCAGGTAGCCGACGAGCGTGAAGCCAAGCGAAGGCAGCGCCGACAGCGCGTAGATGATCCTCACGTTGCGCGGTTTAGCGCCGATGAACTCGGCGATGCCGCCGCACACGCCTCCTACCACCCGCTCGTCACTACTGCGCCTCAGCTTCAGGCCCGGCGCCGGTGGTCGTGCTTGACGCCTCTCGTGCTCATGTGCTTCTTGCCTTGTGACCAAAGCGGACTGCCTCCAACTTGGCGCACTACCTAACCTTCCCGTGCAGCGCCTACGCCGCGAGTATAAGGGCCGCCGGGTTAGCCTGTTGGACGTGACAAACGAGCGGCCAAACCAACCCTTGCTAGGCGGAGCGCCGCAGCGGCCCGTCATCGTCGGCGTTACCGGCGCTAGCGGCATGCCTTACGCCGTCGACCTGCTCGCTACCTTGCGGCAGCTCGACGTTCGCACGGTGCTGGTCGTCAGCAATGGCGCGAAGCAGGTGCTGGCTACGGAACTCGAGCGTGGCCTGGAGGCCCTGACGGAACTGGCTGACGTCGTCGAGAAAGACAATGACCTCGGCGCGGCCATCGCCTCTGGCAGTCACCGAACAGCGGGCATGGTGATCGTGCCTTGCAGCGCGGGCACGCTAGCCAAGGTGGCGCACGGTCATGCTGACACCCTCATCACGCGTGCTGCTCACGTGACCATCAAGGAGCGGCGTCCCCTCGTGCTGGTCGTGCGCGAGGCGCCGTACTCGCGGCCGCTGCTCGTCAACATGCTCGCAGCGCACGATGGCGGAGCTGTCGTGCTGCCTGCCGCCCCAGGCTTCTACAACTTGCCGGACAGCATCACCGAGCTCGTCGCGGGCATAACGAGCCGCGCCCTCGACCTGCTAGGCATCGACAACGACAGGGCGCCGCGCTGGCGCGGCGGCTCATGAGTGGGGTAAGGGGCCGCTCGGCTGCCCTCGTGCCCGCGGCTGGCGCGGGCACCCGGCTCGGACGTGGACCGAAGGCATTCGTGCGGCTGGGCGCGGCGACGTTGCTCGAACACAGCGTTGCCGCGCTCCACGGTGCGGTCGACGAGGTGATAGTCGCCGTGCCACGCGGCTACGAGGCCGAAGCCAGCGCATTAGTTGCTGGGCGCGCGCAGGTCGTGACTGGGGCCGCTACGCGGCAGGCGACGGTGCTGGCTTTGCTGCGCGCCACGACCGCGGAGGTGGTGCTCGTTCACGACGCCGCACGGCCGTTCCTGCCGCGCGTCGTCGTCGAGCGCGTGCTTGCGGCCGTGGCAACGTCCGGTGCGGCCACCGCGGCGCTGCCAGTGGCAGACACCATCGTCAGCACTGCAGACGGCACTACCTTGCCGCGCGAGGACCTGCGGGCAGTGCAGACGCCCCAGGGGTTCGGACGCGAGCTGCTCCTCACGGCGCACGAGGCTGCTCTCGCGGCGGGCGTGGAAGCAACGGACGACGCTGCACTCGTTAGACGCCTGGGCGTGCGCGTCAGCATCGTGGAGGGCAGCACGTTCCTTCACAAGGTCACCACTGCGGACGATCTCCTGCTCGGCTTGGCCCTCCTGGCGTTATGGCAGGGCGAGGAGCAGACCGTCCTGTGACGCTCACTGCCGGTACGTTCACCGAAGCCGCTCACGCCAAGGTCAACTTGGGACTGGCCGTCCTGGCCCGGCGCGGCGACGGCTTCCACGAGCTAGAGACGGCCATGGCCCGCATCGGACTCGCCGACGCCGTAGAGGTAACCGTGGAGGAGTCTGCGCGCGACGTGGTGACCCTCACTGTCTCCGAGGCGCCGGAGTTGCCGCCCTGCGAACTGGCAGGCGGAGCAGATAACCTCGCTCACCTCGCAGCCACCCGTTACCTCAACGCCAGGCGCCAGGCGGCGCCTGCAGCGCAGGCGGTCGCGCTGCACGTAGCGCTAACGAAGCGCATTCCGGTCGCAGCGGGGCTTGGTGGCGGGTCTGCCGATGCTGGGGCCGTCCTCAGGGTGCTCGCGCGCACCTTGCCTGCCGCGGTGAACATCGGCGAACTCGCGCGCGGCCTCGGTTCGGACGTGCCGTTCATGGTCCTAGCTGCCAACGCCGCCCTCGCTAAGGGCAGAGGAGAGCGCTTGGCGCCACTGGAGGCGCCGCGCCTCGACCTCGTGCTCGTGAACCCGGGCTTCGCCGTCAGCGCGGCGGAAGGGTACGCCAGCCTGGTCGGTTTCACGCCGCGGCTACGCTTCGAGCGCGTGCTCGAGCGCCTGGAAGCAGGGGAGGAGCCCGGTTGGCCGAACGCGCTTCAGCCTGGCGTTCTGCGCCTGCGCCCAGAACTGCGTGGGGTGCTCACGCGCTTGCGTGAGGCTGGCCTTCGTGGCGCGCTCATGTCTGGTAGCGGGCCGACCTGTTTCGGTGTGGCCCGAGACGCCGAGCATGCAGCGAGCGTAGCCGAACGCCTGCGCGCGTCCGAACCCGCCTGGTGGGTGCGGGCGGACACCACGCTCTAACCGTTGGGCCCGCCCGTCAGCCGCGCTTGTGGAAGTCGCGCGCCCTATCCTCGTCGTCCTGGACCAACCAGTCTTCGCCGGCTAGCGACTCGACGTGGTGCCGCAGCTCGTGGGTGAGGGTCTCCCAGGCCTCGTCTTCCCAGTCGAAGTCCGGGTCGGTCTCCGCGATGGCCTCGAACGAGCCGTAGTAGATGGCGACGTGACGGCCGAGGCCCTCGCCAGCGCCGAGGAAGTCCTGCACGCCCGGATCGAGGTACTCGCCCATGCGGTAGACGTCCTCGTACTCGGGTTCCAACCGCGCTTCGGGCAGCACGTGAACGCCGCCAAGACCGCGAAGGAACTCGGTCGGGATCTCATCTACCATGTCGCTCACCATGGCGCTGAACTCCTCGAACGTCATGCTCAACCCGTGAAATCAGCGAGCGCGACGGGCGCGTTCCGCTCCGCGGAGGCGTAGGCGGCGAGGATGAGGCGCACAGCCTCACGCCCATCCTCACCCGTGCACGGCACCGGCGCCTGACCAAGCACGGCCGCTACGAACGCTAGAACATGGCGCGTGTGTGAATGCGCGCCGGTGAACTCGTAGGTCGTCAGGTCCGTGCGGTCCCAGTCGCTGCCCGGCGACGCGCGGTAGAGGTGCCGTAGGTTCTGCGGCCCGTAACGGTTGGTGCACTCGAGCGCGCCCTCCGTGCCGTATACCCAGAAGCCCTCCTCCCAACCCGTCGCGGTCCAGGCAGCCTCGATGAGGCCCAACGACCCGTCCCCGTAGACCATGCTCACGTGGGCGGTGTCTTCGACCTCGACTGGGTACTTCAGGGTGGCCATGCGGGCGTACACCTCCCTAACGCTGCCGCCGAAGAAGCGCGCCAGGTCGGCCAAGTGGCAACCGTTGTCAAGCAGCGTGCCCCCGCCAGCGGACGCCTTGGTCGTGAACGACGGGCGCACGCCGTGGCCGCCCCAGTCGTGCGCCTGGCGCAGTCGCACGTGCGTAACGTTGCCGATCACGCCAGCGTCTATCAGCTCGCGCGCCTTGCGCCCTGGCCCGCTCGAGCGGAGTTGGTGGTTCACCATCAGCACGACGCCAGCGGCGGCGCACGCTGCGATCATCTCGTCGGCGAGACGCAAGTCAAGCGCCATCGGCTTCTCGACGAGGACGTGAACTCCGGCCGCTGCTGCGGCAAGCGTGGCGGGATGGTGCACGGAGGTTGGCGCCGCGATGCTCACGACGTCGAAGCCGCCAGCGGCGAACATGGCCTCGAAGTCTTGATAGGCGCGCTCGACGTTCCATGCGCGTGCCCTGGTAGCTAGTGCTTCCTGCACGGGGTCGCAGATGGCGACGACGTCTACACCGGCCGCCAAGTAACCGTCATGGTGGTTGCTCGAGATGCCGCCAGCGCCGATGATGGCGGCGCGTAGCTGCCGCCCCGTTCCGCCCTTGCTCACGCTTCGCCCTCTCGCAACGTCACCCGCAGGATGTGCTCCTTGCCAGCGTTTGGCACGGGCTCGAGTGGCTCAGCCTCTGGACTGCCGACGTCTGGGCGCCGCACGCGCGCCGCCGCGTAACCGGCGGCGTTGGCGATCACGCGCTGCACGTTGGGGTCGTAGTAGGTGGGGTAGGTCTCGTGGCCAGGGCGGAAGTACACGACGGTGCCGTGACCGCGGCGCCACGTCGCCAGGCTGCGGAACACGTCGCCGCCCTGGAACCACGAGAGCATGAGGAGCTCGTCGGGGTCAGGCACGTCGAAGCGTTCGCCGTACATCTCCTCGCGCTCCAGCTCGAAGTAGTCGGGCACGCCAGCCATGAGCGGGTGGGACGGTTGCAAGTTCCATAACCGCTCTTTCTCGTCAGCTTCCCGCCACCGCAGCGAGGCGTTCGTGCCGAGCAGCTTCTGGAACGGCTTCGAGTAGTGCGCCGAGTGCAACGCGACGAGGCCCATGCCTCCTAGAACGGCGCGCTGCACGCGCTCGACCACCGCGTCCGCTACCTGGTCGTGGGCTTTGTGGCCCCACCAGAAGAGCACGTCCGTGGCGTCGATGACTTGCTGAGTAAGGCCGTGCTCGTCCTCGCGCAAGGTGGCGTAGCCAACGTCCGCGCCCGCGAGGCGCGTGATGGCCTCACCTAGGACCGCGTGGATGCCCTCGGGGTAGATGGCGTGCACCACGTCGCTCTCCACCTCGTGGAGGTACTCGTTGAAGATCGTGACCCGCATCGGTTCTGCCTTCCCTTCGGCGGTTAGGCGCTTCAGTCCGTGACTGCGCCGAGCGAAGCGCTCGACACCTGCTTGGCGTACTTGGCGAGCACCCCACGCTGGTAGCGGGGAGGCGGCGGGGTCCAGGCTGCGCCCCTACGAGCCATCTCGGCCGAGTCCACCTCGAGCTGGATGAGGTTGTGCTCCGAGTCGATGGTGATGATGTCGCCCTCATGCACCAGCGCGATCGGTCCGCCGACCGCGGCTTCCGGCGCGACGTGCCCGACGACGAAGCCGTAGGTGCCGCCCGAGAAGCGCCCGTCGGTGATGAGGCCGACGGAGTCGCCTAGGCCCCGGCCGATGATGGCGCTGGTAGGGGAGAGCATCTCGCGCATGCCGGGTCCGCCCTTCGGACCCTCGTAGCGGATGACGATGACGTCTCCGGCCTTGATCTTGTCGGTGAGGATGGCCTCGAGGCAGTCCTCCTCGCTCTCGAACACGCGCGCTGGGCCCGTGATGCTCGAGTGCGTAAGGCCGGTCGTCTTGGCGACGGCGCCCTCTGGCGCTAGGTTGCCGCGCAACACGTTGAGGTGACCGTGCGGGTAGAGCGGCTTATCGAACGGGTGAACCACGTCCTGACCGAACGGCGGGCTACCGGGCACGTTCGCAAGGTTCTCGGCGACGGTCTTGCCCGTGCACGTCATGCAGTCGCCGTGGAGTAGGCCCGCATCGAGCAACATCCGCATGATGAGCGGGATGCCGCCGACGGCGTTCAGGTCGGTGGCGACGTACTGGCCGGACGGCTTGAGGTCGCACAGCACGGGGGTGGTGCGGCGTAGCTCCTCGAAGTCGTCGATGGTGAGGGGCACGTCCATGGCGTGTGCGACGGCGAGCAGGTGCAGCACGGCGTTAGTGCTGCCGCCGACCGCCATGATCACGCGGATGGCGTTCTCGAACGCCTCGCGCGTCATGATGTCGCGCGGCGTGATGTTCTGTTCGACTAGCTTGACGAGTGCGCGTCCGCTTTCGGCCGCGCTGACGTTCTTTTCGTCGTCAACGGCCGCCATGGTGGCCGAGAAGGGCAGGCCCATCCCCATGGCCTCGATGGCCGCGGACATGGTGTTGGCCGTGTACATGCCACCGCACGAGCCGGCGCCAGGGCAGGCAGCGCGCTCTACCGCGTTGAAGGTCGGCAGGTCCATGCGGCCAGCCGCGCGAGCGCCAACCGCCTCGAAGACGCTGACGATCGTGAGGTCCTTGCCGTCCAAGTGCCCCGGCTTGATGGTGCCGCCGTACACGTAGATGCTGGGGATGTTGAGGCGCGCGAGGGCGATCAAACCGCCAGGCATGTTCTTGTCGCAACCGCCGACGACGAGCATGCCGTCCATGCTCTGACCGCGCCCGACGGTCTCGATGCTGTCCGCGATGACCTCGCGCGACACCAACGAGCACTTCATCCCCTCAGTACCCATGGAGATACCGTCAGAGATGGTGATGGTGCCGAAGAGTTGCGGCATGCCGCCGGCTTCACGGACGGCGGCGTCGGCCGTTTCGGCTAGGGCGCCTAGGCCGGAGTTGCACGGCGTGATCGTGCTATGGCCGTTGGCGATGCCGATTATGGGCTTGTCGAAATCGCCGTCCTTGAAACCTACTGCGCGAAGCATGGCGCGGTTGGGCGCTCGTTGGTCACCTTGTGTCGTCACAGCGCTGTGGCGCTGATGATGTGGCTGGTCTGGGCCGGTTGGCATGGCGGACTCCTCCGTAGTCGACATTCTATAACCGCTCTCTGCGGGAAGGCTCCTGGGGAGGGCAGGAGGCGGCGTGCTAGAGTCGCGCCACATGTCTGTCAAGTTCGGACTGCTAGGCATCTTGGCGCGCCAGTCCCAGCACGGCTACGAGCTGAAGCGCTCCTTCGAGCAGGTGACTGGTGGCTTCTGGCGCCTCAACCCCGGCCAGATCTACCAGTCGCTTGACGCTCTGGCGGCCGAGGGGCTCGTCAGTTACACGGTGCAGCCCCTCGACGCCGCGCCCGATCGCAAGGTCTACGCCGTAACCGAGTCTGGCAGGCGCGCACTTGACGAGTGGCTGGCCGGTGGGGAAGCGCGCGTGCGGCCGCTGCGTGACGAGCTGTTCGTGCGCTTGGCCGTGATGACTGACAGACCGCTAGCCGACACGCTGGCGCTGCTAGCCGGCTACCGGCGCAGCTACGCGCAGCACATGCGCGAGCTAACGCGCAACAAGAACGACTTGGCGAAGCGTCATGCAGGTCCTGACGGTGGGTCGGAACCCCTTGACCTCACCGTCGAGGGCCTCTTGCTGGAGGCCGCCATCTACCATTGCGAGGCCGACCTCAGGTGGCTGGACCGTTGCGAGGCGGTGCTGGCTGCGGCGCGGGAGGACGTGGCGAGTTGACCGCCAAGGAGTTCCAGCGGGCGCGGGGAGGGGGAGCGGTCCTCGAACTCACCGAGGTGAGCAAGGGCTTCGCCGCGCCGGGCGCTAGTTCGCTCGTGATGGCGGGCGTCAACCTTACCCTCGGTCCGGGCGAGTTCGTGGCCATCACGGGGCCAGCGGCGGCGGGCAAGACGACCTTGCTGCGCTTGATGGCTGGCCTCGATGCCCCGACTGCCGGCGCAGTGGCCGTGGCTGGGCGTGCGCTTGGCGGACTAGGCGACGGCGCCTTGGCGCGCCTACGACTAACTAGCCTCGGCACTTCACTGCCTGGCATGCCGCTGCTGGAGAGCCTCGACCTGCTTGACAACGTGGCGCTGCCGCTCGTCTTGGCCGGCGTTGGCCACCGCGTAGCGCGGGCGAAGGCCGAGGCGGCTTTACGGGAGCTGGCCGTGACTACCGGGGCGTCTTTGGCGCCTGAAGCCGCTAGCCCTAGCCAGCGGCAACTCGCCCAAGTAGCGCGCGCGGTTGCGGGTGACGCCCCCCTGCTCCTCCTAGACGAACCGACCGCGCAGCTTGGCCCCCTCGGAGCCGACCGCGTGCTGCGCAACTTGCGGCAGCAAGTAGAGCAGAAGGGCCGCACCGTCGTGATCGCGACGTCGCACGCGGCGGTGGCGGCGCATGCCGACCGCGAGTACCGTCTGCGCGACGGGGCGTTGGAGGAGATCTGAGGTGGGTAGGTGGCAGCCGAGTGCGCTAGCTTGGCTCTCGTGGCGCTACCACCGCGGGCGCATGGCGGCGCTGATCGCTGCGGTTACTTCGGTGGCCGTGGCGGCGGGTCTGCTCAGCGCAGCGAATGACGCAGGCGCGCTGACTGGGGCTGCGGCGCGAGTCGCCGGCTCCGCCACCGTTGCTGCCGCGCTTCTGGCGTACGCGGCGTGGTTGAGGACGGTCGCGAAGGAGCGTAGTCGCGACTCCGCGCTACTCCACGACCTCGGCGTAGCGCGCTCGGCCCTGCGCGGCGCCGCTGCGCTCGAGGCGGCGTTCGTTGGGGTTGCCGCTGGGCTCGTCGGTAGCTGGCTTGGCTCGCGTTTGGGCGCCTGGCTGCTGCCGCGCTCCGAGCCTGCGCCGTGGTCGGTCAACGCGGATGGCGCTGCGGAGGTGGGGACATGGCTGGTGGCGGCCGGGCTCCTGGCGGCCGCGCTGACGTGGTCTTTCGAGCGCCTGTTGAGCAGCGCGACTGCGGCGCTGAAGCGGTCGGAACACTTGCCCTTCTCGCTGCGGGCCGCTGCTGGGCAACTGAGCCGGGACCGGCAACGCGCGTGCGCGGCGGCGACTGCTCTTGGCCTCACACTGGCTGCCGTCATCGGCTTGCAGGGCGCGGCAGCGCCCCTCGAGCGCTCACTGGCCCGCTCCCTCGACCAGGCGATCACTTGGGACGTGCTCGTAGCCACGTCGAGCGAGGCCGGCCTGGACCTTGGCACGCTCGCCAACCTGCAGGCGCTGCCGAGTGTGGCAGCGGCGAGCCCCGAACGGCGCGCCACCGTCGGTTCGCGCGGGCGCGCCGTGCCGCTCGTCGCCCTCGACCCAGGTAGTAGTGGGCGTCTCTTGGTCGTGGAGGGCCGTGGCTATGAGCCGGGCGCGGCGACACTTACTAGCGGCGACGTGGTGGCCCTCTCACTGCCGCTCGCCAGGGAGCTGGCCGTCGGAGTAGGTGACAGGCTGCCGCTCTCGACCCCAACGGGTGAGCGGAAGTTCGAGGTCGTCGCCATCGTGGAGGACCGCGACGGCGCCGCCGCTGCTTACCTGGACGTCATGGCGTACGCCGTGGCGTTCGAGGACCGCGGGCTCGACAGCATCAAGGTGCGCCTTACCGCCGGCAGTGACGTGCGCACGGCGGCGGGCGAGCTGGCCACTCACGCGGACCGCGGGCGCGTGGTCACGGCGGCCGACTACCGCAGCAACACGCTGACGGCGGCCGGCTCGAGGTATCGGGCGGCGCGTTACCTTGCCATCTGCGCCCTGTTGGCCTCGTTCTTCGGGTTGATCGTGACTGCCGCGCTGGCGGCGCGGGCGCGGAGCGACGAGCGCAACCTGTTTAGCGCACTGGGCGCCCCCGGCTGGCTTGTGCGCCGCGGTGTCGCCCTCGAGGTAGGGCTAGCCGTCGGCGTCGCCGTTGTCGTGGGCGCTGGCCTTGGGGCGCTGCTCGTCAGCTACCTCGTTCATGGCCTGCCGCTTACCTGGTCGGCAACCAGGGTTAGCGGAACGATCGCCGTCGCGCCGCCAAGCGCGACGGCGATCGGTGCCGCGGCACTACTGCGGGCCGCGGTGGCGCGGCGGTCTAGGCTGCGGCGCGCGTAGTGGCGGGGTGGGGCCTCAGGCCAACGCCTGCGCCTCGATCAGTTCCACCACGGCGGCGGTGAAGGCGTCGGTGCCGCGGCTGCCGCCCAGGTCCTTCGTCGGGTCGTCTGCCATGGCTGCCTGCACGGCGGCTTCTAGGTCGGCCGCCGCCGCACCTTCGTTGAGGCCGTAGCGCAGGAGCATGGCTGCTGACAACATGGTGCCAACGGGGTTGGCGAGGTTCTTGCCCGCGATGTCAGGCGCACTGCCGTGAATTGGTTCGTAGAGCCCGATGGTGCCGCCAAGGCTGGCGGATGGCAGGAGGCCGAGCGAACCTGGGATGACGGCCGCGAGGTCGGAGAGGATGTCCCCGAACAGGTTGCCCATCACCATGACGTCGAACGCGCGCGGGTCGCGAACGACCTGCATGGCGGCGTTATCGACGTAGAGGTGATCGAGTTCTATGTCGGAGAACTCGCGCTGGTGCAGATCAACGAGCACGTCGCGCCAGAACTGCGAGACGTCGAGCACGTTGGCCTTGTCTACGTTCGTTACGCGGCCGTTGCGCTGGCGCGCCGTCTCGAATGCCACCCGTGCGATGCGCTCGACCTCGTGACGCTCGTACACCATGGTGCTGACACCGCGGTCAGCCTCCACGTACGACGGCTTCCCGAAGTAGATGCCGCCTGTTAGTTCGCGGATGATCAGTAGGTCGGTGCCGCGCGCCCGTTCCTCGCGGAGGGGGGAGAGGCGCTCGAGGCCAGGGAACACGCGGACCGGGCGCAAGTTGGCGAAGACCTGCAAGTGCTTGCGTAGGGCCAAGATGCCTGACTCGACGCGCTGCTCGCGCGGGAGGCGGTTCCAACGGTGGTCGCCTACCGGCCCACCAGCCGAGCCCATCAGCACTGCGTCTGAGCGCAGCACCGCGTCGCGCGTCACCTGCGGCAGCGGCTCGCCGTACTCGTCGACGGCGTGGCCGCCGAAGGGCAGGCGCTCGAACTCGAAGGCGAGCCCGTGCTTGGGGGCCAGCGCCTCGAGGGTCGTCAGCGTTGCCTCGATGACTTCTGGGCCGATGAAATCACCTGGGAGGACGGCGATGCGGTAGCTCATCGCGCGTGCCCCAGCTTGGCCGCGAGCGCCCTGACCTTGTCGACGCCTTCGAGGAGTTCGCCGATCGGGTCCCAGTAGCCTGTCATCAACGCCTCGCGCGCGGACTCACGGATGCTAGCCGGGTAGCTGCGGCCGGCCACGCGCACTTCCTGCTCAACGACGTCGATGACGACTTCGGCGCTGGGGTCTGCCGCGATGCTCTCCGCGATCTCGGCCCGCCCGCGCTCGTCCACCACCGCGCAAACGAGCCCGAGGGTCGTCGAGTTGCCGAAGAAGATCTCGGCGAACGAACCAGCGATGATGCCCTTGAACCCGGCACGCTGGATGGATTGCGGCGCGTGCTCGCGGCTCGAGCCGCAACCGAAGTTGTCGCCAGTAACGATGATGGCGGCGCCAGCGTGCTGCGGGTCGTCGAGGGGGTGATGCTTGCTGTTGCCCGCCTCGTCGAAGCGTTCGTCGTAGAAGAGGGCGTCGCCGAGGCCTTCGAAGGTGACGGCCTTCAAATAGCGCGCCGGGATGATGCGGTCGGTATCTATGTCGTGCGCCATCAACGCGACGGCCTTGCCGCGCGCCTCGAGTACTGGTGCTAAGGCCATCAGGCGGCCGCTCCTTTCGCGCCGAACACTTCGCGTGCATCGGACACCACGCCCGTGACGGCGGCGGCGGCGACCATCACCGGACTCATCAGCACGGTCCGCCCGGTCGGCGACCCCTGCCTGCCCTTGAAGTTGCGGTTGCTGGATGACGCACAGAGTTGGTCGCCCTCGAGCTTGTCAGGGTTCATGGCCAGGCACATGCTGCAACCGGCCTCGCGCCACTCGAAGCCGGCTTCCTTGAGGACCTTGTCGATGCCGAGGCGCTCGCACTCGAGCTTGACGAGGTGAGAGCCAGGCACGGCGATGGCCTTGACGCTCGGGTGCACCTTGTGGCCAGCGATGACGTTGGCGACTTCGATGAAGTCAGTCACGCGCCCGTTAGTGCATGAGCCGAAGAACGCAACGTCGACCTTCGTGCCCTTGATGGGTGCGCCGCCGGTCAACTGCATGTGCGCCAGGGCCTCTGCCACGCTTGCCTTGTCGTGCTGCGCGGAGTTTTCAACGCTTGGCACGAGTTCGTCGATGGCGATGGCTTGGCCTGGGTTGATGCCCCACGTGACCGTCGGCGGAACGTCGGCCGCATCGAACACGACGACGTCGTCGTAGTGGCAGCCGGGTTCGGAGGCTAGGGCGCTCCACCGCGCGACGGCCTCGTCCCACTCGGCGCCAGCTGGCGCATAGGGTCTGCCATTCAGGTAGGCGAAGGTCGTGGCGTCTGGGTTGACGTAACCGCAGCGCGCACCCCCCTCGATCGACATGTTGCAGACGGTCATGCGCTCCTCCATCGTCATGGCGTCGAAGGTGGAGCCGCCGTACTCGTACGCGTAACCGATGCCGCCTTTGACCCCGAGCGTGCGGATGATGTGGAGGATGACGTCCTTGGCGTAAACGCCTGGTCGCAACTCGCCGTTGACCTCGATGCGGCGGAGCTTAGGCTTGCTCATCGCCATCGTCTGCGTTGCTAGCACGTCGCGCACCTGCGAAGTGCCGATGCCGAAGGCGATGGCGCCGAAAGCACCGTGCGTGCTCGTGTGCGAGTCGCCACAAGCGATGGCCGTGCCTGGCTGCGTAATGCCCTGCTCCGGGCCCACCATGTGCACGATGCCCTGCAGGCCGCCGCCGACATCGAAGAACTTGATGCCGTTAGCCGCCGTGTTCTTGCGGAGCTCGGCGATCATGGCCGCCGCAAGGGGGTCGGCGAACGGCTCGACGCGAGTGTGCGTCGGCACGATGTGGTCGACGGTCGCGAAGGTGCGCTCCGGCATGAGCACGCTCACGCCCAAGTCCGCGAGCATGCCGAACGCCTGTGGGCTGGTGACCTCGTGGATGAGGTGGGTGTCGATGAAGAGCTGATCCTCACCGTTGCGCAACTTACCTACGGTGTGCGACTCCCACACCTTGTCGAACAGACTCCGTGGTTGACTCATACGCCCTCTCTAGCAAAGCCCGTGAAGATAGAGAACGACCCTCGGCTACGGGGTTAGCCGGGGGTCGTGAAGCATTAGTTGACGAGGTCGCCGCGCGACCGCCTCAGCGTTGGCTCACGCCGCCCGCCGAGGTAGGAGCACCGTTGCCCGCGCCTGGATGAAGGCAAGCCGACGCCTAACGCGCCGCGCAGGGTGGAGTGCGTTGCCGCTCATGCGGCGAAGTATATGAGCGCCACGCCTAGCAGTCAACCAGCAGGCGAACGACGTGTCCGAACCGTTGCTCAACCGCGCCCGCCGCGCCCTACTGGCGGTGCACTGCCGCGGGGCCCGGTCGCTGCGGGGCTGGTCCTCTGATCGGTGGAGAGCGTAGCGCCCTGCGCCTGTCCGCCCGTCGACACCAGGCGCTCGAACTCCTTGGCGTCTACGGCGCGCGAGAGGCCAACCTCGAAGGAGATGGTGCGCTTGAGGTGCATCTCCGCCAAGCAGGCGTCCATGGTGAGCATGCCGACGGCCCCACCCATCTGGATCTGCGCTGGTATCTGGTGGGTCTTGCCCTCGCGGATGAGGTTACGCACGGCAGGGGTGGCGATGAGGAACTCGTACGCCAAGGTTCGGCCGTCGCCGTTGGCGCGGGGCAGGAGCTGCTGGGTGAGGATGGCCTGGAGGTTGTTCGCCAACTGCACGCGCACCTGCGCCTGCTGCGCCTCGGGGAAGACGTCGATGATGCGGTCGATGGCCTCGGAGGCCGTGTTCGTGTGCAGCGTTCCGAGCACCAAGTGCCCGGTTTCGGCTGCGGTCACGGCGGCCCCGATCGTCTCGAAGTCTCGCATCTCGCCGACCAGGATCACGTCCGGCGCTTGGCGCAGCACGCTGCGGAGCGCCGCCTGGAAGTTAGCGGTGTCTTCTCCCACCTCGCGTTGGTTCACGATGGAGGTCTGGTGGCGGTGGAAGAACTCGATGGGATCCTCGATGGTGACGATGTGCTTGGCGTACTCCTCGTTGACGAGGTTGAGCATGGTCGCGAGGGTCGTCGACTTGCCAGAGCCGGTGGGACCGGTGACGAGGACGAGTCCACGCGGCAGGCGCGCGACCTCGCCGACTTCCTGCGGCAAACCGAGTTCGCTGAACGAGAGGACCTCGTCGGCGATGGTGCGCATGACGCCGCCGACGGACCCGCGCTGCATGAAGACGTTCACGCGGAAGCGTCCGTGGCCGGAGAGGCTGAACGAGAAGTCGAGGTCCTTGCGTTCCTCGAAGTTGCGCTGCTTCTTCTCGTCCATCAACGCATACATGAGCCTGCGGGTCATGCTGGGCGTCAGGACCTCGTACTCGGTCGGGCGCCACTCGCCGCTGAGGCGCAGCATGGGGGGCAGGCCAACGGTTAGCAGCAAGTCGGAGGCGCGCCGCTCGATGGCGAGCTTCAACAGGTCGACTATGTCTGCCTGGATCTGGGTGGAGCGAATCTGGTCTGCCATTATCTGCAATCCTCTCGGCCAGCCGTGAAAGGCGGCCCGCCAGTGGCCGTCACTCTGCCGTGCGAGCCAACACCTCTTCTAACGTGGTTATCCCTTGGAAAGCCTTGTTGATGCCGTCGTCGCGCAGCGACTTCATGCCGCGCTGCATGGCTAGCTCGCGGAGCTCGTGCGCAGAGGCCTCACGCACGATGGCCTTCTCGATCTCGTCGTCAACGACGAGCAACTCGTGGATGGCGTAACGGCCGTTATAGCCGCTGCCACCGCACTTCTCGCACCCAACGCCGCGGTAAAGGTTCTTGCCAGCCGTTTCACGCTCGCTGATGCCGAGGCGGCGCAGGATGTCCGGATCAGGCGTCGAGGCGACCTTGCACTCGCGGCACACGCGGCGCACGAGGCGCTGCGCCAAGACCCCGATGAGGGAAGCGGAGACGTTGAACGGCTCGATGCCCATCTCTTGAAGGCGCGTGATGGCGCCAGCTGAGTCGTTGGTGTGCAGCGTAGCGATGAGCAAGTGACCGGTTAGTGCGGCTTCCATGGAGATCTTGGCTGTCTCGTGGTCACGGATCTCACCGACCATGATGATGTCGGGGTCCTGGCGCAGGAAGGAGCGCAACGCGCGAGCGAAGTCGAGGCCGGCCTTGATGTTCACCTGCGTCTGGTTGATGCCAGGGATCTCGTACTCGACCGGGTCCTCGATGGTCGTCACGTTCACTTCTGGGGTCGCGAGGCGCTTGAGGATCGAGAAGGTCGTGAACGACTTCCCCGACCCGGTCGGGCCCGTGATGAGGAACATGCCGTAAGGCTTCTGGATGACGTCGGTGAAGCGCTGGTAGTTGTAATCGGCGAAGCCTAGCTGCTCGATCTCAGGGATGTCAGACGCCTTACGCAAGAGGCGCATGACCGACTTCTCACCGTAGACCGTCGGCAGGGTCGAGAGACGCAAGTCGACCTCGATGTTGCGGTCGCGGAAGCGCACTCGTCCGTCCTGCGGCAGGCGCCGCTCGGCGATGTTCAAGCCACCCATGATCTTGATGCGCGATGACAACGCTGGCCCCGTGACCTTCGGCATGGTCATGTACTCGCGCAGGCTGCCGTCCTTGCGCACCCGCACGATGACCTTGTCGGGTCGCGGCTCGATGTGGATGTCCGAGATGTCGTTGAGCAACGCCTCGCGGATGATGTTGTTCACGACCTTGACGAGGGCGTTGTCGTCGATGGCGCTCGTGTCTTCCGTCTCTTGAGCGGCCCCGGCCCCGACTTCCTCGACGACGGCCTTGGCCAGTTCGTCCATGTCGGTGCCCTCGCGGTAGAAGCGGTTGAGCATGCGCGTGAGGGACTCTTCGGTAGCGACCGCCGGGCGGATCTCGCGGCCCGTGATCAAGTGAACGTCGTCAAGCGCGAACACGTGCCGCGGGTCCTTCATGGCTACCACGAGCACGTCACCGTCGAGCCTCACCGGCATGGCCGTGTAGCGCCGCGCCGTGGCTTCAGGCACGAGGCTGACGGCGTACGGGTCTATGCGGGTGTTCTCCTCGATGAACTCGAAGCCGAGCTGCATGGCCAGGCTGCGCGCCAGCATGTCTGGGCTGATCTTGCCTGACTGCACGAGCGTGTCCTCGAGGCGCCCGCCGCCCGAACGCTGCTTGTTGAGCGCTTCGTCCACGTCTGCCTGCGTGACGTAGCCGAGGTCTACGAGGATCTCGCCGAGCGGCTTTATGCGCCCGAGCTTCGCCTGCTCCTCGAGGGCACGCCGCAACTGTTCGCGCTTGAGGCGCCGGTTCTGCAGCAGCGTCTCACCCAACCGGCCCTGATCCTGGGCGTACATCTGGTCGATGCGCGACTGCACCTCCGGTCCTGACGCCGCGACGAACGCCACCTCGCCGGACACGATCGACTCGACGTCCGCCATGCGCCGCGGGTCGGCTATCGCCACGACCAACGTGTCTGCCTCGAGCCGGTAAGGAACGGCGGAGAACTGCACGGCGTCTAGGCGCAGGAGCTTGGCGGCGAGCGCCTCGCTGGTCGGCTCGTCAGACAACTCGGCCATGAACGGGATGCCGTACTGATCGGCCAGCAGGCGCGTCAGTTGCTCCTCGCTCAGGTGGTTGCGCGCCACCAGGATGCGCCCGAGCAGGCCGCCAGTGCGCTGCTGCTCCTCGATGGCCTCGTTCAACTGAGCAGGCGAGAGGAAGCCAGCGCTAACGGCCAGGTTGCCGAGCCGCTGGCCAGGGTCGATCTCGAGGTCGACTGGCGGCTCGAGTCCGAGCTCCGGGTAGTAGGTTGCGAGCGCCCACTGCATTTCCTTCTGCAGGGCGAGATACGGCTCCACGAGGCAACCGGACGAGTCTTCGACTTCTTCTATGCCGAGGGCGTCGAGCGGATCGATGAAGGCCACGCGCAGGCGATCCTGATCGATGGCGAAGGGGAGAGCGCGCAGTTCGCTAGCGAGGTCGGCCGGCACCTTCGCTAGGGCGTCGGCCATGATGTCGACGCGCGGCAGGTTGATGAGCGGGATGCCGATGGACTCCTCGATGGCCCGCGCGATGCGCTGCTCGGAGAGAACCCCGATGTTGACGAGGATATCCGCCAAGCGGCCACCCACTTCGGAGTGGCGGCTGATGGCTTGTTGCAGGGCGTCGTCAGTGACGTATCCGCGCTCGAGCAGCACTGCCCCGAGTCTCTTGTCACCGATGGAAAGCACGGCCACGCTCATCTCTCCTTCAGCACCCATCTTTCCAGTCGACGCGCAAGGCGCGTATGAGGAAGTTTACCTGGCGACAGGGGGGTCACCAGGATCGCTTTGAGGCCGGCGCTCTTGGCGCCGAGGACGTCGGTGAAGAGCTGATCACCGAGCATCGCCACTCGTTCAGCAGGCAGTGCGACTAGGTGCAGTCCGCGCCGGAACGCGGCCTTGAACGGTTTGCCTGCCAGGGCAAGCGCCGGAACGCCCGCCTGTGAGGCGACTAGTCTGACGCGTTCCCGTTCGCCGTTGGAGAGTATCGCTACTTTCACCCCGGCCACTAGCAACCCCCGCAGCCAGTCGGTGACGCCGTCGTCGACCGTCACAGCCGTGGAAGCCAATAGCGTGTCGTCGACGTCCACTAGCAAGCCTTCTAGACCGCGCGCCGCAAGCCAGCTTGGCGTCACCTCATGCACGGAGGAGACCCGGGCGTCTGGTTGCAGCACGCGAGGAGGGTAGCACGCCCCGCCTGAACGCCGAGAGTAAGAACTCACGCAACCTTAGGGCCGGTCTCGCGACGCAAAGCCTCGTGCAGCACGTCGGTGAACGTCTCCGGGTCGTCAAGCCACGGGTAGTGGCCGCCGCTGAGGGCGCTGAAGAGCGCGTCAGGTAGGAGAGCGAGCGCTGCCTCGACCTGCTCAGGGTAGCTCGTGCCGTCCTGCTCGCCAGCTATGACGATGACTTGCGTGCCTAGCGCCGCGAGTTCCGGTAAGCGCGAGACCACCTCGAGGCCCCACACGGCGTCGGTCTCGTCTTCCTCCTGGGGTCCGAGTAGCGCCTCGGCGTCAACGTGCTCGAGCCGCAAGCGCGAAGTGGCGGTGGGGAACTGCAGCGCGTCGAAGAGCGCCTTGGGGTTCATGAGCGAGAAGGCGGCGTCCGCGGTTGCGGCGGCGTCCGCGGTTGGCGGCTTCACCTCGTCATCTGAGCCATCGCCCTCGAGGTCTGCGGTTAGGCCAGAAGCGGCCTCCGCGGCCGCCAGTAGGCGTTCGGCCAATACCGGGAGCGACAGCCACGGGTTGACCAGCACTAGGCCGGTCACGCGCTCGGGATGATCGAGAGCCGCCTGAACCGCGATCATGGCGCCGAACCCGTGACCGAGGAGCACCGCGCTTTCAACCTCACAGGTGTCCATGATGGCCGTCACGTCGTCCGCCAAGGTCGGCAGGTCGCCACTGGTGCCGGCCGCGGCGTATGAGCGCCCGCCGCCGCGCACGTCGGCGTAGACCATGCGCCACGCCTCTAGGTCGTCAGCCATCAGTTCACGGAACGAGTGACTGCTGTAGCCGGGCCCGCCGTGGAGGTAATAGACGGCGGGGGCAGTCGCTGGCCCTACCTGCTCCGCGTACAGCTCCGCGCCTTCCACCATCACGTAGGTGCTGTCGTCGAGGTACTCAGGGGCCGCGTTGGCTGGAGCGTTACTGTCTCGTGGGTTACCTTCGCTCATGACTCGAGTCTAGGCCGCGGCGCGCGCTGCCGCGAAACCGAAGAAGCGTTCGGCGTTGGCGTCGACTAGCGCTTCGAGTTCGGCGGGCGTTGCCCCGATGACGTCGGCGAGCACGGCTGCCGTCTCGCGCACGAACGCAGGAGTGTTCGTCTTGCCGCGGTGCGGTGCAGGCGCGAGGTATGGGCTGTCGGTTTCTACGAGCAAGCGGTCAAGCGGTACCTTACGAGCGCTAGCCCGCAAGTTCACGGCGCTCTTGTAGGTCAGGTTGCCCGCGAACGACACCATCCAGCCGAGCTCGAGCCCAACCTCGAGGAGGCGCTCGTGGCCGCTGAAGCAGTGGAGCATGCCGTGGCCGTACGCGCCAGCTTGCAGCGCAGTGGCGGCGGCTAGGGCGGCAGTCTCGCTGCCTTGCTTGTCGCGCACGTGCAGCACGAGCGGTTTGCCGACTTCACGCGCCAGCTCCAACTGCCACTCGAAGGCGGCACGTTGCGAGTCGAGCGTCTCGTCTTCCCAGTACTGATCGAAGCCGGTCTCGCCGATGGCAACGACGAGGGGGTCGCGAGCGAGCTGCGCGATGGCGTCGCGTTCGTCAGCAGCCGAGGCCAGGCTGGCGCTGTTCGGGTGCACGCCGACGGCCGCGAAGACGTTGCGGTACTGGCGCGCGGCGGCCAGTGCAAGGCGGCTGCGTTGTGCGTCCGTGCCCACCGTGACCATGGCTACGAGACTGGGATCTACGGCGGCCGCTGGGTCTGGGCAGCGGTCGATGTGGCAATGGCTATCCGTCACTCACGCACCTTACCGCTGCTGCGAGGCTAGCGGCGTGTTCTGCCCGAGCGGCAGTTCAGGGCGATTCTCATCTGGCTAGATGTCGTGAGGGACGCGCGTCCGCGTTCGTAGCGGTGCGCGCCCGGCGCAACCTGAGGCCCATGTGAGACTTCTGTAATAGGACCGTTGCTACCTTCTACCTAGTTGAGCTAGGCGGAAGCCCTTGAGGTACCCACTAAGGGGCTAAGAACGAGTAACCGAGAGGCTAGGTGAAGGGCATGCTACAGGAACGCCCACAGAACCAAGACGTACGCTTCCTAAGCAACGAAGAGCTGAGCGAGATCATCTCCCGCTGCGAAGGCGCCATCACGGACGGCAGCGCGCAGATCGACGATTACGAGGCCTTCGTCATCTGCCAGAAGGAGCTGGCTCGCCGCACCTGGGCGTAAGCGCCGGCGGCGTAGGACCAGACTCAGTATTCTCACATCATGGCGGCATGAGGCGCGCTTAGCATGAGTGATGCTAAAGCGCGCCTCTACTTGTGACGCCGAGCGGCTTGCGTTGACGCCTAGGCGGCGGGCGCTTGGCGGCGCCTTGCTCACCCTGCTGCTTCTCTCCATCTCTGGGTGCGCGCCAAGCGTCATGCGCGCGGACGTGAACATGGCCGCCGCGGCCGCCACCCCACCGCGCCCAGTTGCGACCGCCACGGCAGCCGCCGGCGTGCAGAGCGGCATGGCGTCGTGGTACGGCCCAGGTTTCGCTGGCAAGCGCACCGCGAACGGCGAGATCTTCAACCCAAGCGAACTAACGGCCGCCCACCGCGAGTTGCCGTTCAACACGTTGGTCAAGGTCATCAACGAGACGAACGGGCGCAGCGTCGTCGTGCGCATAAATGATAGGGGGCCGTTCAAAGGCGGTCGGATCATCGACTTGTCCCGCGCCGGCGCCGAGGCCATCGGCATGATCGGCTCGGGCGTGGCGCGGGTCCGGCTCGAGGTTCAAACATTGCCTGCCGGCACCATCCGCGTTGGTACGTCAGGCGGTCTGCGCGGCTTCGAGGTCATCTCGCGCTCGCACGCGGTCGGCACGCTGCTCGCGCTCACCCCCGCCCAAGGCGGCAACCCCGTCGTCGTGCGCGTGGTGGCCAACGAACTCCCCATCGAGAGCCCGGCCGAGCTGCTCGTCGGCTACGAGCTCTACGCTAACGTCGGCTCAGAGGCCAAGGTCAGCGGCGACTGACGCTACCCCAACCCCTCTAGAGGGTGGCGCGCGAGCTGCGAGGGCGGCCGCGCGCCACTCAAGCGTTAGTCCCGCATGCAGCCAGCAGCGAGTTCCGCGGCCAGCGGGCCGAGCGCCTCACCGCGCTCCAGCGTGCTGACCAGAGCAGAGCCGACGACGACGCCGTCGGCGACGGCGGCAACGCGTCGTGCGCTCGCCGCGCTACCGACCCCGAAACCAACGGCAACGGGCAGGTCGGTCACGGCCTTCACGGCGGCAACCAGGCCCGCCACCTCGGTTGGCACACTGTCACGCGCGCCGGTCACACCGGTGACGGATACGGCGTAAACGAACCCGCGGCAAGCAGCAGTGACCAGAGCGAGACGTTCAGGTGTCGAGGTGGGAGCGACTAGGAAGACCGTGTCCAGGTCGGCAGTTCGCGCCGCGGCGATGAGCTCCGCGCCCTCGTCAGGCGGCAAGTCTGGCAGGATCAGCCCGTCGACGCCTGCCGCCTTGGCTGCGCGGACGAACTCGCCCTCGCCCCCTGGGAAACAGAAGACGGGGTTGTAGTAAGTCATCACGAGGATGGGCTTGTCTGTCGTGGCGCGCAGCGCGGTGACGAGCTCTAGCGTCCGCGCCGCGCTCGCGCCACCTGCGAGGGCGGCTTCGCTCGCGCGCTGGATGACGGGGCCGTCGCCGAGCGGGTCCGAGAACGGCAACCCGACCTCGAGCACGTCGGCGTGACGCAGCACGGCCGTCGCCGCCTCGAGGAAGCGCGCGTCATCTGGGTAGGAGGCCGTCAGGAACGCAACGAAGGCAGCGCGCCCCTCGGCGCGGCAGGTGGCGAAGGCATCCGCGATGCGGCTCATGCGCCCACCTCGGCGCCACGCAGGCGGGAGACCTCGGCCACGTCCTTGTCACCCCGGCCTGAGAGGTTCATGACGATCACTTGCTCGCGGCCCATCGTCGGCGCCAACTTGAGCACCTGCGCCACGGCGTGCGCGCTCTCGAGGGCAGGCACGATGCCCTCTGCGCGCGCGAGCACCTCGAAGGCGTCGAGCGCCTCATCGTCAGTTATGGGCACGTACTCAGCCATGCCCTGCTGGTGGTAGTAGCTATGCTCTGGCCCGACGCCTGGATAGTCGAGGCCGGCGGAAACGCTGTGCGGCGGCGAGATCTGCCCGTCGGCGTCCGATAGCAGGTACATGCGCGAGCCGTGCAGCACGCCGATCTTGCCCGCTGCCACGGAGGCGGCGTGCAGGCCGCTTGCCAGACCGTGCCCGCCTGCCTCCACGCCGATGAGGCGCGGTCGTCTAGCGGGCGCCAAGTACGCGAACGGCGCGAAGATGCCGATGGCGTTGCTGCCGCCACCCACGCACGCCACGATGGCGTCAGGAACGGCCCTGCCCTCGACCGCTTCCAACTGCTCCGCGACCTCGCGGCCGATGACGCTCTGGAAGTCGCGGACGAGCATCGGGTAGGGGTGAGGCCCGACGACTGAACCGAGGATGTAGAAGGTGTCGCGCACGTTGGTCACCCAGTCGCGGATGGCCTCGTTGGTGGCGTCCTTCAAGGTCTTCGTGCCGCTGGCGACGGGCACGACCTCGGCGCCGAGCAGTCGCATGCGGTAGACGTTCAAGGCTTGACGCCGCACGTCTTCCTCGCCCATGTAGACCCTGCACTCGAGGCCGAAAAGGGCGGCTGCCGTGGCGGCCGCGACCCCGTGTTGACCGGCCCCCGTCTCGGCGATCACGCGGCGCTTGCCCATCCGCCGCGCTACGAGCGCCTGGCCGATGGTGTTGTTGATCTTGTGCGCCCCAGTGTGGTTGAGGTCCTCGCGCTTCAAGTAGACGCGCGCGCCACCGAGCTGCTCCGTCAGATTGCGCGCGAAGTAGAGGAGGCTAGGCCGGCCAACGTAGTCGCGGAGCGTGGCCGAGTACTCGTTGACGAACGCCGGGTCTCGCCTAGCGGCCTCGTACGCTGCCTGGAGCTCGTCGAGCGCTGGGATGAGTGTTTCGGGGACGTAACGACCCCCGAACGTGCCGAAGCGGCCTCGTTCGTCTGGGAGCGGGAAGCGGGCCGTCAAGCCCGCCTCTGCTGGCGGAGTCTCGGGTGTAACGGTGAGCATGTGTCCTCCTGCACGTCGGCGTGCGCGCTGGTGAGCGGCCGTCATGCGGCGAATTGTCGGGTAGTGATCGTGCGATATGAGCGCCAGCGCTTGGCTGACGGTGCAGTCAATCAGCGAGCTGCCGCCACCAACGCTGGTGGCGATGCTTGAACGCGCGCGGCGTGCGAACACGAGACCTTGGGCGCATGCTGGAAGTGTACGCGCGGACGCAGCGCCTGACAAGTCCGGTGCGAAGCTTGCGGTCGCTCAGGCCGTCAGCCACGAGAGGTCCGCAGCACTCAGGGTGGCGGATGCGCAGGAGTGGCGCACTGGATCGAAGGTCGCGAGGAGTTCGGGTAGCGCCAGCTCTTGTAGCCCGGAAGTGACCCCGAGCTGGTTGGCTAGCAGGCCGACGACGCGCTCGGGCCGCACACCAGCCGCCCGCAGGTCGTGAAGCGTCAGGGCGCCGTTGCGCTTGGCGAGGCGCTCACCAGCCTCGTCGCGCACGAGTCCAACGTGGGCATAATTCGGCGGCGTCGACCCTAGGGCGCGGTAGAGCGCCAACTGCGCTGCGGTGCTCGTAAGCAGGTCGGCGCCGCGCACGACTTCAGTTATGCCCATGGCGGCGTCATCGACCGTCACCGCCAACTGGTACGCCCAGAGGCCGTCGGAGCGCCTCACCACGAAATGCCCCAAGTCGGAGGCTAGGTTCACGCGCGTCTGACCCTGGCAGGCGTCAGCGAACTCCACGGTCTCGTCGCTGACTTCGAAGCGCCAGCTCGGCCGCACGCCCGCCGCCGCCTTGGAGGAGGCCAGCGCGTCGCTGCGGCGCTTGTCCGCCGCCACGTAAACGCGCTCCCCGCTGGGGCCGTGGGGAGCGCTCCCGGCTTCGGCGAGGTCCTTGCGTGAGAGGTAACACGCGAACACTCTGCCGCTAGCCGTCAGGCGCTGCAGCGCGGCCTCGTACGACGCGGAGCGCTCGCTTTGCCGGTAGGGCGCGTGAGGTCCGCCGACATCGGGTCCCTCGTCCCAGTCCACTCCGAGCCACCGCAACTCGGTCAGGTTGCCGCTCACCGCCTCCGCGCGCGTGCGTGGGCCGTCGATGTCCTCGACGCGCACGACGAAGTCCCCACCGCAAGCGCGCGCCCGCAACCACGCGATGAGCGCGGTGCGGGCGTTGCCGAGGTGAAGAGAGCCGGTTGGGGAGGGGGCGAAACGCCCGCGGTAGCGCCGTTGGTCGCTTCCGAGGGCGCTACCGGACGCACCCGTTGCGACCGTCAGGCGATCCCCGCGCGGCGCATGGCCTCCAGCATCGCGCTGCTCATGTCTGACGGGGTGGCGGCGACGACCACGCCAGCGCCCTCGAGCGCCTTGATCTTCTCGCCGGCGGTGCCTTGACCGCCTGAGATGATGGCTCCCGCGTGGCCCATGCGCTTGCCTGGAGGAGCTGTCGTGCCGGCGATGAACGACGCGACGGGCTTGCGCATGTTGGCGCCGATCCAGGCGGCCGCTTCCTCTTCCGCGCTGCCGCCGATCTCGCCGATCATGATGACGCCCTCGGTAGCCGGGTCTGCGTTGAAGAGTTCGAGCACGTCGATGAAGTTCGTGCCGTTCACAGGGTCGCCGCCGATACCTACCGCGGTCGTCTGACCGAGTCCGGCGTCCGTGAGCTGCTTGACGGCCTCGTAAGTGAGGGTGCCAGAGCGGCTGACGACGCCGATGCGGCCGCGCTGGTGAATGTAGCCAGGCATGATGCCGATCTTGCACTGGTGCGGGGTGATGACGCCCGGGCAGTTAGGGCCAACGAGGCGCACGTCTTTACCCGTGAGGTAGCGCTTCACCTTGACCATGTCGCCGATCGGGATGCCTTCGGTGATGGTGACGATCAGCTTCACGCCCGCCTCGGCGGCTTCCATGATCGCGTCCGCCGCGAACGGCGGTGGCACGAACAGTACGGTGGCGTTGGCGTTCGTCGCCTCGACGGCGGCGCGCACCGTGTCGTAGCTCGGCACGTCCACCTGGTAGTTGTCGGAACGACCTGGCACTCCGGAGTGATCGGTGACGCCTTCGAAGCGCACGGCCTGGCCGCTCTTGCCTGGTCGCACGGCGCCAACGACGTTAGTGCCGTATGCGATCGCCTTGTCCGTGTGGAAAGCCCCAGCCTCGCCGAGGCCCTGGACGATGAGCCGCGTGTTCAGGTCGACTAGCACGCTCATTTGGCACCCCCGGCCAGTTCGACGATCTTGCGGGCGCCATCCTTCATGTCGGACGCGCTCACGACGTTAAGGCCGGACTCGTCGATGATCTTCTTCCCGAGGGCGACGTTGGTGCCCTCCAAACGAACGACCAACGGCACTTGAAGACCGACTTGGTGCACCGCCTCGACGACGCCGTTGGCGATGGTGTCGCACTTCATGATGCCGCCGAAGATGTTGACGAAGATGCCCTTGACGTTCGGGTCGCGCGTGATGATCTTGAATGCGGCCGTCACGTTCTCGGTCGTCGCTCCACCGCCGACGTCGAGGAAGTTCGCTGGCTCTCCGCCTACCTGCTTGATGGTGTCCATGGTCGCCATGGCTAGGCCAGCCCCGTTAACGAGGCAACCGATGGTGCCCTCCAGCTTGATGAACGAGAGGCCGAACTTGCTCGCCTCGACTTCCGCGGAGTCTTCCTCCGTCAAGTCGCGCATCTCGATGAGGTCCTTGTGGCGGAAGAGCGCGTTGTTGTCGAAGCTCATCTTGCCGTCGAGGGCCATGACCTGGCCGCTCTTCGTGACGACAAGTGGGTTGATCTCGACCATGTCGGTGTCGAGGTCGGTGGCGAGGGCAGACAGGGCGCGGATGAAGCGCGCGCCGTTCTTATGCGCGTCACCTGTCAATCCGAGCGCGAACGCCAACCGCCGCGCCTGGAAGTCGAGTAGCCCAACGGACGGGTCGACGCTCTCGCGGAGGATCTTCTCCGGCGCGCTGTGAGCCACCTCTTCGATGTCCATGCCGCCCTCCGTCGAGGCCATGACGACGTTGCGGCCGGTCGAGCGGTCTAGAACGACGGACAAGTAGAGCTCGCGGTCGATGTCGATGCCCTGTTCGATGTAGAGGCGGTTGACCTGCTTGCCCGCTCCACCGGTCTGGATGGTGACGAGCGTCGAACCTAGCATGGCCTTGGCGAGCTCGCGCACGCGCTCCTCGGTGGCCTTCAACCCGCCCTTGATGCCAGCGGTGACGACGTTGACGCCTGCCACCTCGGGGTGCTCGACGAAACGGCCCTTGCCGCGGCCGCCGGCATGGATCTGCGACTTCACGACCACTACCGGGTTGCCGCTCGCCTCGACCAGCGGCCTTACTGCCTCGACGGCCTCGTCGACTGTGTGCGCCACACGGCCGATGGGGACCGCTAGTCCGCGTTGCTTCATCAGCTCCTTGGCCTGATACTCGTGAATCTTCAAAAGAACCTCCATGGCCTTGCGCGCCGCGCCAGGCTACCGTGAGGCACGGGGCGGCGCGGTCGAGCGGTTTACCTTAAGGTACACCTCGGCAACGCACGGCATCGCTTGCCCACCGATGTGGCCGATGCCCGCTCATGCTCGCTACACGTGTGGCTAGAGTCTTGGCATGATTCGTACAGCCATCCTCATGGTGTCGAGCACAGGCGTGGGGGCCGGGAGTGAGGACCGCACCGCTCAGGCCATCAGGCAGGTGCTCAAGGGCGGGCCGTTCGTCGAAGTCGATTACCAGGCCGTGCCTGACGAGCAGGCGCTCATCCGCGCGAAGCTGCGCGTCTGGTGCGACGTTGGCGAGATCGACCTCATCCTCACCACCGGCGGGGTCGGGCTAGGCCAGCGCGACCGCACGCCCGAAGCTACCGCCGAGGTCATCGAGCGCGAAGTCCGCGGCTTGCCTGAGGCGATGCGCGCTGCCGTCGCCAAGGAGCAGCCGCTCGGCGTGCTGTCCCGCGCATTGGCCGGGGTGAGGCGCGGCACCCTCATCGTCAACTTGCCTGGCACGCCTACGGCGGCCGGAACGGCCTTGGCTGGCGTCGTCACTGCCCTCGCTTTCGCGGTCGAGGAGATCCGTGGGGAACGCATAACGCCACCTGCGAGCTGATCACAGGCCTTATGCTTCGCGCGTGACGGTCCTCGCCTTCGCCATCTTCCTCGTCGCTTTCATCGTGGCAACGCTCGGCGTGATATTGCCGGTCTTGCCCGGCGTGCCGATCGCGGCGCTCGGGGCGCTAGCCGCGGCCGCGATCATGGGGTTCCAACGCTTCGGCGTCGAGGTGCTCGTTTACGTTGCGCTTCTGGCGGTCCTCTCGCAAGTCCTCGACCTTGTTGGCACGTGGCTCGGTTCGAAGGTCTACGGGGCTGGCCGCGCAGGCACGTGGGGTGGGGTGGTCGGCTCGTTCGTCGGCCTCTTCGTGTTCCCGCCGTGGGGCTTCCTCTTCGGCGCCGTGGCTGGCGCTTCCATCGCCGAGTTGCTCGTCGGTCGGCCACTCAACGACGCCGTCCGCTCCGGTGTCGGTGCGTTCGTCGGTACCCTCGGTGGTGCGGTCGCGAAGCTCGTCATAATGGTAGTAATTGGTATCATCGTGTTCCCGCGCTTCTTCGCGGGGTGAGGCGGTTCGCGCTTGGCTCACGGCCAGGTGACGGGGCGCGCCACATAGGAGCTGCATGGACCCGATCCTCTTTCAGCTAGGGCCGCTCGCCATCAGGTGGTACGGCCTACTCATCGCCCTCGGCGTGCTGGCAGGCGCAGCGCTAGCGCTGCGCTACGCGGCAAGGCGCGGCCTAGACCCAGAGAAGCTCCTCGACATGGCCGTGTGGCTCGTCATCGCCGGCATCATCGGCGCACGCGTCGTGTACGTGCTGACCAGCCCGGCGGCGTTCTTCGGCCCGAACGGCAACCCTGGTGACGTCTTCAAGGTATGGCAGGGGGGCATCAGCATCCATGGCGGCGTCCTCGGCGTCATGCTCGCCACCTGGCTGTACTCGAGGTGGCAGCGTCTCAACATGTGGGCGTACCTCGACGCCATGTCGCCCATCGCCGGCTTTGGCATCATCGGCGGGCGCATCGGCAACTTCATGAACGGCACCGACACGGGTGGGCGCCTCACGAATTGGCCCGTCGGTTTCACCTGGCCAGAAGCAGGCACGCAGACGCTTGGGGCGTTCGGCCGCTTTGTCTTCGGCCCAGACTTGTGGAGCGCGTTCCCGGGCGTGTGCTCTGACGGCTCCTACATCCCCCTATACCAATGCACCGGCGCCATCGTCCGCGGGCCCGTTCACCTCACCCAGATCTATGGGGTGGTGATCGGCATCCTCGTCGTGCTCATCACCCTGTGGGCCATGAACCGCGGGAAGGGCCCCGGCTACGCGTTCTGGCAGATGGTGCTGTGGTACTCGGTGCTGCGCTCCGTACTGGAGGAGACGTTCCGCGACAACCCCCTCGCCATCAAGGCTGTGCTCGAAGACGGTCTCGACAAGGCAGGCATCGGCCTCTTCACTGTCACGCAGCTGGCGAGCGTGGTCATCGTCATCGTCGCCATCTTCATGGTGCGCAGGAGCGCTAACGCGCCATACCCGAAGCCCATCGTGCCGGCGGCCGCTGGTGCCGCGGGGTCCGGACCACCACAGGGGAAAGATGCTTCCAAGGGCGGGCACGCGCGGAGGAGTAAGTGACGGCCGCGGGCGCCACCCGGCCGCCACTCGCCGTCGTCGTGCTGGCCGCGGGCGAAGGCAAGCGCATGAACTCTCGACTGCACAAGGTCTTGCACGAGGCGGCGGGCAGGCCGCTCCTCGAGCACATCCTCAGGGCGGTCGCGCCGCTCAACCCCACGCGCACCGTCGTCGTGGTCGGCTACTCAGGCGACGAAGTGAGGGAGCGGTTCGCTGGCCGCGGCCTAACGTTCGTGACGCAAGACTTCTCCACCGGTTACGGCACCGGCCACGCCCTGAGGGAGAGCGCCGCGGCGCTCGAAGGGTTCACGGGTAACGTCCTCGTCCTGAACGGCGATGGGCCGCTCCTCACGAGCGCCACCCTCCTCGCCCTCGTCAACACCCTAGGTAACGAGAGCGGCATGGCGTTGCTCACCTGCACGACAGCCGATCCGACGGGGCTAGGGCGGATAGTGCGCAACGGCAACGGAGAGCTGAGCGCAATAGTAGAGGAGAAGGACGCCACCCAAGCGGAACGTGCGCTCAACGAGATCAACCCGGGCGTCTACCTGTTCGATAGCGACGTGTTCAGGCGCGCCACCTTGCTGCGCAACGACAACGCTGCGAACGAGTACTACATCACCGACCTGCCGAAGGCGTACCTCGCAGACGGCTATCCGGTGCGCACGCTACTGGCCGACGAACGCGAGCTGCTTGGCGTCAACGACAGGGCCCAGCTAGCGACGGCCGAGCGCATACTGCGTCAACGCGTGACCGACCACTGGTTGAAGGCTGGCGTTACCATGCTCGACCCGAACACCACCTACATCGACGACGGCGTGGCGCTCGGCCGCGATTGCGTTCTAGAGCAAGGCGTGGTGCTGCGCGGCAGCTCGCGAGTGGGGGAGGGTGCGCGTATCGGCGCGTACAGCGTACTGACCGACGCGGCCGTGCCAGCCGGCGCCGTCATCCCTCCGCACACCGTCTCCTAGGGCGCTACCTGCTAATGTGCGTGACGGAATGTCGCTCCTCACCAAACCCCCCGCGCTCCTCGCGCTAGAAGACGGCACGGTCTACTACGGTTACGCCTTCGGCGCGCACGGCAAGTCCGTCGGCGAGATCGTGTTCAACACCTCGATGACCGGCTACCAGGAGATCCTCACCGATCCCAGCTACCACGGTCAGATCGTCACCATGACCTACCCGCACATCGGCAACTACGGCGTGAGCGTGTACGACATGGAGTCGAACAAGCCGTACGCCCGCGGCTTCATCGTGCGTGAGTTCTCGCGAGTGTCGTCGAACCACCGCGCCAACCAGGACCTGCAGGCGTTCATGGAGCAGCACGGCATCGTCGGCATCGAGGGCATCGACACCCGGGCGCTAACGCGCCGCCTGCGCTCCGGCGGCGTCGTCAAGGGCGTCATCTACCACGGTCACACGGATGACGCGCTCGAGGCGGAGCTGGTCCAAGAGGCCCGCGACCATGAGGACATCGACGGTCGCGACATGACGCCGGAGGTAACGACGCCGCTGCCTTACGCGCGGCCCACCTTCCAGGACCATCCGCGCGTCGTCCTCATCGACTTCGGTATCAAGCACTCGATCGTCTACAAGCTCGAGCAGTCCGGCGCGGAGGTCATCGTGGTCCCTGCCCAGACGACGCCTGCGCAGATCATGGCCCTCAACCCTTACGGCCTCGTGCTGTCCAACGGGCCAGGCGACCCTGCGGGCCCCAAGTACGCCCACGACACCGTGTGGCAGCTACTGGGCCTACTTCCGACTTACGGCATCTGCCTCGGGCACCAGCTCCTCGGTTTGGCGGTCGGTGGGCGCACACACAAGCTCGCTTACGGTCATCACGGCGCCAACACGCCCGTCAAGAACTTGATCACCGGCACCGTCGAGATCACGAGCCAGAACCACAACTACGTCGTGGACATCGCTTCGATACCGGGCGAGCAGTTCGTTGCCACTCACATCAACCTGAACGACGGCACGCTCGAGGGCATGGCGCATTCGCGCTACCCGGTGTTCAGCGTGCAGTACCACCCGGAGGCCAGCCCGGGGCCGCACGACGCCTCGTATCACTTCAAGCGCTTCATCGAAGAGGTCAACTTGTTCGAGGGCGCTACCGCGTTGCCTGCGGCTTCGCGCGTGGCTGGCTGACTCACAGCTGGGGCTCGTTTGGGCGGGCAAGCTGCCCGCCCTTTAGCTAGGTGAACAGCTCGGCCGTGTCTAACCACAGGGTAGTTGGACCCGAGTTGACTAGCTCGACGTCCATCATGGCGCCGAACTCGCCCGTTGCCACCGCCACGCCAGCTTGCGTGAGGGCGGCCACGAACTCCAGGTAGAGCGGCTCGGCCACTTCAGGGCGCGCGGCGCCGCTGAAGCCTGGGCGGTTGCCGTCCTTGGCGTTGCCGTAGAGGGTGAACTGACTGACAACCAGGCAGGCGCCCCCGACCTGCTCGAGGCTCAAGTTCATCTTGCCTGCTTCGTCTTCGAACACGCGCAGCTTGCGGATCTTGTCAGCGAGGCGCTTAGCCAGCTCGGCATCGTCGCCTGGTTGCACACCGAGGAGTACGAGGAAGCCGGCGCCGATCTCACCTACGGTGCGAGCCTCGACGCGGACGGCCGCCCGGCTAACACGCTGCACTAACGCTCTCACGCTTGGTCGTCTGTTAGCAGGCCGGCGCTTGAGGCGTCCAGTACGGGCAGTTCGCCTGCCGTTTCCTGCAGCCGGTCGCGCACGGCGCGTAATGCAGACCAGAGGGCGTCGCGCTCACCGGGTTCTAGGTTGCCTAGCGTCTTGACTTGTAGCATCTCGAGCAGGTCGAGGCTGCGGCGCGCGGCCTTGCGGCCCGCTACGCCGTCGCGGCTCGCTAGCCGTAGCGGGCTGCTGTCGTCGCCCATCGCCGCCTCTGCTGACGCCCTCAGTGCGTGAATCAGCCCAACGAAGCGCACGCTGGCTTCGGTTTCTGCTTGGCGCTGAACTTCGCTGGTTGCGGCCTCTTGGTTCTCGGTGGGGGTCAGAAGAGCGCTCCTTGCTCGGCGGTATCCAGGTGGAAGGCGTGATCCTTTGGCGGCAGAGCGTCGAGCGCCCGCTTGAGTTCCTTCATGTCGTTCCAGGTTATCCACTTAGGCGCGCCGCGTTCGCGGCTGGCGTTACGTAGTAAGTAGGCGGGGTGAAATAGCGGGAAGACTTGGATGTCGTGCCATTCATGCCACTTGCCGCGGGTCTTGGTGATGCCTTCTTTCGTGTGCAGAAAGTACTGCGTCGGCACGTTACCCAGCGGCACGATGATCTGCGGCTTGATGATCTTCAGTTGTTCGAGGAGCACCCACTCGCCTGCCGCGACCTCTTCTGGGCGAGGGTTACGGTTGTCTGGCGGGCGGAACTTGACGATGTTGGTGATGTAGACCTCGTCGCGGTCGATGCCAACCGACGCGAGCACCTTGTCGAGGAGTTGGCCCGCGCGGCCAACGAACGGCCGCCCACTGAGGTCCTCGTCCTCGCCTGGGGCTTCGCCCACCAGCACCAACTGCGCGTCCGGATTGCCTTCCCCGAACACGAGGTTTTCAGAGAGTTCATGCAGCGCTTCTGGACGCTCGGCGGCCAGGCGCTCTAAGTCAGCTAGCGTCACGGGCCCCGTTGTACCACGCCCCAGATGCCGCTCAGGACGCTAAGGAGCCCTGCTGCTGCGGTCGTTCAGCCCGCTTCGGCAGCTACGTCAGGACTAGCCTGGTTGGTAAGCGAGTTCAGGGTTGGCCGCATGCTGCGCGCCTCGCGCTGGATGCGCTTCTCGAGTCCGATCATGAGGAAGAAGTTCTCTAGCGCGTTCTCGCGGCCCTTGATCTCGGTGTGTTCTGGCCGCTCCGAGCCCGTCACGAACGGCAGCGCCTTGTACGCGTGGAGGGCAGCGGCTGCGACTTCGCCAGGGCTGCTTACCTCGGCTATCTGGCTGAGTTCCGCGTAGACGCTGCGCCGCGCCTCGGCATGCGTGCGGAAGGCGTCTGGGTTGACGGTCTCTGGCGCCCGGAGCAGGTCTTGCTTGGCGATGCGCCGGTAGTGCTTAAGCCCGCGGATGATCTCCTCCGAGCTGAGAACGACCTTCACGTCCATGCTTTCTCCCTCCGGGGCACTGCGGCGGCGGCGCTTCGGCGCTGCGGGCGCTCGACCCCTCGTTTCTTTGCTAACTGTGACCGTGTTCCGGCCAGACATGAACAGAACCCACCGCACGGCCTTGAGCGGTGGGTTCTGGCGACGTCCTGCACGAGCTATGCCTTGAGGCTGCGCCGTGGGTACGGCGGCGAGTCGGGTTGGGGACCGGCGCCGGGCCGAGCGTCTGAACGCCTGACGCCGGCTTCGACGAGTTCGGATTCGTAGCGTGCGAGCGCGTCAAGTTCCGCGGCTTCGGATGAGTAGCCGCATTCCGGGCACTCGAGCTCCTCGAACCCCTCGTTGTAGTAGTAGGTGGTGGTTGCCACGCCGCCGCACCGCGGACACGGATCGCCGTTGTGGCGGCCTTCAGCGTCCACCATCAGCGACTCCAGAATGGCGCGAGCGCGACTCCATGAACTCAAGCATAGCGCAGTGGCCATGTGGCTTAGGTGTGACGCGTGCCGCGCTGCGGGGCCACTGTGGGAGCGCGCTCGGCGGCCGCCTGGGCGCGCTCGAGCAGTTCGCTCGCGTGGCGCAGTGACGCATCCGTGAGGGTGCCGGATAGTAGCCGCGCGAGTTCGCTGGTGCGTTCGTCTCCTTCCAGTCGGTGCAGGCGCGTGACGGTGCGCCCATCGACCTCGACCTTCTCGACCTTGTAATGGGCGTCCGCGAAGGCGGCCACCTGCGCGAGGTGCGTGACTACCAGCACTTGCCGCTCGCGGGCGAGGCGGGCGAGGAGCGACCCAACGTGATCCGCGGTCACGCCGCCAACGCCGGCGTCGACCTCGTCGAACGCCACCGTTGGCAAGTCTGAGCCGGTAACGAGGTGCAGTGCGAGCATGATGCGTGAGAGTTCACCGCCAGACGCCGCGTCGGACGCGCGCTTCAATGGCTCGCCCGTATTGGCGCCGAACATGAAAGCGATCTCGTCCTGGCCGTTCCGCGAGCGCTTGGTCGCCGGGGTTATCGCCACCTCGAAGCGTGCGTTCGGCAGGCCGAGCTGCTTGAGCAGCGGTAACACCCCTGCTGCGAGGGCCGCGCCGGCGCCGATGCGTGCCGTGGTTAGGTTCGCCCCGAGGGTTGCGAGTTCGACTGCCAGCGCCGCTGCTTGCGCTTCCAGGCGCACTATCTCCTGGTCGGCGCCCTGTAGTTCCTCTGCCTCGGCAGCCGCTGCCTTGCGGTAGGTGTCGACTGCCTCGAGGTCGTGGCCGTACTTGCGTTTGAGGTTCTCGAGGGCCGCGAGGCGTGCCTGGACATCGTCGAGGCGTTGGGGGTCGGCCTCGAAGTCGGAGAGGAACGCCTCGACCTCCCCACCTACTGCCCCCAGGCCGCTGACGAGCTCGCGCAGGTCGCGTGCTAGCGCTGCCAGAGCAGGAGAGTAGCGCGCCACTGTTTCGAGTTCCCTTAGGGCCGCGGCGGCGTAGGAAACGGCGTTGCCGTCCTCGCCGGCTAGTGCAGCGAACGCGCCAGCGCCCGCCTGCGTTATGCGCTCCGCGTGCTGCAAGGACGCGAGTTCGGCCGTTAGCCGCTCGTCTTCTCCAAGTTGCGGGTTGGTTGCCGCGATCTCCTTGAGTTCGAAGGCGAGGGTGTCGAGCCGCCGTGACCGCTCACGCTGTGCGTCCTGGAGGCGCGTGAGCGTGCTGGTGGTGCCCTGCAAGGCGTTGAAGGCGGCGCGGTGGCTGGCGAGTGCCGCAAGTTCGTCTGGGGCGAGCAGGCGGTCGAGTTGCTCGCGCTGGGCGGCGGGGGATAGGAGTTGCTGGGCTGAGTGCTGCCCGAAGACGCGCACCTGCTCTCCGACTGCCTCGGCCAACTCGGCTACGGTGACGAGTTCGCCGTCCAACCGAACGGCGTGGCGCCCGCTGGCGGAGAGGCGCCGCGACGCCGACGTGAGCGGCGAGCCTATGAAGGTCGCCTGGACCAAGGCGGCTTCCGCGCCAGCGCGGATGAGGTTGGCGTCCGCCCTCCCGCCGCTGAGCAACTCGAGCGCGTCAACCACGATCGACTTACCAGCGCCGGTCTCACCAGTAAGGACGTTGAGGCCAGGTGAGAGGTCGAGCGCCAACTCGTCTACGATGGCGAAGTTGCGCAGTTCGAGCGTCTGCAACACGCTGCCAAGTATAGATAACGGCGGCGGAAGCGCGGTAGGGAGCCGGGGCAGCCGCCTAGAGTAACTAGGCCGTAGCCGATGCCGTTACCGTATCGCCGCGGCGTGCTGGCTAGACTGAGCCATGATCTCAGTCCCTGACCAAGTCACTTGGGTCGAGTGCCCGCGCGACGCGTGGCAGGGCCTCAAGCACGTTCCTTCGACGAGCGCCAAGCTGCGGCACATCCAAGACCTGTTGGCAGCAGGCTTCGACCACCTCGATCTGGGGAGTTTCGTGTCGCCGAAGGCGGTGCCGCAGATGGCAGACACGGAGGCGCTTCTTAGTGACCTAGTCGCAGGCCCCGGCGTCGACCTCTTATGCATCATCGCCAATGAGCGGGGGCTGGCACGCGCTCGCGCTGCGAACGGCGTGACGAGCGTGGGCTACCCGCTGTCGGTCAGTGACACGTTTCAGCAGCGCAACGTTGGCCGTTCAGTCGCCGAGTCGTGGGAGTTGGTAACGGAACTCGAACAGCAGGCCAAAGCGTTTGGTATCGAGTTGGTCGTCTACCTCTCGATGGGCTTCGGCAACCCGTATGGCGACTCGTGGAGCCCGGCCAACACCGCCGCGGCGGTGGCGCGCCTGCGGGCCGCAGGCATCAAGCGCATTGCGGTGGCGGACACGCTGGGGAACGCCAACGCCGCCGCAATCGAGGCCGTTCTAGACGCCGTGCCAGAGCCGGGCGGCCTGGGCTTGCACTTGCACGCCGCCCCGGGCGCTTGGCGCGACAAGCTGGCCGTTGCCTTGCGCTACGGCGTCAGGTGGTTCGAGGGCGCACTTGGAGGCGTTGGCGGCTGTCCTTTCGCGGCAGACGAACTCGTAGGCAACCTCCCAACGGAGCACGTGCTCCCCTGGCTCGCCGCCGAGGGTCTCGCCGTGGCGCCGGACATGACGGCGCTGCCCGACCTTGCAGCCGCCGCTCAGCGCCTTGCGCACCTAGGCGCCTAAGACCTTCGCACGTTCAGTGGCGCGGCTGGTCTGGCCTGGGCCTCAACTCCTAGCCCCCGATGTGCGGTTAAGTTCCGCTTCGACGGCGGCCAACATCTTGACCTCCGCCTCCGCCATGGTGCCCGTGATGGTGGCGCCAGCCGCTGCCACGTGCCCGCCGCCGCCAAGCGCCAGGCAGATGCGCTGCGCAGAAACGCCGTCGCGCGTCCTAACGCTGACCTTCACGGTTGCGCCGCGCTCTTTAAGCAGCACGGCTACGTTGGCGCCCTCTGCGTAGCGGATGACGCCAACGAAATCGTCGGAATCATCGTCGGCGTCTCCGTCACGCATCGCGTCCGTCAGCTCCGCATAAATCAGGCGCCCGTCGAAGGCGAACTTGACCGTCGCCATGACCTTGGCGAGCAACCCGAAGTAGCTCGTGTCCCGCCACTGCAGCCGATCCGTAAGCGCGACGTAATCGACGCCAACGTCGATAAGCTCGCCCGCGACAGTGAGCACCTCGCGGTTGGTGTTCCCGAAACGGAAGTTGCCGGTGTCGGACAAGAGCCCAGCCAAGCAGGCGGTGGCCATGTCGCTCGACCAGGTGACGCCAAGCGCGTCGATGAACTCCTTGATGAGCACGGCAGTCGCGGCCTTACTTGGTTCTACGACGGCAAGGTCACCGAAACGCGCGTTGGTGCCGTGGTGATCGAGGTTGAATATGGCCGCGGCGCCCTCCAACGGCGCCCCGGCCGCACGCCGTGGCTCGCCGACATCGAGGACGAACAGGAGCGTTCCCGGCCGCAGCTCCGGTAGCGGCGCAGACAACTCGCCTTCCTCCGCCAGGAAGGCCAAGTACGCCGGGGGCGTGAGGGGCACGGCGACGGACTTGCCAAGCGCACGCAGCGCGCGAGCGAGAGCCAAGGCGCTGCCTAACGCGTCACCGTCGGGATCAACGTGAGCAACGATCACCATGGGACCCTGCCAAGCGCGTGCGCGAGCGGCCATCTCGCGTAGCACGGCAGCGTAATCGGCATTCCCATGGTTATTCACGAAATGAGACATGCGACGCATGATACTTGGCTGTCGCGAAAGCCCCTCATAATGTGACCATGGACCCGAGTGAAGGCCAGCCACGGCAGCTTCCAGATGAGAATCAGCTGACGAGCGACGAACACAACTTGCGTGCGTCGAGCGACAACGAAGGACTCTACGAAGGAGCCGCGGTTCACGGTTACCCCGACCAACCGGCTGACGCAACCCCTCCAGGACCCGGCGTCAAGCGCCTGCGGCAGGTCCGGGCCTTCACTTGGGTGCTGCTCGCGCTCCTCGCGCTCACGGCGGTCCTAGGTAGCCAACTGCGGCCAGAACCGCAGCTCATGCACGTGGCAGGCACCTCACCCGCCATCGAGGCGCCGACCGGGCAACTCCTGACCGTTTTCGACAAGGCGCGAGACGCCACGGTGAGGCTCGAGGCGCGCTGCATCGGCGCAGGCAGCCAGGTGCTCGGGGTTGGGACGGGCTTCTTCGTCTCAGAGGATGGCCTGCTGCTCACGGCGTATCACGTCGTTACGGCAGAAACCACCGCCCCGTGCCGCGCTAGGCTCGTGGCCGTAACCACCGAACGCCAGGAGTACAACCTCGAGCTTGTCGGCTTCGACGCCTACATGGACCTGGCTGCCCTCAAAGCCGACGTGCGCAGTCCAGTGCCGTTCATCCCGCTCGCGGCGCGCTTGCCGAGCCCTGGCACGGGCGTAGTCGCCATCGGCAACAGCCGCGACGACTTCATGGGCGCACGCGCAGGTAGGGTTACGCGCCTTGGTGTGCAAGCGGGCCGCGCGGACTTCGCGAGCGACACCATCGAACTGACTAACTCGCTCGCGCCAGGCGACTCCGGTGGCCCCGTCATCAACGCGCGCGGCGAAGCCGTTGGCGTCGTCAGTTACATCAGCTTCAACCCCAACGCCATGAGCTCGCAGTCGTACGTGCCGCCGTTCCTGCAAGGCCTGAGCCTTGCCCGTGATTTCGCCGGTTACGCCGTGCCAGTCACGCAGCGCAGCGATCTCGTGGACGCCGTGCTAGCTGGGCAACGGCGAGACGTGCCCGTGGTTGGCTTCCGCTGGCGCGACGGGCTTGATTACGACCCAGCGAAGAGCCCTCATTACCTAGGCTCACGCCCAGGACCGATCGTCGACAGTGTCGCACCAGGTGGCCCCGCCGACCTGGCTGGCCTCAAGGGACTGCAGCAGGAGACGGTCGTGAACGAAGACGGTACGGTGACGCTCGAGCCTGTCGCGGACGTCATCGTGGCCGTCAACGGCACGCCGACACCGACCTTCTACGACCTACTTGCCCTCATCCGCAGCCAGAACATCGGGGACGTCGTCACCCTTACCGTCCAGCGCGGCAACGCTACTTTCAGGCTAGAGATGAAGCTGGCGGCTAGCACCGCGATCTTCGCAGGTAGCTGAGCAACGAATACAACGCGAGTAGCGCGAGGCAGGGGTGGCCTCGCGCTACGTCTAGTTCGGCTACTTCGTTGTGGTGGGCGATAGTGGACTCGAACCACTGACCTCGTCGTTATCAGCGACGCGCTCTAACCAGCTGAGCTAATCGCCCACGGACGCTCCTCGGGGGCAACCCAACGCGCAGTCTCTGCGCTCCCTGAGCGAAGCGGAGGATATCACGAGGCCATGAGGCGCGCAACCGCTCGCGTGCGTGCCACGCGTCGCCGCGCCCTTAGGTTCCAGCGCGACGGGCAGCGCGGCAGAGCACCGGTAGAATGCCGCCGTGACCATCGCTCGTCTTTACCTCGCCAAGCCACGCGGTTTCTGCGCTGGCGTAGTCATGGCGATCGACGCCGTGAAGGAAGCTGCTACCGAGGCCCGCGCCGCGGGCGAAGGGGATATCGCCGTGTACCACGACATCGTGCACAACCGCACGGTCGTTGAGCGGCTCGAGGACGATCACCGTGTCACCTTCGTGGAGCGGCTAGAAGACCTCGAGGCCGCGCGAGCGGCCGCGGCGGCAGAGGGCAGGACGATCGGTTCCACGGTGGTCTTCAGCGCGCACGGCGTAAGCCCAGTCGTGCGACGCGAGGCGAACGCGTTGGGCCTCACGACCATAGACGCGACCTGCCCGCTCGTAACGAAGGTGCACAACGAGGCGAAGAAGTACGCCGCCCAGGGCTTCCACATCCTCTTGGTCGGCGATTCCACGCACCATCAGGAGGTCGTTGGCACCCTTGGCGAGGCACCGGATCAGACGACGGTGGTGGCGGTGCTAGGCAACCGCAAGCACGACCCAGGCCTCGCGGACCCGCGCACCGTCACGGTGCCCGACCCGACACGCGTCGTCGTCATCACCCAGACGACCCTGTCTGTTGACGACACCATGCTCACCGTCGATCTCCTCAAGGAGCGTTTCCCCGAGCTAGTCGTGCCACCGTCCGACGACTTGTGTTTCGCAACCAAGAACCGCCAGGACGCGGTCCGCGCCATCGCAGAGCACGCTGACGTGTTCCTGGTAGTCACGAGCGCGGCTAGTTCGAACGGCATGCGGCTCCTCGAGTTGGCAGCTGACCTTACTGGCAACGCTCATCGCATCGAGTCAGTCAAGGACTTGCGGCCGGAGTGGTTCGCAGGCGCAACGTCTGTGGGCTTGAGCTCGGCAGCCAGCAGTCCTGATGACCTGGTGCAGGAGGTCGTCGAGTACTTCCGCGCCGCCAATCCAGACCTCGAGGTCGTCGAGCAGGGCGAGTGGGAGAACATCGTCTTCCGCAAACCCCGCAAAGTAGCGCCGGTTGGCGCGGAGTCGCTGGCCTGAACGCTCTCAGACGCCAAGCGCCACGGCCGCTGTCTGTGGCGCCCATGCTCGACCTCACCGACCGTCACTTCCGCTACCTGCTGCGTGGCATAACGCGCAGCACGCTCCTCTATAGCGAGATGGTGACGGCCAACGCTGCCATTCACGGTGACCGCGAGCGTCTGCTGGCGTTCAGCCCCGTCGAGAGTCCGGTGGTGCTGCAGCTCGGCGGCGACGACCCGGACCTGCTGGCGCGCGCCGCCCTCATCGGGGTGGAGCACGGTTACGCCGAGATCAACCTCAACGTAGGTTGCCCATCCAACCGCGTCACGAGCGGCAACTTCGGCGCCTGCCTGATGAAGGACCCGGTGAGAGTCGCTGCGTCGGTCGCGGCGATGCGTGACGCCGTCGACGTGCCCGTCACCGTCAAGCACCGCCTCGGGGTTGACGAGCAGGAATCCTTCGAGGAGATGCTCGCCTTCGTCGACACGGTTACAGGGGCCGGAGCCGACGCTTTCATCGTGCACGCGCGCAAGGCGTGGTTGAAGGGCCTCAGCCCTAAGGAGAACCGCACCATCCCTCCGCTGCGTTACGACTTCGTCTACCGCCTCAAGGAGGAACGGCCAGAACTCGTCGTCGAACTCAACGGCGGAGTGCCGGACCTGACGAGCGCGAGGGAGCACCTTGCGCTGGTCGACGGCGTCATGCTTGGCCGCGCGGTCTACGAGAACCCGTTCGTGCTGGTCGGCGCCGATGACCTTATCTCGCAGGCAGGTGACGGCGAGGCGGTGCTCCCCCTCGCGCGCACGCGCAGGGCAGTGGTCGAGGGCATGTACGACTACACGGAAGAGCGTTTGAGGGCGGGCGCGCCCCTTAACGCCATCAGCCGCCACCTGCTCAGCTTGTTCCACGGTCGGCCCGGCGGTAAGGCGTGGCGCCGCGTCATCTCGGAGCGCGCCAACAAGAAGGGTGCTGGCGTCGAAGTACTGGTTGCGGCGCTCGACGCGTTACCGCCTGGCGTGGCGGATGAGCCGCTCAGGCCAACTGCCGCAAGTACTCCCGCGCGATGATCAAGTGCTGGATCTCGTCTGTGCCCTCACCGATGCGTGTGAGGCGCGCGTCGCGCCAGAAGCGCTCGACCTCGAAGTCCCTCAAGTAGCCGTAGCCGCCTAGGATCTGGATGGCGGCGTCGCACGCTGCCACCCCAGCCACGCTGCCCTTGAGCTTGGCCATGGCGGCGGCCATGGTGTAGTCGCGGCCGGCGTCGCGCAACGCGGCCGCCTTGCGTACGAGCAACCTGGCGGCCTCCAACTCGGTGGCCATCTCGGCGAGCTTGAACGCCACCGCCTGGTGGCGTGAGAGTGACTGACCGAACTGGCGCCGCTCCTGGGCGTACGTGGCGGCACGCTCCAACGCGGCGCGGCCAAGGCCGATGGCCATGGCGCCGATGCCGATGCGGCCACCCGACAGCACCTTCGTCACGTCGGCGAACGCTTCGCCTACTTCGCCGAGCAGCGCATCCGCCTCGACGCGCGCGCCCTCAAAACTGAGCGGTGTGGTGTCGGAGCTGTGCAGGCCAAGCTTCTTCTCCGGCAAGCCGCGTACGAGGCCGGGAGTGGCGCCGCTCATGACGAAGGCGCTGATCCCATGCGACCGCGGCCCGTCAGCCGCAGGCTCGGAAGTGCGGGCCATGACCACGTAAGTGCCACCGACCGTGCCTTGGGTGATGAACTGCTTGCTGCCGTCGAGAACGAAGCCGCCGCTTGTCGGAGTAGCGCGCGTCGTGAGGGACGCGGCGTCCGAGCCTGCCGCGGGCTCCGTCAGTGCCCATGCGCCCAGCTGCTCGCCGGACGCCAGGGGCGGCAGCCAGCGTTGACGCTGCTCTTCATTGGCCGCCACCAGAAGGTGCCCAACGCACAAGGAGTTGTGCGACGCGACCGTCAACGCGAGCGACCCGTCCACCGCCGCGACCTCCTCGATAAGGAGCGCCGTGGTCGTGGAATCCAGTTCGGCGCCGCCGTAGCGTTCTGGCACCTGCAGACCGAACAGGCCCATCAGCGCGAGCTGCGTCACTATCTCGTGAGGGAACTCTCCACTGGCATCACGAGCGACCGCGCCTGGCGCTACCGCGCTGGCTAAGTAGTCGCGCAGGGGAGCGAGTAGCGCCTTTTGGTCGCTAGTGAGGTCGAACCAGGCCGGTGCTGCCGACTGCTCTTGAGGCATGACCCCAACGTATTCCGTCGCCACCCCGCACTCGGTGCGTGGCTCACTCGCCTGGTACACTCGGCGCCATGGATTCCCAGAACTGGGTGCGAGGCGTCCGCGGCGCCACTACCGTCGCAAACGATGAACCGGGGCTCATCTTGGACGCCACGCGCGAACTGCTCGAGGAGATGCTGGAGCAGAACGACATTACCGACTTCGGAGTCATCTCGTCGGTCTTCTTCACGACGACGCCTGACCTGACGTCAACCTTCCCGGCCGAGGGCGCACGGGCCATCGGCATGACGACGGTGCCCCTACTCTGCTTTCAGGAGATACCGGTACCAGACAGACTGCCGCGCTGCGTGCGGGTGATGATGCTCGTCCACACGCCAAAGGGCCCGGAGGGCATGCGTCACGTTTACCTCCGCGAGGCCAAGAGCTTGCGGCCCGACCTGGCCAGCGCCCAGTAACGCCTACCGTCAGCCGGGACGCAGTTCAGCTACTCGGTATGAGGAGCTTCTCCAACTCAGCGAGGATCTCGCGAACTGCGCCTGGGTCCAGGCGGTAGTACGAGCGGTTCCCGCGCCTCACTACCTGCACTAACTGCAGCTCGCGCAGCAGCCGCAGGTGGCCGCTCGCGGTCGGTTGGCTGACGTTGAGTTGCCGTGCCAAGTCGCCTACCGTCAGCGGAAAGCGCGCCAGGCGCGCGACCTGGAACAGGAGCAGCAGCCTGGTTGGGTCGGAGAAGGCCTTGAGTCGACTGGCGAGGCGCGTCACGTCGTCCTTCTGCTCGCGGTAGAAGTCCTCCGAGCGCACTCCGTAACCGAGGCACAGGCGCTGGCGCACCACGAACTTGAAGCCGCCGCGAGTGGCGAAGTAGAGCGGCACCACGAGAGTGGGCCCTTGGCGTTGGTGCGAGCGGATGTCGGCGCGGCTGTCCTCGAAGTTGACGAAGTGGTGAGCAGGCAACGCGGCGACGAGGTCGCTCGTTGGCCCGAGCGCACTGACGAGGCGCTGACTGGCGGTGCTGGTCACCTCTGCGCCGTTGACCTCCCACGCCACCTGCAGGTAGCCCCAGAGTTGGGTGAGGTTCGCTGCCAGCTCGGCGGTGCGCGGTGCGTCTAGCGCCTCGAACGCCGCCCTCAGGCGCTCGAGCGGACTGCTGGCATCGTCGCCGAGGTCCTCATAACGCGAGACGTCGAACACGGCCTCGAACTCGGCCAACAGCCGCGCGGGCAGACCAGGCAGCTCAGCTAGGAAGCGGTCAGGGGTTTCGTCGGCGTAGTAACCGAAGGCGCAAGCGAGCAGCAGCGCCTCATAGCCGGGGAGGTTCTTGGCCGCGGTCGCCGCGTCTAGTACCCACTGCGGTGGGTGCTCGAGCAGCTCGCGCTGCCAAGGGAGCGGCGCCAGCGGCCGGCCGTGCCGCAGGACGTGATAGTAGGCGTAGCACAGCTCGATGACGACGGACGGCCGCACCTCGAGGCGCGGCAGGTCAAGCGGCTGCAGCCCTGACGCCGGCCGCAGTTCGGCTTCCACTACGCCCAGTCGCGAACGTTCAGGAGCTCGCCGCCGTCCACGGTGGCTAGGGTGACCTTATGGCTGCGCGTCATGCTCACTTCCAGCGTGGCATGGTCCAGCGTCTGCGGTCCAACTAGCGACTTGCGCACGAAGTACGAGTTGCCTTGCAGGCTCATCTCGCTCGTCTTCGAGAGGCGCACGCGGATGACCTCGCCGTTACGGTCAGTGCGCACCTGGCAGTGGAGGGCGTTCGCGTCCTCGCGAAAGCGCGGGTCTTGCCGCCTGAACATTCCAAACATGAGGCTATTCTAGCCGCCATGGGCTCGAACGAAGCAGCGCTCCTTGCCGAGGCACTGCGCGCGGCGCTCCGCGCCGCCGATCCGGTTGCTGCGACGAAGAAGCACCTACCGTCCCCGCCGGCCGGGAGGCTGATCGTGGTTGGGGCGGGGAAGGCCGCCTCTGCCATGGCGGCGGCGGCCAGCGCCGGGTACCAGGATGTCGAACGCTTCGGGGGCGCCGTGATCACGCGCCACGGTCAGGCGCTAGCAGCGCCGCGCGTTCAAGTGCTCGAGGGCGCCCACCCCGTTCCGGACGCAGCAAGCGTGGCCGGCACGCGCACGCTGCTCGGGCTCGTGGACGGGGCGGGACCAGACGACCTCGTGCTCTGCCTCCTCTCCGGTGGAGGTTCTGCCCTCGCGTGCGCACCAGCAGGGGTGAGCTTGGCGGAGAAGGCGGCCGTTACTCGGGCCTTGCTGGCGGCGGGAGCTGACATCCACGAGTTGAACGTCGTGCGTAAGCACCTATCTGGTGTCAAGGGTGGCTGGTTGGCTGCTCGATCGGCGGCTCCCGTCGTCACCCTCGCGGTTTCCGACGTGGTCGGTGACGATCAAGGGACCATCGCCTCCGGGCCAACGGTAGCGGACCCGAGCACGTACGCCGAGGCGCTTGCCCTCCTCGACGCGTACGTTCCCGGCGCTGGCGCGGCGCGCCGGGCACTTGAGGCGGGGGTTAGGGGAGAGCGGCCGGAGACGCCCAAACCGGGTGACGAGCGCCTGGCGCACTCCCATTACGAGATCGTGGCTTCCGGCGCCACGTCTGTGCGAGCCGCAGCGGACCACCTGCGGGCGGCTGGCGTTGAGGTGATCGCCTGCCACGCGGAGTCGACTGGCGACTCAACCGCAGTGGCGCTTCGCCAGGCGGCCGAGGTGCGCGCCATCCTCACTAGCACCAGCCGTGACCGGCCGCTTGCCGTCGTTTACGGCGGGGAGACGACCGTCAAGCGCCACGGCGCGCAACTGACGTACGGCACTCCGCAAGGCGAGGCCGTCGATCGAGCCCGCGGCGGTCCGAACGGCGAATGGGCGCTGGCTTTCCGCACCGCCTTGGCTGACGTGCCTGGCATGTGGCTGCTGGCGGCGGACACGGACGGCATCGACGGCAACTCCCCGGCCGCAGGAGCGCTCATCGGACCCGAGCAGGCGGCGCGCCTAACTCGCATTCAAGTAGCCGACTACCTCAGAAGGCACGATTCTCACGCCCTGCTCGAGCGCATCGGCGGGCTGTTGGTGACGGGGCCGACACACACGAACGTCAACGCCTTGCGCGTCGCGCTCTTCGCTGCGGTATGAGGCGCTGACGTGCTGCGCGCTGCGCTGGCTGTTGCCGGGCGGCGGGTATGCTCATCGCCGATGAGACTGCTGGCGCCAACCCCTGAGAACCTTGCGCTTGCGGCAGAGTGCCTGCGGGCCGGCGGCCTCGTCGGCCTGCCAACCGAGACGGTCTACGGCCTGGCTGCCAACGCGCTCGACGAGGCAGCGATATCTCGAGTGTTCGCCCTGAAGGGCCGCCCTAAGGATCACCCGCTGATCGTGCACTTGGCCTCTGCCGGGCAGTTGAGTCAGTGGTCGGCGGCGGTGGACGAGCGCGCCGTGCGCCTCGCAGAGGCCCTGTGGCCCGGGCCCCTGACGATAGTGCTCAGGAAGGCGCGAGCAGTACCAGACGCAGTCACGGGAGGGCAACCAACCGTGGCGCTACGCGTGCCCGCTCACCCAGTCGCCCGGGCCGTACTCGAGCTCTTCGGCGGCGGCCTAGCGGCGCCATCGGCTAACCGGTTCGGACGCGTCAGCCCCACCACGGCCGCGCATGTAGCAAGCGAGTTCCCTGACGCCGACCTCATGGTGCTGGACGGCGGGGCGTCGGTCGTTGGGTTGGAGTCCACCATCATCGACCTGAGCGGTTCGACTCCACGGGTCTTGCGGCCCGGTGACGTGGCGCGCGACCAGCTGGAGGAGGTCCTCGGCGAGGCCGTAGCCATCGGCCACGGCGCCGCGGCTCCGCGAGTGCCAGGCAGCCTCCCTAGCCACTACGCCCCCGGTGCGCCGACGTTCCTGGTGGCGAGCAGCGAGCTGCTAACTACTGTGGACGAGAAGTCAGCGGTACTAGCGCTGCGCCCCGCCCCGGCTGGCTTCGCGGGAGCGTGGGTGCAGTTGCCCGCCGATCCACGGGGTTATGGAGCCGGGCTCTATACCGCGCTGCGGCAACTGGACGCTGAAAGCCCGGCGCGCCTCGTGATCGAGCGTGTGCCTGACGACGCCAACTGGTTGGCTGTGCGCGACAGGCTCGAACGCGCGAGCGCGCCGAGGCCAGACGCCGTCGCTCGGAGGAGCGCATGACCGAACAGCACAAGACCGACGAGCACGCGACTTCGAAGGGCACGGCGCCGGGCACGGCCCCGTTGGTGGCCGTCGTCATGGGCTCCACCAGCGACTGGGAGACCATGCGCCACGCTTCCGAGGTGCTCGGGCGCCTCGAGGTGCCGCACACCTGCCAGGTCGTATCGGCGCACCGCACCCCTGAGCGCCTGGCTGAGTTCGGTAAGTCGGCGGCCGGGCGCGGCATCCAAGTGATCGTCGCTGGCGCCGGTGGCGCAGCCCACCTCCCGGGAATGATCGCGGCGAACACGCACCTGCCGGTGTTCGGAGTGCCTGTCATGAGCGAGGCGTTACGCGGGGTCGACTCGCTCCTCTCGATCGTCCAGATGCCGCGCGGCGTGCCCGTTGGGACTTTGGCCATCGGCGCGCCAGGTGCGTTGAACGCCGGCTTGTTGGCTGCGAGCGTGCTCTCCCTGACGCGGCCGGAGTTGCGGTGGCGCCTGATAGCGTTCCGTGACGAACAGACCGATGCGGCCAGCAAGAGCACGCTGCCAACCCCGCACTTCGTCCCCGAGCCGTGACGCAGCCGGCACCCGTGCTCCCAGGTTCGACGATCGGCGTGCTTGGCGGGGGTCAGCTAGGCCGGATGCTCGCGCTGTCGGCTCGCCGTGCCGGCTACCGCGTTCACGTCCTAAGCGACGTCGCCGGTTCGTCCGGCGCCCAGGTGGCCGACCATACGGTCGTGGCGAGCTACGACGACGCGGCTGCTGTCGCGGCGTTCGCTGCGCAAGTAGACGTGGTGACGCTCGAGTTCGAGAACATCTCGAGCCCCGCCCTCGCGGCCGCTGCGCACAACGCGCCGGTCAGGCCTGGGGTGTTGGCGCTGCACGTCAGCCAGAACCGCCAACGGGAGAAGGAGTTCCTCGAGGCGAACGGTTTCCAGCACGCCCCGTTCGTCACACTGCAGGGCCCGGCTGACGAACGAGCGGTGGCCATGCCAGCTTTCCCGTTCGTCGCGAAGTCGGCCGGCTTCGGCTACGACGGCAAGGGCCAGGTAGTCGCGCGTGGGCCGGAGGATCTGGCGCGCGTGGCGGCTCTGTTGGAGAGCGGCCCCATCGTCGTCGAGGAGTTCGTCGAGCTGGCGGCCGAACTATCGGTCGTAGGGGCACGGTCGCTCGCTGGCGCGGTCGCCCTCTACCAGCCGCTCCTCAACCGCCACGTAGGGGGCATTCTCGACACGACCGTCCTCAGTGCCGCGCCGAACGAGCCGCCCATGGAGGGGCTCGCCTGGCCGCGCCTAACTGCGGAGGCCCTTGCAGCCACCGCCGAGCTGCTCGAGCTGCTTGAGGTAGTCGGTGTGGCGTGTGTCGAGTTCTTCGTGACGACGGCGGGCGCGCTGCTGGTGAACGAGATCGCGCCGCGCCCTCACAACTCGGGGCACCTGACCATCGAGGCGTGCCTCACGAGTCAGTTCGAGCAACAGTGGCGCGCCGTGTGTGGGCTGCCGCTCGGTAGCACCCGGGCCCATTCGAGCGCCGCCATGACCAACCTGCTCGGTGAGCTGTGGCTCGGTGGAGAACCGCGCTGGGAAAAGGCGCTGGCAAGGCCCGGGGCGAGCCTGCACCTCTACGGCAAGCAGGGGCCGCGGCCGGGACGCAAGATGGGCCACATAACGGCCGTTGGCCCGACCGCCGCCGCCGCCGAGCGGACCGCGCTGGCGGCAAGGGCCGACCTTGATCACTCGGATGCCGTGTAACACGGCGGTTGCGGTAACCCTATCCTAGGGTGTACAGTACCTAGGTTTGTTTGCCCTCGGCCCGCAGCGTTGGGTCCAGGGCCAGTTTGTCGTGTGCTGCCGCGAAGGCCGCGAACGACGTTCAGGCTATGAGTTCGCGGCCTTATCGCCGCGCCCAAAATCCTCGGGCGCGAGACCACACGAGGGAGTGATCGTTCTGCCGACCGTCAACCAGCTGCTCCGCAAGGGGCGCAGGAAGATCGAGAAGAAGAGCAAGACCCCGGCACTCAAGGGGTCGCCGCAGCGTCGTGGCGTTTGCACCGCCGTCAAGACCCAGACGCCCAAGAAGCCGAACTCCGCGTTGCGCAAGATCGCGCGTGTTCGCCTGGCCGGTGGCCAGGAAGTCACCGCCTACATCCCCGGAGAGAAGCACAACCTCCAGGAGCACTCGGTAGTGCTCATCCGTGGCGGCCGTGTCAAGGACCTCCCGGGCGTTCGTTATCACATCGTCCGCGGCACGCTCGACGCTCAAGGCGTCGGTGTCGGCCGGTACGTGCAGCGCAATAAGAGCCGCAGCAAGTACGGCACGAAGAAGCCGAAGGCGGGGAAGAAGTAAGCCATGGGACGTAGAAGACGCGCCGAGATCCGCCCGCTCCAACCAGACCTCGTTTACTCCGACACGACCGTCACCGCCCTGGTGAACAAGTTGATGCGCGATGGCAAGAAGAACACCGCCAGCCGCATCTTCTACGGCGCCTGCCGCCTCATCCAGGAGCGTTCTGGTCAGGAGCCCCTCAAGGTGTTCCGTCAAGCCCTCGACAACATTCGGCCCCGCATCGAAGTGCGTAGCCGCCGCGTTGGTGGTTCCACTTACCAGGTGCCGGTCGAAGTCATCCCTCGCCGCTCGCAGTCGCTAAGCCTGCGTTGGCTCGTAGCCGCATGTGACGCTCGTCCCGAGCGCACCGCCGTCGAGCGCGTCGCCGGCGAACTCCTCGATGCCGCCGCTGGTCGCGGTGGCGCCGTTAAGAAGAAGGAGGATGTCGAGCGGATGGCCGAGGCGAACCGCGCCTACGCCCACTACCGCTGGTGAATCTGGCGCGCTCGTTGGCTCACGGCAGCGAGCATGGGTAGAGCGACTAAGACAGACTTGATATGACGACTACGATCACTGACCTTCACAAGACACGCAACATCGGTATCGCCGCGCACATCGACGCTGGCAAGACCACGCTCACTGAGCGCATCCTGTTCTTCACTGGCCGCATACACAAGGTGGGCGAGACCCACGAAGGTGCGGCGCAGATGGACTGGATGGCGCAAGAACGCGAGCGCGGGATCACCATCACGTCGGCGGTAACTCAGGCGTTCTGGCACGATACCCGCATCAACGTAATCGACACGCCCGGGCACGTCGACTTCACCATGGAAGTCGAGCGCAGCATGCGCGTGCTCGACGGCGCCGTGGCTGTCTTCGACGCCAGCCAGGGTGTCGAGCCACAGAGCGAGACCGTGTGGCGCCAGGCGGACAAGTACCACGTGCCGCGCATCGCGTTCGCCAACAAGATGGATAAGACCGGCGCATCGTTCGACCTCGTGCTGTCGTCCATGGCCGACCGGCTTGGCGCCGTCGCCGTGCCGCTCCAGTGGCCGATCGGCGCTGAGGACTCGTTCGAAGGCATGATCGACCTCGTCGAGATGAAGGCCATCTACTATCACGACGACCTAGGTAAGACCGTCGAAGTGGAAGAGCTGCCGGCCGAGCTCCTCGCCATCGCTACCGCGAAGCGCGACATCATGATCGAGCGCGTGGCTGAGTTCAACGACGACGTCGCCATGCTCTACCTCGAGGGCGAACCGGTACCGGAAGACCTCCTGCGCGCCGCCATCCGCAAGGGCACCATCGCGCTCGACTTCTACCCAGTGGTGTGCGGCGCAGCGCTCAAGAACAAGGGCGTGCAGCGCCTCCTAGACGCCATCGCCGCCTACTTGCCTTCGCCGCTCGACATTCCGCCGATCCCAGGCGTCAACCCAGACAGCGGTGAGCCGGAGACCCGCGCCGCCGACATCGAGGCCCCCACCGCCGCGTTGGCGTTCAAGATCGCTACCGACCCGTACGTTGGGCGGCTCGTCTTCGTGCGCGTGTACTCGGGCTCCCTCAAGTCAGGGTCGTACATCTACAACGTCAGCAAGGGCCGCCGCGAACGCATCGGCCGCCTGCTGAAGATGCACGCCAACTCCCGCGAAGAAGTCGATTCGATCGACGCGGGTTCGCTCGGCGCCGTCGTCGGCCTCAAGGACACGACGACCGGCGACAGCCTCGCGGACGCGGACCACCCGATCATCCTCGAGTCCATCGACGTGCCGGAGCCCGTCATCACCGTCGCCATCGAGCCAGCCTCGAAGGCCGACCAGGACAAGCTCTCCAACGGCCTCATCAAGCTGACGGAGGAGGACCCGACCTTCCGCGTCGAGTCCGACCCGGAGACCGGCCAGACCAAGATCTCGGGCATGGGCGAGCTCCACCTCGAGATCATCGTCGACCGCCTCAAGCGCGAGTTCAACGTGAACGCCAACGTCGGCGCCCCGCAGGTCGCCTACCGTGAGACCATCTCCAGGCCGGTCGACGTTGAAGGCAAGTTCGTGCGCCAGTCCGGCGGCCGTGGTCAGTACGGTCACGTCAAGATCAAGGCCGAGCCCCTCGAGCGCGGTGCAGGCAACGCCTTCGAGAACGCCGTCGTGGGTGGCACGGTTCCCAAGGACTTCATCCCCGCGGTTCAGAAGGGCGTCCAGGAGGCCATGCAGAGCGGTCCGCTCCTCGGTTTCCCCATCGTCGACATGAAGGTTTCCCTCTACGACGGCTCGTACCACGAGGTCGACTCGTCCGAGATGTCCTTCAAGATCGCCGCTTCCATGGCCGTTCGCGAAGCCATGAAGGAGGGTGGAGCCCAGGTGCTCGAGCCCATCATGCGAGTCGAGGCGACCACGCCAGACCAGTACATGGGTGACGTCATCGGCAGCCTGAACTCTCGCCGCGGTCAGATCCAGGGCATGGTCCCCCGCGGTAATGCCCAGGTAGTCACCGCTAACGTGCCGCTAGCCGAGATGTTCGGTTACGCCACCGACCTGCGCAGCCTCACCCAGGGTCGCGCGACGTTCTCCATGTTCTTCGAGCACTACGAAGCGGTCCCGCGCAGCGTGCAAGAAGAGCTTCTCAAGAAGTAATTCAGGATTCTAGGTACGAGTTAAGGAGTTTTGATCATGGCTAAGGGTGTTTTTGAGCGTACGAAGCCGCATGTGAATGTTGGGACTATTGGTCATGTTGATCATGGTAAGACGACGTTGACGGCTGCTATTACGTTTACGGCTGGTTCGGCTGATGCT